>TARA_R100001443_G_scaffold116613_2_pt1 | contig 10645 bp, 12 predicted proteins | sample TARA_R100001443 | Tara Oceans TARA_R100001443 (sample SAMEA2622142) | marine metagenome | biome: marine biome (ENVO:00000447); feature: deep chlorophyll maximum layer (ENVO:xxxxxxxx); material: "saline water (ENVO:00002010), including plankton (ENVO:xxxxxxxx)" | depth 50 m
ATCCTGGGGAAGACGAATAAATCTTTGTTTAAACTTAATGGTCTTAGATGTAAACAGTCCAAAACTTGCATTAATAAAAAAACGAGTCAATGTAACAGGATCTCTGTACAATACATCATACTCCACACCTTCAATCTCTACAATGTTTCCTTCAATCCATGTAGGTAAATCACTTGTAGCATCGACTGTTGTAAGTTTTGTGACTGCACTATATGTGCCTGATGCTGTTCGTGTATCATCTGTGTATATACTTAACTTTACTTCCTTCTGTGCAAACGTAAATGCTTTCTCAGCAAACAACATACGATAATGATGATTAATAATGTCATCTATCTGCTGTGTGTACTCACGATTCGTCGAAGGATCGTAGTCAATAATGTTGGCTATGTATTGTCGGATGTCTTGTAGATTCATGTGTCACCTATAAAAAAGGGCTAGGCTAGACCGAATGGAATAACCTAGCCCATGTAGCATGGAGAATGCCTAGAACTTGGGATAAACGTATACTGTTGCAAAGTTACCAGACTCAGCACCAACAGCAAAAGCAACAATCGGCTTGAAAGAAACAGTCTTAGTTGCACTGCCACCTTCGTTGATTGATACATCTGCATATAGTTCTGCTCGGCCTGCTGTAGAAGAAGCAACAAGCATATCGCCTTGCGCAATACTAGAATCAACATTAGCTGAAATCATTCCACGAATACATACGCGAACATTTGCACCAACTGCTGCAGTAGCGATTGCCACTCCTATACACAAGTTGGTTGCTGCTGTTGAAGTAAGTTGTTTTACAAACAAGATTTTATCACTGTCAGCAGATTTGCTCAAGTCAAGACAAACAAAGTCGCCTGCTGTGATTGCTGCTGATGCAATAAATACTTCTTCGATTCGACGATTTGATGCGTCAACAGAAGAACCTGTAGTCTCTGATGCTTGATCAAGTCGTTGTAATAAGTTTTGAGTAGCCATGATTCACCTCTTATGGATTTCTAGTAGCAAAAGCATTGATAAGGATACCATGTCCAGACAAGTTTGCAGTAGCAAGTTGTGTACGAGTCATGATGTTTGCGGCCATAGCTGCATATCCACTGATGCGCTCAAACTCACCCATTTCAAAGTAAGCATCACGATCAAAATACAATGACATAAGTTTTGAGTTAAGGAACATTGCATCAATAGTACCAACAGCAGCACCATCTGTACTGTAATGCTTTGCTGTAGATGCTGTTGAGTATGTAATAACCGAACCATCCATATCTTCTGCATCTTTTGTCAAGTCAGTTTGTACAAAAGTTCCTGCAAGATTAGGCTCAACATAAACCTTTGCACCATTGAACATAAGTCCAAGTTTACCGGCCATGTCACGTTGCTCTTGAATAGAAGTATAACGCTCTTGCGCAAACAAACTATTCTTGTAAAGCTCGTAGCATCGTGGTGACATAAGGATAATGTCTACCTCTCCTTCTGGAGCATATACTTGAGAATCAATATACAACTTGCTCATTGCACGGAAAAGACGAACAGCATGGTCAGTCTCAGTAGGAAAAGCAGATGGGCAATCTACATATTGGTTTTGGAATGTATCTGTATATGTAGCTTTATCAAGTCCACCAACAAGTCCTTCTTGACGACCAAATGGTTGACATCCAAACCAACCAGTTGCTCCTTTAGGAGACAAGGTTTGAAGTTCAGAAAGAATAGTAGATTCGTTGTTTACGATTTGCTTACAAAACTCACGTTGCAACATACCCATTACAGACTTAAGACGAGCTTCTGCAATATTAATTACAGCACGATCACCTTTGTTGGATAGTTGTTCTTTCTCAGTGATTACTACAGGAGCAATAAAATCACACCAGTTGTATTCAGTCTGACGAAGAGGATCTTTGACTGCAAGATTTACAGACTCGTATCCGCTAGAAAGCTGAGTAATCATTGAATGTTCAGTCATAATAGCAGGGCAGTTTACCTTGCTACCACCATCACTCTCGATAACTGCTCCGTGACTACGGATTGCATCAAGCAATGGAATGTTTTTAAATGTATTGTCTACCTCACGATCTTTCAAGATACGCAGGGTTGACGCTAGAATGTCGGGTTGGATTGCCATGATAGGCTCCTACGCTAAAGGTTTGTATCTATCGCCTCGTATCCTCGTGGGGGAGTTGTTTCAACGTGTCCTGTTTTCAGGGGAATCCACAATGCGACATGATTATTGTATAACATATTTATTTCTGTTGTTTAAGTAAATGTTGGTACAAGTCAGCAGCTCTCATTTTTGTAGCACCTTTGGGTACTGTTGCACCCTTGTTCTGACCTACTCCTACTTTGAGTCCACTTGCCTTTGCAGCGTTCTTAAACGCAAGTGCTTGTATCTGTTTTCGCTCAGATACACTATGACTTCTTCTTCCTTTTACAATCCAGTACGCATCTTGTAGTGACAAAGATTCATTGTCAAGCAATGTTTGACGTACCTCTGTTTTCAATGCTTCATCTGTTTGTAAATCTGGATGATTGTTCATAAAAGACTGTACCTTGGTTTGCGCACTTGCTTTCATCTGTTGCTCTGCCATAGGCTGCAACACAGATTGCAAACGTTCAGCCACAATCTTATTCACATATCGTTCAAATGATGCTGTATCATATGGATCAAAATCACCAGTATCTTGTTTGGCCGCTTCTTGAATCGCTTTGTATGCAGCATTATCTTCTAAACTCATCTTCATTGCTTGAAGATTCTGAGCTTGCTCTTGAAGTTCTTTGCGTTCTGCTGCTAACTCTTGCGTCTTACGTGTATAGTCTGCACGAAGTTGTTGCATTGCTCTTTGGCTTTGGTCATCTGCTTGGTCAAACAACTTGTCCCAAGATTCTCCTTCGCGAAGTCCTTCTGGTTCTGGAGCAGGTTCACCACGCTTCTCTGCTTCATGACGAGCAAGAAGATTTTCTACTCGTTTGTCATAATCATCCTTGTAGTTATCAATAGATGGTCGATCATTTGATGTGACTTCTGGTTGTTCGGAGACTGCGGGAGTGTCCTCCGTAGGAGTCACAGTTTCAAGGTTTGCTGTATTATCGTTGTTCTCTTCTGACATTATACTCTCTGGGCAAATAGTTCTTCGTCCGATACTTCCATACCACCCTCGGGCGCAGGGGCAGATTCCATAGTAACTTCTTCTGTAACTTCTTCTGTTTCACCTTGTGTCAGAAAGTCTTTTAAAGTTTGATCTTTTACCAATCGTTTAATCAATGCTGCAAGTTTAGCCAAATCATTGTCAGATACAATCGCACTGAGCTCCATCTCTACAGGAACACCTGCTTGCTCTGCTACAGTCATGATTGCCATAAGCGCATTCATTAGTTCCTGTGGCATCATTGTCATATCTTCTGTGTACTGTGGCATGGGATTCATTTCACCAAACATAGGCATAATCTCATTGATTACATCTACAACAGCATTAAGCGCACGTGCTGAATACTGGCCTTGTGGGGTCATGATTTCCATTCCTTGTTGTTCGGCAGCATCCATTCCTGCTCCGATCTCTTCTGCTTGCATTAGCATTTCTTGTGGTATTGACATGTTATACTCCTATAATAGTTGTGCAACTTGCTCAGGAGATCCGGGGACTCCTTGTTCTATCGTTGCAGTAGGGGAAGGTTGTTGTTGTGTTTGTGCTAAATCTTGTATTCCTTCAACTTGAGTCTCCAAAAAATCCTCTGGAAGGTCCAGTCTCCGTACGAGTTCTTGTAAAACTTTTTGTTGTGGAACACCCAACTCTATTAAAGTACCGATTGCATTCAGAAAGTCTTGCTTTTTCACGGCCTCTGATACTGGTGTCGCTCCTGCATCTAAAGCGTAAAAGCTAAAATCTCCATCTAAATCATCTGCTCGTACAACCTGTGTCTTCCCATTTATGACAATCACGTCAGGATCATCTTCCAAAAAGATCTTCATCATACTGACATACACAGATGCTGCATACTCAATCATTGCATCACGCTCTCGAGCCAAGCGTCCAATCTCACTTGAACTGTATGATGCCAACGCTGTAATCTCTGTTGCCGTAGCACGTGTGGCTTCACCTCTTGTAAAGGGAGCCATGATAGAACCACGTTGGAAATCATCATTGACCTGACGTATGTATGCTTCTAACTCTGGAGGAACACCTGTATGGGGGACTGCCTGTATCGAGCCACTAAGATTCTGACTTGGACTGAGCTCTGCCTCAATGTATTCACCATCTGCACCCAATGCTAGCTTTGCCATATCCTCATCGGTAAACACACCCTTCTTTACAATCCATTGTCGTGCTGCTCTACGCACCATTGTAGATTGATATGTACGAATAATGTTTGTCTCTTCTACCTGTGAGTAGACTCTGCGAAGTGCTGAATAACCACGCATAGGAACATCAGGCTGACGAGAGAAGAATAAAGGAACCAAAGGAGCCAAAGGATTATTAGCCGCGTCAGTAAATGGTATCTGATCATACTTTTGTACCTCTGTATTCTCACCATCACCAATCTCAATCTCCACACCATCATACAACCACTTATCACCATTCGCGTAATCTGGACTCCACACATACATCTTGTTGTTCTCCAAATCATAAAACTCTACAACCTGAACATACTCAAATGGATTATCTGGTTCTTGACCACTATCATTCAATGCTGACAAGTTTACTGCATACGATGAGTTGTCATGACTATTATCATAATCTAGGAATCGAATCAGCTGATGTGCTGCATACTTCTTGTTCCCATACTTGGCCTTGGCATCCTGTAATGTCATATGGTATCTGTGGCCAACATACTTTTGCTCGGACCAACTTGGTGCATCTGTATCTACAATCACGTCCCATGCTGCAACCGCTGACACACCCACACGTTTAAATGGATCTGGATGCTGTGTCGCATACAGTTTTAAAAAAGCACATGGGTATATCAAAGCAAGTCGTGACACATCCTCTATCTGTGTTCGTATCTTATCAAGGAACGCATTGGATAGGGCTTGAACTTTCTGTGAATCCCCTCTTCCTCGTACATCACCCTTGACAATCACAGAAGGATTGCGAGCATACAACGAGGCTATATAACCTTCAATATATTCATACGCACGTGTTGTTTCAATCAAAATCTGATCAGGCGCGTAGTCCTTGTCCCAATACCTAGTCATATACGCAGCACGAAGTTTCCTGAGCTCTGCCTTTTGGTCATCCCAATATGCTTCATGTTTACTAAATAATGCCTCAGCAATCTTTGCTTTCATTGCGCACTCCTATAAGGTAATCGCATCAATCTTATACGTTTTGCTCGTCGATTGCTAATCATTCTATCCATTAATCCCTGCTTTGCATTGCGAACCATATAACTTGGTATATCTCTTGCACACCTGTAGGCCAATGCCATTGAGTCTGCCAAGTCATCATGCAATCCATTGGGAGCCTCTGGTGCAACCTTATATATAGTCATACTGCGAAGCTCCATCAATGTAGTCATATCCAACCTTGATAACATGTCTGCTGATATCATCTCACGCAAAATCTCATATGCCTCAATCTTACTTTTGGATGAAGTAACCCAATGCTTACCCTCTGCACTATACCAAAGATTGTGATAATCATAGTCAATCAACTTCTGTATCACTACATGTCCATGATTGTTTGACTCACACAACACCATTGCTTCATTATACTTCTGAGCAATGTGCATTATCTTCTCGGAGAACTCTACAGGAGAGATTGTATTACATCTATACTGATACACTACCTCACGGCTAGAACAAGACACAACACAAATGCAGCTATAATCACCACCAACGCCACCTGCAACATCCACTCCAACTGCATAAACATCATCACTGTACACCTTCTTTTCATACACTCGCTCATTACCATCAAAAATAATAGGCTCGATTCGGTCCAACGCATCTGGATCAAAATAGGCAGAACTACCAAATGAGAATGCATCATCAATAGAACCAGGATACTCACGCTTAAACTTGTCAATGCCAATCGTAGCAACCTGATCTCTACGCCATTGTATCTGATCTTCATCCAATCCATACAAGTTTATGAGCTTCTCTTCCTCTTCTGTGTATATCATATCTGTTGGTGCAGGAGTCCGGTAGTTCTGATGTTGCCACCACCAAAAAGTTACAAGCGTCCATCCATTGTCAGGAGCCTCTTTGCACAACTTGTGAAATATATCACCCACTGTATTAGGAGTAGACTCTATCACAATCTGCCCCTTACCTACTGTCGCAACAACCTGTGCCAATACCTCTTCCTGATCTGGGTAGAAAGCAAACTCACTCAAGTGTGCTGCATTCAGTGTAAATGATCTTGTTCCTCCACTAGATCTAGCAGTATACGAAGACAGGCCCGCTTGCGTATCATCAAATATCAAGTCCGTTGTATTGTCTATCGAACAATGACGCTTCAACATCTCAGGCAATCCTGCCAAAAAGTTGTTGTCCATCTTCCGCAAATGCTTTGCAGATCGATCATGAAAACTCAATACACCATACTTAATCGGATTCTTACTGGTATATACTTTCCAAAATGCATACGCCCTCAAAAGAGTACTCACACCAATCTGTCTCGGCTTCACCACAATAATCTTCTTACTGCAACATATCTGCTTCAATAACTGTTCCTGTTCTGGATACAAGTCAAACTGCTTGTACGCACCACTATACTTGTCTTGCACACGCAACAACCGGAAGAACTTTATCGGGTCAGCCAACACCTCCTGCAAATCCTTACGATGCCTTCTAGGAATCTTGTACGATATATATGGTACGCTCATTTATCCTCTACCAGCTTTAAGATGTTCTTCATCTCACCATCATTCGCATTCGTAAACTTACCCTTGACTCCCTTTTTATTACGAAACGTGTCAATCACATACTTAGCAGCATTTACCTTCGCACCATCATTCTGACCATTCTCCATTACTATCTGCAATGTCTTATATGCCTGATCTAAAAGATTGCGCTCTCGAACCTCAGTATCAAACAAAGGCTCATTATACCCGATTATCAATGCTTTAAAATCTGCCTTGGTCTTCCACTGCACCAACGTCTGACGAGCTACACCCACCTCATTCGCTATCTGCTTTAAACTCAAATAACCCTGCGCACATAACAACGCAGCCTTCTTATGCTTCTGTGTAATCTTCATATCATATCCTACTAATCTGTATCTGTATCTCTGGCTCCTGATAATCTGCACAATACCATTTCTGCGCAAGAACTTCAACCACCTGACTGTCATCTTCCCAAACCTGAGCCTGATTACAAGCATCCATTACCAACTTCAAATAGTTATCTACATCCGGCTTGGTTGTCTTCAACACCTTGTCACCTTTACCCAAACGAGCAGGACGCTTACACATAAACTTACAATATATAGCAACCGGAACACCCTTACCAATCTGCTCTCCACGTGTCTCCTCTATCTTCTTTGCTATCACATCTGTTGCCTCCTTCGTCTTTTTCGGAGTATAAGCTCTTCCTACCTTTGTAAATCTCGGCCTACCCTTTGCTACTGGATTCATTCTGACTATAAAAGTCTGTATTTTTGTAGGTGTCGTTCCTTTTTGATCTTCCATTCCTGCTCCATAATCTGCGTACACAGTACCTCCATGCGTGTTTATACTAAATAAATATACCACCCAAAAAGCATCTGCAAAAATAGTATAACAAAAACATGTCCACAATGCCCTAAAACAATCAAAACCTTAAAAAGTCACCCAGATATTTTTGTGTCTCCCCAAGTATAGGCATGTCAAGAGTTTGGGGGGGTACCCCTACCGAACAGTGTTCAGTACTCCGAACAGTGTTCGATAACCTACTCACCAGTAGATAAGTGGCTCATCGTCTTAGGGGGCAATAATCTACTCGTCAGTAGATAAACTGGCTCAAACCTACTCACCAGTAGATAAGTGAGTCATTAACCTACTCGTCGGTAGATAACAGATGTGTGTAACCTACTCGTCAGTAGATAAGTGGCTCATCGTCGAAGGGGGCGATAATCTACTCACTAGTAGAATAGTGTCTGCTAGTAATGGAGAAGGAGCATTTTCCGAACAGTGTTCACTTAGCTCTTAGCTACCTTCCTGCATACTGAACAGTGTTAACTAACGGCACGCTGTAATATACTTGCGAGTAAATAAATAGCTCAAGCGACCTAAATGTAAAACCTTCGAGTCAGTAGATAATAGCTCATGCAAAACCTACTGATAAGAAGATAATGATACTCGTGTTCAAGTTGGTGTTCAAGTGTTCAAAAGACTCGAGAACATATAGAGTCAAATCCCTGCACTAGTCCGTAATGTATCGATTTGAGGATAATCTTTATTAGATAGTACTTGAACAGTAAAAGAGTAAAAAAACGATAATGTAGTATCTAACTATGTTTTCGCTGTTCGCAAACTGTTCACGGCCCGAACAGTAAAACCGTGTGTAACACCACAAAAACAAAAGAATCTGTATAGATCAGTGAACAAAAATATTTTGAGTGAACAAGTATATTTTTATTTATACTCTTGACGTGTATATCAAAATGATTTACAGTAGTAGGGAGAGGTTTTTTTATCTCTCACACACACACCACAAAAGAAGGATAGAAAAATGAAAGGTTATTTTAAAGCATCTCCATTTGTAGATGAAGAAGGAAACGAATCATGGAAAAACTACGGAGGAGTTTTCTTTGATGATGGATATGATTATGATTGGGTAGAAGACCAAATAGGATTAACACAAAAAGAGGCTCATGATCTAGCATCTATCTTAAACAAAAAAATACCTAATAAGACTTTTTGGTATTTAGATATGGATTTGGTTAACCAAATCATCGAAGATTTTAGAACACACACAACAAAAGAAGGATAGAACAATGAAAAAACTACTTATCTATACAAACAAAGACATTACAACGATACATATAGTGGAGGAGGAAAAAGTTTTTGAAACTCTCATGAATCTATTGAAAAATGATCTAAACCCTTATCAGATAGATATAATTAACTCATCGCTTGATCTTGTTATGAAGGATAATGATATATCCTTCGAACTGATATCCATTTTTAACGGGTGTCTATTACCTGAAGGGATCAAACTAACAACACAAAAAACGGAATACTACAATGATTAATACAGCAAACTTACACACAATAGAGAGACACCTCAGAGATACAATAACAAAAGAAGGATACACAAAAGTCTTCGGGACTCTTGATCAGTTTAAAAATATATGGGTCAATGGTACTGTTACTTTATCATTTGATCATAGATCAGTACTATTTAAAAAGGATAGTATCGAACTGATAGAACATGGTTTTAAAGGATACGAGTATGTCATTCAGACACTCAAAAAGAATGAGCTTGCAATACTAACAAAATGGTACGAATCACAAAAATAAATCTATAACCTGAGCATGTTTTAAAACTGCTCACTTCACACACACACACACACCCCAATAAGGAAACAACAATGTTTAACACTATCAAAGCAATAGCAAAATCAAAACACACAGACACACCTTTTATTGTACGTAACCTAGTCAACAAGGGACTCAACAAAGCAATAACAAAAGCACTGAAATATAAAGAGACTCTTGTATTATACAAGGGTATCTCTCTTCTTGATAATGAGACTCCTATCATGATTGTTATGTCAGGATTCACGAAAGATTCTAGCAATGTAAAAACCGGGGGCTTAGTACAACTGTATATCCTACCTGTACACGAAACACCCAAGGATACATACTTCGGTACATACAAAAAAGGTGGTATAGTACCATCAAGACTATCTGTATGTGGTGATTGTAAGTATAACGGGAACAATGGTTGCTATGTTCGTTGGGCTACACTTGGAAGTATTTGGAAGGCCGCAAAAGATCAACCCGCTATACCTACCACATTAACAAGAGAGTTTCTCAAGGGTCTCCGTGTACGAGTTGGTGCAGCCGGGGATCCTGCTGCTGTCCCTGCTTCGGTATGGAATAAGATCCTCGGATCATGTGAAAACTTTACAGGATATACACACCAATGGAACAAACCACAGTTTCAAAACCTGCAAGATTTATTTGTTGCAAGTGTAGATAACGCGCGCGAAAATGAAAAGGCGCGTGCTCTTGGTTGGTCTACATTCTTTGTTACTGACAACGAAGAAGAAGCAAAGAATGAAGGGATAAGATGCCTAGCCAGTGCAGGCAAGTCCGATACACACGGACTCCCTACAACGTGTGCAACTTGTATGTTATGCAATGGTCAAAGCCGAAAGCAAAAGACAATAACCGAAGTGTTGCACGGTGCTACCAATACACAACACAAAGCACGTATAGCAAGAACCGCATAACAAGATTCAAACCTGATCACGTTGTTAAACTGATCGACTTATCACACAAACTAACAGGATATACCATGCATGATTTAATCTTATTCTCACAATCAATCTTTAAACCTACCCTTATCTTTTTTACATTTTGGATAGTGTGCACGGCTACATTAATCACAATCGACAAGATAAAAAAATGAAACGTGCACCAATAAAAATGATCAAGAGAGTACAACAGATCAACGACCACACAATAACATGTTATCAAATCATATGGAACACGACCGACATAAACACGCCAG
>TARA_R100001443_G_scaffold37246_2_pt1 | contig 10585 bp, 6 predicted proteins | sample TARA_R100001443 | Tara Oceans TARA_R100001443 (sample SAMEA2622142) | marine metagenome | biome: marine biome (ENVO:00000447); feature: deep chlorophyll maximum layer (ENVO:xxxxxxxx); material: "saline water (ENVO:00002010), including plankton (ENVO:xxxxxxxx)" | depth 50 m
TCAAACGCAACGACTCCTGGTTATCAGCCGGGTGTAGATACTGGAAAGTATGCCTTGTACCTCAAACTGTTTAGTGGTGAGATGTTCAAGGCTTATGAATCTGCATGTATCGCTAAGGGCACGGTCCAGAACCGTCAGCTCCGTAACGGTAAGTCTATGCAGTTCATCTTCACTGGTCGCATGCAGGCGGAATACCACACACCTGGAACTCCAATCCTAGGTAGTGGTGATCCCCCGGTGGCAGAGAAGACCATCGTCATGGATGACCTGCTGATTTCCTCAGCTTTCGTTTATGACCTGGATGAAACTCTTGCTCATTATTCCCTTCGTTCTGAGATCTCCAAGAAGATTGGATATGCTCTGGCTGAAGCTTATGACAAGAAGATCTTCCGTACTGTCGCTCTGGCAGCACGCGAAGCACACCCTGTGACTGCTGCACCTGGTCCTGAGCCTGGTGGTTCTACCATCGCTCTTGGTGCTAACAAAGAGTTCAATGCTCAAGCACTGGTTGACGGCTTCTATGAAGCTGCTTCAATCCTTGATGAAAAGAATGTACCCCGCGAAGGTCGTTTCGCTGTACTGTCACCACGTCAGTACTATGCACTCGTATCTCAAGTTGATACCAATATCTTGAATCGTGACTATGGCAACACTCAGGGCAACCTGAACAGTGGTGAAGGTCTGTATGAAATCGCTGGTATCTCTATCAAGCGTTCTAACAACCTGCCCTTCATGCTGAGTGGTGGCAACGTTTCTGCTGTTGCTGGTGAGAACAACTTCTATGGTGGTGACTTCAGTAAGCACGCTGGTCTGATTTATCAGAAGGATGCTGCTGCTGTTGTGGAAGCCATCGGACCTCAAGTCCAGACCACTGGATCTGATGTTCGCACCATGTATCAAGGTGACATCGTTGTTGGTCGTCTTGCCATGGGTGCTGGAACACTGAACCCCGCCGCTGCTATTGAGCTGTGGGCTGCTGATTCTGTTTCTTATAGCTGAGGTATAACATGCCTGCTACACCTGGAACATCAGCACGTAAGGTTATCGATCCTTCTGTTGCTTGCCAAGATAAGGACCGCAATGTAAAACCTACAAATCCCGTTGCTTCATCTACTCAAGATCCTTTCTTTGGTATTGAAGCTGGACGTACTGCTTAATTAGAAATTTATTATGGCAAACCCTGTATCTTCTGCCGGCGACAATGGAGTCGCTGGCGATAACTATGCCGTGAGTGGTGGCGATGCTGCCATTCGGGCTTCTGTAGCACGCTCACAGCGTGGCTATGGATCTGCTGTAGCTGCATCTTCTGTATCCAGCTTCACCAGAAGTCTCCGCTTTGCCTATGGCAATGGTCAGGAGGCTGACGCTCCCGCTGTGGATCGTTCCTGATAATAATAACGGGCTCCTTCGGGAGCCTTTTTTTTTATTCCTTATTGAGAACTAATCTCATATGACTCTATCTAAATCTAAAAGTGAGCTTAATGCTGTCAACCAGATGCTCCAAAGTATTGGACAAGCTCCTGTCACAACCCTTGAACAATCCAACCCGGACGTTGCAATTGCTTATGACACCCTTATGCAGGTGTCTAGGGATGTGCAGGCTGAAGGATGGACTTTCAATAAAGAATATCATTACTCCATGGCATTAAATTCTGACGGTACTGTTGATGTACCTGAAGGAATGCTTCAATGTATGCTTTCTCCTGATAAAGCAGAAAACGCTAATAAGAGAGCAGTACTTCGATCAAGAGATTCTGTCTCCCCAACAGGTTCTGTTGTCAGAAAACTATATGACATTATTAGTCATACATTTATTTGGACTGACAAACCTTGTTGTGACATCGTTTGGTTCCATGACTATGTAAACATTCCAGTTACTGTTCAATCATATATTATTGCTAGAGCATCAACAATGTTTGCTCAGCGTACTACTGGTGATCAAGTACAAGTATCTATGTTGCAACAACAAGAAGCACAGGTTAAAGCCTATGCTCTTGAATATGAAACACAACAAATTCGTCGTTATTATCATGGCTATAACGATGAAGGTAATTGGTATCAAAGCTATGAACCTTACCAAGCACTTGCAAGATAATGGCAGCAGTAACACAAACTATTCCAACATTTATCCAAGGTGTCTCTCAACAATCTGAAGTCGAAATGGCTCCAGGGTTTTTGAATGAGATTCAGAATGGTGTACCGGATATAACCTTCGGTCTACAGAAACGAGTTGGAACCAAATATCTATTTACTCTACCTGGTATTACAGCTGCGGAAGGTGGAAATGGTTTTTGGTTTTCAATTATTAGACAAGATGAAGAGCCATATTTTGGTGTAATCATACCGGCTACTGTAGATAGTTCTAATACTATCACTGCTTATGGTGATATAAAGATCTGGGATTTTAATGGCACTGCATGCACAGTTAACTTCCCTGCACATAGTGATGGATCTGCTGGTAATACATATCTAAGCGGTTCAAATAGAGATAATTATAAGGTATTGACAGTAGAAAAATCTAATATTATTCTCAACAGATCTAAAGTTGTAACCGAAAGTTCGACAACTACTCCTGCTGCAACTGTAGTACGTGTATCTACTTATGCAGATCTACCAACTACATCTATTCCTACCACTACTGTTTACCAGATTGTCAACTCTAAAGATACTGATAAGGATGATTACTACGTTCAGTATATCAATGATGCCTGGACAGAAGTAGCCAAACCTGGCATTACTGATGGGTTTAATAACTGGACTGCTCCTCACGTACTTCGTAAAATTTCGGCTACTGAATTTACTTTTGAAGAAGCTAATTATGTTGACAGAGAAGTAGGTGATAATGAAACTAATCCACATCCTAGCTTTGTCAACCAAACTATTCAAGATTGTTTCTCATATTTCAATAGGATTGGTTTTCTATCTAATGCCAATGTAATTCTTTCAGCATCTCTTAGACCTGACTATATCAATGCAGGTAATCAAGCCGTTAACTTCTATGCGAAGTCTGCACAGGTTCTAATCGCCTCTGACCCTGTTGATTTGAACGCTGTTAGTGTTCGGTCCATCCTGCTTACAAGCGTCCTTCCAGCCGCTCAGGGGTTAGTTCTGTTTAGTAATAATGAACAGTTCATGCTGTTTGCAGATCAAGGCGTCGTAACACCACAGACTGCGATTATTAAATCAATTAGCAACTACGAACTAGATCCTATAATTCCACCAGTTGAATGTGGAGAAGAGTTTTACTACATAAATAAATCAGCCAATTTCACTCGTACCTTGATGATGATCACCAGAGGTATGGAGAATGATCCTATGGTTACTGAAGCTAGTAGATTAGCTCCTGAATATGTACCATCTACTGTTAATAACTTATACGCTAATCCACAGAACAAATTTATAGTTCTTTCTGATAGTAACCAAGAATACATGTGGTTCTTTAAAACTCATGTTGAAGGACAGCAAAGACTTATGAATGCATGGTTTAAATGGAAGCTGCCAGGTAATGTCATCAGTTGTGTATTTAATGCTGATAATATTTTTACGGTCTTATCAACAGATAATAAGCTTGTAGTAACAAGTGCTCCTTTAAACGAGTCGGCAGATGCTGATCTTCTTTTAAATAAAGATACAACTAATGCTACGTTCACTGGCATTGGTCCTTATTTAGATATATGGACGAAAGATATAACCTCAGTTGCTTATGACGCAACAACTGACATCACTACTATTACACCTTCTTCTACCTATCCAGTTATTGATAGCACTGAGTACGAACCTATTATAGTACTAAGTTCAATTTCTGGTACTTCCAGTTCAGATAGTAGAGGTATGTTGTTTTCGCTTACTGTTCAGTCAAACGGTACATTTACAACACCTGGTGATCGGACAGCTGATCAGGCTAATTTTATTTTAGGTTATAGATATGAAATGATCTATGATTTACCTACTACTTATATGAGAGCCTCAGCTGGCTCTGATTACACTGCATCCTTAATCGTATCAAGATACAAATTTTCTTTCCAGGATTCTGGTTCAGTAGACTTTCGGATTACTGATATAGACAATACTTTTAATTATACTGATGTAAACTCTGTTACTTACTCTGAGTCTTACATTACTGATGACTTACCTATCTTTCAGAAAGTGCTATTTACAGTACCTATTTACAGAAGAAATGAATTCTTTAGATTTAGAATCTTTAGTAATTCACCCTTCCCTGCTTCTTTAAATAAAATGTCATGGGAAGGACAATATGCACCTAGATTTTATCAAAGAGGATGACTTATGGATCCAGGAGTTATTTTAGCAGGCATTGGCCTCGGACTAAATTTATTTCAAGGAGCTTCAGACGCTGATAATGCAGACAAAATTATTGAGGCTCAGCATAAAAGTGCTTTAATGAATACAGAGTTTCAGAATACTGAACGTGAAAGTGCATTTAACCAGCAAGTCGCTACTATTGCACTTGCTAAGGCAAACAATGAGAATGAACTTCAATTCAGAGAAACAAACGATTTAAACAATTATAATTTTCAAGTAGCACAAAATACTGCTGATTTTGAAGCTAAAAAGGAAGCTTATAGACTTTCTGCTGAAGATAACCTAACACAAAAAAGTATCAATGCAGATCTTGAAGCACTAGCTTTAGCTCAAACTCAGCAGAAATATAATGACCAACAAACTGCTCTTGGTTTTCAAAATCAGGAACAACTGTTAAATCAACTAGGTCAATATAATTCATTGGTGACTAGGTTGGACCAAAGCCAAACTGCTATTGATGATGCATTGATGCAAGAGACATTAGCAGAGACCGAAGCCCTCCGTGTAAGGGATCAATCCTATGACAAGGCTAATTATGGTCTGGAGATGATCAGAGAGCAGGCTGGTGAAGCTCAGACTATTGCTGATCTGCAGAATGCTCAGATACAAGAGCGTGTTAATGCATCAAGAACTGGTCGTGATGAACAGTTGATGCTGTTGGATCAAGGTAAAGCAACAGATGACTTAAATACTGATAATGCTATCTACCGCAATCAGTTACAAACTAACCAACAGGTTGCACTTGAAAATCTAAGGTTGCAGCAAACTACTGGTAGTCTTGAGGGTGACTTAAGTGATCAAACCCTAGCTACTAATCAACTTATTGAACGACTTGGCATCAAAAATGAAGGTGATAATTTATCTATTGAGCAAAGAAAAGCTTTGATTGAAGATGAATTTTCTGGTACTAAACTACAAACTGAACAAAAAATTGCTCAGCTTACTGATGAGCAACGATATAATCTTTTAAGTCGTGATTCTGGCATCAATGATCTTGGCTTTGAACTTGAACAAACAAGATTACAATATGAACAAAACCGTGCCGCTCAATCTTTTAAACAAGAAGCTAATCGTATTGATCAACTTGTGAAATCAGGGCAGATTAATGCTCAAGGACGTAAAGGAGCTAGTGCTGCTAGATCAATTAATAGTGTATTATCTGCTGCTGGTAGGCAAAGTGCACAACTTACTGATGCTATTTTACGTGGCAAGGAAAACTTTGATTCTAAAGTTAAAGATATTACCCGTAAAACAGCTGATATAAACAAACGCTTTGGTCTTCAAACTGATACTACTAATCGTAAAAAGTTAGAGCAAAATGCTTTGCTTGGTAGAGCAGAAGTAACAAAGGATCTTAGAATTACTCAGGCAGGTGCTGAAAAAGAACAGCTTACAAAGATGTTCACTGCTGAAAAAGCACAAGCTAAAGACACATTAGCTAAAGAAGAATCAAATACACAAAGAAAGATTGATCAGGCTGCTGAAATGTCTGGTCTAACTATTGGTCAAACCAAGCAATCATCTACTCAAGCCATTGGTGACTTGACTGAAGGTAGAGCCTTGCGTAATGATCAGGCTTACCAACAAGCTGTTTATGTAAATGATAAATTTACCAATGCTTTTAATTCACTATCTGCTGAACAGAATTTATTGGCAGAAAATTTACAGCAACAATTGAATTCCTATAGCCGCGAAACTGGAACCCTTAATCAACAGAAAGATTTTGCTACACAAAATTATAATGTTGCTTATCAAGCTGCACAAGAAGTTCATGACTCTGCAATGCGTAAATATAATGATACTGCAGCTGATGTTGAAAGGGAAAGGGCTCGTCTTGGTAAACAAGATCAGATGATTGAAGATCAATATCAGGCATCACTTCAATCTGCTCAACAAGCTAAACTTGCAAGTGAAGGACAAATAGCTCTTGATAGATATTCAGCAGATGTAACAGCTGATAAGGCTTTAATGCCTGAACCTGTACTAGCACCTGATCCTCCACAGCCTATTTCATATCCTAGAACATTATATCCTGAGCTTACAGACGAGCATAAACCGCAAAAGCTACCGGAACCAATAAAAGGTGAGCATGGTGGAGTTCAATATGCAGGTGCTATTGCTAACTTTGCTAGTGATTTAGCTGCTATTGAGTGGAGCTAGTAGTTTTATTAAACAAATTTTATGTCTTATCAATCATTCGGGAGCTACGGCTCCTTTAAATTTACTCCTGATTTAGGACGCTCCCGTAAGATTCTTCAAGCTAGAGAAGAGGAGCGTCAAGGAGAAAATCGTTATTTCGACCAACTACAACAACAACAACGTAGCTATATGGAAGTCATGAGGCAAAAGCTTCGTGATGAACAAGCTATACGTGATAGTAATTTTCAACTTCAAAGTGGATTCAGACAACAGTATCAAGATGCTGTTCTTAGAAATGATGAAACTAATATTGCTAATCTTGAAACACAAAGAAGGCAATCTGCTGAGTTCTTGAAGAGTTTGTCAGATTTCTCTCAAACTCTAGGGAAAAAATTTATTGACGAAGCCAAGAAAGATGAGGAGATAAAGGAAAATAATGCCCATAAGGCAGAAGTGATACGTTTAAACGGGATGACACCAGAACAAAAACGTATTGAATACGGTTTTATGGATGTAAAGGAAGCCACTTTAAGTGCGAGTGATGCTTCTGTAAACGCTATTGCTAATACTCAAGCACCATATGTTGGTAACAATGCTGTCGAACCAACCAGACGAACGGCTTTTGGAAGCCTTGCTGTTGGTTTACAAAGAGTAAAACTTAACCATTATGCTGCAAACATAGAGGATATAGCTGCTGTCAATAAAGATTTTAAATATACACTTTATGATCCTGTAACTAACGAACCACTTAAACTAACTCTAGATGAAGCTAAACGACGTGGTGGTGAAATTGCTGCTCAAGGTTATAAGGCATTAATCAACGAAACTGTCGAACAACTTGGTTTAAATAAAGGTAAAGACGGTAAGCCTAATGGAATTAGTGCTGAATTTCTCGTTAGAAATTTTTACGATGTAGCTGAATCATATACTAATCGAGCATTAGCAACTTCTGAAGCTGCTCTGGATGAAGAAAGGGGTGTCATGGCAGAAGCCAGGCAGTCTCGATATATGCAGCAAGAACTTTATTCAGCTGTTACTAAACCATTTGATCCTCGTAGTCGTAATACTATTTCTACTTTAACTGCTAGATGGGCTGCTGAAAACCCTGGTAAGTATAGTAATGAAAAAGGTTTACCTGACTATGCTTTTATTAGGGATAGTATTGTTTTACCTGAGTTTCAATCACAAATAGAAAGTGGAGTTTTTGACAAGAATCTTGATGCTGTAGCTCACTTCCTTAATGAGCAAGCACTTGTATTGAATACATCAGGTAAACCAGTACCTCTTCAATCAATTAAAAGCAGTGAATCACTGAATATCCTCAATAAAACCATTAGGGAGCGTCAGAGGAAATTTGAAGCTCAACGTGAACAAGAGGAGATGTCAGCTGCTAAAGAAGATGTTAATAGGTTAATGGCTGCTGCTTTGGAAGATAGTAGAATTACTCCATCGGAAACTAATCAAATCAAACAAGCGATGCTTTATGCATATAAAAACAAGCCTACTATTTTAAAAGAAGTTACTGACATTGTAGATAACTTTGGTGTTGATGATAGTGCCAATCTTGATAAAGAATCTGCTTTCCTTGAATTACAAAAAGCTGGTATTAATGGTGATTTAAAGGCTCTTACTGTGCAACAAAATATGAACTGGTTGTCTAAAGATCAACGTGAGGAGCTATTAGGCTATGTTGATAACTTTAATTCGTCTGATCCTAGCAAAGAAGGTTACAACCGAAAAGATGTGGAAAAAGATGGATTAAGTATAATCCTGCTGAAATTAGACAAACAAGATATTGGTAGTGTTGTTCATCCTAGTGTTAATTGGGCTAAAACTGAAATTGGTGATTATTACGTTGATAGATTCGACCAACTAAAAACAGAGAAACCTCATTTAGATGTTCAGGCAAGGCATGTAGAAGCACGTAAGGACACAGTGGATTATGTAACTTACGGTATAAATGATCCGAGTAACCCTTTCTATGTTGTTCCTGCTGATGAAGCTAACGGTACACAAGGTTATGTCAAATATTTTTCATCAGGCAATTACTCTATTGCTCAGGCAACTAATACTCAACAGCAAATAAAAGATATTAATCAAAATCCAAACCTCTTGTCCACAAACGTATACCTAAGTAATAGGTATTTAGCGGACATCGAAGGTGATATTGCAAATGGAAGAATGATTGAATACACACCATGGGTTAATCAAATAGCTTCGATGACTAATAAATTGCCATATGAAGTCATTAACCAACAACTACAGGCTGCAAAAATTGACCAAAAAATTGAGCCGGGTGCTTTCGATAAATTAGTCGAAGTTGCTGAGGTAAGTCCTAAGCTTAAAAAGTTACTAGCACAACCTACAGCTGCAAGGATAAATGCAGCGATTATTGGTACTGGTAATGCAGTAGGTACTGTCCGAAGTGGTATTGACGGTGAACAAGATGTTATGAGTTTAGCTCAAATTGCCAAGTTTAAAGCTCCTCCTCTGGCAGCTGCTATGTGGGCTTTAGAGACTGGTAGAGGGGCTACTGTTCATGGTTCTAATGCTCTGTTTAACATTAAGAGTAGGACAGGTCAAGGTACTTTTTTAAAGGGTGCTGATGAGTTTATTGATGGTAAATGGGTTAAAGAGGATTCAGTATTTGAAAACTATGATACTCCTCTTCAATCTGCTCAAGCTTTAACTGAATGGGTTAATAACGCACCTGGATTTGCAGAGGCACAAACTTATAGACAAGCTATTAAAGCTATTAAAGGTGCTGGCTATGCCACTGATCCACAATATGAATCCAAAATACTAACTATTCTAGAAGGTATGGGATATAACCCCGATGATCTGATTCAAGAATATACAGGTCCTCAGTCTTTAAATCCTAATGGAATGTCTTCAACTGTTAGAACTGTTGCTTCTACTTTAAATCAATCAACTGAGACTACAGTTAATCCATCTGAGTCAATTGATAAGTATGTTGAAATTGCTGATCCTAATGCTGGTATGGATAGACTTGGAGAAATAACAGATAAATTCTACGGTAAAGGTAAGCGATCTGAAGAACTTAGTTTTAATGCACCAAGAAAGTATAGAACTTCACAACATCTTGGATGGAGTCATGTTACTCGCAATGGTCAGACCTTGCACCTTAAAAATGGTGCACGTGTCATTGGTGGTTATCCCACTGAAGCTGGTTATAAATCGATTATTGAATTACCTAATGGCAAGAGATTTTCATTCTAATAGACAAATATTATGAACCCATTTGACCACACGACTTACGATGACGAACGTCAACTAAGGGAATATCGAGCAAACATGACAGATGGTACCTATCAAGGTCCTAATGTCGAACCAGGTCGTCCAGGTCCTGATGGAAAGGTAGCCTCTACGGAGGCTCCTACTGAGGCACCTGAGCAACCTACAGAACAAGTACAACAACCACCTACACAAGAACAACCTACTCAAAGTAATAAACTTGAGTTCAAAGGTGTGTCAAAAGAAGATGCCGAAGAGATGGGATCTTTTTATGACAACCTTTTACCAAGGGGTTTAATTGATTTTGGTATGGATGTCGTAGGAAAAATTCCTGGCATTGGTGCCAAGATTGATGATGCCTATGACGAAGCTACTAGATTTAAAAACCCAAATACACAAGCTGCTAGGGATGTGGCTTCAGTCATTGTTCCTAGTGTTGCAGCTGCAGTAGTATCTGGACCACTTGGTACTAGAGCTACTGCTGCTATTAATGGCGGTAAGGTCACTCAAGGTCTTGCTACAGCTGGTATTGCTGGAACATTAGACGTTGCTATTGCTGGATTCTCTGATTATTCAGAACGTGATGAAGGTATTGTACGTGGTATTGATGACTTTCTAGAAAAGATTAATAGACCTCTTGGATTAAAAATGCCGGAGGCTATTCAAGTCATGGACGATGACAGCCCTGAAGTACGCAGACGTAAATTGATGATGGAAGCCGGTGGTCTCTCGATCATTGGTGATGCTATTGGTTACGTACTGTCTGCTGGTAAACCAATAATGCGTTGGTTTGAACCTAGAGATCAACAAGCTGCTACCTTTAAACAGATCAAGATGAGAGAAAATCCTGATCCAGATACTGTATTTA
>TARA_R100001443_G_scaffold40958_4_pt1 | contig 10565 bp, 16 predicted proteins | sample TARA_R100001443 | Tara Oceans TARA_R100001443 (sample SAMEA2622142) | marine metagenome | biome: marine biome (ENVO:00000447); feature: deep chlorophyll maximum layer (ENVO:xxxxxxxx); material: "saline water (ENVO:00002010), including plankton (ENVO:xxxxxxxx)" | depth 50 m
CTTTGAAGGGGACAATGAGGTTGAAGCCATAATAGACAAAGATGACTTCACTCAGCTTGATATGGACGTAAGGCTAACTCTTACAAAGTTCCACCAAGATGAAGAAGAAAGCCGACTTATGCGGGTGATGATGACAGTTGAACGATATTTAGCGCTACCAGTTTATGCTATGGAGAGAGCAAGACAGTTGTTTGTTGATCAACTTAGGATCCTCGGTGTTGAAGATGCAGAAGAGAAATTACCGTTTGCTCAAGAAGTTGCTATGGCTATGGCTCCACCTGAACCAGAGCCAACGGATTCTGAATTAAACCAAGCTGAACCTGAAGTCCCTATTAACGAGGAAGAGCAAGTTGATGACGAAGCTGTTCAGCTTATACAGGACACAACTACTGACCAGATTACTTAATGGCTATAGACGCTGGGGAAGCTGAAAGGGCTGACCACCAGAGAGCGCACGTTCTGGGGTTAGCGGAAAATAAAGGGTTTGAATGTATTACAGAAGTCTTAAACTCGATGATAGAAAGAGAGAGGGATAGAGTTGAAGCCTTAACGCTTGATGAAAAAGAGAATTTAATAGCAAGAGCAAGGCTTAGTGCCTTACTTGAAGTTTCCAAAATACCAGCAGATATAGTTCATAATTCTGACAAAATATTAATACAATGGGACAAAAGGTTCGATAAATGAGTCTATCTTGAAAGGTTGATAACACATGAAAAAAGGTCTACGTTTCCCAAAGAAGAACAAAGGAAAGATTAAAATCTTCCCCAACCTGAAAAACAAATTTATGAACATTTTATTAAACTGGGCAAGAACCAAGCTTTTTGAATTTATTGCAAGCTGGAAGACCAGTCTCGTAGGCGTAGCAATGCTACTAGAGGCATCAGGTGGACTCTTAAGCACGGTGCTAGACACCACAACACCATTGGAAGTCGAAAGCCTACAAGGGCGATGGGAGCTAGTTATAGGGGCAATAGGGCTAATCATGGCAAGGGATAATACAACGCCATCTGAAAAGGTGGCAGGAGCAAAAAACAAAAAATGAAATATATAATATTAGCATTAGCAGTTATCGCATTCGGTTCATCCTGTACCTTCAACAAAGTCCCTGTGGATTCCGCTGGTCTTATGTCAGGAGACAGAAATGTAATGGGTGTAGAAGTAGGTCTTCTAGACTATAAAGTTGGCGCAGGAGTCTGGGTCAACAAGTAAACAGATCACCCCGTATTCCCTCGTGTTCCGTTTCTTAAAGAAGCTGGTTGAAAAGCTACGCAGAAAATCTAAGCCTAAGACTAAGGTAACCAAAGCCAATCCCAGAAGGAGATGGTCTTTCGATGCTCGTACTAAAAAGAACCTAGCAACCTTAAACGAAAAAGTAGTTCCTATATTTACGGAACTTACTGAGATAGCCATGGAGATTGCAGAAAAGTACGGCATTACAATCAAGATGATTAGCGCCTACAGGAGCTTAGAAAAACAAAAGGAATTATATGCGAAGGGGCGGTATGGAGATAAGAGTCCAAAAGTTACGACAGTTAAGGTTAGTCGCCACTGTTTCGGCATTGCCGCTGACTACGGTTGCTTTGATAAAGGCCGTTATCTGGATGCTACTAACTCTGCTTTGTCTTCAAAGATCTATGCAGAAATGTTTAAATTAGCCCAAGAGAGAAACTTGCCTCTTATCCATGGAGGGCAATGGAAGTCCTTTCCTGACCCTCCGCACTTTGAGTATAGAAACAATCTGACTATTACTCAAATGATCAGCCGATCAAAAAAGGGAAAGAGTATCGTCTAATGCCTAGTGACCCCCCACTCATGGAAGCGATTGTTGGACTTATAGCAGGTCTAGGAGCTTACTTGTCGTGGAAGGCTAAAGGTGAAGCCAGTAAAGCAAACAAGGAAGCCTCACAGGCAAATAGAGCCGTGAATGGTAATCCTGACGGCAGTCCAAGGCTTTACGAAATGGTAGGCACAATTAAAGAGCGCCAGAGAGGTATAGACGAAAAGATTGAAGACTTAAAAAACACTCAAAAATCCCAAGCAGAAACATTAACAGATCATTCCGATAGACTGAAAGCCCAGCACAAAACTCTTAAAAGAATATGTAAGGAGGACAGCTAAATGGCTTGGCAAACTTTTGTTTGTAGTGCAGATACTCACGGTGACTTGATCGACCGTAAAGGTAAGAACAGTTATCAGAGTTACATTCTTCAGTGGATTAAAGATCACAAGCCTCGGTGGAGATTCATGCTGGGTGATTTTATCGATGCTAAAGCGATACGAGCTGGAGCCAATGCAGAGGACAGGAGCAGTTCAATGAGAGAAGACTGCAAAGCAGCAATAGGATTCCTCCGTGCCTTTCAACCTCACAAGCTAACACTTGGTAACCACGATCACAGGCTATGGTTATTAGCAAGATCAGAGCGTGAAGGCTTAGATGTTGATTACGCTAGACAACTAGCCACCCAATTTGAAAACGAGTTTGATGCCATGAAGACTGAGTGGGTAGAGTATGACATCAGAAAAGGCTGGATAGAGATAGCTCCCAAAGGCGCTCACACAGGACGCAAGTTAATTAGCCATGGATACTTTTCAAACATTGCACCAGCCAGAGCAATGACCCAAGCCGCTGGAGCCTCAACGCTTTCAGGCCACACTCATGCTTTCGATTATTGGAGACAAAACAATCTAGCTGGTGATGAATCTTATGTCTCTGGATGTGGTTGTCAGATCGCACAGGAGTACAACAGGACTCACGCTCGCAGGCTAAAGCACGAGCATTCATTCTTGGCAGGCTCACTCAACGATAAGACAGGAGCTTGGGTGGTTTACCGAATACTTAAAGACGAAGAAACAAACACATGGCTAGATCCAAAAAGACTTTAGACGACATATTAGACACGGCCGACAATATGATTGCGGCCTTACAGGAAGAGCAAGATCCCCAGCCAGAGGGAACAATCACGCCTCGTCAATATGCGGAGCATAAAAAACAGACCATGTCTTCAGCGGGTGAAAAGCTTCTCAGACTTTACAGGGCTGGAAAGATGGACAGGAGAAAGTGGCGTAACACACACATCTATTGGGAACTATGAAAGATAAATTACCACCAGTCCGTCACGTTATTATTCTTGGGCAACTCTACAGAATAGAATTGTCTCAAGATATTAGTGACGAGGAATTAGGCAGATGTGAAACAACCCATCAGAAGCTAATGATAAACGAACGGCAAGGAGCCTGTTCAATGAGGGACACGGTTCTTCATGAGATAGGTCATGCATTGTTCTATCTAATGAACCTTAAGGATGATTCATGTGAAGAAGATTTTGTAAGCAGATTCTCAACAGGACTTAGGGCGGTAATGATTGAGAACAAAGCCTTAAGCGAATGGATATTCACTTCACCATTTGAAGAATAATTATGAATAACAAAACACTAGCAACAACAAACGCGCTCATTATTATGTTTCCAATGCTTTTGGGGATAATTGAGGAGCTAACAGGTAAACCAATAGCTAATCCGCTACTCATAGGAGTCGCAGGGCTGTTCATGATTATCTTCGGATTCTGGACTTGCCTAAGACTCTATAAGCAACCTGACCAGTAAAATATAAAGGGGTTCCCCAGACCCCAAAAAAAAAGAGAGGCGCTAACCTCTCTCCGTGAATGACGATTAATCTTCGTCACATGAACCATAAATATCTATCGGTTCATCATCATAAGGATTGTCCTCATCGATTATCATACACACCTCCTTTCTAAGCTACGAGTTTAAATTCTTCACCGTCCATCGGCAGATCCATCTGCCTGCGCCTTGTGATCTTCTTAAGCTGAATCAGCTTATCCTGTTCAGCAATCTTAGCGTCAATGATTGGATTAACTAAGTCCTGCCTGAGCCAGCGGTAGATTCTTTGGAAGCCATCGCCATGAGATTTTTTATAGATGCCTTTTGAGCGCATAGCGCCTCGTTGAACATGGTGTGCAACTTCATGTGCAACGACCACAAGTAACCTGTCGTCCATATCAGTCACAGTGCGACTTCCATAAACCTTGTTCTTTTTATAAGCATCATATTCTTTCATGTAACCATCTCTCCAGTGACCCCTTAAGAATTGCCAGTAACCAAAATTAATTTGGATCACATGGTATCCCGCATAGGTTGCGCCTGTGACTTTTTTATTTACGACCCTTGTTACCTTCACTGCCTTCTCGACATGAGAGCGAGTGATGTTAAGAGGGTATTCTTTTTTCTTCAAAAGGTTCATGCATTTACGAACCCAGCTTTTAATTTTCTTTATATCTTCTTGTGTTGGTTTATCCATTTGAGTAATTCGATTGTGACACATCTTGACACATGAGTCAATCTTTTATTGTAGACTGTTATGTATGTTATATATCTGTTGAGTAATATTGAAGTTATGCCGCCTGCTTAACCCAACTAGGAGGATTCTTACCGAACCAGCCGACCTTATTGATCTGTGCCTTTGTTGGCTTGTTCTTAAGGACACGGTTCCTTTTGAGAGATTCCGTGAACATCGCCTCTGGCATATATGCCCAAGGTTGTTTAGTTGAAGCAGACACTTCGCCTGCTGGTGTGTAGTGAGTTATTCTGTAAGCCTTCCTACGCTTGATTAGTCGTGCCTTCCAGAACAATCCTGTCTTGTTATTTTTAAGATAAGTTATGTTCTTCATGGGGGTAATATACCAAACTCACTTTTAGAGTTTGTTAGGAATTACCCGATTTTAAGAAAAATGAAAAAATAGAATCTACTATAACAGTCTTAAAAAAAAGTAAGAAAAAAATTTGACCGTGTTTGTCTCTTTTTTAACTGTGTTAGTTTTTTGGCCGTTTTTGTATACCATTAGCCACAGAAAAGAATCTGCAAACTAGTATGCAAAATACTAAGTATCCAAGCGCTCCTAAAACCCAAATCATCCTTGGGGAACTTTTCCTGGTCCACCAAAGATCGCTGGCTTCTTCTGATACTTTTTCTTATTTCTTTTAATGCCAAAAACTTTATTAGCTCGCTTCCGCTCTTCCTTCTCTTTCTTTTTCTTATCCTTTTCCAGCAGAACATCTGTTAAGCTTTTACCTTTCCTCATAGCCTTGTTTTCTTTCCTAAAGGCTTTTCCATCTTTCTTGAAAGCTTTGCTGGAGTAAAATTCTTTTGCACTTGCTTTCGCTTCTTTTGCCCAATCATATTCACCTCCGCCACGGTGAGGTGGTTCCTCTGTCATGCCTTCGTATGGATCAGGTCTTTTTGATTCTAAGCCCTTCGGATTATCTCTTCCTAAAAATCCATACTTTGGAAAAGTATCAGTGTATCCATAACTATATTTTTTTAGAGACTTAGGTGGCCCTATTTCATCTTTAAACTTTTTCTTTTTTGTATCCATGATATTTAAATATTGGATCCCTTAGTGCTATCTATAAAGATAGACTCAATTATAGTCACTCTCAACTATTTGTAGTTTTTTCTTATCCTCATACAAATCCCCTTCATTCTGCAATTCACAGGCTAAAGCGGCTGATATTACGTCATCATCATGGTTACCTGCTGAGGCGGCTGGCTTTCCAGTCTTGTCCCTTACAAAGGTTTGAAGCTGTGATGAGACTTGAGGGCAAGGAATGACAATCCCCTCTTCTTTGGCTCTTATGGCATCAGCTAAGGCGCTAATAATAATTTCCCTACTCTTTACATCTGTAGACCAGCCTATCTTTCTAAGAGTATTGCCAGTAATTGTATCATAGACACGCCTTCTCCACAGCCTAACGCCTGCGTCTTTAAGAGGACTTACCCATGCTAGACCTGAATTATTTATTTCCAGCACAACAATGCACTCCCCTGCCCACTTACTTAACAGTGCTGTCTTCACACATCCCGGAGTTGGATCGTCCTGATTATCAGGCATGGCTCTAGCTATAAGCTTCAGAGGGTGCATCACTCCTTGTTTATCCTTATGAGGACAACGCCAAAGCATAATAGAGTTTCTGTCTTGCTTACTATTCCCAGAACTCACTTCTTTTCCTGTCATTGAGTCAACGGTAATAAGATACCGTTTACCAAACTCAGGTTTTTCATCCCACATCTGAAACTCTGCATCAACTTTAGTGCATTCCTCAAAGACAACCTTGTTATCCTTTTCAACAAGTCTGCCATTCTTTCTTTTAGGCGAAGAGATTCTCACGTTGCTTGATATATGAATGAGTCCTTCCATGTCAAACCTAGGCGAACCAGAAACAAGGAAACATCGTTCTTCGCTCTCCAGAAACTCCTGCTGAAATATTTCCTCTGACCCTCCAAGTTTACCATCGATAGTAATGCGCCTCCATTTTATACGCTCGGCTGTGATCTTATCACCCTGCTCTGCAATGATGCGCTTTTCCTCCATTGTTAGACTCGATGTTATCGCTTCATATTCCTTTTGAGTATGAATCTCCATTTTATATTCAGGCACATCGTACCAACCAGTAACTATCTTAATCATTCCATTACCTCTCTTTCCTCTTTTCCATTCCTCTAAAGAAACAGCCCCTTCCTGAGAACCTCCGCTGGAAGCATCAGGATCCCCTGTAATGAGTTTAGAAAAATAGTTCACTCCGTCAGGTGTTGATTCATCAACTCCAAAAGTTTCAGGAGCATCCGCTAGACCAGCTTTAAGCTGAGGCATAATAATGCTCGCATCTTTAGCCGCTCCCTGTTTTCCGAACTTTGCCGTTTCACTGCTTCCAACGACTGTCCACGTTCCTCCAACTCCAGGTGCTTTGGATTCCGCCGAGGACGTGTAGCGCACAGATCGGTTATCTGATTCAGCTCTGCGGTCAAAGAGTTCAAACTTATTGCCCCATGGAAAAGGATCAAACTCTGCATACGTTTGTATCATGTTGCGGTGATAGGAGTTGGTTGCATTTGTGTCCGTGACCCAGATAGCTCTAGTCAGCCTTGTTCTCATCCACCAATAAACAATCCAATTCAACGCTGTTGAGGATCCTGCCTGTCTTGGTTTTAAAACAAGCAACCGTAATGGCTGCCCTGTAATTAAAAAATATTCAACTGCATCAAATATCTGTTCCTGTAAATAAGTAGGAGTTGGCGCAATTATGTTGCCCTGCTTGTCGATAATTTTAGCAAACCCTTTAAAAGCTTTTTTAACGTCATGGTGTTCGAAGTCAGCTTTACCTTTGTCAGTAATGACTTTGGGCTTCTTTTCAGCGCTTATAATATCCATAGTGAGTCTTAAAATAAAGGTTGAGTCTTAATTTGCACGAGTTTATTTTTAGCTTATGTTTAATAACGAATCAGCGGGAGCTGAACAAAGTAGTGACTCTGCGGGAGCAGAAGTCGGAACAGATTTAGATATTCAAGTTAACGAGGATGGCTCGGTTGATGTTTTTGATGCGGGAGCATCAGAAGAAGCCCAGACCAACCCTGAGCAACTTGATGAGAATGGAGAATTAGATTCCCGAACTCAGGGAATACTAGACTCTGGTAGGACACGAATCAAGAACCTACCTGAAGCCGACCGTTTGGTAGTCGCCTATGCCTCAGCGCACAATATATCTTTGTCAGATGCGCAGTCGCAACTTGGAGGCAATCAACAACAGGTTCAGGCGGATTCAGTTCAGGATGCCCCATCTTCCAGCGCAGAGGAAGCTCTTGATGGCATCAATACGCAAATTTCTGATCTTGATAGCAAGATAGGAGAATTGCGAGCGGAGGGTGAGCTTGAGCAAGCAGACGCTTTACTGCAACAGCGTTTTGATTTGCAGGAGCAAAAGATCAACGCTCAGATGGACATTCGTGAAGCCCAACAAACTGCCTCGGCTGAAGAACAGCAACAGTTTACAAGTAGTTGGGATAATGCCGCTGACAAGGCATTGGATCTTTACCCAGATTTAGAGGACGAGAATAGTGAATTATTTATTACGGTACAAAATAAATATGATGCACTTAAAGCCGCTAACGATCCATCTCTACAAAATGCCGATTGGCCGTTTCAGGCCGCCGCAGTGGTAGCCGCTGAGCTTGGAATACCAAGCAAGAATGCCCAGCCTGCACAGCAACCTGATAGTCCTTTCGGTAATCGCAAACGTCCCACTAACGCAACTCCTACGAGTGGTAGCCGAACTGCAAGCGGCGCACCACCGATGGGGATGCCGGGGGCGGTTGACCTTTCCAAAATGAGTGCAGACCAAGGATTAGAACTTCTTAAGAAGATCGGTCGAGGGATGCACGGAGAATAATCACAGCCTGTAGCATTGGCAATCAGTCATTGCCTAGGGGCTGTAACAAGAACCCAACAAACAAACAATATAAAAGAAAATGGCTGATATAAGTCCAACTAATACAACTAATACATTTGCTGATGTAGCAAATGCTAGAGCAAAAGTCTGGAAGGAAACTTTCAAGAAATTTGCATCAACTGCTGACGTTCTTTCCCCTCTAGAAGGGCCAGAAGGATCGGGAGCAAGTATCTCAGTCCGAAACGACATTAAAGGTCGTAGAGGTGATCGTATCGAATTTACTGCAAGTTCCGAATTAGGCGCTTTCGGTGTTCTCGGTGAAGGAATGCTTAAAGGCAACGAAGAGGATCTTAAGTTCTCAGGCACAACTGCTATTCTTGAATTTAAGAGACACGCAACAGCTCTTACTGCAAGCCTTAAAAAGAAAATGGCTGGAGGTCATACTCTTGAGTCACTTGCCGCTGAGGTTCTAGGTAACCACTTCGGACAGTGGAAACAGAGAGACGCTCTCAGAAGGCTCATCGATGGAGTTATAGGGACTGGTGATAGCGCTGTAGCTGACGGAGCAGCTCTTCCAAGCGGTGGAGTTTTCGGAGGTGACGCTACAACTATAGCTAGTCTAGCGACTGACAAAACTGATGACTTCGGAATCAACTCTATTGTTGATCTGACAACACAAGCCGCATGGTTAGGCATAGATCCTGCAAGAATCAGCCGTAATGGTTACCCTTCCTCACAGGATACACACCACCACTGCTTGTTAGCCGACAACCAGATGCTAAGACCTTTGTTTAAGCAGACGCAGTTTCAGAACAATCTTTCAAGTGGTGATCTTAGAGGGGCTACAAACCCACTCTTCACAGGTGATCTTAAGGAGTTTGACGGAACTAAGATTCTCAACATCAGAGGAGCTTACGGTGACTTGAATGGAACTATTGGTTCCCCTCTTACACCAGTCGCAAGACTTAAGGCTACTACAGGTGGTCAAACTGACATGACAGGTAAGTTCTTATGCGGAGCGCAGTCTAGCAGAAATACTGCATCAGGAGCGGCTGGAGCAACAGCGGATCCAAATTATTTCGCTGACTTCCGAGGACATCAGTACAAGTACACTGAAGCTGATACCTTTAGTGCTGACGCTAACGATTACTATGCGAAGGTAATTAACCCTGATGGTTCGAGCGCAATCATTTGCTATGACGGCTCTATCGGTGCTGCAAATACTGGGTCAGGTAATCATGGAACTCACATCAAGATTAAGTCTTCCGCATCTAACGGTCTTACTGGTGGAGCGGCGGCTAAAGACATTGCAACTGGAGCGCTTGCGTTCCCATGTAATGCCAACGGTGTTATCTTTGGTTATGCTATCCTCATGGGAGCTGATGCTGTAATTCGTGCATACGGTGAAGACATGAGAATGACTGACGACAAAGATGACTACGGCTTCCGCCACGGCATCGGTTACCAAGCAATGTTTGGTGATAGCGTTTGGAAGGATCGTAACGACCGTGTGCGTAACTACGCACTTGGAGTTTACTCCTACAATCCAATAGCATAACAATAATTCCCTAGTGCCAATGGTGGGGGTGGTCTTAGGACTGCTCCTGCCTCGGCGCTATCGGGGATACAAAACAAAGAAAAGCACTAGAGAATGACTTCAAAAAAAAGCACTAAGAAAAAAACCACGAAAACAAAAGTTGTTTCAGTTGGTTTACAACGGGATAAAAATTTAGAGGTATCTAAGGTTGTCGTCTATGTTCAAGGAAGCGACCGTTACCCCATTCACTGGGATGGACTTAATGATAAGTTTTATAACTTTACTTATGATCCTGTCTATAAAAAGCATACTATAGAGTTTAATTCTATTGCAGAGTATGAAGCTGAAAGAGAAGATTTAATACACTCAGCTAACGGTAGAGCTATTGGGCATTTTGGTTTTCAAGTTCACATTGTAACGGTTGCCCAGCAGGAGGAGATTGACAGGAAACGTAAAGCCCATGAAAAACGCATGGAGGAAAAGTCACGACTCATGGCAAAAGCTCAGGAGGAAGTTCAAGAAGAAGTAGATGAGGCTGAGAAGCAGTTAGAAGAAGCTCGTGAGAAATTAGGAGCCGTACAATTAAAATCAACAAGCCTTAATATCGGATGACCAGAGCAGATGTAGTACAACGCCTATGGGACTTTATTAATTCGGCTCCTGCCAAAAATGGCGCTGGAGCTACTATCATTAACGCAGAGGCACGTTCTATACTGGAAGCCTGCAATGCCGCTATTCAGGAAATTGCTCACTACGCTCCGAGAGACTTTTTTAAACAGACTCGATC
>TARA_R100001443_G_scaffold24066_1_pt1 | contig 10563 bp, 13 predicted proteins | sample TARA_R100001443 | Tara Oceans TARA_R100001443 (sample SAMEA2622142) | marine metagenome | biome: marine biome (ENVO:00000447); feature: deep chlorophyll maximum layer (ENVO:xxxxxxxx); material: "saline water (ENVO:00002010), including plankton (ENVO:xxxxxxxx)" | depth 50 m
TGAAGACTCCTGCCGACGACGCACCCGCCGAGGAATGGGGCCGCTTCGCTGCCTCGATTCCGGACTGGCAGTGGATGCCGGGGATGCGTGTGCTGCACATTGAGGGCGGTAAAGCCGGATCGGTGCGCGGAACGTATCTCTCGATTGGTGCGCAACCCGGCGACATGGCGGCCGCTACTTCTCACCTGCTGCGGGTGAAGTCTGAACACGTGAACGCAAAGATAGGGGGAGACCTGTGCTGACACCCGAACAAATCGAGCAGACTCGGAGATGGCGGAAGCGCTTCGAGCTCGCCGAGACAACCGAGCAACGACAATTAGTAAGAGAGGCAGCCTCGGAAGACCTTGGCATCGCAGTAAAAAGCGTCATTGATAGGTGGCACCGCCTGGGCATGTGCCGAGAGTGGAACTTTATGAAGCCGGTCGTGCGGGAAGCTGTTGAGCGCTACCCCTTCGCGTCAGACCGTCAGCTCTCTCTCTGGTTCAACGTCAACTTCTCGAGCTTCAGCAGTACCCGCATCAAGCTCCGAATACCGAGCTGCCTGGTGAGGCGACGCGCAGCCCTGCGGGCGGAGGTTGCGGTCTATGTGAGAGACTACCCTGACCTGTCACCCGAGCAGGTTCGGGACAGCATCAAGGCCGACGGTGAGCTGCCTTGGCGGTTCTCCCGCAAGACCGTGGCTCAGCTCATGAACGAGGTGCGAGATGAACGCGCAGCATCCTGATGTCCGCGTCCGCTCTGTCTGGCCGACACCGCCCGAGGGCTGCTGCTACGTCGAGCAGTCCCTCAAGGGTGGGGACTACATCAGCACAGGCTACTTCACTCGGGGCACCGTTGACCAGCAAGGCCGCGGCCGAAGCGTCGAGAACTGCGCCGGTGTCACCTCGCTCTTCTTTGACCTTGACCTGCTCGGCCTCGTAGATGCTGCCCGGCTCGCTCGGGGTGACATCCTGCCCGAGCGTGCTGCCGACCGAAAGAAGCACATGTATGCGATGAAGGAGAAGCACCGGCAGGCAGGCCTTGACGTGCTGTTGCAGGACATCGGACAGATACTTGAGACGGTCATGGGTGCGCCCCCTACCCTCACCATCTGCAGCGGTTGGGGCTATCACTTCCACTTTGCCGTGGAAGAAGGCATCCGGCAGAACAAGGACGCTTTGCAGCAGGTGCACGCAGCTGTTGTAGACGTCTGCAACCAGAAGGCCTCTGAGTATACGCAGGGCATGCACCCGCCCTTGACGACCTACCACAAGGCCTTTGACAGGACGCATGACGTAGGCGCCCGCCTTGCCCGAGCACCGGGCAGCAACAACACAAAAGCCAAGCACCGAGTGCAGCCCGTTGAGGTTGTGAGCGCTTCGGACACCGTCATTACTGCAGACGCTCTCGAGCTGCTGCGCAAGACACACGTCAAGCAAGGGCAGCTCACCGACGGCAAGCGGGCAAAGACAGCCGAGAAGCTCATCCCTACCCGACGCCGCCCGAGGCAGACGCGCTCGGTTGACTGCGACTTCAGAACGCAGCGCCTAAGCGACGGACGCACCTGGCAGCAGTGCGCTGACGCCCTTGCGCCGGGTGAGCGCCTAAAGGTCATCTGCCCCTACGGCGGCACCTCGGTCGGCTCGGGATTCTTCCACAGGGAAGCTGACGGCCGAATGCGCTACTACAGCGCACCGACTGCCACTACCTACTGGAACAGCTACAAGCCTGCCCGGAGCCCAGGCCTGGCCGAGCTCATGCGCAAGCCTGCGAAGAAGGACGGCACGCAGGGGGCACCGTACAACATCCTGACGAATCTGCGCCTGATGCTGACGCATGATGCCGAGTTCGACCTCTGGTTTGACGCGTTCCGCGAACAGGAGATGGACGGGCATGAGGTGCTTGATGATGGCATCTGGGTGCGGGTCATCTCTCACATGGAAGTGGCGTATGAATGGCACTGGCGTATCGGCAAAGAGCTGCTCTTCTCGGCTGTGGAGAGCGTCTGTCGAGCATCTACCCGCAACCCTGTGCAGGACTATGTCAAGACCCTCGAGTGGGACGGCTGCCCGCGGCTCGACCGCTGGTTGATGGAGGTCTGCCACACGGAAGACCTGCCCATCTACCGAGTGTACGCGCGAAAGTGGGCAATCGGCCTCATGGCTCGGCTCTTCTCCCCAGGCTGTCAGCTGCACACGTGCATGCTGTTAAGCGGCCCACAAGGCTGGGGGAAAAGCAGCGTGTGGCGAGAGTGGGCGAACTGGCCTGGTCAGCCTGACCTCTTTTCAGACACTCGGTTTAACATCAAGGATAAGGATAGCTATTTGCAGCTGTATAGCGCTCTTATCTATGAAGACGCAGAGATGGCAGGCAGCAGCAACGCAGACCAGGAGACCCGCAAGGCCTTCATCACCTCGGCAGTCGACCGCTTTCGGCCGCCCTTCGGGCGCAAGCTCAAGACCTTCAGACGGCACACCGTCATCACCATGACAAGCAACGAGCAAGACGTGCTCAGAGACCGAACGGGCAGCAGGCGCTACTGGGTGGTGGCCTGCATGGGTGAAGGCGCGAACCTCGAGTGGTTGCGGAAGTACCGAGCGCAGCTGCTTGCCGAGGCCTACACCGCCTACCAGCGCGGTGAACACTGGTGGCTGAGCAAGGGAGAGGCAAGCCTCGCACGTCGAGCGAATGGCGTCTTCCAATACCTGGACTGGTTCAGTCAGTGCGCCGCATGCGCGTATGAGCAGAACGGGGGAGCTCGCGCGAACCGCTTCACCGTTGCCGAGTTCGCTCGAGCGATTGACGTGAACCTCAGCTCGCAGCGCTTCGGGCTCTCTTTGAGCTCCGCCCTGCATGCTGCGGGCTTCCGGCGCTATCGCTCGGGCGGAGTCACCTACTACTACAAGGACACCAAGAGAGAGGCCGCAGAGACCGGTCTATTGAGCATCAGGGCACTCACAAGGAGTGAGTACCAGCTCACAACCCACGCGACACCCACAACCCCGACCACATGAGAGGACACACCATGTACGGAATCACAGACACTTGCACCGACCTATTCACCGCCCTCATCAAGGCGCAGTCAGAGATGGGAAGCGCTGTGAAGGACAGCAAGAACCCGCACTTCCGCAGCCGATACGCCTCGCTGGCTGCCGTCATTGACGCAGTCATCCCCGTGCTCAACGCGAACGGTGTAGGCGTGCTGCAGCTGCCCAGCATCGAGGGCAGCGAGGTTCGGCTCACTACCATCCTGATGCACAGCAGCGGACAGCGCCTGTCTTCCACTGTCGGCGCTCCCCTGGGCAAGAAGCAGGACGCGCAGGCCGTTGGCAGCGCTATCACCTACTTGCGCCGCTACTCCCTGCAGTCCATCATGGGGCTACCCGTCGAAGATGATGACGGCAACGCGGCGAGCCGGCCTCAGCGGAGGCAGCCTCAACGGCGCCAGGTGCCCGAGACCGCTGCCCCGACTCAGGCGGAGAAGGACTGGGCTGCACTCATTGCTGCCGAGCTCGAGGGCGCAGGCCTGTCGGTGCAACAGTTCAACATGTGGGCAGGCCGCTCGAACCGTCAACCGCTCGGAGGCATGGCGAACCGCAACCTTGAGACCTGCTACTCTTGGCTCGCACACGGCAACGGCCTCGAAATCATCAAGGCCGCAAGCACGGAGCGGGTCTAATGCTGTACATCGGCATCGACCCGGGCCCGAAGTTCTGCGGGCTTGTGGTGTACCGCGTTGAGGATGACTGCTCGGGTGTGGTGATTTCTTCCCGAAGCAATGCGACTGTCGACGAGGTTCGCGCCGTCATCGCGAATAGTGAGGTCTTGCGCCTATACCTTGCAGAAGACGACCCGACCGTCGTCATCGAGCACACACACCCGGGTCCGCCTTCCTGGTCGGTCATCAAGACAACGGTCGTTGTCGGTCGCCTGCTCGAGTTCTCCGAGCTCCGCGGACTGCAGACGGTCGCCGTACACCGCAAAGACGTCAAGGCCTACCTTGGAAAGGCAGACAGCAGCATTAGGCGCAGTCTCATCGAGCAGCATGGCCTTGACCCTGAAACCTACCACTACACCCAAGAGACGGCGCTCAAGGGCGTCACAGGACACGCTTGGCAGGCTCTTGCTGCCGTCATCACACTGCACGACGAGAGGACATCATGACAGCGCTAACGATTGCCCCCGAAGAGACTGAGAAGTGGACCGAGGCCGAATACTTTGCCTATCCTGCTGTGAATGCCAGCAGCCTGAAGCAGCTCTTGAAGAGCCCGAAGAAGTACCAGCACAGCTTGACGCACAGCAAGCCCCCGACGATCGGCATGACCCTCGGCAAGGTGGTGCACTGCCTGGTCTTCGAGCCCAACACTTTCGCCGCCCGCTATGCAATCTGGGAAGGAGAGAGCCGACGGACAAAGGCGTATCGAGAGTGGAAAGAGCGGCAGGAGATGGCAGGCAGGACGGTCATCACCGAAGGAGAGCATGAGACCGCTCTAAAGGTGGCGCAGGCTGCGAGCAGGCACCCGTTGATGCTTGACCTGCTCGGGCATTCGGGCACACTGCTCGAGGTTGTTGTTGTGTGGCAGGGCGTCTTCGGTCTCTCCAAGGCCAAGATCGATCTACTGCACTACTCGGTAGAGCACGGTCTCATTGTGCTTGACCTGAAGACGCACGGAGCGGAGCTCGATGAGCACAGCCTGCAGCACACAATGGGGCGGTTCGCTGTGCACTTGCAGCTCTGGCACTACTTTGAGGCTGCGTGTGCGTACTACGACCTTCCGACCGACGACGTCTACGGGGGCAGGTTGATTGCGCTCTTCGCGCAGACATGTGCACCGCATGACACTACGGCCTGCGAGCTCGGGCCCGAGACAGTGGCACAGGTTCGGAGCTTGTACTTTGACCTTGCCCAGGTCTTTCACAACTGCAAGGAGCTCAACAACTGGCCAGGGTATCCGGATGAAAGGGTCATCGAGATTCCCGGCTATTACACTCAGCTGAAGTGAGGACACTATGCCCGCATACATCAACATCACCGCCCGCCTTGCCCGGGCCCCGGAGCTGCGAGAGACCCCGAGCGGTACCTCTATCTGCGAGCTGACGTTGCCGGTCGACACCGGCTACGGGGACAACAAGCTCACCACCTGGTGGAAGTGCTCCATTTGGGGCAAGCGCGGAGAGACTGCCGCGAAGTACCTGTCAAAGGGTTCGTGGGTGACAGTCAACGGAGAGCCGAGCCTACGCACCTACAGCAAGCGAGACGGCAGCGAGGGCAAGTCTCTCGAGGTCAAAGTGTCGGACTGGGGATTCTGCGGCCCGAAGCAGGAGAGCAACGGCAACGGCTACGGGCGGAAAGACTACAACAGAGATGCACCGTCACCCGGAATCCCGTTCTGAGCTCGGGTGAGGTTCGCTCGGAGTGACAACACCAAAAGCAGGCAGTGCAGTGCGAGAAGCTGCGTTGCCTGCTTTCTACGTCTTGCTGGCAAGGTCTCGGATGAGCTGCCCGAGCGTCTCGGTGAGCTGTCGGAGGTCTCTCTGAGTGTCACGCAGAGCCTCATGCTGCAGCTCGAGCCGGGTGACCCTCGTCTGCATCTCGGAGATAGTCGCAGAATCTGCCGCCGCAGCAGGTTCGCGCTGTGAGAGTAGCTTATCCTTCACAGTCAGGGCAAGCACAGCCGACACCAGACCAGCCAGGCCTCCGCCGCCTACCCCCCAGAAGTCATGCGCGGTCTGCACCGGGGCTACTGGGGCAAGCTCCTGAGCGGATGCAATCGCGAGCAGCAAAGAAAGAATCACCCGTCAACCTCTTCGAGCGCGTCTCGAATCCCTGCAATCACCTCGGCTCGGCCCTTGATGATGGGTTCCACTGTCCACGCGATGACGACATCACTGACGCGTTCCCACATCAAGCCCTTCGGCTCAATTACTGCATCAAGCGCTTCGGTGAGCTGCTCCGCGTTGCCGATGACAAGCGCGCGCCCGAGCTCGCGCCATAGTCTGGTCTTCATGACTTCCTCCGAAGTGTGAACTTAACCCTACCCCACAAGCTGCCAGTGTGGACCATCCGGGAAGCTCTTCCAGTCTCCGCCCCACTCGAGCCGGAGGCCGGCAGTCACCCTGCCCTCGGTCTGCAGGCGGTTCCACACGCTCTTGATGTGGTCTGCCAGCGGGTAGTAATGCGGCCAAGACCACGAGATACCGCCATCGATGTATGGGGCGGCGTCTACTGCCCGGCTAGGGTTCTTGTTGTGGTAGCTCTTCGGATACCTCAGCTGACTCTTGCCTTGCTCGTAAAGCTCGTTCTGCCTCTCCTTGCTGCGGTATCCCTCAAGTATCGTGATGTCGCTCGGGCAGTCAGGGGAGGCAAGCGATTCCGTGAACAGCAACACAAGGTCAGGGTGTGCAGTGTTCAACCGTTGCAGGCTGCGCGATGAGAAGCGGTAGCTCATGGTTCACTTCGCAATCTTGGACACGGGCTTCTTGCTCCACATCTTGCAGCTGTGGTACCGCGCCTTGTTGGGTGGCCCTGGGTCGTCGCAGTTGTGGCGGTCCCGGAAGGCCTTGCGCTTCTTCGGGTTGTCTCGCTGGATTTCCATGTCGGGGTCGCCGAAGCGCACGGTGTACTTCTTGCCCTGGTGGGTGCCCGTGGCCACGAACTTCTTGCGCCCGTAGCCGGGCTCCCCCTTTCTGATGCGCCGGACAGGCATCAGGGGAACCTCTTGAGCGCAAGCTCTTCGAGCCTGGTGCGCAGCCCGAGAGCGTCAACGTGAGAGACAAGCACCGGTGTGCTCTCGCCTGCCCTCGAGCGTTCTGCAATCTGCTGCAGGTTCTGGTCTACAACTGCAAGCTCTCGCTGCATCTGCACAACCAGCAGAGGGTCGACCGTAGCTGTGACATGAAGGCCGGTGTCTGCTGCCCCGGTGTAGCGGACGTCAATCTGCGCGCTGGGGATGTCACCGTCGGCAAGACCCTCGTCCACCTGCTTAATGATCACACTCATTGGAACCGCCTGACGACTATCTTTGTACAGGTCAACGCGGCACCGCCGAAGGCAGTCACGTTGCAGAAGAAGTTCGTGATGTAGAGGGGCGTGTCATCGTTGCGGGGCACCGCGTCACCTCCTGCGGTGTACAGCGTTGCCGTGTGCGGGTCTGCTGGTGCCGAGGTGCCCGAGGTGTCAGCGAAGTCTACAATCTGCCCCCGAGTCATCACCAGGGTCACAACGCGTTCGGTCACCTTCGTGCGGGTGTCGATGGTGGTCGTCGACCCTGCGCCCCTGATGCGTCGCTGCTCGTCGCTTGCGTCAGCCTGGTAAATCTCGAGGCCTCGGCCGTCTCCGTCATTCCAGGCGGTATTGTCTGAGATGGCAATTTGGGCAATGCTGCCGTCATCATCAAAGACGATGTTTGTGATGTAGACGTCTACGGCTATGGCATAGAAGCGAATGTATTCGAAGTCATAGCCGGTGAGCACGGCGCCCAGGTCGAAGGTTGCGGTCATGGCACCGCTGCCACCTGCTGCAGTAATGACTGCCCCTGTGCCGTTCGTAATGGTGACGTTGCCGGTGTTACCGCTTGCCCTGGTGGCGGTCATGGTGATGTTGCCGCCCGTCGCGTCTACTGTCTGCGCACCGCTCGTATACGGGCCGGCATTCGCTGCACCGGTAATGTCGTGCGTGCTCTTGGTGGTCCAGCTTCCGGCACCGCCCGAGCCCGCTATCCTCTCCGTGAAGCCGACCGAGCTCGACAGGCCGGCCTTAGTGGCTGTGACCCGAACTTGCACAGCCTCGCCGGTTGTGCTGCCACTGGGGGCGGTCCAGCTCGGGGTAGTGGTAGCCGGTCCTGTCACTGTGATGCTGCTGCCGTCGCTTGCCTTCTCAACGGTTGTGCTGAGCACTGCGCTGTCTGGGTTGCTGATGTTCAAGGAGCGCGCACCCGCAGAGACGGTGTAGGCCTCTCCGTCAGTGCGACCGGTAACAGTCAGGCCGGGCTCGCTTGCACCGCCTCCGGTGCTTGCTCCGCCGCTTGCCCCGGTCGTCGGGTCGAAGCATGGGGTAATTGGCATGCTACTCTCTCCAGCTGATGACCGACTGCGTGAACACGGGCACCGTGCCTGCGTTGTCGACCTTGGCGAAGAGGTAGAGGTTGCCGTTGCCCGGTCCAGCAAGGAGCTGGAACAAGGGCAGACCGACCGAGAAGGCTGCAGACTGCACCGTTGTTGTGGTGACACCGGCAACCAGGTCGGCTTCAGTGTCAGGCACGAGCACCTCATCTCCGTTGGCATCGGCGCAGATGCGTACCGTCACCTTCGTCGCGCTGGGGGCGCCCGGGCTCGTCAGCTTGACGTGAATGCCCTCGACGATTCCGCGGTAGTTGCGGCCGCCCTTCTGGAACTCGGGCAAGCGCGCTTGCAGGTCATGCACATGCACGTCTGAGGTGTTCAGGGCAGTGCCCAGGCCTTGCGAGCCTGTCACCGTCGAGCTGTGAAGGAAGTTCGTGATACGTGTTGGCATGCCGGTCTCTCCTCATTCGTGGACTGACGACGTTCCCGAGCAGTCTATCACTGGCCGGTCATAACTTCGCCTATCTGTTGGATCTGTCGCTGCCTCTCGGCTCGCGGGCTTGCTGCTGGTGCACGCTCGAGAAGCGTCTCGGCTACAGCCTGCCCCGGTGTGCTCGGCAGGGCATCGCCTCCGAAGACCATGACGGGCTGTTGCCCTGGCTGCAGCTCAAGCAAAGAGGTACCTGCCACCAGAGCGTTATCGATGGCATTCGGTGTCAGCTTGCGCGCAATCTGTAGAAAGCGCTCACCGTCGTCGCTGAGCTCGAGCGCCATGTAGAGAGGCAACCCTCGCTCATCCCTGCCCCACAGCAGGTGAGGCATGCCTCTCGGTACCTTTGTCCAATACTGGGGAAGCTCAGGGTGTGCGAGCTGCTCAGGGGGCTGCACTATCTGCGGTTTGAAGGTGCGCTCGAACCAGTCCCATGCACCGCTCTCCCTGCTCTGGTCTATGTGGTGAGCGTAGAGCGCAGCGGCCCACATCATCTGCTCGTCACTGACAGGCTGAGCCCCCTGTATCCCTTGCGTCTGGTAGCTGAGCTGCTCTTCGGTGAATGCGTCGAAGGCCGCCAGAACAGCAGGCAGGGCGTCATCTGCGAGGCTGCGCGTCAGGGTAGTCGTGCCTTGAACAACCTGGTCGGCAAAGCTGCCCGCCTGCTGCGCTGCCGCCACCGACTGCTGCAGGTTCTCTACGAGCAGGTCGCCTTGTCTTGCCATACCGAGCGCAACCTCAGGCGCAGCGAATCCGGGCAGCTCCGGACCGAAGAAGACACCGTCACCGACTTCGACTAAGCCGAGGCTCTTGAGCGCCTTGTCTCCGTGCAGGTTGTAGGGGTCCTGTGCTCGAGCCTTCTGCAGCTGCGCCTTAAGCACAATTCGCGCCTTGTCTGGGTTGCTCATGATGGCGCGCATCAGCTCGGTATAGAGCTTCGTGTTGCTCGCAGCAGTCGCGAAGAGCTGCCCGAGGTTGTCACGGATTGCGGGCAACACTTCGCTGTAGTCGAAAAAAGTGCGCCGCGCGGTCTCGGCTGCCTGCCGCGGTGCCTGCCCCTTGATTAGCGCTGCCTCGAAGGCCGCCTGGCGCATGCTCATCTCGATGGCTTCGGCTGTTCGGGTGTAGAACGATTTGTCCAACGGGGACAGCTCGCGCTTTACCACCTGGGCAAGTGGGCCCTCTGCTGCCCGCCTGGCGTCCCTCAGCAGGTCATCGGCGAGGCTGCCTACCCGCTCACTGCTTACGGTCGAATAGCCGAGCCCGGTCTGCTCTGCGAGCTCGTGCAGCTGCTTGCCGGTGTAGAACACACCGTCCTGCGTGGTCAAGCCTCCGCCGAACGTGCGGCGACGGAGGACGCGGCGCACGATATCGCCCGAGTCTTTGAGGCCGACGGTGAGCAAGGGCGTGAGAGCTTGCCGGAACAAAGCAGCCGGGAAGCCTACGACGTTCGGCAAGACGTAGCCATATTGCGCATTCTGCACAATGTTGCGCCGGCCTGTCATGAGCAAGCTGCCGAGCATTTCTTTGAGCACAGTGTGCAAGGCCTGCCGAGCTCGGGGCGCAATGCCCTCCGCAAACTGCGCGAACTCTTCCCCGTTCTCTGCGAGTATCCGTTCTGCGTGGCTCTGCCTGACGTCGTAGACGCGCTGTCTGCGGATGCTGCCGCGGCGCAGCCTCGGAACCTCGAAGGGTCGGCCTTCGGTGAGCGCTGCGATGAAGCGCGAAGCTCCGGCAGGCACCGCACCTGCTCGGGTTGTTGCCGCCTCGATGACGCTCCCAAGCTGCTCCGTGAGTCGCCCTCGAGCTGCGAGGCCTTTCTTTGTCCCTTCGTCAACCGCTACCTTGAGCAGCGCCTTCTGGTAGTCAGGCGCTAACCAGCTCGTGAGCCTCGAATCTCCACGCACACCAGACAGCCCCTTTATCTGTGCCTTCATTAGCGCCTGATCGATTGCCCGCAGCCCGTCTACGGTTGGAAGGGGCGTAGCTATCCGCGGCACCTCGCCTCGGTCCATCGCAAGTTTGAGCAAGTC
>TARA_R100001443_G_scaffold81895_1_pt1 | contig 10556 bp, 16 predicted proteins | sample TARA_R100001443 | Tara Oceans TARA_R100001443 (sample SAMEA2622142) | marine metagenome | biome: marine biome (ENVO:00000447); feature: deep chlorophyll maximum layer (ENVO:xxxxxxxx); material: "saline water (ENVO:00002010), including plankton (ENVO:xxxxxxxx)" | depth 50 m
AAGCATTATTTTAGGATTTCAGATTTAATGGCGTTCTTTGATCGTCAACATTTTAGAGAGTTTAAGGTTCATCAAGTAACCTCTCTTCTAAAACAGCGAGATGCCGAACATCATTTCTGGAATATAAAAGGTAAAGGAGTTAATTTATGGTCATTAGCTGCATTTGCAAAACAAGATAGTGGCCATGACGTACCGGAGGACGTAGAAGATGACAAAGAAGAAATACCGTTTTAAAAGAAAGGCGGGTATGAATGAAGCTGATACTTATGCTAATGTCGAGGTAACTTGGATAGACATTGTAAGTGACTCTTCTTGGTTAGACAAAAAAGCTGTAGATAAATTTAAGCCTGCCACATGCAAAACAGCAGGTAAGATTTATAACAGAGCTAACGGTTGCACTAAGATTTTTGGAGACTATTCTTTAGATGATGATGGCAACATAGATTCTTTTGGTAATGTAACTGTAATACCAAATGGTAACGTTAAGGAGATTAAGGTGAAGAAATGATGAGTGACGACGACTGTAAAAAGTTAGATAAACAAATAGAAAAGTTAAAGAGAGAGAATAAACAATTAAAACAAAAAGTAAAAGACAAAGAAGAGATAAGTCAAGGTCATAGAAAAATAATAGGAGATACTTATAAAGAGCTTGATGAAACAAAGGAAGAGTTAAACAAAAGTAAACAGAGAGAATGTAAATGCAACACGGAAACCTTAACATCATCTTAGGTCCACCTGGTACTGGTAAGACAACTAAGTTAATAAGTTTAGTAGAAAAACATTTATCAGATGGAATAAGACCAGAGCACATAGGATACCTAGCCTTTACTAGGAAAGCAGCCAATGAAGCAGCTGACAGAGCTTTTATAAAATTTGATTATGGTAAAGATGATCTACCATATTTTAGAACAATACATAGTCTATGCTTCCATCAACTACATTTAAAAAGGGCCGATGTCATGGGTCCAACGCACTATAGAGAGCTAGGTGATATGCTTGGCTTAGAAGTAGATGGCGGTGCTACAATGGAAGAAGGTCAGATATTTGGTATGAAGACAGGAGATAAATTATTTTTCTTAGAGAACTTATCAAGAGTACAACGTATACCTTTATACGATATATTTAATAAACAAGACGACGATAATATAAGTTGGTTTGAATTAGAGAGATTACAAAGAGCACTAGTTAAATACAAAGAGAAGCGTAAGATAATAGACTATACAGACATGCTTGTCAAGTGTTTAGAAAAGAAATCATTTCCTAAGCTTAGAATCCTATTTGTAGATGAAGCTCAAGACCTATCCAAAGTACAATGGGATATAATTAATGAGATTGGTAAAGATACAGAGATAGTATATGTAGCTGGTGATGATGACCAGGCTATATACCGATGGGCCGGGGCTGACGTAGATCAGTTTATAAATCTTAAAGGTAACAGCACTGTATTAAATCAATCATATAGAGTTCCACTATCTATTTGGGAGCTAGCTACTAAGTTAAGTCTTAGAATAAAATCTAGGATTAGTAAAGAGTTTAAACCTCAAGAAGATAAAGGAGACGTTAGATACTATCTTGACCCAGAGGACGTAGATATATCTAAAGGTAACTGGTACTTACTAGCTCGTAATGGCTATATGCTTAATCAGCTAGAGAATATCTGTATAAAGAACGGATATCCGTATAGTATCTTAGGACGTAGGTCACCATTAAACGCTGAGGCCTTGCAAGCAATACGCTTATGGACTAGATTGTCCAAGGGTGAATCCATAGTGGGGAGCGGCATTAAGTTAATATATAAATATATGGTGACCCGCTGTCCGCGTGGAATAAACCCCGATGGTTATTATACCATATCTGACTTTGAATTAAAACCAGGAATATGGCACGAGCGGCTAAATAAAATAGATACAAAGAGAAGAGAATACTATATAATGCTGCTCAAGAGAGGAGAGAATTTAGATAAAGAACCACGGATTAAAATAGGAACAATCCATGGCGTCAAAGGTGGTGAAGCAGAGCATGTTCTGTTATTAACAGACATAGCTCCTCGTACTTATAGAGAAATGCACGCGCTACCTGATGATGAAATCAGAGTCTTTTATGTGGCTATTACAAGAGCTAAAAAGTCTTTGCATATTGTACAACCGAATACAAATATGTATTTTGACATATAGGCGGAAGAAAAAAAGCCCCATAGATGACCATAGACAACGGAAAAGGACATTATGCATAGTAACATATACCCATTTAAGACGGAACCTTTTGCCCATCAGCTAAAAGCTTGGGAGTTATCAAAGGACAAAGAATCATTTGCTTTATTCATGGAGATGGGTACAGGCAAATCAAAAGTAATATTAGATACAGCTGCTTATCTATATGATAATGGTAAGATAGATACATTATTAATTATAGCGCCTAAAGGAGCTTATCGTAATTGGCATTTAAACGAGATACCTACACACTTGCCAGATCATATAATATATCGTTATGCTATATGGAGTGCGTCTCCTAGGAAGAAAGAGAAGATGTATCTCAATGATATAGTAAGAGCAGGAGATGAATTAAGAATAGTTATAATGAATGTTGAAGCATTTAGTAGTGCTAAAGGTGTTAAGTGGGCAACAAGCTTTCTTAATACTAGCAGAGCTCTAATGGTTATAGATGAATCTACAACTATTAAAACTCCTGGTGCTAATAGAACTAAAGCCATTATTAAGTTAGGTAGAATGGCTAAGTATAGACGTATCCTAACTGGTGAGCCCGTGACTCGTGATCCATTAGACTTATATAGTCAATGTGATTTTCTAGATGAAGTACACCTAGGGTTCTCATCATTTTATTCATTTAGAAATAGATATGCTATTATGGTTAATATGAATCTTGGTGGTAGATCATTTAAGAAAGTTACAGGATTTCAGAGAACAGATGAGCTTAATGATATACTAAGAGGATTTAGTTTTAGAGTTAAGAAAGATGATTGCTTAGATTTACCTAAGAAGACATATCAATATAGACATGTAGATTTAACTAAAGAACAAGAGAAAGCTTACCAAGAGATGAAAGACCTATGCTTAACAAAAGCAGATAATGAATTAATAACGGTTCCTAATAAGCTATCTATGTTAAGTAAACTGCATCAAATTACTTGTGGTCATTTAATAGATAATGATGGCAACTCTCATTATATTAAAAATAATAGAATAAGTGCTTTGTTAGAATTAACACAAGAGATAGATAATAAGTGTATTGTATGGGCTTGTTATAGAGCTGATTTAAGAAGCATTGCAGAAAAACTTAGAGAACAGCACGGTACTGATATGGTTGTAGAGTACTGGGGAGATACAGATGATAAACAAAGAAAAGAAAATATACAAGAGTTTATGCATGGAAGACCTAAATTTTTTGTAGCTAATCCAGCAACTGCAGGCTTTGGTCTTAACTTACAAGTAGCTAATACAGTAATATATTATAGTAATAGTTATAATCTAGAACACAGGCTACAGTCCGAGGATCGTTGTCATCGTATAGGGCAAAAGAAAAATGTACACTATATAGATATAACTACACTAGGGACAGTAGATAATAAGATTATTAAATCATTAAAAGCTAAGAAAGATATAGCTAGACAAGTTATGGGCGATCAATGGAAGGAATGGCTTCGTTAAACCATTTAGATACATCAAAGCCAGGACAATTAGGTTTCTTAGGCTCTACGTCACAGTGACCGATAACTTTACATTCAGGATATAATTTCAATAGCATCTGCACAGTATCTCTCAACGAGTCAAATTGTCTAGGGTCAAAGTTTTCTCTGCCGACCATACATATACCAACTGACGTACCATTAACTTGTCTTGCATGAGCTCCAGATAGCTTAATATCTCTACCAGCTTCAACTAGACCATTACGTCTAATAACAAAGTGGTATCCTATATCACTCCATCCTCTTTCTTCAACATGCCATTTTTTAATAGTAGCCATATCAACATCTCTGTCGTCAGGTGTATCCGCACAATGAATTACTATCGTATCTGTTTTTTCTCTTGGTATCATATTACTCCTACTTTAATATTAATTTTTTAATATGTACATTGCCTAAACTATCCGTTTCTAACTCTGCTTCAGACTTTAGACATTGGTATCTAACGTTACCGCCACCCTTTAGTTGACGCTCTGCTATACGTTTTCCTTTTAAACATGTAGCCATAGATTCTTGGATTCTGTGCTCCTTGATCTCATTGTTTACAATCATTAATAATGCTACTACTGTTTCAATCATTGGTAACTCTTTCCATTTTGTCTAACCTTATCTTTTAATCTTTCAACATCTTCTAATAATTTTTCTACTTGTTTCTGTAGAAACTCAATGTTTACTTTGTTATGCATTCCAGCCTCTTGCTGAACTTGCAGTTTTTCTACTTGCTTATATAAATCCTCGATAAGCATAAATTGTTCAGAGTCCGCGGGCAGAGAACCTAATGTACCTCTAGGCCAACCAATTCTAAACTCAGTGTTTTTCTCTAGGTCACTAGTCATCAACTTAATTTCAGTTGAATGTATATTTAATTTTTCTACAATACCGAAGTATCCCCACACTCCGATTCCTACAATCGCGATTAAGCTAGCAACCGTCTTCATTGGCATTTGAACTTTAGCTTCTTCAGAAATCTTTAAGCTCATCTGCCCTGCCCTCGGTATTTTTTAAAACTTGCCTTTTTCTTTTTATTCATAGTACTAGTTATAGGTCTCCTGCCTATGCTTGTTCCTTTATAAGTTTTTGTATAGGCGACAACTAAGCCAAACTTAGGAGCCTTGCCCATATACTACATAGCTATAAGAATTATAGAATAAACTACAAATAATCCAATCTTAACTTTTGGATTTAGCCTATCCCATAAATCTATAACTTTATCCTTTAAACCAGGTAATGTCATATTACTTCCTTTTCCCTATTATATCAGCACCTTTTAAACCATAAATTGCCGAAACTACACCAATAAATAATGCCTGATACCAAAAAGGCATATTATTGAATTGATCAAAAAACCTATCTACCTTAGCCATAATCTCTGGGTCGTCACTAAAGATAGACCATATTAAGAGCATAACTGGAGCCGACACAAGAATCAACACAAATTCGTCTTTCCATCCCTGTTGATTATTCTGTATAACTGCCTTCTTATACTCTAACTCGCCATTAGCCATACGTTCTGCATGCTTCATCTCGGCCACGGATTCAAGTTCCTTAGTTCGTCTTCTATTTGATGCTATACTCATGCCAGTCTTTATAATCCCTGGTACAAGTTTAGCTGCAATATTTAGCCACATAATATTCTCCTTACTGCCACCAGTTTATTATACCACGTATTGCTAGTATTGTATAACAAATTTCCATCAATGTCCTGGCGATGTCCCCATCCTTCATGCCGGCGTAGACCCATATCGCACAGGATATTGCAGAGAGAAGCCAGCCCCAATGTTGTATACTAGGGTTTGCTGTAGATAACAAATAAACAGCCAGTACTGCTAGAATAAATCCGATCCATCTGATCATAGTCCGGCCCTTCCATGTTTTATTTACCCCAGTATAAAATGCTTTAACAAAAGAACTAGTTCTGCGAAAACTAATATCCCCACTGTCCATATTATTTTATTGATATTTGATATTGATTTTTCTATATGTGATAGATGATTATCTTTTATTTGAGATATTTCTTGATTGATAAGCTTTATGTCGCCCTTGACCTCAGTAACTTCGATTTTTAAGTCCTGGATCTCTTTCATGGCGATTATTCTGCTTCTTTAGCGTCTAACCAATTTTCAATTTCCTCTTTAGTCATAGGATTGATTGGTTCATCGTGATTTAAAGTATCATTTAAAGGACCCTCAATTTCAACATAAAGAGAATTTGCATCATTTCTTTCTTCAGATGGTGTTGAAAATCTATAAATATTATTAGCATCAGCATCACTAACCTCAATCTTAAATTGGTCTTGTAAGTCGTTGCTATATCTTTTTTTAAGTTTATGTTTTATCATTTATTTCTCCTATAAAGCACCTGAAGTGAAATCACTTCCAGTCATATCTATTTCTTTCATTACAACTCTACTTCTTTCTTGACCACCCGCCTCACCATTTTGGTTAATGTGGTCACCACCGCCACCAGTACGACCAAATCCTTGAATTTTAAATTGGTGTAGATTAGTGTTAGCTGTTATATGCCAAAAACCAAAGTAAGTTGTAGATGAAACAGTTTTACTTTCGTTGTAAATATCGTGTGCACCTATAGCACCACCATCACTATTTCCAGAAGTGACATAACTCCAATTAGAACCACTATCTGTTGAAACTAAAGCTCTATATTGTGCAGATTGCCAAGTAGAACCACCACAGCAATGGAAATCAAATCTTACTTCAATTAAATTTCCTGTAGCTTTAGGTGTCATTTGTATTGTACCATCTCCTAAAGGGTGTGAGTGGTTTCCCCAAGTAGCACTACCATAATTAATTGCATCATCAAAATGTAATGCTTTCATTTGTAAAGTTCTTCCACCTGCTTGTGTTGCCCAACTAGGATTAGCACCAGAGCCACCAGTTTGTAAAACTTGACCAGCTGTCCCAGCATTTAAAGCTGCTAGACCAGATCCGTCACGATAAACTATTTGTCCCTGGGTTGCTAAAGTTGAAGTTAAGTCTGTACCATCTGATCCTTTAGCCGCTAATTTTGTCCAATAAGCTGCATCAGTAGTTGCTTTATTAGTACCTGCCTGTATACAAATAAAAGTCTCATTTCCGTGTGTAACTATATCGTCAATTACAAAAGCACCTGAATTCCATGCTCCTTTAAATACGGGTTTAATTCTTCCTAAATTTAATGTTGCCATAATATCTCCTTTTTTATAATATTTCCCTAGTTTTGTACACTATACTGTTACCTTTAAATTACCACTAGAATCAACTGTAAATGATAGGCCCCTTTTACCTACAAAAGATTCATCATATAAATCCGTTTGATCTGAGTTATTATGAGCAACGGATAAGTCATCTGCGCCATTTGTATAGTGAACAACTAAGTCTTCTTTTTGAGTACCTGTTCCGTTAGTCTTTACAAAGCCATACAGATCCGAGGACCCTGCATCGCCGAACGTTAACTCTGTTCCTCCCGCATTTACAACAACTGCTTTCTCTGCATTTGCTGAAAGGTTTGAAACTATATCTGCTAAATCTCTACATTTTGTCATAATTATTTCCTCCTTTTATTACCTCGCTGTACATGGTACGTTGTTTGAACCTACTAATGATTGACCTATTGCTATATAAGTAAATCCATCACCACCACTTCTATTTATACCATTATTTGTTGCTCTCATTTTAAAACCATTAGAAAGTATATCCATCGTATTAGCTGATGAATTTGTTTCTGTTGTATCACTATTAGGATTTAAGTGATTTGCATTTAAGTTATATCCTGGTCTTTTATTATCAAAAATAAACCAATTTTCTCCAGAATTATCTTTATCTTTAATTATAATTAATGATGGTTTAAATCCAGTATAAACAAATGGTCCATTAGCATTTCCATTACCACTATATTTACCTATTTTGCTATAACCAGTTTTTTCTGCAAAACAGTAGGCAATTATAGCAGAACCACTTTTATTAACTGCTAAATCACTACCTACTGAAAATACTGAATTAGTTGGTGATGTATTATTAAAAAAAGTTGATGATGTTGCACCAGTAGTATTAGTGTTTAAATAAAGTGCTTTAGTATTTCCATTACTTTCATGGTACACACACCAATTATAAGCATTAATTGTATTTTTAACTATAACAACTTTAGGTGCAACTCCTAATCCATGTCCAAGAGTTCCTGCACTTCCTGTTCCAGTCCATTTAACAATACTAAATCCTGCTGTTGTATTAGCTGATGTGTATGTAGTGTTTATAGAGCCATCATTATTAGCTGAACCTTGACCACCCCCTGCTTTCCAGTTCCATGATGCATAAGTTTGTGAATTTTCATTTACATTACCATTTGAACCTAAAGAAAACCCATCACTATCAAAAGATGTAATTGCGTTTGCAGGTGACATTGATACTTCTGCGTCACTATTATTACTTTCTAATCTTTTAGAAACACCTCTAACAGCATCAAACAAAGCATGGTCGTTAGCTTGACTTCTTTCTTTAAACCAACACCAATCTGGTTGAAAACCGACACCTGTAATAGATTGTGTTCCACCATTACCTGTATAAAGTTTAGTATTAAAATAATCTGTGTGTTTATTAATTGTTGTGTATGCCATATTATAAATTTAACCCCTTTGTTGATAAAGCTGAATAGCCAGTTGGTGGTTGATAATTAAATATTGAAGAACCCTCTGCTCCTGCATAACCATTACCACTATTTGTTGCTACTGCTGTTGTTCCGAAATAGCCGTTGCCAAAGTTTGAGTTCCAAGTGACACTATTTCCACTACTACTGTCTCCAACTGCAAAATGATAATTACCTTCAAAACCAGTTGAATCTAAAGTTATATAATTTGTTGGAGATGCACCACCCCAACTTGAAGTACCATTCCACCAACCACCATTTTTAGAAAAATAAACTCTATTATTATCTATATCTAATGCTACTCCAATTATATCATTTAAAGTCCAGTTTCCATGTTGACTTGAATTTGTGTATTTTGAACCACTACTTGAATAAAATGTATTTCCTGCATTTCTTAATCCCCAATTAGCTACAGAATATTCTTGATAACCTGGAGAGCTACTGCCACCTAAACTAGAATTAGAGCTTAAAAAATAAGTATCACAAACTCCTATTGCTCCTTCGTTATTACTTCCACTTGTGTCGGCAGCATATTTAAATTCTGCATAAAATTTTCCAGAATTTGCAGCTAATGTTGATGTTCCTCCTATACCTTGTGAAGTAGGAGATTGACCAGTAGTATTTCCATTACTAAAAGTTGCCGCTTGTCCATTACCTATAAAAAGTGGATTTAATGTAGCAAAAACATTACTTGGATTATCTTGTGTTTTTGTAAGTGTACCATTTGCTAAAGTAAAATTATTACTATTAGATGATTGGTCTGTAATTGTATTGCCATCTTTTAAAATTGTAAATCCATTTGTACCCATTGTTATTGATGGAGCAGTATTTATTTTCCATTCGCCAGTTGTTGAATCGGTTAAACCGAAAGTTGAAGCATCATAAGAATATCCATCTGTAAAATGAACATGGCTCATTAAACCATTAAAATAAGTATCAGTAGCACTACTATGTCTACCTAAATTATGTAATTTATTTCTATTTATAGGATATGTAGTATTTTGTGCAGGATTTGTTGATGAAGAAAAAGAGGTTTCTTGTACTCCATTAATATATATTTTAGCTCTATCTCCTGCTGTACCTTGTGTAACATCCCATTTAACTACTAAATGATACCAAGCATTAGTATCTCTAAATAATCTAGTTGTTCTATAACCAAAAGCATTTGACTGACTTGTATCTTCTCCATCAAATTTTAAAGTATCACCAGCTTCAAAGTATATTCTCATATAACCTTCTCCTGATGGATAAGTTTGAAATATATATTGGTCTTCAGAAACACCACATTTTTTAATCCATGCACTAAAAGTCCATTTATAGTTGTTAGTTGGTGAACCAAAAGTTCTTGTTAAATATGTATTAGCCATTAGTTAAATTGTCCTCCTCCTGATGCACCAAAGCTAGAAGTAAAGCTAAATGCTCTATCTGCTGTTTGATTTTCGGCATCTGTTATTCTTATTGTAAAATTGTATTGTGTTGCAGTAGTTGAACTACCACCAAAATCTGTTGTTGCTAAAACTCCTGCTGATGAAAGAGTTACATTAGCACCTGTTAAGTTAGAACCTACTTCAGAAAATGTTACTGCACTATCTGATGAACCTGCGATTGTTGCAATATTTCCTGAAAAGTTACCTGCAAATGTTCCAAGTGAACCTGCGTTTGTAGAAAATGTAGGTGCTGTTGAAGCTGTTAAAATATTATTTGTACTTCTTCCTGCATTACCATCTGGATTTTCTACTCTTACATAATAATTACCAGAAGCTAAAGTTACATTAACTGAAAGTGATGTTGCACTTGTAAATGAAATTGTATTAGCAACTGTTACTGAACCATCTGTTTTAACAAATTCTACTTGTGGTATTGATACAAAATTAGTACCTGTAATAGTTATTGTTGTAGCTGTTGCAGGTGCTATTGTTTGTGAAACATCTGCTACTGTTGGTTTAGTTTCTGTTGCATCAATCCAAGATAATTGGTTTGTTGCACTACCATTTGTAGCTAAAACCTGATTTGCTGTACCAACTGATGTTGGTAAAATTAAAGTATATGATTGACCCGCACTATGAGCTGGAGATTGTATTTTTACTCCATGAGAATTTTGACTACAGTTTAAAGTAATTTTTCCATCCGCAGAAGATCCATCTCCTCTTGCAGTTAAACTGTTTGCTTCAACTGTAGCAGTAGTAAGTGTTTTACCTGCCATTGTTGTAGGTAATCT
>TARA_R100001443_G_scaffold45290_2_pt1 | contig 10470 bp, 17 predicted proteins | sample TARA_R100001443 | Tara Oceans TARA_R100001443 (sample SAMEA2622142) | marine metagenome | biome: marine biome (ENVO:00000447); feature: deep chlorophyll maximum layer (ENVO:xxxxxxxx); material: "saline water (ENVO:00002010), including plankton (ENVO:xxxxxxxx)" | depth 50 m
TGATGTAGAAGATGTATGGGAAAAATGGACTATAAGTATGCAGGAATATTGTGAACAAGATACAATTGTTACCCATAAATTATATGAATATTTTCTTACTCAAAAAATGGACAAACGTTCTTTACTTTTAGAACATGAATTTGCCCATGTTATTTCTCTACAAGAGAGATTTGGTTTTCCTTTTAATTCAAAAGCTGCTTATGCTTTAGTTAATGATTTAAAAGCTAAACGTGCTGAGTTAGAAGAATCACTTCAAAAAACTTTTCCTCCTATCTCATTAGAAAGATGGTCAGAAAAAACTGGTAAACAATTAAAAACAAAAGTTACCAATTTTAATCCAGCTTCAAGGCAACAAACTTCTGAAAGACTTAAAGAAAAATATCCTGAAATTACTTTTGAAAAGACAGAAAAAGGCTCACCAAAAGTAGATGATGATGTTTTAAATAAATTAGGTACTAAATATCCTGAAGCTAAACTATTAGCTGAATATCAACTTCTTAATAAAAGGATAGGTCAAATTGCGGAAGGCAAAGAAGCGTGGCTTAAACACTGTGATCGATACCACGATGGCAAGATACATGGTGAAGTTGTTACCAACGCGGCAATTTCGGGACGCTGCGCACACAAACGTCCCAATACTGGGCAAATTCCAAGTGTTGGTCATCCTTATGGTGCTGAGTGCCGTGCTCTCTTCTATGCTCCAAAGGGGTGGAAGTTAGTAGGTGCAGATGCTTCTGGGCTAGAACTTAGGGCACTTGGCCACTGGTTAGCTTATTACGACGACGGTGAGTATGCTGCTCTAGTTAGTAATCCTGAGCGTGATATTCATTTTCATAATGCATGTTTATTTGGTATACAAGAACATGATAAACCTATAGAAAAAGCAACTAGAGATCTCAGTAAGCGGCTAATTTATTGCATTCTTTATGGTGGCGGAGGTAAAAAAACAGGATCAATTATTTTACCTAAAGGAACTGAAGATCAACAATATCGTAGAGGTAAGGAAACTATAAATACTTTCTATAGAAACTTACCTGCTATTAAACAACTAAAAGATAATATTGAAATTGCTTTAAGAGATAGAAGTTATCTTAAAGGAATTGATGGTAGACATTTACAAATAAGATCTAAACATTCTGCTTTAAACCAATTATTACAATCAACTGGTGCTATTGCTGTTAAAAAATCCACAACAATTCTTTATGATTCTATGGAAAGAATTAATTTATCTTTTGGAAAAGATTGGGGACTTGTTGCTCATGTTCATGATGAGGTACAAGCTCTTGTTAGACCTGAATATACAGAAATATTTAAAGAACTTGCAATTGATTCATTTAAAAAATCAGGTCAGTATTTTAATTTAAAATGTCCCTTGACAGGTGAAGCTAGAATTGGACAGAATTGGATGGAAACGCATTAAAAACTATGGAAGGATCAACTGTTCTTGTTATTTTTTTAATAGTACTTATTTATTTTGTAATACGATTATTAATAGATAATTCTCATCCAAATCATCCTATTTAATACGATTGATTCAAGATATTTTCAATTAATTCTCTATTACCACGCATTCCACTTCCTCCTATAAGATTTTGATTAGGATTAGTTCTTGCAGTATCTATAGCACTGTCTACTTTATTTTGAAGTATCTCTTTCCAATGAAAAGGATTCCAACCTTGTAAGTTTTCTCCTGCAAATCTATCAGACATTATATTAAAATATTGTTAACCTAATTCTATTCCCTTTACTCCTTTACTTGACTGAAGAAAAAATTAGAGAAATTTTACCTCAAATGTGTTATACCAAAATAGAGGTTGACGCAATGATAGAGGCTGCAGTAGAGGAAGCTAGAGAAATTGATAGATTATCAATGGAAAAGCATAATAGAGAAGCAACAATTATTAGCATGATTCTTGGTTTTATTATTATGGCTGCGTTTGTTGATGGATTGTTAAGAATTCTAGGAATAATTCCTCCATTCTTGAATATTGATGTAAGTATTATTGAGAAAATTACTGATAAATTGCTTGACATACTTGAGTCAGGCCATAAAGTACTGAAGTTCTAATGAGCATCATGAAAAATGTCACCGATTTCATTGAATTAAAAAAAGCTATTACAGAATCTTTAAAAGATTTTGAAATGAAAGAACTTAGTGATATGAATGATGATCTAGTTGTATTAATTGATTCATTAATACAAAGACAAATCGCATTACAAGAAGTTATACTAGAACGACTTGATACTGCTTTTTACAAAACTAAAAGCCCTTCACAAAAACAATTATGAACACCTTTACAGGAATCGGCAGCTACAAAGGTGAAGTCTTCACCGATAACGGTTTAAGATTCATGCAAGTTGATATACCTAAAATAGGTAATAAAGGATCAGATGTTCCTATCTTTGTAGTTCCTAATAAAGCTGCAGGAGAAACTTTTGATGCCTTTGCTCCTGGAGCTAGATTATTATTAAATGGTCGTCTATATCCCAGTAGACAAGACTATAAAATGTATTTTGTACCGAATTCTCCTCTACAAGTTGTAACTACAAATATTACATTAAATAAAGTAACTTTAGCAGGTGGTTTTGTTAATCCAGAATTTAACGACAATCTCGGATTATTAAAATTTACTTTAATGTGTTCAGCACCTGCACAAACTCTCTTAAACCATACATGGGACGATAGCCTTAGTTTCAGAATGGAATCTTGGGGTGATGATGCTAAACGTATTCAGACACTTGGACATAAAGGAAGACAAATGGTTCTAGAAGGAATGATACGTTATTCAACATGGCAAACAGCTGAAGGTGCAAAACGAGGTGGATATAGCATCAGAACCAGAGCAGGTCTTTATCAATTCTTTGGTAAAAGAAAAACAGAAACAGACGTAGAAAAACCTGAATCAAAACCAAATGTTTTAAAATCTGTTACAAAACAATCAACAGTTGTAACACCTGTTAGCGAAGACTCCTTACCGTTCTAAAATAAAATCCTAAGTCAGAGAAGCTTGGTCTGCACTCTGGCTTTTCTTCCTCAAGTTAGCTCCAAGCTTGTCTTGTGTGGGTGCAATTCCTGCATTGAGGACCTGTTACACATTCACCGCATCTAACAATGCCTACAATGACGCCTACTAAAACTGCTAAATCTGCGCTATCAAAGCGTAGTTTTGATTCCTTTGCCATTTTCAAAGATCCTGAATACATCACTGGTATTCAAGGACTTGGAACACTACAACCTCTTCATAACACTCAACAAGGATATTGGGCTGTTAAAGAAGAAAGTTGGAAAACTTGTAAGTGGACTGCCACTGAAAGTGATTTTGAACCAGGTTCTGTTCTTTGGAACCATACTCATCGATTCCAACAAAGTGGTGGTATAGAAAAAATGCACGCATTTATTCAGCCACGTTTACAAATCATTCATTCATCTAATATTTTGGTGGTTGATGATTCAATTCTTGGTCGTGATGGCAAAAGTAAAAATATAATAGTTGGCGATCTTTCAATGCCTGAAGTTGAAGCAGCTTTTAAAGCTGATCAAGATAAAGCGAAAAAAGATGCTAAGTATAAACGTCAATACTCAACTAGAACTAAATATCTAGTAAATGTTTTGACTAAAGATAATACTCCTGCTCACGAAGTTCCTCTTGTCTTTACTGTTAAAGGATTAGCCAGTGTTGACTTATCTGGATATATTAGAGACTTCAGAACTGAGATGGAAAAATGTTTAAGTGTTGCTCTTGGAATGGAAGCAGGCGTTAAATTTGATAACCGTGTAAAAAGTATCACGGTATTTGTACCAACTCTTGGTATCAAGACGTTAGGTTTAAATAACAATTCAATTTGTGTAGTTGAAAGTTATGAAAAACCTGCTTACTCCACAAAAGAAATAGCTCAAGAATCTCTTCTTCGTTTAACTGTTCCAGATGAAGCACGTGCTGAAACTTGGAAACAAATGGAAGACGAGTTCTTAGGTGACTACATCAACAAGCATAGTCAGCAAGAAGCTGCAAAACTTGGTGGTAATTATGGGATTGCTGAAGGTGTTCCTGCATTAATGCCTCAAGGAGCTACTGCTGCTCTTCCAGCATCTGAAAAGATTATCGGTGAGCGTGATAAAGATACTGGAGAAATTCAGTTCTGATTCGTCCTCAAAGATAATAGAAAGGCCAGGGTAATTCCTGGCTTTTTTATTGGTTGGTTTAAAATAAATCGATATTTTTAACTAACAATGTATAAAAAGAGTTTGACCTCTAGTTTGATTACTGAAAACAAACCTAAACTTACTTCCATAGGTAATGGAAGAAGAAAAAGAGGATCTTACAAATTGAAAACAAAAAAACCATATAGAGGCCAAGGTAAGTAAACTGTATTTACTAGTCTTAGGAAGACTTTAAAAGCATCTTTTGCACCTTCATTAACACCACTATGACTGTTATTCAGGCGCTCGAAACTGAGTGCCAAAAAATGCTCTATGGACGTAGACGCATTGTCAATACTCTCTATAATTTAGATCCTTCAACTAAAGATCTTTTAGAGACAGATATTGATTCAATTACTCTAGAAGATGACAAAGTTATTTGTCATATAGGAGAAAAAAGAGTCCCTTTACCTAGAGCAGAAGTACTTAAAAATTTCTGGGAACATCGCACTAGAACTCCTTCTTATTTCTCTCATAAAATATGGATGCAATTCCATTTAAAAGGAAGAAAGTTTGAAGGCTGGCCTATTGCAACTTTGAATTATGATGGTTCACCTACTACAGAAACTTTGATAAAACACATTGGTCGTTCTCCTAAAGTTTCTGTAGATAAAGAAGGAACTAAACGCATATATTTTGTAAAGCCAGAAGAAGGTTCTTGTACTTGTAATTCTTGGGTAGAATTAAACAAATACAAAAAAGAATTAGAAGAAGAATTTAGTAGGTTTACTTCTATTAAGTTCAAGCCAGTATGTAAACACATGCAATGGCACTCAGCTAATTTGAATTTACATGCTTCTAGTTATCATGCTAAACAACAAACTGCACAATATAATCCTCGCATTTGTGTTTACTATTATGATCATCGACGTGCGTCTATTTTATATCGCGTTACAAGTGACGGAGTAAAATCAGATGGCAAATGGTTCCCTGAAAATTCTTGGAAAGAAAAATTAGTTTATGATTCAGGTGGAAATCCAACTGGTAATTGTTGGGAAGTATTAAATGGTGCATTAGAAAATAAATACAGTCTTCAAAAATATTCAGAGTCCTTGGCTCTGAGAATGTCTCAATCTTCTAAAAAGTAAACCTTTACACACTTATTATCATGGCCGACAAAAACACTTATCATCAGTTAGCACAATCAGTTCAACATCTTTCTTTTCTTAAAGAATTACCTGATACTAGCGATGATGAAAAAGCAGAACTTGAAGTATATCTTCAAGATTTAGCTTCACAACAAGAACGTAAGTTTGACAGCATTATTGCATTACTTAAAAAATGTGATCATTATATTGATGCTTACGATAAAGAGCTAAACGAAATTAAAGAAGCTCGTGATTCTTGGAAACGTAATCGTGAAAAAGTCATAGGTATTATTAAGTACGCTTTTCAACAAGACTTAATAACTAGTAAGCTAAATGGTGAACGTTATCAAGGCACAATTGCAAAAGTTAAGCCTAAGTTAGTAGATAATTTTGATCAGTGGGAAGATACAGATGTTAAAGAATTTGGTTTAAAGAAAACAACGACAGTTAGTCGTCTTAAAGATGATTCAATTGTTGAAGTTAAAGAAGAATCTATTCCTGATAAAGATCGTATTCGTAAAGCTATTGAACAAAATGACAAAAAAGTTCCTCCGATAGCTCAATTAGTATCTTCTTATTCTTTCAGATATGGAAGGAGAAAAAGATTAACAAATTCGTAACAGATCTTTAAATAATATTAGATCACTAATACTCTCTTGCTTAACTGTGAGAGAGTATTATATTTTTAAAATCATTTAGACTAATGAAACTAAGAGAAACCGATCAAGTAATTGATTCAGGTGTTTGGACTTCAACTTTGACTAATGAAAACACTTTTTTTATCCCTGATGAACTTCTTGAAGAACTTAATTGGAAAAGTAATACGCATGTTTATTACAAGATCAAAGAAGGAGCACTTATCATTAGAAAAGATCCCAATTAAAATTAAAAATAAAATAAGGATGAACAATGTTGAAGTAGTAAAAAAACGGTTAATACAAAGACTTGGATTAAACTATATTACATATGAACGTATGCGTTCTATAGATAAAAATTGGTTAAAAGGTTATGACCAAGCTAAAAAAGATGTAGTTGAAATTATAAATCAATTACAAATTTATTTACCCTATCTTGATGATGAGAAAGAATTGCCTTAAAACAAATTTAATAAGGTTAGTAAAGAAAAAAATCAAAGAAACAGAAACAGTTTTAAAATATTATTCAACTAATTTAAAGCCTGAAATGCCTACAAAACCTAAGTTAATCCGTACTACAGAATCAGGTGGAACAATCCATACTTATCCTTTAACAGGTGGGCAAACTACTTTTGAAAGATATCTGGGTTGTTACTTAGGTTCTTGTAAATTTTGTAATGATATAGAAGAAGCTACTGCTTATATAGAAGAACAAGTGATTCGATAAAAGTAAAGATTTAGGCTTGGTACGGTGAATAGGTAATTGCTTTACCTATATGTCACGTAATGCTCGTCACATACGCTACAAAGGAAAACCTTCAGAAATTAAAGAGACAGTTGAATTTGAAGGATATGAAATTCGTGTTCTAAAACACGGAAATACAGGACATATTCTTTATCGTTATCCTCGTAGAGAAGATTTTGAACCATGTTGGGGAATGGATTTAGAAAATGCTAAAAAAGCTGTTCTTTATTGGAAAGAAAATAAGGATATTAGCGTAGAATCATATACGTAGTTTTGAAAAGAAAGAGTGAAAACGGCTGAAAAAAGTAATTTAATGGATGACTTGGCTTGGAGTATTCATCAATATCTCCTAGAAGAATCAACTGTTTTCCAAAATAAAAATCTTGTTCTCTTACCTATTACTGTTATCGCTAAGAAATTTAAAAGGAATCATCGAACTATTAGTCGTCGTTTGACAGCACTTAAAGCTGAAGGATTAATTAAAACTATTATTAAAAAGGACTATGTAGCCTTGTACAGTATCACTAAAGAAGAAGATTACTCATGACAACACCTGGACCAGAAAAATCTAATCAAATTGGACTTATCTCAGCTATTACTGATTTAATAGCTTCTTTCACTGATAATGGTAAACCTCTTCGTTCTTATATTAATCATCCACAAGAACTAGGAGTATGCATTATTACTGCAGGATTGCTTGCCAATGAAAAAACTATGCTTAATACAGATGATGCTATTAAAAGTAGTTTTGAAATTTACAGAAAAATTCAAAACCATGTTGCACAATATCAAAATATGACTTTTGCTTCTAATGTTGAACAGTGCTTTGTTGAACGTCCTCCTGAAGTTGAACATGACTGACAAATAAATCTCTGTCCTTTTCCGTACCCTTTTTTGAATGCTGTTACTTTTATAATAAAAACAATCTTTTTAAAACAAAATGTTAAAAGCTATTCTTATTGCAGCAGCTGCTTCTATAATCGCTCCTTCTGCTTATGCTGGTGTATTTGTAAATGTAGAAAATAACGGCTCATTTGCAGGAAAAAATTTCACTACAGCAACTACAGATTTTCACGTAGGTTATGAAGGTGAAGTCGGTGCTCTTGATTACTATGTTCAAGGAGGACCAGCTTTAGTTCGCCCTGACGGTGCTGATGGTGATACAAGAATTTCTGGCAAAATTGGCGGTTCTTTTGCAGCAACTGAAAAACTTGGTGTTTATGGTGAGTTTTCACTCTTAACAGCTGATTCAGATACTGACGATGACAATTCTTACGGAACAAAAGCAGGCATCAAGTATTCTTTCTAGTTTTAAATTTAGAATTAAAGAACCCTGCTAGTCTTTATCTAGTAGGGTTTTTTCATGTATTTTAAAAAATTAAACTCAATAAAAAATATTCCTTCTTATGAAATAGGTACTAGAGAAGTTGAATATGGTTTTAGTGCAGATAATATCTTTAAAGGTTTATGGTATAGCGGTATAACTTTAAAAGAAAAACTTGATGTAATTCCTAAAAAATATGCTTCTGAATTTTTTACAATATTTTTAGAAGCTAATACATATATCATTCCACATACAGATAGCAATACTAAAGCAGTTGTAAATTTTTATATTGAAACTAGTAATTGTTTAACACAATTCTATGAAACAAAAGAAAATGCTAAACCTTCTCAAATAAATAATCAAACTGATGGTTATATTTATGATCTTAAAGATTTAATTAAAAAAGAATCTTTTATAGCACAACCTGGAGATATTTATATTTTAGATGTAAGTAAAGTACATAGTGTAATCCCTTTAGATGACAGGGAAGTACATAGAAAAGCAATTTGTTTTGCTACTGATTCATTAAATTTTGATGAGGTTATTAAAATTTTTACGTAAAACCGTATGAAAAAATACCTAGTACTTAACAAAACTTAATGTAATATATAAAGGTCAATACTTACTAATAAAAATGACTTCTAATTCAGCTGTTAAAGCTATTGCCATTGAACAACAGAAAATTGATGCAGAACGTATAAATGGTTGGGCTGCAATGCTCGGTGTTGTAGCTGCTTTAGGTGCTTATGCAACAACTGGTCAACTTATTCCAGGAATTTTTTAAATGAATTCTCAAGTTATTACTGAATACGGCAAACAGAATATTTTTGGCCGTGAAACAAAACCACAGTTAATAGAAAACTATACAAACTATCCAGAAGAAGCAGAAAAAACTAATGGTCGTTGGGCAATGATTGGTTTTGTTGCTTTATTAGGTTCTTATTTAACAACTGGGCAAGTGTTGCCAGGGGTTTTCTAAACTGTTAATTTATAGCTAATTGATTTCAGCTTTTGTCTTCTTCCCAAATTTTAGATATAAAAGCTGAAGTTATTAGCAAAGAAAATATTAGTTTAAAGGTTTGTACCCCTTACTCTAAGAAGAATTATTTTTCTCAATACGTGGATTATAAGTCTTTAGGAGACACACGACTAAGTATTGAGGGTTCTAGGCATTATAAAAGTCCTTTTGGAGCCTTACCTTCTGTAACTACAATTCTTTCAGCTACACAAGGTAATAAAGCTTCTCTTGAACGGTGGAATAAAAAAAATCCAGGAAAAAAAGAAGAAGCAGCAAGAAGAGGTACTGCTGTTCACAGTAGAATGGAACATTATCTTTTAGGTGAAAAAGATTTTAAACATGAAAAAGATGAAGATCCTGAATTTATAAAAGATTTTGTAGAACCTTTTTGGAAAGATCTCCCTGAAAAGTTAGATAAATTTGAAAAAGTTATATGGGCTGAAAATCCTGCAAATCCCGATGATTACGCTTGGACTATTGGAGGAGATGGAATTAGTCGAGTTTGGCATCCAGGTATAGTTGAAAATGAAACTTATGGATGGGCAGGTGCTCCTGACATTATTGCTACTTATAAAGGAAAAACTGTTTTAGGAGATTTAAAAACTTCAAATGGTCTTTATTATGGTCGTTGGCCAGATGGAAGTACTCCTAAAAATGAATATGGAATGAGAAGAGCTGGTTTTATAAAATATCAAAAATGTTGTATGCAATTAGCTGCATATGATTTAGCTATTGAACATACAATTGGAATCAAACCAGATATTCATATGATCATTGTTGCTACTACTCAACGTTCACAAGTTTTTGCTATCCAACAAAGAACAATTCAAAAATACAAAGAAAAATGGTTGGCAACTGTTGATAAGTACTATAAAGAATTTTATAATATTCCTGAAATAGAAATGGAAGCGATTGATTTAGATAAAAAAGAAGGATAGGTCTATTCCCGTTAGATTAATTTTAGTTCTCCTTAAAGTTTCCTCTGTTCAAAATCTGATATAGTGGTTATCCTGAGACAACCATATTAAACCTAAGTGTAAATAACTAGATGACAATATCCGTTCCTGACGCTACACCACCTGAAAAGTCTTTAGAATCTGGAGAGATTAATTTAGATTACATACCAGTTGATTGGCCCCTTACTCCCTTGCAAGGTAAGAAAGCTTATGTCGGCGGTTGGACTAAAAATCCTTATACTCTTTCACAGATTAAGAAAGAATTGGAGGAAGGGAGAGCTACAGGGGTCGGTCTTTTATGTGGCCAATTTTGTAATGAATATGGTTTAATTTTTGTAGATGTTGATGGTGAAGAGGCTATACCTGAAATTGAAAAACTTGGTGGTGGACCAATACATTCAATATTTCCTAAAACATTAACTATTTCAAGTGGAAAAAAAGGAAAATTTAGGTTGTTATTTAGAATTCCTAATGAAAAAATTCAAAAATTACCAGATAGAGCA
>TARA_R100001443_G_scaffold20907_1_pt1 | contig 10457 bp, 13 predicted proteins | sample TARA_R100001443 | Tara Oceans TARA_R100001443 (sample SAMEA2622142) | marine metagenome | biome: marine biome (ENVO:00000447); feature: deep chlorophyll maximum layer (ENVO:xxxxxxxx); material: "saline water (ENVO:00002010), including plankton (ENVO:xxxxxxxx)" | depth 50 m
GGGATGCCATTATATAAATGCAAATGCAATAAAACCACAATAGAAGTACAAAGCGCAACCATTAGAATAGTAGCAGGGCTAGGCGCTGTACATGATGTTAAGTGTGCAGAGTGTGGCAGCTACATGGAGCTAGCAAATCCTAAAGAGGGCTGTGCTGGATTTACTTCTAACAAATACGGTCAACTATGATAGCTCTAGAACTATTTGCAGGATCTAGGAGCTTTGGCAAAGTAGCTGAGGAGTATGGACATGATGTAATAAGCACAGACATTGAGCAGTTCGGCAATATAGACTGGGTAGGCAATATTTTAGATATTCCACTAGAAACTTTTACAGAACTAAAGCCGGATATTATTTGGGCTAGTCCGCCTTGTACAACTTTTAGTATTGCAAGCTGCTCACACCATTATAATAAAATAGGTGGTATTTTAAGGCCTATAAGTTTAGAGGCAATGCTGGGGCAGCAGATATTACTAAAAACTATTGACATAATAAAAGCCTGCAACCCAAAATATTTTTTTATAGAAAACCCTAGGGGCTTAATGCGTAAAATGAATTGTATGAAAGATATGGAGCGCACTACAATATGGTACTGCACCTATGGAGATACTAGAGCAAAACCCACAGATATTTGGAGCAATCATATAAAAAACATTTTCAATCCAGATGGCTGGCAACCTAGGCCAGAGTGCTTTAATGGTAACAAACAATGCCAGCATGAGGCAGCGCCTAGAGGCTCTAAGACAGGCACCCAAGGGTTAAAGAATAACCATGAACGCAGCAAAATACCTGCGCAACTAATGATAGAAATAATTAAAAGTATACCTAATGACTGAACTACAACAAACAATACACGACCAGCGAGTGCTACAATACGGAGCGCACCGCGATCTAACGCCAGGCGTACAGAGTTTAATTTATACACTAGCTTGTGTTGAGGCTGAAGAGCAACAGCTACAGGAGTTCTGCGATACTAACGGAACGTGCTACCAAGTAACTGGCAAAAGCGGAGATGTATATAGTAGAATGCGCCCAGAGTGGCAACAGCTAAAAGAGGCTAGAATGCGAAAGCAAGCAATTATTGCAAGGCTAGAAAATTGGATAGGCGAGGCAACACCAAAGGATGACGAGCTAAGTGAGTTTCTAAAATGAATTACGAAGTAACAAGTATAAAATATGACGAATGCAAAGAATGGCTATTGTACAAGCACTATGCTAAAAGGTTATGCTCTATATCTTACGCTTTTGGTTTATTTCATAAAGATATTTTAATAGGGGTTTGCACTTTTGGTAAGCCAGCGTCTAATTCTTTATGTGTTGGTGTATGTGGAGCTGAAAATTCAGAATATGTTTTTGAATTAAATCGGCTTTGTGTTAATGATGACTTACCAAAAAATACTCTATCTTATTTTGTAAGTAAATGTCTTAAAATGTTACCTCCTTTAATTGTTGTGAGCTATGCTGATACTTCGCAAAATCATCACGGATATATCTATCAGGCGACTAATTGGATTTACACAGGTTTAAGCGCAAAGCGAACCGAACTTTATGACCCAAATAACCCAAATAAACACTCAAAGACTTGCACAGAAACAATGAGTCTTAAAGATTTAAGAGTAAGAGAACGACCGCAAAAGCACAGATACATTTATTTTACGGGAAGTAAAACACAGAGAAAAAAGTGGACAAAAGACTTAAAGTACAAAAAAGAACTTTACCCTAAAGGAGATAATAAAAGATATGATACTAGTTATAAAACACAAACGCAATTAAAAATATTTTGAGCTACTACTACGATGAAGAGGCAGCCGAGCGCTGTGTAACTTTTATAGAGAAATTCTGCACCCACGTAAAAGGTGAGTTAGCTGGCAAACCCTTTATTTTAGAGGAATGGCAGAAGGCTGATATAATACGCCCGCTGTTTGGCTGGAAACGTGAGGCCGACGGCCTAAGAAAATACCGCACATGCTACGTAGAAATACCGCGTAAAAACGGCAAAAGTAACCTTGCAGCAGCTTTAGCCTTGTATTTACTATTTGCAGATGGTGAGCCTGGAGCTGAGATAATAAGCGCAGCAGGTGATCGCGGACAGGCTAACATAGTATTTCAGATTGCAAAGGAGATGATTAATAACAATAAGCATTTAAGAGCTAGGGCTAAGGTGCTTAGAAATATTGTAGAGCATAAAGGGAGCTGGTACAAGTCAATAAGTGCAGAGGCATACACTAAGCATGGTTTAAACTGCCATGGCATTATATTCGATGAATTACACACCCAGCAAAATCGTGAGTTGTGGGATGTACTTACTACGTCAGTAGGAGCTAGGCGGCAACCTGTGATAATTAGCTTAACTACTGCGGGCCATGATAGATCTAGTATATGTTATGAGATGCATGAGTATAGCCAGGCTCTTTTAGATGGCTCTATAGTAGACGAAACATTTTTACCTGTGCTGTATAAAGCAGATGCAGATGATGAATGGACTAGCCCAGAAACATGGAAAAAAGCTAACCCAGGTTACGGCTCTATATGTAACGAGGCTTATTTTATAGATGCGGTAAAAAAGGCTAAGAGCAATCCTAGCATGATTAATAGCTTTCTAAGGCTTCATCTAAATGTGTGGACTAGCGCAGAAACTGCCTGGATTCCAGACGATATATACATGAAAGGCGCTAAAGAGATACCATTTGACAAATTACCTAGCTTACCAGCTTACGGAGGCTTAGATTTAGCTAGTACACAAGATTTAACCGCTTTTGCTTTAATTTTTAGAGATGATGAAAACGAGTGTTTTTACTTAATTTGTCATCAATTTGTAAACTCAGAGAAGGCTCACAGCAAAAAACTAGCCGCAGGGATTGATTATATACAATATGCTAGAGATGGAGATATAACTATAACGCCAGGTAACGTAACTGATTATAGAATAGTAAAACAGCATATTTTAGATGCTTGTGAGAAGTACGATGTACGAGAAATAGGCTACGATCCTAAATTCTCTACTTACATAGTAAGCGAGTTGCTAGAGAATGACATTGAAATGAAGCCTATGGCTCAGAATATTACTAGCATGAACGGCCCTACTAAGGAAATGGAGATGGAAATAATGCAAGGCAATGTAATACATGGAGGCAACAGATGTTTGCGCTGGCAATTTGGGTGCGCTATTATCTACACAGACAACAATGAGAACAAAAGAGTAATAAAAGAGAAAAAAGAAAATAAGAAAGTAGATGGCGTAATAGCCTCAATAATAGCCCTTAACAGCTATGTACAGAATAGAATAGACGGGGATGATGATATTTTATTAGACATTTTAACACTTTAAATTTGGATTTTTAATATATTTGGGTTATAATACGCGCGCATGAGTACACTAGCAGAAAGAATAGCGGGTATATTTCGCTATAGGCAAGGCAAATACGACAGCCAAACAATAGCCCAGCAGGTCGGATTATTTCCGATGACGAAAAGCGGAGCCTCAATAAATGAAAATAGCGCCCTTGCAATTAGTACAGTTTATGCGTGTGTGTACAAGATAGCGTCTACTATTGCGGCTCTAGGATTAGAGATATATGTAAAGAATGGCAGAAACGTAGACGTTGCCAATGTACACCCCGCCCGTACTATAGTTACAGAAAAACCAAACGAGGCACAAACGCCTTATGAATTTTGGGAAACTATAGTAGCTAGCGCCTTAATGTACGGTATGGGTTATGCAATTATAGAGCGTGATGATCGTGGCTATTGCAATAAGCTCATCTATGTACACTTTACAGATGTAGAGCTAAAGCAGGTAAAAAATGAGCGCGTATATGTAATTAAGGATTACGGAGTAGTAAGGCCAGAAAATATCTTAGAGATATGCAACCTTTTTAGAATGTCTCCAATACGTTTACACCGCGAAAATTTAGGGCTAGCTAAAAGCGCTCAAGATTTTGGCTCTGAATACTTCGGGCAAAGTGGCCAAATGACTGGTGTACTAACTTCTGAGCAGCCACTAAAGAAGGAGCAAATGGATATTATTCAAGGCTCATGGAATAACGGCGCGGCTAATGCAGGCACTAAGCTCATGCCGTTTGGCTTTAAGTACCAGCGTATATCTATTGCACCAGATGAGGCTCAATTTATAGAAACTAGGCAATTTCAAGCTCAAGAAATATGCAGGATATTCTCGGTTCCCGCCGCATTGGTTCAACTGCCAGGCCAGGAAACGTACAGCAACGTAGAGCAACAAAATCTAATGTTTGCTAGACATACTATTATTCCTTGGACTAAGAGAATACAACAAGAGATAGATAGAAAGTTAATACCTAATTTTGATAGGCCAGCAGTCTACTCAAAGTTTAATCTAAACGATTTATACAGGGGCGATATGGACGCTCGCGCAGGGTTCTTTACTCAGATGATACAGGCTGGAGTTATGAGTATAAACGAAGTTAGGCAAGAAGAAGATAAAAACCCTATTAAGAATGGAGATGTTCACCTAGTACAGGTTAACCAAATCTCTTTAGATAAGATAGAAGACTACAGCGATTCTATCTCAAATAACAATACTAATGAAGGAAGAGAAAACGAAACCGGAGGAGAATAGAGAAGAGCTAGAAACTCGCGCTCATTATTCTGTAAGCACTAGCACAATAGAGGCTAGAAGTGATAGCGATGAAATGATAATTGAAGGCTATGCAGCATTGTACGACAATGAAACAAACATAGGCCCATTCAAAGAAACTATAAGCCGAGGCGCTTTTGATGAGGTGCTAGATAATGATGTACGCGCTCTTATGAATCACGATCCTAATTATGTTTTAGGTAGAACAGGCGCAGGCACGTTAGAGCTAGAGCTAGACGATACAGGGCTAAAGTACCGCATCAAATTAGGAGAGCAGCAGTACGCTAAAGATTTATACGAGAGTGTAAAGCGTGGAGATATCTCACAAAGCTCTTTTGCCTTCACGATTGCAGAGCAGAGCTGGAACGAAAATAGAACAGTAAGAAGTGTGGATAAGATCGCTTCTTTGCTGGATGTATCTCCTGTGACATATCCGGCCTACAAAGATACTCATGGTTTAGTAGCTAGAAATGAAGAGACTGAGCCAGAGCAAATAGATAACGCTGTAGTAGAACCTACTAGCGATAATAATAAAGAAGTTAAAAAAACAACTAAAAGAAGTAACAACATGAACTTGAAAGAGTTAACAGAGCTTCGCGGAAAGTTTTACAATGAGCATGTATCTATGATAGAGAACGCTGAGAGTGAAGGACGCGAGCTAACAAATGAAGAGGAGACGCGCGCGGACTACCTTGAAGGAGAGATCGAAAGACTAGACAACAAGATGAAGCGCAGAAAGGCTCACGAAGATATGATTGCACGTACAGCTAGCTTTAGCGGTATGGGTGTTTCAGAAACTAAAGAGATTGAAAAGATTAACCGCAATTTCTCACTATCTCGCGCTATCCAGGCAGCTAGCTTTGGAAAGTCGCTAGAAGGTGCTGAAGCAGAGTGGGCTCAAGAGGCAGCTAAAGAGTATGGCTCAAGAGGCTTACAGATGAGCGGTCAAATTGGTATTCCATCTAGCGCTTTATATCGTGCTGGAGGAGCTGACGATTTCCAGGCAGGCTCTGGAGATGGTTCTGGATATGTAGCTACACAGGTACCTGGTCTAATTGAGGCGCTACGCGCTCCAACTATGGCTGAGAGAGTAGGCGTTACTACTATCAATAATGCTACAGGTAACTTGAAGTTCCCTAGAGTATCAGCTAAAGCAGTAGGTACAGCAGAAACTGAGGTAAGTGCAGACGCTGCGTCTACTATGGAAATGGACGAGTTAACACTTTCTCCAACGCGTGTAGCTAACAATACTAAGTTCTCTAAGCAGTTAATACTACAGGGAGGTGCTGGCATTGATACTATGATTGCATCAGAGCTTGCAGCAGGTATTAACGAAACTATTGATAAAGATGTATTTGCTAAGGCAGTAGCTGGAGCAGGCTACCAAGGCAACCTTTCAGGTGGCTCTATTACAGCAGCTCACATCTTTGCAGCAGAGAAGGCAGTACTAGCAGCAGGTGGCGATTTAGCTAACGGGCAGTTTGTACTTTCTCCATCAGCTATGAGCATCTTAAAAGGTGAGGCAGCAGTAGCATCAATCAGAGCTTTAGTTAATGATAACAAAGTAGACGGGTTTGCTACACACTTTACGCCTAACCTAGTAGATAGTGCTACAGATCAGGGAGATTTCTGTTTTGGAGATTTCGCTAAAGGAATGGTGCTAGCTTACTTTGGAGGTGTTGATATCTTAGTTGATCCTTACAGCAATGCAGGAACAGCACAGATTGCTCTACACGTTAACAAGTTCTACGATGCAGATGTTCGTCAAGCAGGCGCACTAGCTCGTATCAAGAACTTCGTAGCGTAATAGTTAGAAGATAAATGAAAGGGGGCGGGTTTAGCGCCCGCCTCTTTTTTTATACTAAATAGATGAAACTAGAAATAACTACACAGCCGACAGGTACTACACTTCTACCGCTCTCAACAGCAAAGGAGTTTTTGCGCGTTGATCACAGCGATGAGGATACAACTATAACAGCTTTAATTAACGCTGCGGTTCAACATTGTCAAGATTACACCAACAGGCATTTTGTAGATTCTGCTTTCACACTTAGCCTAGACGATTTTTACAACTGTGAATTCTCTACAGGCCCAATTAACACTATAACAGGTGTAACATATAAAGACGTAGCTAACGCTACGCAGACATTAGCTACTTCAAAATACTGGTACGATACCAAGCGCGAGCCTGGCCGTATTCATTTTGATAGCCCACCAGATACCTATGATGATGATTTTAATACAGTCACCATATCTGGTACACTAGGAGCAGCGCCAGCAGAGCCTATACTACATGCAGTTAAATTGCTAGTAGCTCACTACTACGAAAATAGGCGCGCAGTAATAACTGGTACAAACCCTATAGAGCTACCTCTAGGAGTAGCAGCATTACTTAACCCATACCGCATTATATCAACTAAATGAATATAGGCGGACTAGATAGAAGGATAACAATACAAAAGCCTACGCTTTCAGCTAACGCCTACGGCGAGCGCGAAGAGAGTTGGGGTACTTTTGCTACTTGCTGGGCGCAGATAGAGCGCAAGCCTGCTGCCGTAGAGCAGAACAGCGGAGAGCAAATAGTAAGCGTGAATAAGGTAGTATTTAATATCCGCTATAGCTCTACAACTAAAGCAACTAAGGCAGGCTACCGCATAAACTACGATAGTAAGAACTATAATATATTAGGGGTGCATGAGGTAGGCAGGCAGGAGCGCATACGTTTAATTACTGAAATTATTGAGTGATGAGCGTAGCGGTAACAGGAGTAAATAAGCTATTTGCTAAGATAGATAAGATAGCAAAGTGGAGCGAGCGCGACAGTAAGAAGTTACAGGCTATTGGCCATAGGGTAGGCGATGTATACGCTAACTACTTAAAGGCTAACATTAAGGACTATCATAAACCTATTATATTTAGAGGTAAAAAAATTATGCCAGGTCAGCTAAAGAGGTCAGCGGGTACATGGCTACCAGATAAGGATAGGAATAACGTAATGGGCGGGCCAAGAACTAACGCAATAGGTAGAAGAAAAACAAGGCGAAACGCTGACGGGTTTTATGCTCACATAGTAGAGAAAGGTGACTTTGGCCCAAGGTTTGGCGGTAAGCATCGCACACAGAATACAGGAGTTTTTAGCAGGGGGCTAAGCTCTACAAGGGGCCGTAGTGAAAAGCTACAGGCTATGTTATTACGCGCAGAGTTTGCAAGATATGTAAAAGCAGCATGATAGTAGGGAAAGCGATATATAATATACTAACCAATGTAACGGCAGTTACTGATATTGTAGGTACTAAGATCTACCCAGAGATAGCTCCACAAAATGAGAGCCAACCTTATATAGTTTACTCTGTAGTAAGCAACAGCCCTACAGATACTAAAGAGGAAAATGGAAACGTAGATGAGGCGAGCATAGAGGTGTACTGCTTTAATACAAAATACTCAACGGCAATAGATTTAGGCGTAGCTGTACGGGCTGCGCTAGAGAGGAAGAATGGAACTTTTGGAGGGGTAGAGATACAGTCTATAAACTACACAAATGAGCAAATGGATGTTAACCCTGAGCGCTCTATATGGGTAGCTATACAGGATTACACAATAAGAATAAATAATAGTTAATATGGATTTTTTACTTGAAAACTGGGAGGCTATTCTATTAGCCTTAATGGTAGCAGCAAGAGCTATCTTATCTCTAATGCCATCTGATGCACCTGCTGTTAAGGTGTTTGGCTGGCTAGACACTTTGGTAACTGCACTTGTCGGAGGCGATAAGCGTAATAAAAAAAAAATAAATAATTAAACATGGCACAAACAACAGGAATAATCAACGGCTCCGACTTAAAAATAATGGTCGCGGCTGAGGGAGGAACAGAGCTAATCGTAGACAATGTTACAGATTGCTCTATTTCAATTACAAACGAAATGCGTGACAGCACAGTGAAAGCTAACGCTGGTTACAGGGCTTTACTACCAGGTATGACTTCTGCAACTATGAGCTTCAGCTCTTTATATGCTACAGATTCATCAGCAGGCACAGGATACGAGGCATTGAGTGGATTTCAACTTAACAAAACAAAGTGTGATTTTCGTTTCACTCACGTAGTAGGGCAAGGAGCGTCTGAAAATACTGGAGATTTCCGTTACCAGGTGAAGGGTTACATTGAGAGCCTTGAGCTTTCTGGCGGTACAGAAGATAATGCTACTTACACTTGCAACGTGCAGATCGTTGAAACTATCGTAAGAGAGGCTATCTCATAAACTCATGGAAATAACTATAGGAAAGCGCATATACCCTATGCGCGCTACAATGTTAGCATGGAGAAATTTTGAGAAGGCTACAGGGGTAAAAGTAACAGAGGTAGATGCTGCCGATATTACTCTAATACCTGAGCTTATATACTATTTCGTAAAGGCAGGATGTGAGGCGCAGGGAATGAAGTTTACTATGGATGTTGAAAAGTGGCTAAGCGAAATTGAGGTAGGTGATCTACCTGTATTAGTGGATGCCATGACTGAGGTGATGGGAGGTAACGAGAAAAAAAAAGCGAAGAAGAAGAGGGCCACAGCCCTTTAACGTGGAGTAGGGTAGAGGAGCTGGGGCTAGGTCTATTAGGGCTTACCCCAGATTCTCTCTACTCACTTACGTTTAAAGAGTTTGGCAATGCAGTTAAGGGAAAACATGAAAGTCTAGAAATCCTAGAGCGCTCTAATTGGGAGCGCACAAGATGGCAGACCGCCTTGCTCCTTAACGTACATACAAAGAAAGGCAGTAAGATCAAGCCTATTGATTTAGCTGTGTTTCCTTGGGAAGAGAAAGCACAAGCGGCAAAGCCTCGAATTGATGGCCTTGCATTATTGAGAGCAATGAGTAAAAAAGAGTAAGATGGCGAAGCTAGGAGATTTAGTAGTAAATATAGGGGCCAACACAAAAGACCTAAATAAAAAGCTAGGCAAAGTTAGGCGCGAGGTGCGCTCAATGGGCAGCAACTTTAAAGCTGTGGGGCAGAGCATGACTAAAAGTCTTACCTTGCCTCTTGTCGCTATAGGTGCTGCGGCAATCAAAAGCTCAGCAGATTTAGAAACTTTAGAAACTAGCTTTATCTCCTTAACAGGTGGTGCTAAACAGGCGGCTGACATGATGCAGCAGCTAAATGAGTTTACAGCTTCAACGCCTTTTCAAATTGATGCGGTAGCTAAATCTGCTAGGCAACTTATAGCCTCTGGTACAGACATTAGCAAAGTAAATAAACAGCTACAGTTTCTAGGAGATATAGCAGCAACTTCTGGAAGTTCTATAGATGAAATAGCCGCTATATTTTCAAAGGTACAGGCTAAAGGCAAGGTAGAGCTAGAGAGCTTAAACCAATTAGCTGAAAGGGGTATACCTATTTTTACTGCATTATCTAAGGCAACAGGATTGCCAGCCGCAGAATTAGGAGCAGGGGCTGTATCAGTAGAGCAGTTTAATCAAGTGCTAAAGAGCTTTGCTGAAGAGGGTGGCTTTGCTGCTGGAGCTATGGAGCGTTTAAGCGAAACGGCATCGGGGAAGTTTAGCACAGCATTAGACAATTTAAAACTAGCTGGTGCCGAGTTAGTTTCAAGCTTAATGCCTGCGCTTAAAGGCGCTATAGATAGAGTGACTGAATTAGCTCAAAAGTTTACCTCTTTAAGCGATGGATCTAAACAAACTATACTAGCATTTGGTGCTATAGTTGCAGCGCTTGGCCCGCTTTTAATTATGTTGCCTAATATGATAGCAGGGTTTACAGCTATGCGCAATGCCTTTGTAGTCTTAAATGCTACAATGCTTGCTAATCCGTTTATAGCTATTGCAGCAGGAGCTACT
>TARA_R100001443_G_scaffold1750_7_pt1 | contig 10451 bp, 11 predicted proteins | sample TARA_R100001443 | Tara Oceans TARA_R100001443 (sample SAMEA2622142) | marine metagenome | biome: marine biome (ENVO:00000447); feature: deep chlorophyll maximum layer (ENVO:xxxxxxxx); material: "saline water (ENVO:00002010), including plankton (ENVO:xxxxxxxx)" | depth 50 m
TGGTGACTTCCGCGCACAGACAGATGAATCCACTCCCTTTCAAGTGCTGCGTGGTGCCGGACTTGTTGCACGCCCTGCTCCTTCAAATGATGTGTCGCTCCGCTTAGAGGCAGTGGCTACCCCCCTCAATCGCATGGTCGAGGGGTTGCCAGGATTTATGATTGACCCACGCTGCAAGGAACTCATTAAGGGATTTGAGGGCGGCTATAGCTACAGGCGCATACAGGTTTCTGGTGAGCGGTATGATGACCGGCCAGAGAAGAACCGCTTCTCACATATACATGATGCGCTTCAGTATCTGATGCTGGGGGCCGGTGAAGGGCGCAAAGTTATGAATCATAATGCCAACGCTAGGGCTTTCAATGCACGCAAGGAATATGATGTCTTTGCGCGTCAGCCAAAGAAACGGCGTCAAGGCTTGTGGGCGCGTATGTAATTTGTGCGTTGTCCTGCATTATTGCAGCGTTGTAAGAGAAAAAGATGTGCATAGCCCAACCCAGAACACCTGCTCCTGATCCTGCCATCGAAGCTGAACGGCAGGAACGTATGCGTGCTGAAACAGAACAGCGGCGCAGGGCCAAAGATGAGCGCGTTGAAGAGATGGCATCAAAGCGCAAAAAAGGTACTGGCATCCGCTCTCTGCTCACCGGGCAAAGCGGCGGCATTGGCTTTTACAATCAATACAAGGATATGTAATGACAAAAAAAGTAGGCCCACCTTCATTGCTTTCTTTGAAAAAAGACGCGTTGTAAGGGAAATATCTAAAATTGATACTCATTAGAAAGAAGTAAGTAATGCACGGCTCGGCCAAGAATTATCTTGAGCGGTACGATAAGGCTAAGTCGCATCGTCTGCTTTTTGAAAACCTGTTTGATGAGTGTTACGAGTATGCTCTGCCGCAGCGTGAAGGGTTTACAAACCTGACACCGGGTCAACGGCGCGATGATCGTATCTTCGATGAGACAGCTGTTGTCGGGGTGCAGGAATTCGCATCGCGTCTTCAGAACGGCATCTGCCCGAACTTTGCACGATGGGCTGACTTTGTTGCCGGAAGCGAAGTCGCAAACAACGACAGTGATCGCATCAATAATGAACTTGATGAGGTAACTGAGTATGTATTCGAAGTCATACAGAACTCCAACTTTGGACAGGAAGCGCATGAAAGCTTCCTTGATCTGGCCGTTGGAACAGGTTGCCTTCTTGTTGAAGAAGGCGATGCAATCAATCCTGTACGGTTTAATGCAGTACCTCTCCCACAGATCGTACTTGAAAACGGTCCTGATGACCGTATCGATCATGTGTATCGAGAGCGCGAGTTACGCAATCGTGATCTACCTATTGCTTACCCAAAGGCTCAACTTTCCAAGCCTCTGACTGACCGGATTATGCGCCAGCCCGACAAGAAGATTAAAATCTTGGAAGTCGTCTGCCGCATGTATGACAAGCCCAATGTCGAGCGCAATGCGTTCTATGTCATTGAAAAGGAAAGCAAGGAAACAATTTATGAGGAGATCTTCGAGGGTGCTGGGTCAAATCCTTTTGTTTGTTTCCGCTGGTCAAAGGCGGCGGGCGAAGTTTACGGACGCGGGCCACTTGTTAATTCACTCAGCGCAATCAAGACAACGAACCTCACTATCGAACTTGTGCTTGAGAATGCGCAGATGGCGATATCCGGCATCTACCAAATGGACGATGATGGAGTAATCAATACCGATTCCATCAATTTGGTGCCGGGTACAATCATCCCGAAATCTCCAACAAGCGCAGGTTTGCAGCCTATCCGTGCTGCTGGTTCCTTTGATGTGGCCAACCTCATTCTGAGCGACATGCGCAACAACATCAAACGTGCGCTTTACAATGATATGCTTGGTGATCCCAACAAGACGCCAGCAACAGCCACCGAAGTAGCGGAGCGGATGGCCGACCTTTCCCGGCGCATCGGCTCCGCCTTCGGACGATTACAGGCTGAGTTTATCCAGCCCGTTTTGCAACGGGTTGTATATATATTAAAGAAACAGGGACGCATTGATATGCCAGTCATCAATGGCCGGGAAGTCAAAGTGCGCTCTGTATCTCCACTTGCACAGGCACAAGCCAATCAGGATATCGCATCCGTTGATCGTTTCTTGGAAATGGTTGGCATGCGCTTTGGTCCTGAGATGGTGAATCTTCTGGTGTCTTCAGAAGAAACAGCCACATTCTTGGCTAAGAAATTTGGTGTGCCTGACAGCTTGATTAGGGATGCTGGTGAGCGTGAGCAGATCATGCAAGCCATGCAACAAATGCAGCAGATGCAGCAGATGCAGGGAGTAGCAGATGCCGGGGCACCGCCTCCGACTTGATGGGTTTGCACGCGCAGAAAACGCGGACAACAAGATTTCATTAGATACAGCATCCTTATTCAGCACGCCGAATGGCAAGGAAGTGCTGAAATATTTGCGTTCGATTACCATTGAAGCAGTCACTGGTGCGAATGTAAGTGACGCTGAACTCCGACATTTGGAGGGTCAGCGATATCTTGTCGGTCTTATTGAGCGACGTATCAACCATGCAAAGAGGATCAAAGATGGATGAAGCAGATAATGTGGAAGTTGCAGAAGCAGCTGAAGCACCTGTTGACGGTAGCCAATCTGGAGGCGTTGAACGGCCAGAGTGGTTGCCAGAAAAATTTAAAACCCCGGAAGATCTGGTATCTTCCTACTCTCATTTGGAAACAAAGCTTGGCAAAAGCGATGAAGAATTACGCGCTTCCATAAAAGATGAGTTGCATCAGGAGCAGTGGCAGGACCGGCCAGCAACTGTTGGCGACTATCAGCTGCCCGAAAACCTCAATGAAGAAGAAGCCGTCAGTAATGATTTGCTGAATTGGTGGGCGCAATTCTCATATGACAACGGATATGGGCAGGAGAAGTTTGAAGCTGGCATTCAGAAATATGCCGAAGCGCTTAATGCGGACATGCCCAATCTTGAAAACGAACACAAAGCATTGGGTGAGAATGCTGATGCTCGCATTGAAGCTGTGCGCTTATGGGCAGATCAGTTTTTCGATGATGCGCAATATGAAGCCATAGAGCGGCTTGGGCAATCTGCTTCCGGCATTCAGGCACTGGAAAAGATCATGTCCACAATCAATGTGCCAGTCGTGCAGGGTAATACAGCGCCTGCTGCACAACTTAATGAAGATGAGTTGCGCAATATGATGAATGATGAACGCTACTGGAAACAGGGAAGCAGGGATCAGGGTTACATCAAGCAAGTGAATGACGGCTTTGCCAAGCTTTATCAACAATAGCCGGTTTGGCGACATAATCGTAGAGCGCGCCACAGCTATGCATGCTGGCAAACTTCAGCACTTCCTCCGGCTGACAGATGTGCGCGAGTGTATGATACACGGTGCAACGCCGTGGCGTGCTTTACACCATCCTTTAACAGTTAAAGGGGCTGAGACTTATGCAGCCCTTGTTGATGAGACGCCTATCTGTATGGGCGGTGTAATGCCTCTTACACAAGAAGATGACTACTGCATCGGGTCCATCTGGCTGTTAGGCTCTGCGGCCATCGAAGATCACGCTAAAAACTTTCACAAGATGGTGATTAGCATGGTCGATCATTTCCAGACGCAATATGACCTGTTGGAAAATGTGGTGCCACTGGATCATGTCAAAACGATTGAGTGGCTGGCGCGGCTTGGCTTTATGTTTTCAACAGAGCCAACAATGATCAATGGCTACTCGGTGTTAAGATTTGTGCGTTGCGGACCAGAGTATTCAGTGTCATTCGAAGGTAACGACGGCCCGCGTCTAACTGATGGCCCTCTAGGATAACCAGATGAAGAGCGAAGCGGACAACCGATCTTTGGTAAAACTCTAACTGCATTTATGCAGGAAGGACTGTAATAATGGCGAACACAATTGATGTCGCATTCATTAAGCAGTTCGAGTCCGAAGTTCACATGGCGTATCAGCGTATGGGTTCAAAGCTAAAGAACACAATCCGTAATACGCAAGTGAGTGGAAACACTGTTCGTTTCCAGAAAATCGGTACTGGTTCTGCTTCTACGAAGAGCCGCAACGGTTCCGTTACTCCAATGGAGCTGGTGCATACAACCGTCGAAAGCACGATGGAAGATTACTATGCTGCCGAGTATATAGATAAACTCGATGAGTTGAAGACCAACATCGATGAGCGTCAGGCTGTGGCTCAATCTGCTGCTGCTGCTCTTGGTCGTAAGACTGACGAATTAATCTATGCGGCAATGGATTCCGGCGCTAACAGCACTCAAATCCATGATACCGGGTCTGCCCTTGCAAAGGCCGATCTGTTGTCATTGTTTGAGACATTCGGTTCCAACGATGTGCCGGAAGATGGTAGTCGCTATCTTGCCATGCATCCAAAAGGATATGCCGATCTTTTTGCCATCAACGAGTTTGCATCGTCTGACTTTGTTGGTGAGCAGAATCTTCCGTTTGCTGGTGGCATGACCATGAAGCAATTCCTTGGTTTCAATATCTTCTCAACCAGTGCAGTTACTGCCGGTAAGAATATGGCATACCATACCTCTGCTGTAGGTATTGGTGTGAACTCTGAAGTCTCTACCGAATTGAACTACATACCCGAGAAGGTATCCCACCTCACCACATCGATGATGTCCATGGGCGCTGTCGTTATCAATGATAACGGTGTCTATGAAGTCCTCGACAACAATACATAAGAGGAGGATTAGATATGGCTTATACTTCAGCTGGTCTGACTCGCATGGCAGGCGGTGGTGGTCATAATATCTGGTATTATGATTCTACTGACACTTTGGAAACGGTTGATCAGGAAGGTTATTTTAATGATGCCGCTGGCATGATTAACGTAGGTGATATTGTCTTTGTCTATGACAATGACGCGCCTGCAATGACCATCTGTACTGTACTATCCAACACCGGAACGGTTGTTGATCTAAGTGATGGTACAGCACTTGATCTAACTGACGACGATTAATGGAGTTTGGGGGCGGGTGAAACTCCCAAATGCTCGCCCCCATTCAGATACATGGCATCGACGGTAGCAAACTCCGCAGTTGATATTGCTGCACGCGCTCTCACTCTTATCGGGGCCAACCCGATTACATCGTTTAGTGACACAAGCACAGAAGCAACAGTTGCAAACAATATGTATGAGGATGTGGCGCAGGCAGCTTTGTGTGCATCGCGTTGGCGCTTTGCAACAAATCAGGCTGTCTTAAATCTTTTAACCGATGCGCCCACCGGGCGCTTTGATCGTGCGTATCAGTTGCCATCAGATATGCTGATGCTGCATGCGCTTACAGTGAATGATTTGGTTGTCGAATATACTGTGTATGGCGATAAGGCTTATGCAGATCTAAGTGCAACCGATCAGGTTGTTGCTGACTATTCATTCAGGGCAAATGAGCAGGACTGGCCTTCTTACTTTACACTGACTGTCGAATACCAGCTTGCTGCCATCTTTGCTTCCAGCATTGCGCGAGATGAAGCGCTTACAAAGATGATGGATGACAAGGCCATCCTATTGATGGCAAAAGCACGCAATCTTGATAGCCAGCAGCAGACAACGCGCAAGCTTGTAACCAATCGGTTTAGAACCGAAAGGTTAAGCTAATGCCGCGGATAAGAGTTCCCCTGACCAGCTTCGATTATGGGGAAGTCAGCCCGTCGTTGCGTTCTCGTACAGATGCCAACATCTATAACCACGCAACGCAAAAGCTGCGCAACTTCTTTATCAAATCTGAAGGCGGTCTTCAAAAGCGATCAGGTACACGCATCTGGTATGAAAGCGCATTAACTTATTCCGGTTCGGCTACTGGATTGCAGTTGCGTCTTGAGCCTTTTGTATTCTCAGATGATGAGAAATATCTAGTTGGCTTCAGCAATCTCAGGATTGATATCTGGCGATTACTAACTGATGGCACAGTTTCGCACATCCAAACCATTACAACTGATACATCGTCAGCTGCTTTGCCGTTTAATCAGGCCAAGGTTGGTGAATTAAACCTTGCTCAGTCAGGCGATAATATGTTTATCACCCACACGACATTCATGATCAGGAAGCTGGTTCGTACCGGGCTGACCACCTTCCAAGTCGAGACTTTTGCTTTTGAACAATCGACAAATACTAACCGTGTATTCCAGCCCTATCATAGCTTTCAGAATGTAGGTGTTAGCCTAGCAGCTTCAGCAACAACCGGCTCTGGTGTCACCTTTACTGCAAGCGCAGCTTACTTTGAGAGTGGACATGTTGGCACGACTTTACTCGTTAATGAGACAGACGTTGATATCACTGGATATACAAGCGCCACAGTCGTTACGGGAACCATCAACGGTACCCTACGTCAACAGCTTACTATTGATGCTCTGGAAACTGTGGAAGGTAGTGACCGTGTTCTTGTCACTCATATTGGACATGGCCTTGCGCCGAGTGCTGCGATCACTATTGATCGTGCTGCGGCGGTTGGAGGCCTTAGTGCGGCGAACGTCAACGGCAGTCGAACAGTTGCTAGTGTCATTGATGAGAACACCTACGAAATAACAGCAGCTGCAAGCGCAACCTCATCTGCTGTTGGAGGCGGCTCACCGCGCGTTGCAAGCGGTGCTGCTACAACAAACTGGGCAGAGCAGTCCTATTCTGCTTTGCGCGGCTATCCGGCAGCAGTCACCTTCCATGAAGGACGCCTGTGGTTTGGCGGCACGCAGGCCCAGCCAAATCATTTGTGGGCGTCAAAGAGTGGCCGGTTCTTTAATTTTGACACAGGCAATGGTGAAGATGGTGATGCAATTGATATCACGGGCAATGTGGGTACGTTTGATCAGATACGCCATATTGTTTCAAATCGTGATTTGCAAATATTTGCCAGTGAAGCGGAGTTTTATATTCCGGCTTTTACAAGTGCGCCGGTTACGCCAGCGACTGCACAGATCAAAAAGCAAACTCCGTTTGGCTCCTCGTTTGTAACGCCAACACCTTTTGATGGGGCAACTCTGTATGTGCAAAAAGCAGGCAATGCAGTGCGTGAATATATCTTTAGTGATACTGAAGGTGCGTATGTCTCAACAGACATATCGGTTCTGTCATCGCATCTGATCGACTCCCCTCTACAACAAGCAGCAACCAAGGGTGCGTTGGGTAAACCGGAGAGCTATGCATTCTATGTAAATAGTGATGGTAACATTGCTGTGTTTTATTCTATGAGAGCGGATAAACGCCAAGGCTGGTCCCTTTGGGAAACGCAAGGCAGCTTCCATTCTATAGCTTCTGTAGGCGACAGGCTTTTTTGTATTGCTGTGCGGAATAACGGGTCTGGCACCAGCAAGTTCTATCTTGAAGAATTTGAAGAATCCCAACCTATGGATTACTGCAAGTCTTACTCTGGCAGCAGTGGTGTCTTTAGTGTGAGTTCCAACTTTTCAAATGGTGCAACGGTTAAGGTTGTAAGCGGCACCGATTATCTTGGCGAATTTACTGTTGCCAGTGGCAATGTTGATGTGTCGTCTGTTGATGCAACCGTATCGAGCGCTTTTATCGGCTATGCATTCACACCGCAAATGCAGACCCTTCCTATAGATGGAACGCTATCAAATGGCCCGTTAACAGGTAAACAAAGGCGCATTGCATCGGTTATCCTTGATCTTGAGGAAACATTGTCAGTGTCTGTAGATGGCACAGATTTAATTATCCGTCAGGTCAATGATGACTTTTCAACAGCACGCACGGCGATATCTGGCAAGCGTGAGTTCTTTGTTCTTGGCTTTGATCGTGACCCGACTGTTACGGTATCGCAGTCCGCTCCGATGGCCTTGCAGCTGAATGGTATGGTTATGGAGTTGGCATTCTGATGAAAGCTCTACTTGCACTACAGGCTTTAACAGCTATTACCGGCATGAGCGCAGCGCGTGCTGAAGCACAAAGCGCAGCTGCACAGGCTAAAAGCCAAGCAGCAAATGCAAAGCTGCAAGGTGAAGAAGCGCATAACAAACGCATGCGTGATCTGAATGTATTGATATCTACAAACAATGCCATGTCATCCTATTTGGGGCGTGATGACAGGAGCATCGATGCAATCCGCAGACGCGTTCAGCGTGATGCTGGCACGGATGCTGCGCGTCTGGCTCAGAACACTTTAACCAATATGTCCACCTCATTGCTTGAGGCAAATGTATCTCTTGCAAGAGGCGAGAACAGGGCGCGTTCCATCTTGTTGGATGGTTTGTCTAGCAGCTATTCCGACTATCTGAGATACAAAGATGTGACACCAAAAGGTAAAAAATAATGGCCGGTGTAATTAAATCGAAAGGCAATCAGGTATTCACTGCACAGGTCAGGTCTGTAAACACAGATACTGGTTCTGGCTATGTTACTGAAGCCTTGCAGCGTGCGAATGCACGCATCTCTGATTCTATATATCGTCAGTCTGTATCTCAGCAGCAGCGTGCAGGACAGGAGTTTGCACGCAACCAGATTATTACATCTATTAAAGACCCTGATGGCAATCCAGTTTTTATTGATGCCTATGATGATCTGTCTCAGGTTGCACTGGATACAGCACGCCCTCTGATTGAGCGTAAATATGCATCTGCGTTTAGCCGCGATGTAGAAGAGATGCTTATTGCCAAGCGGCAGGAATCAAAGAACAGCACTGATTTTGAAACACTTGCGTCTGTTGGGCTTCAAGGATTGCTTGATGCTGTCCCGTTAGAGTTTGAGTTTGCTGCAAAGGACTCATTGGAAAATAGCGGCGCTCTATCGCTTCTCCAGCACAAGCAATCAATGATTCTTACTGAGATGCGTCAACAGCGACAGGCAGACATAGAAGCACAACAATCTCTTATTAATGCCGGCATTAGTTCAATTGCTACTCTTGTTGCAAATGGTGAATTGTCTGTTGCAACCGAAATCCGCAGGAACATTTTAGATCAAGTTAAAGAAGGCGTTAAAAATGGCCCATTAACCGACCAATTCCAAAAAAGCGCGATCAACCAGATTGATCACAGCTATTATGGCAGCCTTCTTGTGAAAGACGCGCAACAAGCGTTAAAGGCTGGTGATCGACAAACCGTAGTTGAGATGATCAATGCGTTAGAAGGCAATACATCTTTTGCAATTGGTGATCAGGGTACATTTATTCATGACACACAAGATATAACATTTCAAGAAACAAGAAAGGTTATAGCAGCTGATATTCGTCGAACGGTTAACAACTTTTCTGGGTATCTATCTGACCTAGCTGATCAGAAGTTTACGCAAGACCTTGTTACTAATTTGCAGAATAATAACAACGTATTTGATGAGCAGAGATACAAAGATGCTTTTGGCAAATTCTGGCAGACTATCGGAATTAGTCAGGATCGGAAGGGGTGGTTGAGCGATCAGGCTGTGGCTATGGTTCAAGACCAGAATGGCATACCATATAAGGCTATTGTAAATGGCAATATTCTGCCTGCTGCTCTTGAGGATTTGCTTGATGGCATTGCTAACGGAAACAACTATGAACTGACTGAAAAAGAACTTCAGAATGCGCTGACCATTTACCAGACAGTAACGCAGGGCGTTGGTTTGAAAGGAGATCTGGCACGCAATAAAGGTTTGTCTGATGAAGCTGTAACATTCTTTGATAATCTGGATGTCTGGACAAATACTTTCGGCTTAGATTCTATTCTGCGCGGTAGTGGTATTTATGGGGGGAGATCTGGAAAGGACCGCACGCAAGCTATTGAAGATGGTGTGACATCTAAGCTTAAAGGGCGCAATGCACGCCAAGCAATCACCGATCATTTTAGGGAAAAAGACATGCTTGACGACCTCCCAGCTGGAGCCGTGGAACGGTTGATGGTTATTGCCAAGCCTGCCTATGCATACCTGCTTGTGAAAGACGCTGACAGGATTCTAAAAAATTCAATCAATGCAATTTATGTTGAAACAAATCTTATCAGGAATCCGGGTCGTATAGAGGTGGAAGGAGAAGTTACACGCGCCGAGTTTGCGCCAGAGCGTTTTTATAGTGACGACGCATCTTTTGGGAGATTTGCGAGTTTTACGACTGATAAGATTCTCAACGCAACTGGCAAGACCGGCTATTTAGGTAAGGACTTTTTCTTTGAGGCAAGCACCCAGTCAACAAATCGGCGCATACGCTGGTTCGTCCTTGACGCGGAAGGCAACTATCTGCCTGACCCATCAAATGGCGGCAAGCCTTTGATGATTGACACCCAGATTTTAAATCGCACAGCGCGTATGCAAAGCGCATTCGATGAAGCCTTGGAGCGCAAGCTGGAAGAAGCGCGTGATCTGCGCACGCTGGCTACCAAAGGCATGGAAGCTGAAACAGCAGAAGCTTTGGATGAGGTTAAAGAAGGCTTCCGTAAGGGCGGTATATTTGATGACTGATATTGATTCCGTCTATGTCCTGCCAACCAATGAGGATGTAACCG
>TARA_R100001443_G_scaffold12815_1_pt1 | contig 10440 bp, 14 predicted proteins | sample TARA_R100001443 | Tara Oceans TARA_R100001443 (sample SAMEA2622142) | marine metagenome | biome: marine biome (ENVO:00000447); feature: deep chlorophyll maximum layer (ENVO:xxxxxxxx); material: "saline water (ENVO:00002010), including plankton (ENVO:xxxxxxxx)" | depth 50 m
GTGTGCTTATGCTCTGATATCGTTTGCCAATGTGACAAAGGACATTTCTCAAGCCAATTATAATACTCAGTTTCAATGTTAAATTTATTTTTATCACTCATTTATTATATCCTTATATTGTGAACAAAACTCAGCAACTGCACAGTAGTTACCACTGCACCTAGAGTTCTCTCCTTGCCGATACTCGACATAGAAGTCTTTTTCAAAAGCAAAATCTTCTGCATCTTGCTCATTGTCAAAAAGTTTGAGGGCAGACTTACGACCTTTCTTCTTAACTGCCCATACATCAGCTTTCGCCCATCTCTCTTTTTCATCACAACGAATCATCTCTTGATTCTGATCAAACAACTGTCGTGCGTTCTGATGTAATGCCATTCTATCTTCAACGTACTCTGTACGTTCTTTTAAAGACCATAGAGGTATGTCTACCACTTCAATGGGGTTTTGGGGATAGTCAGCCTTAATCGAAGCTTGTCTCCTATTCCAATCCCTTAGAATTGCACATATCTGAATTGTCTTGATAGGTTTGTTGATTTCTTTCTCAAGCAAGTAAGCATACACATTTAATTGATTAACCCATTCTTGCTTATCGAATATGACAGACCAAACAGAAGTAACCTTATAGTCAGTTATGATGACACCATCATCTTCTATTTCATATTGGTCTATCGCTCCAGAAAGAGTCCATCCATCTACTTTTTTATTTATTCTCTGCTCTTTGTAGGTGTTCTTGCCTGTTGCTCCCTCAAGTACGGAGTGAACTGCTGTACCGAATAATGCAAAGACCATGTCCATTGCATCAGTCGTAATGTTGCCCTTGTGCTTTTCTCTCATTAAAAGCACTCTAGGACTATCAATCAACTGTGTGACTGATATATCTGCATCCCCTTTGGAATACTTATCTAATTTGGCGAAGTTGACAAACGCCTCTGGTAGACCATACTTGTTGGTAATCATTGTGGACTCTATGTTATTTTATTATAGTTAAATCTTATATAGGTACTCGTTATGCAAATGTCAATAAAAAATGCTACAAAAAGTTTATTTAATGTTATGTTTACAATTTATGGTGAACCTGCCAGCAAAGCAAACTCTCGTAAGTTGGTTATGATTAAGGGTAGAATGATACCCATAAAGTCTCAAAAAGCATTGAACTACGTTAAAGAATTTCAGAAACAAATCCCTAAAGTTAGCCCACTTACAGAAGAATATGTGAAGGTGGAAATGATGATCTATTACGCATCAAGAAGACCAGACTTAGACGAATCATTAATACTCGATTGTATGCAAGACTACGTTTACTACAACGATAGGCAAGTAAAAGAGAAGCATATCTATTGGGGGTTAGACAAAGAAAATCCTAGAACAATCATTAGAGTTTCAGAGTTTAGACAAGAGGAAATACCAGATTACTTGACAAAATAATTGTATTCATTTTTAATGCAAAAAGTCAGAGAAAAAATGAATCATGGAAAACTTGCAAATAAGAAGCATGGTTCTCAATTTAAATTTAGGGCAACATAAAATCCAATGTCCATCAGTTGAGTGCCGTGATCGGAAGAAAAAAAATTTAAGAACATTATCAGTTAAGGTTGATGGTGATGGTGCAGTATATTACTGCCACCATTGTGATTTATCTGGCTCAGAATTTCATAAACAAGAACAAGAGGTAATCCACATGTCGGTAATGAAGAGCATTGACGAAAAAGACTTAACAAACAATAGCTTAGAGTGGCTATCTAAACGAGGAATTAGCCAAGAAACTGCAAATAAAGTAGGCTTGAAGTCGGTCACTAATTACATAAATTCAGTTGGTCACGAGACAGAATGTATAATGTTTCCATACACGAATCAGGGTCAAGTTTACGCATCAAAAATTCGATCCATTAAAGAGAAAGGGTTTGCTTGTAATGGTTCGCCACAGACATTTTTTAATGTTGATAAAATAGATACTGAGAAGCCATTAGTAATTTGTGAGGGGGAAGTTGATTTGATTTCATTCCTTGAAGCTTCCTGCGAAAACGTAGTTTCTGTTCCTAATGGAGCAGTTATGAAAGTGTCAGAAGGAGAGATAGACCCTCAGAGCGATACGAAGTTTAAGTTCCTTTGGAACGCAAAGGAAATGCTCAAGGACGTAAAGAAAGTAGTTATCGCAACTGACAATGACTCGGCAGGTAAAGCCATGTCCGAAGAGATTGCAAGACGTATTGGCAGACATAAATGTTATCGTGTTATGTTTCCAGAAGATTGCAAAGATGCAAATGAAGTTCTCACTAAAAAAGGTTCACTTGAACTTCTGGCATTAGTTGATGAAGCAGAGCCTTTCCCAGTATCAGGGTTGTATTCGGCAGATCATTTCTATAAGCAACTGGATAAACTTTACGTTGAGGGTTTTGGAAAGGGAGAGTCAACTGGCTACAAGAATGTAGATGAATTATTTACTATTGTACCATCACAGTTAAGTATAGTAACTGGGCATCCCTCGTCAGGTAAGAGTGAGTTCGTTGATCAGTTAATGATCAACTTGGCGAAGGAGAAGGGGTGGAAGTTTGCTGTAGCAAGTTTTGAAAACCAACCAGACATACACATAGCTAAACTTATATCTAAGATAGTTGGTAAGCCTTTCTTTCAGGGACTGCAACCAAGGCTTTCACAAAAGGAACTTGAGTACGGGAAGAGGTTTCTAAAAGATCATTTTAGTTTTGTCTATCAGGCAGACGGCTCTCTACCTACATTAGAGTCTTTGTTAGAAAGATTGCGTTACTCTGTCCTGAAAGACGGCATAAAGGGTTGCGTAATAGACCCATACAATTATATCAATCGCTCTAACGTAGACGAGAAAGAAACAGATTGGGTATCGTCTATGCTATCACAACTGAGAGTGTTTGCCCAAAGCTACGACATACATATGTTCTTCATAGCTCATCCGACAAAGATGATGAGAGATACTAGTGGAAAAGTTCCTGTACCAAAGGGTTACGATATTAGTGGTAGTGCCTCATTCTTTTCTAAAGCTGACCTCGGCATAACTGTACATAGACCGAATCCAGACAAGTCTACTGTTGCAGAAATACATTGTTGGAAATGTAGATATTCATGGGTAGGTAAGCAAGGTGACACTACATTAGACTACGACCCCATAACTAGTGCATATAAAGAAGTTAAGGCAAAAGGTTTGTATGATGACTTTCTGACGCTAGAAGAGTTACCCTCTGACCCACCTTTCTGAGCAGTTGGTCACGAAGTTGGACACGACATTATGATAAGCTGATACCTTTGTGACTTGACATTCTATAAATCTGTGACATATATGAATCGTGGATTTATATGTTTTTTCACTCTGACATATTTATTAAACTTAAAAGGACTCTTCGGAGTCCTTTTCTTTTAGCAACTCTTTTTAGCAGGAAAAAAGCGATAGGCTTACTAAAGTTCACTTGAACTTTTTTAGGTAACCCTTTATTGTCCGCCGCCAATCCATTATAAGTTGTTGATTTTTAAGGATATTTATTTTAGTGGAATCCCTACCCACAACACTACCCACAAATACTACAGTACCATATCAGATACACATTATATCATATGATATATTTACAGTACCATATGAGGTACACTATCTATATATATATAGTGTACTCCAAATGATACCAATATCAGTTAATTTGATACCAATATAAAAAAACCCCCACCGAAGTGAGGGTTAAGTTGGAAGGATATGAAGTGTCTACTAAAAAAAATAGGGTAGGAATAATCACAACCTACCCCAAGTTTTCCAATAGGCAAGGGGGAGTGAACCCTAGCAGACTTGTGCCTATTGGTGTTCATATTAGATCATTCTTTTAATAATCCAAGAAGTTTTAAAATGGAGTCAGCAAAATCTGATCTGCCTTGTGATACACCATGATCAAAAGCATCTACAATATGACCATTCTTGTGTGCTTCAATTTCAAGTTTACAGTTTTCAATGATCTCACCTAACTTAGATGTATCTTCAATGACCTCATCTTTTAATCTGCTCATAGCTTTTTTCTCCTATCTGTTATCTTCATTATCTCTTTCATAATCTCTAGCTGACCATCAAAGTTGCATTGTTCCCTTGAGGAAAAACCACCATAATAAATACGATTTATATCTCTAGTTTTCTCACGACACATGCTTTTAATTTTGTCTATAAGTTTCTCATAATATTCAATATCTCTACTCATCTTACACCTCTTGCGCTGATTGTATGTCCTCTAAAAGTTCACTTGAACTTTCTTCAGAATGGAAGTCATCCCTGTGTAGAGTCTTACCTTGGAAGCCATAGTCCGATAGATCAGACATTTTATGAGGCAACCATCTTAGCAGTTCTTTTAGATCAGATAGTTTACTCGCACCAATGTCTGGTTCACAGTAACCTACTAGTTTAGTCGAACCATCTGGATTTTTTTGAAAGTAAACCTCTTGTATGCAATAGTAATCTTCATCACCCTCTGGCAAATTAACAACTGCATAACACCAAGATACTCTGTCATCTAGGTCTTCATCTTTTTTTAATTTTATTATTGGTAGTTCCATTTCTCACTCCTTGTTTTTTTTTATACGTTTCCAATATCCATAGACACAACGATCTCCGTCACGTCTAGGGTCGTAGTAGTGATGAACAACTCCATCAACTACTGCTACTAATTCAGATGAACATTTAACTATAAGCCTACCATTAGGCAGTTCACCCTCTCTTAAATGCACTGTGCATCCTTGCCCTATTCCCATAGTTGAAGTCCATTCAAAACCTAGACCAACTATGTATTCACCAACAAGCTTATAAAATCTCTTCCTTGAAACTTTCTTAGTTTCACCTAACCTTTTATGTATTTCTCTTATTGATTCATCAACGTCAGGCAAAGAAACCTCAGATGCTATTGCTATAGGCTGAGACCCCCAATGCAATTTAACTTTTTTGCTACGGGGGGATAGTGGCATAAACTCTCTATAGTACCATTCTCCCCCATCATTTTCTTCAAATCTCATTGTCATATAATTCACTCCTATTAAAAAAGTTCACTTGAACTTTTGGTAACCCTGGCACGGCAGCCAAGGTTACCATGTTCATTATTTTTCAGAACCTATCAACCCAACGATCAGCATCATTGTGTCGAACATTATTAACGATAGCCATCCAGACATTTCATCTTTGTTATCTGCACCGATACAACCTAGTGTCAGCAAGACAAACATAACTCCAGAAACAACTGCTATCTTATTAAAGATATTACCATTCCAGAAATCAAACATGATAGTCACCATAGTGCATAGCAACCATGAACCATGCCATAACAAGAACTGCTATAAGTAAAATGATTACTAGGTCTTTTAAGGTAATACCCTTAATGCAATCAAACATCTCTCCAATAGTCATAGTTCATTCTCCATTAAAGATTTCATAACCTTGGCATTTTGCCTACGTTCTAGCAGTGACATAGCCTTAGATATACTCTGCCCAATACCATACACCTTGCCATTGTCAGTTTCCTTAATAAGCAAACAATAGTCCTCAAGATATTCTGGTGTCATCTTATAGCCATAATCACCAGAACCTCGGTGCTTGAATCGTATGTCAAGGAAACTACCCTTATAACAATCAATACCATCTTCGGTCAGATATTGATATGGGTCATGCTCTAGTAGAATCGTAAGCACTTTTCTTTTGCCAGATTGAATTGTAGCAAGACCCTTGTCGTAGACTTTCTTAACCCAAGCCAAACCAAAGTTAGCCTTATAACTAGGTTGATAACCAGTTTCATCCTCTGGTCTACTGAAGCCTTTAGGATATGATTTACTGCCTACGAAAACTTCTAGACATCTATCACTAGAAGTTCTTGGGAACTCTGAGGACAATACAGAATTAACATTACTAATAACGGCATTTTTAGTTGATTGGATCAATCCGTCTTTACTCCTAAAAGAGTTTCTATGTCTTCTAAACTGCTTGATTGCTTTGCCACTTAGCCACATGTTCTTCAGAGGTAATGGTAAATCTCTGCCACTACCCTCAAGACCATTACATGATTCAATTAAGTTTGAGTACCATAGCTTGTCTTCATCAGATAAATTCTTTTCCTCTAGCCTACAGTAATAGCTTTCTGTTATCTTAAAGACTTGCTTAATAATATTCTTGGGAACTCCAAGAGTATTAATAGTATCTTTGATAGATTGGTTGTACAACTCCTTAACCTTATGGGGATGCACTAAACCATGCTTAAATAAATTTGTCATTACTTCACTCCTTATCTTTATAGTTGTCTTTTAAAAATTGATTTATTACTGCTTCAAAATCGTTATCTAGTTCATCATTTAATTTAACGAACCAATGGTTTCTCTTTTCTTTAGGAAGTTCATTTGAACTTTCTAGATAAGAGCCAAAATACCAACTGTAAAATTCCTTAAACAATCTGTCTTTTATCTCTTGAGATTTCCTAACATCCTTGGCAAGTTTACTCACCATTTCATAGTCTACATATACTGTCATTACTTTCACTCCTTGTTTTGTTTATGACGTTTAGTAGGGGAGTTTAACTTTAGAGGCTTAACTCCCACACCGAAAATAGCCTTGCAATTAGAGGTTTGTGCCTTATTTAAAGAGTAGTAAACCATGATCGCAACGACCAAAATATACTCTAATACCCAAAGGTATCTGCATAGGGTCTAAAAAAGTTCATTTGAACTTTCCTAAACCCTATAGGGTTACCTTTGATCTTCTTTCACTAGTATAGTGTCTCCGAATGGTGCTACCTCGTCACTACCAGAAACATTACACCAAAGAACTTCATACTGAGGAATATTGTCACCTTTAGGATAATCCCATATACCCATATCGGTCATAACAATTACCTTAGTGTCCTCACCTACTAGGTCATGCTCCTCTAGATAGTTAAAGCATGGTGTTATTGACGTTCCACCAGACCTAACAAGTTCCACCTTGTCTATCTCCTCTCCTTGTTCATAGTGACGTATACCCTCTTCAGCAACACTAGTGTCGAAAGGTATTACTGTGACACTCTTAGGACAAAGAGTCGTGGTGATCTCATTAAGTTCAGTAAATGCAACCTCATGCTCTGGTGTAGCCATACTGCCACTCTGATCATGCAGTACAATAACATCAGCAACTCCAACTCTATCACTAGTAGGCATAAGAGTACCAACTGTCTCAAGAGTAGACTTCTTAAACCTAGAGAATGTAAAATCCTCTGGATTGTCACCACCTTGCACAAACCTCAACAACTGATCTCTCCAATCAACTTTAGGCTCTAACAACTTCTTGATCATATCTTTGATCTCTTTAGGCAAATTGCCAGCCATGATTTGTTTGGAAGAATTAAGAAGCTTCTGGTCGATCTCTCCCTCTAACTCTCCAAGCTCAGTATCAGATAATAACGTGCCATCTGGATTCCTTGGGTCAATAACCTCACCAAAAGAGCCACCATCAAAAGGTTCATTTGAACTTTTTCCCCCTCCCTCTGGTTTCTCTGGTTCTGGTGGGAGTCTGTTATAGACTACCTCTGCTGGCAGATTACCAAACTTTTCATCCAATAGAATATTATCGACAAGTTCAAAACCAGCATCTTTAAGAATCTGATTAATAGGATAGTCACAAGATTTATTCCATCTGACATGCTCTCTGCCTTTCTTTCTAAGAGGATGCTTATAAAGAATGTGCATAACCTCATGTGCAAAGGTAAAGATAATCTGAGGAACTGAACACCACTCAACGAACTCTCTGTTCCAGAATATACTTCTGCCATCAGTAGCCATTGTTCTGGTGACCTCTTCCCCTACCTCAACGATAGGGGTTGTGATCAGATTGCATCCAAAGAATGGATATCCAAGTATAAGCTTAGTCTTTGCTCTGGATATCTTTAGTTCTGGAGTCATTGTTGGGGACATATTCATACTATCATCTCCCTACCAGTATTGCGAACCCATGCTTTAACATCAGCATGAGACCTAAGAGTCTTGTCTCTTCGCAAGGCATCCTTGACTAGTACAACTCCCATCTCTTTAGCCGTTAGACGTTCAACATACTGCAATATATTGCCTATGTTTTTGCTATTAGCTTTAGAGGATAAAGCAGAACATAAGGCATACATTACGTCTGGTCTCTCTGGAAGACTAGCAGATTTTGGATTAACAATAAGCTTGTCTAAGTCTAGGAACTCTGGAACATCAGCTATTACTTTTAGAAAACCTACAAAAGAGGCACAAGCAGACTCGCCAACTTGACCAGCAATCATCTGAGTCAATCGTCTAGCATCCATGCCTTTCATCTTTAGCATGTTGCCGACTCTCTGCCATGATCTAGGAGTCGGATTGGAGTCTTGACTAGGGTCATTTTTGCAATAGAAATCTTGATTGGCTCTCAGATATGCTATTACTTTGAAATCAACTCCGATATCGACAAAGTAATTACAAGTGTCCTCAACATCTCCCTCGACATTAAAATACGTCAAGCAATCTTTCATATGACTAGGGAGTCGATTAACTCCTGCCTTGTCAGATAATCTATTTCCTGCCGTCAAGACATGCCAACCTTTAGGCAAATGCCATTGACCAACTCGACCCTCATTAATTAACTGCCTTGCAGTATTGAGAACTGAGATAGGTGCTTGTGCTAACTCGTCACAAAAGACAACACCTCCAGAAAGTTCACTTGAACTATTTTGCTTTTCGACCTCGACAAACCAATCTGGTTTGGTGACGTTCACAGATTTACGATCTTCGGATGGTATACGAATACCTCCAAGTTCAGTAGGGTCTAACTGTGCTAGTGATAGCATTACTAGACCACGATTAGTCTCTTTACATGCTTGTTGCACGATAGATGTTTTACCAAGACCAGCTTGACCTACAATATAAGGTACAATCTTATCTGCATCTTGGTGGTTATCGGCTAGACTATCATTATAATCTAACACTGATACTAGTGATGCCTTGGCATCTGACATTTTCATTATGTTCATTTTTCACTCCTTATTATTAGTTGAACATTACTTAAAGTTGCACACGACAATGCTATGTGCGAGTTTGTGATAAGCTTATGATAAGCTTGAAAAAAAAATTCAAGAAAATCATATAATACCCATCTCTAAGGAGACCAGAAAGTTCATTTGAACTTTCCGATCTCTTGAAAGATTTGCATTATTGCATGGCATGGTAAGGATTGTTATCCAGATCATCTTGAGCATTAGGAATATCATCTCCACAGTTCTCTATGATTTCGTCCAAAGCGTCTGTCGTTTCATCTTGTGCTTGAATTTCAGCTTCTTTTTCTGCTTCTGCTTCAGCTTCGTTTCTAACTCTTTCATCTCTTGCCTTAACTTCAGCAGTAAATAGAGTCGCAAACTCAGCGTAATCTTTAGCATCCAGACCACCTTTCATCCCAGTTTTGTCCTCTTTCATTTCTCCAAAAATAGATCGGATAATTGTCTGCGCTTTAGTCAAAGGCTTTTTGGGATTGAAATGAGAGGTAAGCTTTGACTCAGATTTTATTTCAAGACTATCAAAAAGTTCTTTGATAAATTCTGGAGTCGCTTGTGTAGGAAAATAGCCTGGATTCTTTTTATTCTCTTTTCTGAGAGCAACAAAAACCCACTGAGTTTTTTCTGCTTTTCTCTTGGCAGAAGCTTCAGAAAGACCAGCATCTTTCAAGCCCTCTCTTAATGCTTTCATATCAGCAGTTCTGATTTTGTCCTTATTGTAGGAATTGAAAGAAGCAACAGTGTGGGAATAGATGCTAATATTTGCGCCATTAACTTCCTCAGAACAAACCTTGCGATTTGCTTCTGCGCTATTGATAGTCTTCTGGAATCCACCGATAGAGTCGGTTGTTGATTTTGTCATTGCCCAAGTAGTTTGATTTAATTTAGTCATTTAGTAATCACTCCTATATTTGATTATATTATTTAATATTGTTATATAGTATATATAAGCATTAATTCTTGAATTACAATAGGTGCTACAAAAAAAAAGTATTATTTTTTATATATATCAAAAAAAGTTCAAATGAACTTCTGGGAGTTAAAAATGACAAAATTAAGATTAATAAAAGGCAAACCAAAAGCTCGGTCTGTACTGACTGCCAAGCAGTCTAAGTTCTTGGACTTAATACTAGGAATAGGAGTCGATACAGCTTGTACTTATACTGAGGCCTATAGGCAGTCTTATAACTGTGAAAAGATGAGTGATTCAAATACTAGAAAAGAAGCCCATAGGCTTTTTCATTCTCCCCAATTTGTCCCCCATTACGAAGAACGCAAAAGACAATTAGAAGAAACTCGGTTGACGCAATCACTCGGTCGAAGAGAGAAAATAATAAATGCCTTGGAGAGAGAGGCCTCAGATTTTGAAAATGGAACTGCGCCAAGTAGAGTTCGCAGTCTGGAATTGCTAGGGAAGATCAGAGAA
>TARA_R100001443_G_scaffold28615_1_pt1 | contig 10429 bp, 8 predicted proteins | sample TARA_R100001443 | Tara Oceans TARA_R100001443 (sample SAMEA2622142) | marine metagenome | biome: marine biome (ENVO:00000447); feature: deep chlorophyll maximum layer (ENVO:xxxxxxxx); material: "saline water (ENVO:00002010), including plankton (ENVO:xxxxxxxx)" | depth 50 m
ATCAGAGGTGTCTGGAATAAATTCTTTGGTAAGATTACAGACGCTGCAGGTTTTCAAGGCTTTAAGAATGAAACCAATGCTATAGCTTTTATTGAGGGTCTACGTCTTAATACTACGGTAAAGTTAGCAGCCGCCCAAGGAACTAGAGATAGTGTGTGGCAAAAACAACAAATTCTATTTACCTTACCAGAAACTGCTAAATTTTGGCAGGGTCCAATTGAGACAGGGGCAAAAGTTCAAAATACTTTAAAATTAATTGAGCAAGGTATAGAAAACCTACAGAAAGAGTTAGCTTCCGAAAAAGTTAGTAAAGCTGATAAGAGTGACGCTACAAAAGCTCTGATTGCCATGCAAGACTTACAAGTAATTTGGTCTGATCTTAACTCAATTTTTGAGGAGATTAATGCAGGTAAAACCGAAAACAAACCTAAAGTCGGTAGTTTCCTAAAACCTAAAGAAAAAAGTTAGTAAGGAATTTAAAATATGGCAGAAGAAAATGATAGAGAATTAGACATTGATCTACTCATTGATCAGCGCGGCTCTATGACAGATGATGAAATATTTGACACCATAACTCAGGGAGATGGTATTAAGGCAGTCACCATCAATGGTGAGGTTTTAGACTTTGAACAAGCTCTGCAGGGCGGTGTATCAAAAAGCCAGATTTTAGATTTCTTATCTACAGGTAAGGACGTTAGAGATGCAGGTGCAGGAAGCACTTTTATGCAGTCGATGGCAACTGGTGTTACAAATTTACTAGGTATACCAGTAGACTTAGCTAATGCAGCTTCACAGGGAATAGAAGGTGGATTTAGACAGGGTGTAAATAAACTAGCTAGTATTAATGCTCCTGAAGGAGTAGATGACTACACCTCACCTAACTATGATCCCGACTTTTATTTTAGTACTGACCCGAAAGACTTTAAATTTTCTGCACCTAATCCTGTAGGTGGTGGTCAAAGTATAAGGGATGGTATAGAGACTGGATTTAATGAAAGATATGGTAAGTTTGGTACAGACTATACTCTGGATTATGCCGACAGCCCTGAAGAATTTGAAAATACAGCCATTGCTAAAGCAGGTGCTATAGTTGGAGAAAATGCCCCGATAATTGTATTTGGTGGTCTTTATACTGCGCTTAAAGAAGGTGCAGAGGAATTAGGTAAAGCAGGTGTAAAACAGTTATCTAAAAAAAGTAAATCTAAAGAATTTGTTTCTACAGAAAGTAAGGCTACAGCGTTTGGTGCAGGTGCAGTCGCTACGGCTGAACAGGCAGGAATTATTAATGATAATCCTTTTGTTGAGATGACTGCAGAATTACTAGGTAATTTGTACGGAACTAAACCAAGTATTATTAAAACAGGTGGCAAACTTTTAGCAAAACCCTTTAAACAGCTTCTAAAAGGCGCAACTAATAAAGCTGCTACTGAGGGTGCAATTAACGAGATAGTTAAGCAGTTAGATACCTCTAGGAAGAAATTACTAAAACTTGCTAAAACTGCAGAGGCTAACGGTAATACTGAATTAGCAGAGGCTTATAAAGCTGAGGCAGAGCTATATACCGTAGATCAGGTAGTACAAGACTTATACAACGGAATAGACCGACAAAACGAAGTAGTTGATCCTGATGGTATAGCCAGAGGTGACCTACCTGCAGGAACTCTCTCAGGTAATCCTGCACTTATGGCTATTCAGAAAAGTTTACAGGGAAATCCTGAATTTGATGGTCAGGTTGTAAAACGTATAAATGATACCATTGCCTCGATTTTTGAAGTATCAGAGGCATTAGCTAGAGGTGGTAATGTAAAAGCCGCTGAAGCGTTAAACTACAGAGCATATCAGACAGCCCTCAATGTAGCCATCGAATCTGCACAAAGAGAAGCTTTAGCCGCCTTTGATAATGTTGGTACTGGGGCAGCTAGGGAGCAAGCCTCAATTGATGCACAACGTATTCTCTTTGAAGCTAAAAACGAATTTAGAAAAGTTGAAGATTTAGTTTGGGATCGAATACCTAAAAATGTAATGGTAGACGGTAAAAAATTTGCTGAAGGTGTAATCAAAGTAGTTAATGAAAGAATTTTAGGGAATATGAGTTTAACTCCTGACCCTGAACTCAATGCTGAAATTGCACGTTTAGCTCAGGGTGGTCAGATACAGCTAGGAGAGTTAATTAAGCTAAGAAGTATTCTCACCGACTTATCTAGAGAGGCTACTGCTAATTCAAATTTTAAAGATGCAGGTATTTTAGATGAACTTGCTAATGCTGCCTTAACTCAGATGGAAGAGGTTGGCGGTGAAGTCGGTCAACGAGTAGAGCAAGCAAGAGCATTTAGTTTAAACTTAAATATACAATTCAATCGTTACTGGAATAAAGATGTGCTAGGGATGCAATCCAGTGGTGGAACTAGTATTAGGGATACGAGAGTTCTTAACGAAGCACTTGGACCAGAAGGACAAATAGCAAATGAGAATTTTTCAGATATGCAGTTGGCTGCAGAGTCTACTAAAGGAGCCAGAGAACTAGGACAAGCAGCCCTCGATGAAATAGATGCTACAAAAAAACAACAAGACGCTACTAGGCTTGGGGATGATGGAAAAAGAGCTAGTGATGATAATGCTAATATAGCTACCAGAGATAATGTAATATACCCAGAGAATACTTCTTTTCCTTTCTCAGAACAACAAGCTGATGGCTTTACTACAGATGATGGAACAAGAATATTTCCTCCTGATGGCTCTACAGGGGGATCTAAGCAGTTTGATGGACCTGTATATGATGAAGATGGAAATATAATATCTGAGACTGAATTACCTGATGGCGTTACAGATCAACAAAGACTTGATGCTGAGTTTAATCGTCCTGAAGGAGCGACTTACAAAAGAAATCCTGAACCTATTACTGACGAAGAGTTTGTCGATGGAGCTAGTGATTTCTATGATCCTAATAACAATGCAGGTGTAGACACTCCTAATAAGGTAGCTATCAGGGATGAGGGAACTCGAATAGAATTAGGGGCAGAGATGTCTGAGGCTCAGGAAAACTTCCTACGAGCTAAGGTTATGTCTTTTAAGGGTACTGATGGTCAGATTGATCTACAAACAGTCGAAGACTTTTATACAAATAATGCAGAGTTGATCACACGGTTTCCAGAGCTAAAAGCTGACATGGATCTAATGGTTGATGCTCAGAGAATTGCTAAAGAGATGGCAGATGATTTAAACTATGCCGCTGAAACTGGTCAATTACCTGATGCCATTATTGATGCTGTAAATAATGATCCTGTTGATGGGTACGCAAGATTGGCGACAGAAGCTAAAAGCATGGAACAAATGATTGATTTCAGAAATGCTACTATCGATGGTGTAGTAAAGAGATCAAGAAACGCCAACGGAGACATAGACGTATTTAAGTTAGCAGATGAGCTACTCACACCACGAAGCGGTAGAGATGGTCAGGACACTAGCTTGCTGACTTTAATGGTAAAGTCTAATGTAATATCAGCTAAGGAACAGAATGCTATTGGTATAGCTCTAGCTGAGGCAATTCGTATTGAGAAAACTAAAATGTCTCCTGATCAATTTGATCAAGTGATAAAAGGTCTACCAGACATTGCAGGAAACCTTGCCAGAATAGCAGGTGCTAACTTAGGTGTTCTCTTTGGTAGAGGTGATGCATCACTACAAGCTGCAGCAATCGGCTCACAGTTTATCAAGAACCAATTTGATAAGTTTCCAAACATAAATAAAAATGCTGCTTTGATAGAGTTGTTCAAGCAACCCGAAACCCTAATGGGAATGCTAAGTGCTAACCCTAAAATTAGACGAACTACTGGGCAAGCCATCAAAGAATATTTTACCTACTACTCTGATAAAGGATTTTTTGGTGGTACAACCGCTGCAGTAGGTGACGCAGTAAAAGCAACTGTTAAGGCTACTGGTCGAGGATTACAAAATCAGCCATTTTCAACTAGAGTTGGTCCGTTTACTGGTGGAGTAGAGAACGAAGAAGATCCTACTGTATTTTCAGTAGATAAAGAGATGATGGAGTTAGGTATTCAGTAAAAAGAAACCCCCTGCCTCATTACGAAAGCAGGGGATTAACCAACTAAAATGGTAACCAACCATTTCAGAAAACAGTCTACTCTTTATGAGCCTCTAAGTCAACCGATTTAGGGGCTTTTTTGATATAAAACAAGTATTTAGACACCACATGAGCCACCTGTTCCACTAATATCACATATATCGTGTGTCTCTACATGTTCATCAAATTCCTCACCTAATTTATTCACTGCTTCTTGGTAAGGAACTGCAGTTAGGGGCTGACCGCCTCTCGATCCATCAGGGTAACAAGTAAATCCGCGTAGTCGAGGAGCATACTTAGCTAGTGTGTGTGCAAAGTCAGATACTGTAGACTCATTATTCATCTTAGAACCCCACGCAGGTAGGTTAATAGTAGATGATATCGACATATCAACGTAATCCTGTACGTCTGCTTGGAAAGACATCCTACGTTCATAGTCTGAAGCCAGATCTAATGCACTCTCTACGTTATCTGGTTCTATTCCGTATAGATCTATTAGCTCCTGAGCCGCTGAGTCCACAACATATTGGTAAACCCATCTAGAATTGCCCTTCAGGTATCGTCTTTTGTAGGCTACAGCGAAGATAGGCTCTACCCCAGTACTTGTACCTGCTAAGATGCCTATTGAGCCTGTAGGAGCTATTGCGCGGTTAGCTACTGGTCTACTTATGCCTAGCTGATCTGCAGTCTCCTTACTCACCTTATCAGAAACACCCTTATACACAGATAGCCAAGCATGTAGGGTCGGAGTTACCTCATACTTAGAGTCACGCTGTATAAGCCACTCATGCATACCCATCAGCCCAAGACCTAATCTACGGTTCTTTTCTCTGGTTTCATATACCTTCTCATAAGGTAGCTGCGCTCTGAGTGTACCACAGATAAGAAACTTCGTAGCTAACTCTACAACAGTTGCCATTTCATGGATGTCCAATACTCTACCCATGTTAATAGAACCTAAGTTGCAGACATCGCTATCGTCAGCCGAAGTCACTTCAGTACAGGCATTTCTCAGAGTTTCATCCTCTTTGTCGAAGAAGTTAAAACTAAATCCAGGTTCTGCAGTACGCATTGCCTGTTCTACATTCTTGAGAAAGGTCGATCCAATATTACCAGTTCTGTAGTAATTAAGTAGCCATTCAGTGTCATAGTTAACTGAGATGTTTGTCATATCGAGAGGTGCAGAAAAATTGAAATCTTCTTGCTTGATATCCCACAGACTTTTACCTGTATTACCTACTGGCATATTAGCCCAATCTTTAGCAGATAGAAACTCATGGATGTCTCTGTGCTTCCAGTTAAGGGATGCATAGATGGCTGACCTGCGTGATCCACCCTGCATGACACGCCTACCTATCTCATTAAGCATATTCATCTTAGGAATTGGTCCAGATGCCTTCCCACCTGTCTTATTAATAGGCGCACCACTGGGTCGGTATACTGAGTAGTCCACCCCTATCCCACCACCTGTCATTAGGCAGCTTTCGGCTTTCCAACTTAGATTAGCCCAATCCTCTCGGCTATCCTCTTCTGCTTTTAGTAGATAACAATTATTAAAGAACTTATTTGGTCTCCCTGCGTAGTATAGATATCTACCTCCAGGGATAAACTTCATGTCTCGTACATATTCAGTGAGTTGGTCACACTCTTCGTCTGTAAGGATCTCTCCGCATACATCATCTACTAAGGTTTTGGCTAAGGCAGACCAAGTCTCTGCCCCTTCATGTTTGTACTTGTGATTGAAAATATCTTCAGAAAATTTACTCCTGAACATAGGGTTCAGGTTTGATTTATAACTACTCATTGGTTACTCCACTAAGTCGGTAAGTTTTGGTTTTTTATAATTCGGACCTTTAATTACTTTGCCCTTGGCATCTTTTATGGGTTTGCCATCCAACCCTAACTTGCTCATATTAGATAGGTGAACTCGCCTTACGGCTTTGTCTAAATCCCATCCATATGTGGCTGCATATCCGTAGAGAACGTACACCAGATCAGCTATCTCCTTGAGCATGTTTTCAGGATCTGTTCCTGTAGAACTCTCTAGGGCAAGCTCATCAAACTCTTCCTGTATAAAGCTAAAGCGTAGGTTCTCTAAGATCATGTCTTTGTACCACTCCTGATCGAGAGGCTGATTCATTCTCTTAGCAAAGTCTCTGACCATCTGGAGTGGTGTATGGAAGTGTTTATCCCAATCTTCGGGCATTTCATGCAACCCTGCCTGAGAGGGTGGTTCTTGCATTTCTGCAAATGCATCAATGTCTTCTTGTGTTATCATTAAGTGTTTCTTCTTTCGGGTAATATACTAGTACAAAGGATTGGCATTCGGGGCAGCTAAGATTGGTTTCCATCAGAAATTCAGATTCTTCTTCGCAATCGTGATCACCGCCCCAGATCAATTTAGATCCACAGTGCCAACAATTCATTTTTCACTTTCTAATTCTTGGATTAGGCGGTTTAGAAACCAAACAGCTTTATCTAAATCTTTAGAAGGATTTTCTTTATATCTATATCTAGATACATACTTTGTGACGCTTCCTGCACAATATGCCAAAAACTCCTCTTGTGTCAGCATACCCTTGATAACTTCAATAGTTTCAAGGTTACCTTGCTGATAATGTTGAGGGCTATTAACTTCATCCTCAAGAGTTATCGTAGTTAGCTGATCAAGCGGATCATCAAGCTCTTTGTATTTATTCATAGTATATTCCTTTTTCATTAATGAAATTTCTTTTTAAATTGAATTATTTTGCGGTCTTCTATTGCTTGTAGAAGTTCATCAGATGGCTCAAAATCGATGCCTAATAAATCTTCATCTTTATCATCTTGCATAGCAGCTAGATGACGCATCAGCATTCCTGTAAAAGCTAAATCTTCGATGCCAAATTTTATTTTTGAAACTATGCCATTAAGAGCATCTAAATAAAAAACTTGCTCTTCTTCACTTAGACTATCACCAAAGTTATGATCTACAGCGATATCTATTGCTTCCTCTTCAAGATCTATTGTGAGGCAAATATTCATTGTGTTTGGTATGTCATTATTCATTATGTCTTCCTTTCAGAAGGTCAAAAAAGGCATCGGCATCTAACACCACCAAGGGTTTTTGGCGGTCACCTTTAATTACAGCTAAGGGAGTAGCGTCATCAGGACAGTTGGAAGCTGCCTGTTCCATAACCTTGTAAATAGCAAAACTCTTGTGGGCTTTGCATTCCACTGAGTAAGGAAACAGAAGTCTAGCGGAAGGACTCAGCAGTACGTCCTCGCCACTAGCTCCTGAAGAGGTAGATCTTACATCATCGAGGGTTAGTTGGGGAAAGAGGGAGAGAATTTTATCCCGAACTAGTTGCTGTAATTTTCTACCTTTTGCCTTGGCTGATTGAGTACTTATAGCCACTTGGGTAGCTCCAGTATGGAGAAAGAACCCCACCCTGTGCCGTACTCGTCTTTTTCACTTGCTAAGGCAATTTCATCCAAAGTTTTGTGCATACGATGCATCGCATGACCTAGTAACTCTGGACCCACCACATGCATGTGAGATAAGTAGGGAGAAGACTTCTCACATGCAATGAAGGTGAACTCTTTAATATCAAGACCAACCAAATTACATACATAAACGTAAAATGCACTCTGAATATCATACGCATAGCGAAAACATTCTTTAGAGAACCCTGAAGGGCTTGCGTCTAAGGTAGTCTTAACATCATAAACTGTATTTTCGGACTCAATATATAAATCGGGTCTTGTTTTAAGCATGAGACCAGATCGAGGATCTTTAATGAAGATAGATACCTCATTTTTACGTTCTTTATGACGCAAGACCTTCTTACATTCTTCGTTTTCTAATGCACCCTTCGCAATACGATTAGCTACATTATATTCTACCTCTGTAAGTAAGACCTGATCTTCTTTAAGGCTGCTTTGCATCTCTTCAAAGGCTTTAGACTTCTTAGTCTTTGGTCCTTTAATTACTAACTCTCGATCCTCTTCTAGAAGTAAGGCATGTACTGCCGTTCCCATAGCAAAAGCTGCACTTTGGACTCTTTTCTCACCTTTCCAGTGAGCAAGAGACTTCTTATATACAGATTTTACCGCTGTAGAGGATATACCACTGGTACTGTGGTACACCTCATTACTCATGCCTGTTATAATCCCCATTTAGCCAACAAGATCTTTCTCAAGACTGTTGTCTACTGAGTCTACAATTACTTCCCCATTCTGTGCCGTTCTATACATCTCAGTAATACGAGCATTTTCACCCGACACCATCTCAGCTACCGCTTTAATACTGTCACTAGTCTCCTGATCCATCTCAAGAGGCTTATGTAACTGGGGTTCAAAACGAATTTTATAATAGGGCATTCCTGCAGGATTTTTTAACTTTTCTCCACTAAGAATACATTCAAAATCCCAAAGATTTCTGTCACCCATTTTACTGGTAACATCATGGAAAAAAGGACCGTAGTTTTTACGTTTAAGTTCCAATTTGCAGGGTTGATTAGTTATTGTAACTTCTTCACCGTCTGCAGTTTTTCCTGTATAGCTAACTACGGCTCGAATAATGCGAAATCGATCCCTACCGTTAAATTGTTTTCGATCTTCTTCAGACATCTGCCTAGACTGTTCATATGTAGGCATACCACACATAATGCCGCCTAACTGGTCTATGGCTTCCTCAGCGTTATTGCGCATTAGTATAGATTTATTAATTAAATTATTATCAGTTCCCCAGTGTTGGTACTGAATATGATTGGAAAATGCCCGAAGACGTACACCGTCTTTAGCATATACCCTGCCTGATGGTGTATTTAAGAAAAATGCACCTAGAGGTATCTGGTTTCCGTTGTCATCTTCTCCCTTACTATTTATTTTAAGAGAAGGTATTTTAGTTGTACCGCTTTTAGTATTAGCCGCACCTAAAGCCGCAGCCATTTCTTCAATAGTCGAGCCTGTATTAGTACTTACATCTGTCATTATATTTCCTTTAAGGTTAGATGTTCATTCTACCACTTTGTAGAGAGGTGATCAAGACATTTCGACCTGATCTAACCAATTTTTTCCACTAGAAATTTCGATGTCGAGAGGTACGATAGTTTTGTACCCAAAACGTAGTTGGGTTTCCTTACCGACCTCTGTCATAGCCTCAGTCAAAATAGCTTTTACTGCCTCTAACTCCTCTTCTAAGCAGTCCACTACAATACTATCGTGTACTGTAAGTATCAGTTTTGATTGAAGTTTTTGATCTTTGAACATCTTAAATGCTCTAATACAAGCAAGCTGCACAAGATCTGCACTGAAGCCCTGCACAGGGTAGTTAAGTATCTGGGTAGCGTTTGTTACCCTGTTACCTCTTGTGCGAACCACATTAGCCCAGAAGTATTGCCTACCAGATGGTGTCTGTACGATGCCATTCTTCAGCGTACCTGTCATCAGAGAGTCATGCCATGCATGTATACCTTCATAAATCTCATAGAAACGGTCAAAATATGCTTTAATATGATCTGGCTGACCTGCCCCAGTGCCGCCAAAAAGTGGCTGAAAACTCGCCCACTTATGACCCTGTCTTTCATCTTTAGTTACCTCAGAGGCATCCTTTTTCAGACAAATACTGGCAGTCTGTCGGTGGATATCTTTACCTTCTAAAATATCTGCTAAACCTTGTGCATCTCTGGAAAGCTCCACACAGACTCTAAATTCCAAACTTGAGTAGTCGGCTTCGCATAATATACCGCGATCTCCAAAGCGCGAAACCATACATTTTCTAACTGGAAATCCTCTTTTAGGCATGTTCTGTAGATTTAAGCTAATACCACCGCCACTTGATAATCTACCAGTTGCAGCAATCGTCTGGTTAAAGTTTGCGTGAAGAAAACCACTGCTTCTAGTACCTCTCATAATACCTTTTACGAAGCTATCTAGGTAGGTAGATATGGCATTCAGTCGGCTGATTTTTGTAAGAAATTCAACGGCTAATTCTTTTTTCTTAACCTTAGCCTGATTGATCAGTAGCTGAATAGTTTCCTTATCAGTCTTGAAGCCATTTATAGATGCATAATATGGATCTAAAGGATTTAGACCTAGACCTGCCTCTTCTCCTGTAGAGATATACAAAGCACCTTTACCCTCACAGGTTTTACACTTGGTTCTGTTTTTGTAGGGATCTCCCTTTACCTTGTATTTTTTACCTTGGACGGTCTTTGTCTTAGTTTTGTACTTCTGAATACTTCCTATTCCGTTACAGTCAGGGCAAGTACGAGCTTGGGTCTTCATAACTATCTTAGTTGTAGCTCTGACCGCTATTACAAACTCTTTTGAACTCATGTAAGGTGGTCTGAGGCTCTTTCCTGC
>TARA_R100001443_G_scaffold10217_3_pt1 | contig 10411 bp, 18 predicted proteins | sample TARA_R100001443 | Tara Oceans TARA_R100001443 (sample SAMEA2622142) | marine metagenome | biome: marine biome (ENVO:00000447); feature: deep chlorophyll maximum layer (ENVO:xxxxxxxx); material: "saline water (ENVO:00002010), including plankton (ENVO:xxxxxxxx)" | depth 50 m
AGTAATCGTAGCTGCCAGCTTTTCTGTTAGGTCTGCTACTAAGTTTTTTGGAAGGAAATAAAATGGCAGCACGTAAGAAACCTGCGCCTAAAAGAGGTAAGAAGGGTATGGCAATAGTTATATCTGTTGGGGCTGTACCTGTAAAGGCCATGCCTAAAAAGAAACCTGCAAAAAGGAAAAAGAAGTAATGGCATTTAAATTAAGCTCAAGAAGCCTAAAGAAACTAGAGGGTGTGGATGAAGGTCTGGTTAATGTAGTTTCAGAAGCTATCAAACTGACTACGGTGGACTTTGGAGTTACGTATGGACTACGTACCTTAGAACAGCAGAAAGAGTTGTACGAAGCTGGCAGATCACAGACTATGAAATCTAAACATCTTGATGGTAGAGCCGTAGACGTTGTAGCATACTTTGGTTCTGATATTTCGTGGGAGTTAAATATTTATGATGATATTTGTGATGCCTTTGCGGAGGCTGCTAGAAGAAATTCTGTGGCTATTAAATGGGGAGCAGCCTGGAGTGAAGGGGATATTAGGATGTATCAGGGTACTGCAGAGGATGCTATGAACGCATACATAGACCTTCGTAGGTCACAGGGACGTAGACCATTTATTGATGCACCACACTTTGAATTGATTTGACGGTAAAAGTTTTTTGTGATACAATTAATATTAAGTAGTGTGGGTAAACAAAGAACCGTCCTTGTTCCCCTCACAGATTAGGATTAGTATGTCAATACCTGAACGAGTTAAAACTAAAATGAAAAAGGAGGGACTCAAGGGTGTTAACAAACCTAAGAAAACTCCTAAACATCCTACTAAGTCTCATTGCGTTATGGCTAAAGAGGGTGACACGTATAAGTTTATTCGTTTTGGTCAGCAGGGTGTAAGTGGTGCTGGAAAGAACCCTAAGACTGCAAAGGATAAGGCACGTAAGAAAAGTTATTATGCAAGGCATGATGCTCAAGATTCCAAGCCCAGTAAATTATCAGCTAGGTATTGGTCACACAAGGTGAAGTGGTAATGGCAAAATCAAAAGTAAATCAAGCAGGAAACTATACTAAACCAGCTATGCGTAAAAGACAATTTTCTGCAATTAAGGCTGGATCAAAGGGTGGTAAACCTGGGCAGTGGTCAGCAAGAAAAGCTCAACTACTAGCAGCTAGATATAAAAAAGCAGGGGGAGGATACAAATGAGAAGGTACTTAAAAAGATTATGGTGTGCTTTATTAAATCGTAAATGTCATCCAGAGTGTGATTGTTGCTAGATGGCACTAAAGAAATCACAGAAGAGTCTAAAGGATTGGAGTAAACAAAAATGGAGGACTAAGAGTGGGAAACCTAGTGCTAAGACTGGTGAGCGTTATCTACCTGATAAGGCTATTAAGTCTCTTAGCAGCAGTGAGTATGCCGCTACAACCAGAGCTAAACGAAAAGGCACGAAGGCAGGTAAGCAGCATGTACCTCAGCCTAAAGGTGTTGCAAAGAAAACCAAACCCTTTAGATCCTCCAGAGGCGGTTTAGCAAAAGGTAAAAAGAAATGAAATGGGTTAAAGATTATTTTATGTGGATTGTAATGTGGGCATGTCTAACTTGTTTTGTAATTTGGATGTTACCATGAACATAAATCCAATAGCAGTCCCAATACCAATACCACAGGATAAGGTAATACCAGACTGGCCTCAAAAGAAAGCACAACGTGTTGAGGAAAGTTCAAAGGCAGTGGATAGAAAGGCAGACAAGTATAGATATGATACTGAGTACCAACACCATCCTCAGTCTAAGCGTGTAGACTTTATAGTAACTTAACGGAGAAAAAAATGCCCTTAACAAAAGGAAATCAAAAGAAAGTAAAAGGTGTGATAAAAGGTTTGAATAAAGCTGTAAAAACACACCAAGGTCAAGCTAAAACATTAAAAGGTATGGTTGGTAATGGCAAAGCAAAAAGACCCAAAAGTAGGAACAGGTAAGAAACCTAAAGGGTCTGGACGTAGACTGTATACGGATGAGAACCCAAAGGATACAGTGCCAATTAAATTTGCTACCATAGCTGACTCTAAAGCTACAATAGCAAGAGTAAAAAAGATAAAAAAACCTTACGCAAGGAAGATTCAGATCTTGACAGTGGCTGAACAACGTGCTAAAGTAATGGGAAAGACAGCAGTAGCTAGTCTTTTTAAACAAGCTAAGGCAGACTTGCGGAGGAAAAATAAAAAGGATGGCGTATCTACAAAGTAACATACCATATTTTAAAGCATGGGTAAGAAGAGAATATACAAAGAACTTAGAGGAATATCACGGAGAGTTTCTTCATTGCATGGTGGTGGCGGTAACAACAATGCCAAACAGGACTCTCAGCTTTCAAGTAATATTTACAGGATGCGTACCGTCAGGATCAGAAGAAGACCTCAACGTTCACGGGGGAGCTATGTGGGCTAGGATGCCCCTAACAGCTTTGGTAGCAGACACACCATACGAGCAATGGCCTGAAGAGTTACCCCCATACCTTGCTCAACCTTGGGATTGTATGTCGCATTACCACAGTGTGTATAAGTTGGAAAGAGCTACACCTGCCCCGTGGATTGCTAAAGTAGATGGAGAGTTCTATCCAGCTAAGTATTACTTCACAGTTGATTACACTGACAGTGAGGTAGCAGATGATCCAGCACAACACAAACAGTCTCATGTGTTGGAACTACTGGATGCTGGACCTTATACTGGTAACATAGTTGCGTTACCCAATAATAGAGTGAGAGTAACTCACCCTGCATGGTTTGAAACGGGAGAAGGCGCTCCAGACTTTAGACCTAACCAACATATTTATAACTCTAAAGAAAACGTAGACTATGTGTGGGATACGCAACGAGTGTTTAACAATTTATATAGTGAGGATGAACAATGAAAAAAATGAAGAATAAAGGAATGGCTAAAGGCGGTATGAAAAAAGGATATGCTGCTGGTGGTCTTAAAATGGTTGAGAAGGATGGAAAGAAAGTTCCATTCTATGCTGCTGATGGTAAAGGTAAAATGAACAAAGGCGGTATGGCTAAAGGTATGGCAAAAGGTGGAATGTCTAAAGGCATGGCTAAGGGTGGCATGAAGAAGAAAGCATACGCCAAGGGTGGTAAGGTTATGACCTACAATGTAGGTGGCATGGTTAAATCACAAGGTACAATGAACACTGGCATTAAAAAAGCCACAGGTAAGTCAAAAGGTATGGCTAAGGGTGGTGCTATGGGTGGTATGAAGAAAGGAATGAAGTAATGGCTACACTACGTGAATATCTTAATGCTAAATTAAAAGCAAAGGGCATGACTGTAAAACAAGCAAAAAAGAACGCTGGTAAATACAAAAGTATTTCTGCTGCTAAGAAAGCAGGATCACTTTACTACACTGACAAGAATGGTAAAGTTATGGCTGCTGTTTTTGCAGAAGATCTTAAAAAGTCTTTAGCCCCTAGTAAATCTATTCGTCCTAAAGCAAGACCAAAGAAAAAATCAGATGTTGCTAAACCTGGAGATTTAAACCAACCAAAAATTACTGTAGAAAAGTTACTACCTGGTTCTGATAAAACACTTAAGGAGACTATTAAAAAGAAATCAGGTGGTCGTGGAGATGGGGCAAAAGAACTTCTTCAACGACAAACTGATCCTAAGTCTCCTTCCAGACTGAGGGGTGCGGCAGTTATGAAAAAAATAACTCGTAGTCAATGGGCAAATATGTCTAAATCAGAAAGAAGGGCTTTAGGTTTACCAGCTACTAAAGTAGCAGCAATGGCTGGAAAATTAAGAAATATGAACTTTAAAGATGGTAAAGGTTTTTAAATTACATAATAACTAGTAACATTTAAATGAGAGGATAAACAATGTCACTATCAGTAACAAGAGAAGAAGGAATTGAGGTATATCAAAATCCAAATATCTCCTTCACAACAATGACACGAACAGTAACAAGTCTTACTGACGCAACTAAAACAGTAACAGCAGCAGAGTCAGGAACTATCTTTACTCTTAATCGTGCTGCTGGTGTTGTAGTAACACTACCTGCTGCTTCTGCAGGATTATACTATGACTTCCATATTGGAACAACAGGCACATCAAACAGCTATACTATTTCTGCTGCAAGTGATGCAGATGTTATGCAGGGTGTAATTCTACACATGGATAAAGATGATGTAGGTACAGCAGTTGCTCTTAATGAAAACGTAGACACAAACGGTTTTAACGTACCTGCTGCAGATGACCATCAGCTAGTTCTTAATGCAGATGCAGATGGACGTTTTCTTGGTGGCTATATAAGTTGTGTAGCTATTACGGATGCCCTTTGGATGGTAACAGGACACCTATTTGGTGACGGTACTGTAACTCATAACTTTACGTAAGTTAGGAGATAATCATGGCTGATCAAGTTGGTTTGATTGGTGAAGACTTAGGGTGGTCTGTAGAAACTGCAGTTACCCTAAGTAATACCAACACAACACATGTAGTCTGCACTAATGCAAGCACAGTATATATTCATTGTAGTCATGCAATTGATATTAATTTTGGTGCTGCGGAAGCTGATTGTGATGATAATGATATTGAGTTAGCTGCAGGGCTACACAGTTTCATTGTACCAAAGGCAGTGGGCAATGCTACAATACTAAACTACAGACGTGCAAGTAGTACATCTACAACAGTGCGTGTAGTTTTATCATAAAAATATGCAATCCCAACATAACGGGGTTGCATAAATATAAGTTGTACTTACCTATCAAATATGTAAAACTATCCCCATAACAAGGAGATAGAAATGTTTAAACGGATGTATAATTTTATTAAAAAATCACAAGAAAAAAAAGTAGCTTACTGGCAATTAGAACATATGTCAGATCAACAATTAAAAGATATAGGAGTATCTCGTTCAGAGATATGGCAAAGAGTATATGGCACATAATCTTACAGAAAAACAACAAAAGTTTTTAGATGTTTTGTTTACGGAAGAGTGCAAGGGCAATCCAGTAGCTGCTATGAAGGCTGCTGGATATGCTCCTAATACATCTTCTACACAAATAACTGGGCCTCTGCAGGAAGAAATTTCAGAACTTACTAAAAAGTTTATTGCATCCAGTGGATCAAAGGCAGCATGGGCAATGTCTGAGGTAATGCATAATCCTACAGACTTAGGTAACAAAGAAAAGATTGTTGCTGCAAAAGATTTATTAGACAGGGCAGGATTTGTTAAGACTGATAAGGTAGAAGTTAAGGCAACAAATCCTTTATTTATCTTACCAGAGAAAGAAGATGAGTAAGGTACAGAAAACTTGGAGACTACCTAGACCAGACTTTATAGAAGGAAAAAGAACCTGGTATCCTGTCGTTAGAGTTGGTAGAGTTGTACCGTTTGGTTATAAGCAAGATCCTAAAGATGAGGATATACTACTACCAATACCATCTGAGTTAGAGTTATATGAACAAGCCAAACAACACCTAAAAAAATATAGCTACAGGGATGTTGCAAACTGGTTAACTACACAGTCGGGGAGAGATATTAGTTACGTAGCTTTGAATGAAAGGGTAAACCGTGAGTCGAGATTTAAGAGAGATCTTGCAAACCAACGCTACTATGCCCAACGGTACAAAGAGGCGAGTTCCAAAGCGCAGAAAATTGAAGAAACCATTAAAAGAATCCAAGGCTCCAGTGACAAAGGTATCTATTGAGGAGGTTGAGAAACCAAAACAGAAAATACTTTTTCAACCTAATCCTGGGCCACAGACTTCTTTTCTTGCAGCAACAGAACAAGAGGTGCTCTATGGAGGATCAGCAGGTGGTGGTAAAAGTTATAGTCTAGTTGTTGATCCTATTAGATACTTTGGTAACTCACAGGCTAGTATGTTGCTTGTGCGTAGAAGCACAGAAGAACTAAGAGAACTTATTTCCATATCAAAAGACCTGTACCCCAAAGCAGTTCCTGGGATTAAGTTTATGGAGAGAGACAAGACTTGGGTAGCACCAAGTGGAGCAACTCTCTGGATGTCCTACCTAGACCGTGATGATGATGTTATGCGTTACCAAGGTCAGGCATTTAACTGGATTGGGTTTGATGAACTTACACAGTGGCCTACACCCTATCCTTGGAACTATATGAGATCAAGGCTAAGGTCATCAAAGGATAGTGGATTACCTTTATACATGAGGGCAACTACTAACCCAGGTGGGCCAGGACATCAGTGGGTTAAGAAAACTTTTATTGATCCTGCTCCACATAATGAAACTTTTTGGGCAACAGATATAGACACAGGAAATATAATTACATGGCCTAAAGGTCATACTAAAGAGGGTGAGCCTCTGTTTAAAAGAAAATTTATACCAGCCACCCTCTTTGATAATCCGTATCTGGCAGACGATGGTATGTATGAGGCAAACCTTTTATCTTTACCAGAACATCAAAGAAGACAGTTACTAGAAGGTGACTGGGATATACAAGAAGGAGCAGCATTTCCTGAGTTTAATAGGAAAGAACATGTAGTTGATCCATATGACATACCTAATAGTTGGGTTAAGTTTAGAGCCTGTGACTATGGTTATGGATCACACACAGGAGTTCTCTGGTTTGCAGTATCTCCCTCAGAACAACTTGTAGTTTATAGGGAAATGTATGTATCTAAAGTTATAGCTACTGATCTAGCTGATATGATACTAGAGGTAGAAGAAGGGGAGAAGATGCGTTATGGAGTTTTGGACTCTTCTCTGTGGCATAATCGTGGTGATACTGGCCCTAGCCTTGCTGAACAAATGATTATGAAAGGTTGTAGGTGGAGGCCATCAGATAGATCAAGGGGGTCAAGGGTTGCAGGTAAAAACGAAATACACAGACGTTTACAGATTGATGAGTTTACTGAGGAACCAAGACTGGTATTTTTTAATAATTGTATTAATACCATTTCTCAGTTACCTTCCTTACCTCTTGATAAAAATAATCCAGAGGATGTAAATACAAATGCAGAGGATCACTTATATGATGCTTTACGTTATGGTGTAATGACTAGACCAAGAAGTAACATATTTGATTTTGATCCTGCTGTAACTAAATCAGGGTTTCAAGTGTCAGATGCAAGATTTGGTTACTAAAATACAAAAAACTTGTTTTAAATGTGAAACAAGTTATAACACGGAAAAATATCAGTTTTGTCCTAGATGTCAACAAGAAAATGACTTTAATAATGAGCCTTGGAAGGAAAACTAATGGCAGAAGAATTTGACACAGAAGATATGCTTATGGATATGGAGGAAACTTCTTCTATAGAGGATGTTAAAGAAGAAGAATATTCTGACCCTAAAGCTGGTCAAATCGTAGGTTTTGTAAAAGAAAGATTTGAAAAAGCAGAAAATGCAAGAGAGACAGAGGAACACCGTTGGATACAAGCCTATAGAAACTATCGTGGTATATACGGACCAGATGTACAGTTTACTTCTACAGAAAAGTCTCAGGTATTTGTTAAGATAACTAAAACAAAAGTTCTTGCTGCTTATGGTCAGATAGCGGATGTACTTTTTGGTGGTAATAAGTTTCCTATTAGCATTGATCCAACCAGACTTCCTGAAGGTGTGGAGGAAGTTGTAAACTTTGAAACTAATCCAGAACAAACAAAAGCAAAAGAGGGTATGCCTGAGTTACTTCCTGGCGAAACATACCCAGAGTTTCAGGAACGTCTTGGTGCTCTAAGAGATAACTTAGAACCTGTAATGGATAAGTTAGAACCTGGCTATGCTAAAACACCAACATCTCCACAGTTCTATCCTGCAGAAGTTGCAGCAAAGAAGATGGAGAAAAAGATACATGATCAGTTAGAAGAGTCCCATGCAAAGAAACACATGAGGGCTGCAGCATTTGAGTCAGCCTTGTTTGGCACTGGGATTATGAAGGGTCCGTTTGCCGTGGATAAAGAGTATCCTAACTGGGATGAGGAGGGTAATTACTCTCCAGTATTTAAAACAATACCACAAACTACTAGCGTTTCTATTTGGAACTTCTACCCTGACCCTGATGCAGCTACAATGGAAGAGGCAGAGTATATTGTGGAACGCCACAAAATGTCTCGTTCTCAACTACGTGCATTAAAAAACAGACCATACTTTAGAAAAAATACAATAGATAATGCCTTGTCTTTAGGCGAGTCCTACACAAAAGAGTGGTGGGAACAAGCTATGGAGGATGATGCACAGGAATCTAAATCAGAACGGTTTGAGGTATTGGAGTTTTGGGGTTTTGTTGATACTGAGATACTGGAAGAACAAGACATAGAAATACCAAAAGAGTTACGGGATACAGAGCAACTAAGTGTAAATGTCTGGACATGTAATGGTCAGGTGCTACGTTTGGTAATGAATCCTTTTACTCCTGCTTACATTCCTTATTTTGCCGCCCCTTATGAGATGAATCCTTACAGTATCTTTGGTGTGGGTATTGCTGAAAACATGGATGACACACAGACTTTGATGAATGGGTTTATGCGTATGGCAGTGGATAATGCTGCACTGTCAGGCAACTTGTTAATTGAGGTAGATGAAACTAACCTAGTCCCTGGACAAGACTTATCCGTATATCCTGGTAAGATATTTAGGAGACAGGGTGGTGCTCCAGGTCAAGCCATTTTTGGTACAAAGTTTCCTAATGTAAGTAGTGAAAACATGCAGATGTTTGATAAGGCAAGGGTGTTAGCAGATGAAAGTACGGGATTTCCAAGTTTTGCACATGGTCAAACTGGCGTCAGTGGTGTGGGGCGTACTGCTTCTGGTATCTCTATGCTTATGTCTGCTGCTAATGGTTCTATCCGCAATGTTGTAAAAAATATAGATGACTACCTACTAGCACCACTGGGTAAAGCATTTTTTAATTTTAACATGCAGTTTGACTTTGACCAAGAGATTAAGGGTGACTTAGAGATTAAGGCCCGTGGTACAGAAAGTCTAATGGCTAATGAAGTACGTAGCCAACGCCTGATGCAATTCTTGCAAATAGGACAGAATCCAACACTAGCACCATTCTTTAGAATGGATTATGTGGTACGTGAGATTGCTAAATCTATGGATCTTGATCCTGACAAGGTGGGTAACAATATGACTGAGGCTGCAATACAGGCAGAGATACTCAAGAAGTTTAAGGAAGCAAACCCTGATCCACCATCACCCCAACAGGGTGTAAACCAGCCACCATCTCCACAGAAGCCACCTGCTGGCGCACAGGTGCAGGATACGCAAGGTAGTGGGGGAGGTACTATAGGAACAGGAACAGCCCCTCAGCCAGGAGAACAGGGCTTCTCAGGCAATGAGCAACCAATACAGTGATGAAACTAGTCGTGAATAATACACTTAAACCTTTTGTAAATAATCCAGAGTTATACAATCCGTTTCTAGAAGAGATAGGTGAACGTATAATAATGTCACAGATTGCACTGGAACAGTCTAGAGAACCAGATGAGATGTTTAGACTACAGGGTGAGATACGTGCCTTACGTTCTTTAGTAAGATTAAGAGACAAAGTAAATGGTTAAAACAGCAGTAGATGAAAGTTTAAGGCCAAAGATTAAACCTGATGATGTAGTTCCTATTGGTAAACCCGTTGCTAAACTTTCTGATCAAATGGCAGCTATGGTTACTGGTAGGGATAAGACTGATGATGGTCAACCAATTATGTCTCCTCAAATACGTAGAGATATAGCTACACCAACAGATCTTCTTTTACAAAAAGCAGAAGATTATATTGAGGACGTAAATCAAACAGAAAATCCTATTCAAGCAGTTCTTTACGCTAATATGCTTACTAGAGGTAAAATGATTGGGAACACTGGTATACAAATACCAGGGTTAAATTTAGATGAAAATATTAAAGAGCATAGAGATGCTATAATAGGTTTTTTTAAAAATGCAGTAGGTAGAGAAGATTATGATCCTAGAGATATAGCTTGGTGTGCTGCGTTTGTAGATGCTACACTAACTAAAATTGGTGCTGATAGATTAAATCCAGGTGTTAAATTAGGTTCTGAAGAATCTTACGCAAGAGTAAGAGCTAGAGAATATGTAAACTATGGAGAAGCAATAGAACTTAGTGATATTAAAGAGGGTGATTTAATTGTTCTTGATTTTGATCCACCTGGAACACCTGGTCATGGGATAGGAGATCATGTAGGTTTTTATCCTGGTGACAGGGCAGGTGGTTTTCCTAGTCGTAAGGATGAAATTAAAATGCTTGGTGGTAATCAAGGTGGTATGGGTGCTACTATTGAACGCTCATCAGAGGGTGAGTTTACAGAAGGTGCAGTCTCTATTAAAAATTTTGATTTAGAAAATGTTCTTTCAGTAAGAAGAATAACCAGAGACAGTAAACCTTGGGAAGGCGTAAAAGACGAAAACCCTTTATTTTTTTATGAGAAA
>TARA_R100001443_G_scaffold117428_2_pt1 | contig 10388 bp, 21 predicted proteins | sample TARA_R100001443 | Tara Oceans TARA_R100001443 (sample SAMEA2622142) | marine metagenome | biome: marine biome (ENVO:00000447); feature: deep chlorophyll maximum layer (ENVO:xxxxxxxx); material: "saline water (ENVO:00002010), including plankton (ENVO:xxxxxxxx)" | depth 50 m
CAATTTCGTTTTTTAATTTTTCTTCCATATTTTACACTTCCGTATTTTTTATTTTTTTCCTTTAAATGAGTTGTCCAACCATCCATGACACTAATACTCTTGGGGTCATAGATGTTGAACGATACTCGCTTTCTCCTATTGTTCTTAGATACTTAAACTTTAAGTTGCTTTCTATTCCGTTAATATTGATTACTGCATCGTGTAAACCGATACAAATTTCTGATATATCACGACCTGCATAAATCATGTCGTGGAGAACAGATAGAACATTTGTATTTTTACTAGTTATAAGATTAATTATTTTAACATATTCTTCTAATGATATTTCACTTTGTTTCTTTAGTGAGATATTGGAGTGTTTAGCGGCCTGTATTTCAGTAATCGCTCTCCTTAAATCACCGTTCAGAGTGCCTATAAAGGAACTCAATTCATCATCATCGAATCCAGTTATATCTTCACGTTTGAGAATATCTTTAACTACTTCAAGTATTTGCTCATTAGTTAATGGAGCAAAATGATAGTTTGCACATCTACTTTGTAGTGGATGTATAATCTTATTCTTATTGTTACAAGTAATAATAAAACGCACATTACTAGCATATCTCTCCATTATTCTTTTGAGAGCATTTTGAGCATCATTGGTCATTCCTTCCATTTCATCTAATAAAATGATTCTAAAAGGAGCATCACCAATAGTTCCGCTTTGTGCGATTTGCTTGATTAAAGTTCTTACAGTTTCTAGTTTTCTATCATCAGATGCATTGATTTCAAAAAAGTTATCTATTGCTTTTTCTCCTAACATAGAGAATGCTAGGGCTAAAGCCGCACCAGTTTTACCTGTGCCTGCTCTACCATAGAATAAAACATTAGGCATATCTTTTTCTTGAATCCATAATTCAGCATCCATCTTAAAATGAACCTGTCCTATAATATCTCCTAGTTTCTTTGGTCTATATTTTTCTGTCCATAGCATATTCATATCCTCCAGTAATTTAGTTTATTGATTTTTCTACATCTTAGATTAAGTCTTTTAAGGACATTTGTGAGTTGCCAACTATTAGGAACCCAATGCATTCCACTATCCTTTAGAATCATAACGATGTCTGCTGAACATAATTCAGAGCCATCTTTTAATGCTGGCATTATTCTTCTTTTAATCATTTCTTCTCTACTTATTCCTACCATATTATTCACCATTAAAATATTCACTTAGAGTTTTAACCTCTAATTTGATTGGGTCTTTCTTAGACCTTCTTTTCTTTTCCTTTAAGCCTAAAAGCCTTGAGTCTCCATTATTTAATTTATTTCTAACATAGAGAGCATACTCTTCATCCTTTAATAATTGTTTAAGAGTAGTTACATTAGAATTACAAATTCCAAGTTTTCTAGCAAGATAAGGTATTTTGGAATATGTTTTTCTTTGTGGCATTTTAAGCCTAGAGAAATCCATACCGTTATGTCTGTATGCAAGAAGTTCATAAAAATATCTTTGACTCCATCTTCTCTTAACTACACTATCAATAAAAACTAATTTATTGGGATGTATATTTTCACATAACCAAGAAAGTATTTGGACATCAGGAGGTTTGTTATAAACCAATAACTGTGCAACCATATCTCTATCGGGTTGTTTCAAGTATTCTTGAACTAATGAATAGGTATCTTTTTCATATGAAAAAGGTTCATCCCCTCTCGGTGCTTTTTCTTTTATTGATTCTCTTAAGAAATTCCTACTACCTGCTCTTTTAATTTGACACATTGATTTGATTTCTTTAGGAACTGATTTCTCATTGATTGATGTTAATACTATTTGGCCTTTGTAATTCCTAAGTACAAATAATACTTCATCTTTCTTTGCTTTAAAATGCACATCTTCTATTATGATACCATCATTAATTGGTATTGAGAATACATCTTTTAGTCCCATCTCATTAGCATAAACAGTAATGGGGTTATTCACAAAAGTTTTAGCCTTTGTAGACTTACCTGTTCCCGATTTACCTGTTAAAAGTATAGGTCTATTTCTTTTCATATTTGTTAATCCCATTATAGCACACCTTTAATTTCAAATAATCTTTCCATGCCTTCTAAGGTTAGATGTTTCTTCTCTGAGACAATATCTACGCATTCCGAGAATGCTTCCCATTCATCTTTAGAATGAGGCAAAGAAGTATAAACAAGTTCTTTTACTTTGTAAAGATTCTTAATTCCTCCTATTCTCAAAATAGGTTTATTTCTAGTCGAATGTTCTACCTCACGATACGTTGTTTCTATTCCATGATGGTATAGACTTCTCTGTAAAGCCAAAAGAAATTTTGCATTCGCTCGTATATTTAATCTCAATCTTACTCTATAACCGATAGAAGATACATCAGATGATGTAATATTCAAATCCATTTTGGTTGATGATAAAAGAATACCAATTACCATTTCTTTACTAAACACTACAAGTCCTCCATGTATTTTGAATTATCAGGCCAATAGCCATTAGGGTCTTGACTAGGATGCATTTCCCACCAATACATATGAGCAGGAGTAATAGTTTTATCTCCTCTATTTTCTGCATTTTCTTCTGCGGCTACAACTAAATCTTCTATTGAACCTTCCATCCATACTTTTAGGAAAGCAACGAAGTCTCTAGATATAGGCATATCTGTATATTCTTTAATCATAGAACGTAAAGAAAGTTTACCAGAGCGATTAAATTTAGGTAATGTAGGTTTTTCTGGAATAACGAATGTGCCATCCTCTGTGAAATAAGGCACTAATTCCAGTTTCATTTTTCTAGGTCTACCTTTTGGATTAACTACATCTTTAAGATGAGCATATCCATCTTCTATTCTTATAACCATAAAGGTTGCTCTTTCTACTCCTGTTCCTAAAACAGTTAAGTCTCCTTTCTTAATCATTAAACATCACCTTGTCTGAGGATTGCCGCTATATATTCGTGGTCTGCTTCTTCTTCTACTGCTTTAAGTGCAGTTCTGAGAATAGTAATAGTTCTAGTTTGAAACAATGATTCTAAGTTAAAAGACTTATGAAGTAACTTACTTCCTTCTTCAGAAGCAAGGAAGCCTTTCAATTTCAACTCTTTAATTAATTTATAAGAGGTATTAGTTCTAGGGACTTTTTTAGTGGATTCTTCATTTCTAAGAAAATGAAGTCTATCATGAAGTTTATCTAACCTAGTTTTAATCATCTGTAATTGTTGATACTGTTCACGGATAAGACTTCCTACCTTGTTTTTGTTTAAGTCATCTATTTTGTATACTCTGCCTTTTATATCTGCTATGTAATCTGTTTCGTAGGTCATATTAATTCCTCTATATTCTTTATTGTGTTTATATCTGCTACAAACTTATCCTCTCTTATTCTGTGCACTCTAGGAAATCTGAGAGAATAATTTCCTTGCTTATCCTTTGTTACTAAGTCTGCTTTAATTTCCAAAACTACTCTTGGTAAAAAGTAGTAAGTATTGTTCTTAAAGTCCTCAACATTCTTTCTCAAAGTATTTGTTAAACTGATTAAGTTAGCATCTGTTAATCCGCTTCCTACACTAGTTACTTTAACAAAACCATTTTCTGACTTTGCTCCTAAGTCAAAGGAAGCAAAATAAGAAGAGTTTTTACCATCACCGTATCTTGCTGATAGAATAACTAAATCCAAATCAATTTGAGGCGGCTTATGTTTAGCCCAATATTTAGAACGCTTTCCTGATTCATAGGGGGCATCAGCATCTTTTACAATAATGCCTTCAAATCCTTCATTAATTGCTTTATTGTAGAAAGCCATTACATTATCAGTTGAACGCTCGGCTTGGTCAGGTAAACTATTCATTTCTATCAAACGCTGAGAATAAGGTAGATTCATTATCGTTACACCATTATACATTAGACAATCAAAAATTACCCACTTTACAGGGCATTTAGCAATAGCCTCTGCTTTATCTTTAGAATGAACTCTAGTTGCGAGTTTAGAATGAGGTGCAGGTCTTTCTCCTTCTATTGGATATATTTCTCCATCTAGAATTAGATTATCTGATTCATAGGCTCTAACAATATCTGCAACATCGGAAAATTGTTCTGTTACAATCTTTCCCCTTCTATTGAAAATAATAACGCTATCTTCTTGCTTATGTATTTGATAACGATTACCGTCATACTTGAAATCTACAATCTTATTAGTAGGCCATTTATCCATAGGGATAGCCTTTGCTAACATAGGTGCAACAAATCCTCCATGAGTTAAATTTATTGGTGGTTCCTCATTCATTTCATAATATGAAACAACATCGCTAATAGAATTAAAGTTACAATGTTTCTTAACTACTGAAATCTTTTTACCATAGTGCTTCGCTATTACTTTCTGTAAAGTAGAAGTTTTAATTCCATTTCTAGTTGTTCTTAACCAGTAACGAATAAACCACTTTACTTCGATGTCTGACATTTTTAATACGCATTCATTAATGAGTTTAAATGAATTAGAAAGCATATTCCCACAATCTAATTCAATTAGAGTTTTGAAGGTATTAATAGTGTATTCGTTTTCTTTATTAGTGTTATCGAACCAATAAATTGCTTCTCCTAAGTCTCCATAGGTATCATACTCTGTTTCTATTTCATCTTCAAACACATCATAAATCTTAGACATCCATTTCTTTGCCTTAGATAGACCAATATTATTTGTCTTAAGTTCTAAACTCAAGATACTAAATAATGTGCGTTTGTCCTCAAAATTCATCAGTTCGCTCGAAAGGAATGTTATTGCTTGAGTTGGGGTCATATCTTCGCTTGCTTCCAGCATCCTTGCTAATTGTTTCATTGTCATCTATAATCATCTCCATATTTTTATTTATTGTTTTTACTAGTTCTTTTAGTAAATCACCTAGTTTTCCGTTATGTTGCTCTGCATATTTCCACATAGCATTTGCTAAATAGAGCCATTCATTCTTCTTCATCGTCGAGCCTCTGTAATAGTCTTAGAAAGTTAGTCATCATTAAAGATACAACTTCTGCCTCTTCATTTTTATTTAATGCTAGTAATTTGTTCGTCAAACTAATCAAGGTTGCTTGAGTAATTGCGGGTGCAATTTTTGCAATTGAACCATTTAATTGTATTTCCCAATAAGAAATAAACGAGGCTCTTGCAAAGTAAGAAGAATACCTTACATCTTGTTGTCCTGTATTAAACATATCAAGATATGAACTGTGTAATTTCTTTCTTTTCTCTTTGCACCAAGATGCAAACTTTTTATCATTATTTGCTATTAAATATAATTTATTAAAATTCATTCTTCTTCCTCTGTTTTATTTAAGTGTTTTAAAACTGCTTCAGTTATTTCCTTTGTTAGAATTGCTTGAATATCAGAGAAACAATTGTCAATATGTTTAGGTTGAACACCACAATTTCTTCCAGAATTGGAAGGTATTTTCATCTTTACTTCTACATACATAGCAAATAAATCAATGACTTCTCCGCATTTACTCTGAAACCGTTCATCTGATTGATTATAATACTGTCTATTAGGGTTTGCTTTTCTTAAAGCCTCCCTTGCTTGAACATAACTAATTCTCGTTCTTTTCATCTAATTCTCTCCTTAATAAGTTTAATACTTTAATGGCTTCATCTCTATTCAGCCTAATTCCTTTACTGGTAGGTTTATCTCCCTTAAACCAGCGAATGTCTACAATATCAATGTTCCAGTATTTACCACATTGAATTATGACTTCTTCATTTGAGTTTCTAACTACTCTTCCTATTTGTTCTAGTTCGCTCAATTCATCCACCCCTGTTTAAACTTCTTAAGTTCTTGAACTGAAGTAAAATATCTTGGGGCTTCAAGTTCATCTAAACGATTAACAATCCAGCAAGTCCCGCCTAAAGAAGATATTTGAACTACTTCAAATTGACCTTCATTAATTTGAATGACTTCGGCAGTATTAATCTCAGGAACTAATCCATAGAGTTTAGTTATTTCTTTTGCTATCTCATGAATATTTTCTACAACGTATTTGATAATATGCGCTCTTTGAATTGGTATTTTTGGTGCGACTGGAATTTGTAGTTTTCCTGTTTTATTACAGACTTTACATTTGTTTCCATCACAAATAGGACATTTTATTTCCGCATTATGCGGTGCAGGTAATGTAACAGTAATTGCTCTTTTTTTCAATCAAACCCCTCCCAATAATATTCTTCTTCATATTCATCAGTTGAATCTTCAGGAAGTATTTTAAGATGATATATACTAAGAGCATATAGAACAGCAACACATAAAAATAAATAAAAGAAGTCCTTCATGGCCTATACCCCATTATTCGTTGGACTCTTAAATCTAAAGTCTTTGCTATCTGTTCTTGATTTAATGCTCTAAGTATAGCAATTGCATCATAGCATACGTTTACTAATCTATCTTCCATAGTTATTCCTCCAATTCTTTTACCAAATAGGCATCTAATTTAATATATTTGACACCACTTGGACTTTCTATTATCCTTTTAGAAAAATCTAAAGGTGTAAGAACCCATTCTTCATCTTCAATAATTACTTTCATATTTATTCACCCGATAATACTGCAACATCAGTAGTTAGGAAAAGATTAGCAATAGACATAGCCGCATCGAAACTTCCTAGTGTAACTAACAATGGGTCAAAGATACCTGCTTCCCTTAAATTAACTTCATTACCAGAAACCATATCAATTCCCGAATCATATTCGTCATCTAATACAGTATATCTTTCTAAGTCAATACCTGCATTATTTACTAATGTCATAAAAGGTGCAATTAAAGACTTGTAAACTAGATAATCTCCAGTTACTTCTAAGTCGAGAGCCTTACGTGCATTATATAATGACTTACCGCCGCCGATAATAATTCCTCCCTTTAATGCAGATTTAGTCGCATTTAGGGCATCATCTAATCTTTCCTTAGTTTCTCTAAGTTCAACAGTAGAGCCAGCACCGACATGAATAACAGCGACTCCGCCAGCCAATCGGGCTAAACGACGCTTGAGCCTTGCTCTATCCATGCCTTTTGCTTCCTCGATAGTTCCACGCAATTGAGCGATTTTGCTGTCTGTGTTACCTTCTCCGCCAATCAGAATAGTTTTCTCTTTCGACACCATAACCTTTGAACAACTTCCTAGTTCTGCTAATGTGATTAACTGGGGGTCATCCTTAGATTCAGCAGTTAATACTTTACCACCAACTAGAGAACAAATATCTCCCAATTCATCAATTTGAGCATCACCAAAGTTAGGTGCAAGAATAGCCGCACATTGAATTGTATTTGCCATTACATTAGCAATTAAATTATTCAATGCTGAACCTTCCATTCCTTTACACATAATTAGAAGAGGTCTGCTTTGTGCAGAAGATATTTCTAATACTGGAAGAATATCTTGAAAGTTTCGTATAGAAAGATTTGACATAAATATCAAAGGGTTCTCGAATACTGTTTCACCGTTTTCAGTATTAGCCATAAGATGACTTAAATATCCTTCATCAAGTTCAATGCCTTCCTTTACTTCAAGATAAGTCTTGTTAGATTTAGATTCTTCTAAAGCAACAATACCTTCTTTGCCAACAGTTTTTACGGCTTCATTAATAATAGAAGCCATATCAGCATCATTGTTAGAAGCAATCATAGCAATATCATATACATTATCTTCATCAATTTCAGTAGCCTTTTCTTTTAAGAATCTAGTTACTTTCATTGAAGCAGTTAATAGTTCTAACTTAAGTTGATGTAGATTATACAATTCTTCTAGTTCTAGAATATTATTACATAATGCTTGTGCTAAAACGCAAGCAGTAGTAGTTCCATCACCCGATGTATCTTGAGCCTTTGAAGCAATATCCTGCACTAATTGAATTCCCATCTGAATAAATGGGTCATTATTATTAACATACTTAGTGATAGTTACTCCGTCATTAATGACAACTGGAGGATTACCTTGTAAAATAACTGTTTTTGCTTGTGGCCCTAAAGTTGGTTTAACTGTATCTGCTACAAGATTAATTCCTTCCATTAGTTTTTGTTTAACAGTATCTCCGAATAGAATCATTCAATCACCGCCAAAACATAATCCTTATGGATAAACTTGTATTCTCCATATTCTTCAATAGGTTTCATTGTAGAGAAGATTACTTTCTTTCCGACTAAAGACCCATGCTCATTAGCACCATCAACAACAATACCTACATTATTTTCTTTGATAATAATGCCATTAACGCTTCCTTCGTCTTGCTTTACTATAATATAATTACCGATTGCTTTCATTTGCTTTCCTCCAACATTTGATTATATGTGTATTTTCCTTTCATACCTTCTTTCCATTTTCTTAAATAGATAAAAGAATCAATTACTTCGGGAAGACATTTCATACAAACGTTTCTTCCCGAACACGAAATTATTCCTACTCTAGTTCCTTGAACTTTATTACAAACTAAACACTTCATTCTTCTTCCTCCAATGATGTTACATGGTTAGATAATTCATCAACCTTAACATAAACTTCCTCTAACCTATCAAGAGTTTTGTTATATTCATCGAGAATCATAAATGTTATTTTTAATATAGTTTCTCTAGATTTAGTTTTCAAATGTTCTTTAAACGTATGCATATCCAATGTTCTCATTCTTCTTCACTTCCTATAAATACCCACTTCTTTTTCATGGTTCTATCCGTATAAGTCCATACATGATTCTTATGAAACTCATCCAAGTCTTTATCTCGTTGAGTTCTTTTAGACCAAGTTACTCCCTTAGTTTTTCTTTCGTTCTTATCATTAGGATGATTAGATACATGACGTTGGGTTCTTTCAGTAACAGTTAAATCACCTTTTGGGAATGCTATTTCTTTTCGCTTATATGCCCAAGAATGGCCGCCTTTAATAGTTCTAAAATTCTGTTTAGTATTCATTCCTCTTCCTCCTGACAATTTTCACAAATCCATTCAACAGGAGGTGTTCCTGAATCAGTCCAACATGAACATTTTTTTTCATATTGCTGTTGAATATGTTGTTCACCTAAATTACTTTCTTGAATAACTAGAACATTAGGGTCAGTATTCTGCCAAAACCCAAAGTGTTCATATCCACCAAGCACATATGCTTCTTTCATATTCTTTTGCCAAATATTGACAGTATTCCAATCAGTTCCGCTAAAATAAGCACGACCAAATGGATGAGTATGAATCCAACATTTAATAGGTAATTTCAATCCAGCAGGTTCTTGCATAAATGCAACAAAACCACTTGAACCTGATGATACAAAACAATTATCGTTATCATCAATAACTACTTGAACTTCAAGGTTAGGTAGGATTCTAGTAGACATATCCCAAATAACATTAAAGAAAGCCTGTTGAGCAAAAGGCTCAAGTTGAGTTTCTTCATTCTCCCATAATTGTCGTCTACCCCAAGTATCTTGAATACTGAATTTTACATAGGCTCGTCTATTCTTCATTTCTTCTTCATATGTTATCATTATATTCACCATTTAGTTTATCTAATTTCTTTTGTAGTTTAGCCGCTTTCTTTAGTTTACGACGTTCTCTCCATGAGAGCCTTTCCTTTCGGGCTTCTGCAATCTTTTCAGATGTAAGTCTATCTACTTCGATAGTATATTTTTCAAACTTCTTAGTCCAAGAATGATTTATGTTTTCGATTTCTCTAGTTAGAGTAACACATTTTGCTTCTAGCAAAGAGTTCTTAGTTCTAAGAATCTTAATATCTTCTTTCTTTTGTTCTAGTAATTGAGCAACCTTATCAGCCGCTAATTTTAGATTAGATTTCTTTCTATCAACAGAGTTTAACTGTTGCTTCAAGGCATTTTGCTTGAAAGAAAATCCTTTTGTATAAAATCTATTCTTTACTCCTGCTAAAGACCTGCCCATTTCTTTAGATGCTCTTTCTAACTCATCTAAAGAAGATATTTCGCTAAGGTAGTTATCTTCATTCTTAGTCCATCTTTTTGCAGAATAGCCTGTTTTTCTAGCCTTTCTAGTCTTAACTGGCTTCTTAATTGTAACCTTCCTAGTATTCTTCTTTAGTGGTTGTTTAAGAACATTCTTTCTTAAAGAAACAACCATAGCATATATGGATTGGTATGTTCTATCTTCTCCAAACTTAGTGTGAAATCTCTTCACAATTTGTTTAGGCTTCTTATTCAAGTGCATTGTTAAAAATGCTTTTTCTTCTGTTGTCCATTTCTTGTTCATATTTTTCATCTCCTTATAGATTAATCATCATAAAATCCTTTAGTTCTTCATCATTGAAGAATTTTTGCGCCCATTGTGCGCCCATTCCTGCGATTGCAATTTGTAGGAATTGCACGTTTTTATTCGTTCCATCCCAACTATCTCCTTGACAACTGTAACTTCTGT
>TARA_R100001443_G_scaffold104862_1_pt1 | contig 10384 bp, 17 predicted proteins | sample TARA_R100001443 | Tara Oceans TARA_R100001443 (sample SAMEA2622142) | marine metagenome | biome: marine biome (ENVO:00000447); feature: deep chlorophyll maximum layer (ENVO:xxxxxxxx); material: "saline water (ENVO:00002010), including plankton (ENVO:xxxxxxxx)" | depth 50 m
GGAGAATTTATGCAGTATCATTTTGGTAATGCTATAGATGATTTTAATGATAGTGAATTAAAAAAACTAGGACTACAAAAAGAAATATCTGTAACACTGGGAGTTGCTTATTATAAGTGGACTCCAGAATGGTGGTTACACGGCTGGATGAATATTCTTCCTTACCATGTTGGAATCGATGACTATAGCTTTGATTACACGCTACCCCAGTGGGAGGATGACCCTATACCAGCCGTCATAGAATGGGACGCAGGTCTCGTATTAGGAGTTAGATTAACAAAAAGCTTAGGAGTATTTGCGGAGGGATTACACCAAAGATATTGGATGAAACCTGTGTATGAGTTTAAGTTTGGTATAAATTATTTATTTTTGTAATATGAGGAAGATTGTATTTTTTTTGTTCATAACTCTGTTTTCTTTTGGGCAAGAGGTTTTTCTTTGGAATATAGGGGACCCAGATATTTATCTACATTATATTGATGAGAAATGGTGTGATTCAACTGATAGCACTAGCACTGTAGCAGATTATATGACTCAATGGATATATAATGGTAACATAGATGATTGCCTCCAACCAAGTGAAGGATTTATAGAGGCTTGGTGGACTGAAGGTGAAGATGTCCCATTGGTACTACATGACTCATATGATTGTTGCTGTAAAGACGCATCTACTCCAGGTCATGCAAGTGTAGGTTATACTGGATTTGGTGGTAGCGCGTGTGAAGATTATTTAATTTCTATAAACTGGAATCCATTTTCAGAAATGCTTTCAAAAAGCAAAGAGCAAGAGCAAATTGGGGAATTATATATTGATACGTTTGGTAGACAACACATTGTTCCGCCAAAGGGATTATCTATAAAAGACGGACAAAAATATTTTAGATTATGAAGAAATTATTATTAATATTATTTGTATTTGCAAGCTCTATAACTTATTCTCAGGGTTATGATTTTCAACAATTATGTTTAGATTGTGCAGAACAAAATGGTTTTTATTGCGGTGATGACCCAGCTAATTGGACTCAATACTCTCCAAATGGGTGCGTCCCTAATGGTGAAGGTGGATTGTTTTACCTAAACGATGGGTGGGAAGATTGTGTTGATGGCGCCGATGAGGATGATGCTGAGCCAACTTCAATGGACGAATGTGCTCCACCTATGGAAGAGTGTGATACTATTTTTGTAGAAATACCTTTGATTCAATATGAGTATATATATCAAATTGACACAATAACTGAAATTGAAATAGTAGTACAGACAGAAACAGAATATATATATGTAATAGATACGGTGTATGCAGATGTATTAGACACTATGTTTATAGATGTAATAGAGTATGTTGAGATATTTATTATTGATACACTAATGCAGGTTGAGATAGAATATTTAGATTGCGAAACAGGAATGCCATGTAATAGTGGTATACAAGAAATAATAAACAAGTCAACAAGTACAGGTTTTATATATAATTTACAGGGACAAGTAATAAGAAAACCAGAAGATATTTATATCGAAGGAGGGAAGGTTAAATATAAAATTTATTAAAATGAAAAAACCAAACAATCCTGGATTAAAAAAATTACCAGAAGATGTAAGAAACAAAATGGGCTACATGAAGGGTGGTGGAAAAATCAAAAAGAAAAAAAAGAAATACATGAGTGGTGGAAAGATGTATGAATATGGACATGGAGGCAATATACTAAAACAACACGATTAATGTATACATACAAAGCAAAGCTAGATAGGGTGATTGACGGAGACACTATAGATGTAAATATAGATTTGGGATTTGATATCTCTGTTCATAAAAGAGTTAGATTAGCGGGTATTGATTCCCCAGAGTCTAGAACAAGAGATTTAGAAGAAAAGAAAAGAGGACTTGCCTCTAAAGCTAGATTAGCGGAGCTTTTAGATAAAGGTGATTTGGTGGTGGAAAGTAAAGAGGTGGGCAAGTATGGTAGAGTTTTAGGGGTTTTACATATACACCCTGAAGACAATTTACCTTTTAATATTAACAACACTCTTGTTGAAGAAGGTTATGCTGTTGAATATTGGGGGGGTAAAAAAAAGAAAAAATGATGAACATATTTAAAGACGATAATAACTGGAACGAAAAGTCTATAATAGGCTTTGTGGCTTTTGCGATTATGGTTTTAATTATGATAGCTGATTTAGTAACAGGGTGGGTGGGCAAAGACCTAGTTATTAATAAGTTTGTATATGACTCCTTTGTGTGGGTGGTTCTTGGAAGTTTCGGAATTAGTGGAGTTGAAAAATTCGCAAAAAAATGAAAGAAATATCAGAAGAGTCCAAGTTTGAGGTTAGCTTAAAAACATTAGGCGGAATATCAGTTTTAATTTTTGCTTTTGTGGGCATGTGGTTTACACTACAAGCTGATATAGCTGAAGCAAAAGAACTTCCAATTCCACCAGACCCTGAGGTAACCCAGATGGAGTTTAAAATGAAAGACGAATATATTAGAGCTTCGATTTTAAAAACAGAAGAGGACGTTAAAGAAATAAAAGACGACATTAAATATCTTAGAGAAAAGATGGATAATATGAATTAACATGAATATAGCAAACCACATATTAATATTATTAGGTATTCTATTTTTTATAGCAGGTGCCGCTCTTGGGCAAGACTTTGTGAGCTCTGATAATTTTAATAAAACAATAGCAAAAGATGTTGTAGTTGTAGAGTTTTGGGTAGACTGGAATTCTTCTAATGAATTTGCAGAATTAAGTAAACTTAAAGAGTGCGAAAAGTATAGAGTAGATATTGGTAAATGTAATAAAGTGCAAAAAGAATATAATATATCTGCTGTGCCTACAGTTTTAGTTTTTGAAAACGGAAAAGAAAAAGAAAGGTTTAACCCAAATATAATGTTTCAGTTAGATGCTGATAAAAAAACAATTCAAAACTCTGTTGATACACTTATATTAAATAAATTTCAATAATGTCACAAGATTTACAAACATATTCAGCACAAAAGATAAAGATACAAGCACTTAGAGGTGATTTTTTTCAATTAACAATTAATGTAAAAACTAGCTCTGGGGCAAATTATGATTTTTCAAACGATTCAAATAATGCAAGTCAGTTTGATAATGCATATTTTACTGTAACAGATTCCAATGGTAATCCACCCTTAATGTATACTCAACAAGATGTAGAGGGGTCTACTGGTAATATAGTAAACTTTTCTGCAACCATAACACAAGATGGAAAAATATCAATAGAGTCTTCTAATGATACTGGATTTTGGCCTGCTGTTGGAAAATATAAATATTCTTTATTTACAGAAAAAGTTGGAGACAATGGTAGCACTAGTCCCTCTCAGCTTACTACGTGGATTTATGGAGAATTTATTGTAAAAGAAAGCAATCCTGCCTTTAGTTATTTGGGTGGAATCCCAATTGATGATGACGGCAATCCATTTGTTGCTGGTGGTGGGGTGACATATTAAAATGTGTAATAAAATTTTGCAAGATGAAGTCTAATAGTATACGTACATATTGGGCCAAGGATATAACGATTGAAGCTATTTATGGGAGTAAATTTGAATTTACCTTAAATGTAAAAAATAAAGACGGTTCTAATTATAATTTTCCTACAGGCCATGTGGCATTCTTTGGTGTTTACAAGGAAGAGTATTTTTTTAATTTTGGAGAACCATTACATCAAAACCAATCAGGCTCACCTAGTTTTTATATATTTAACACAACCATAGAAGATGGTAAAATAAGTGTTACTGCACATGACGAGCAACTAGACTTAAATGCTCTTTTAGCAGTTCCAGGGCAATATAAACACGTTTTATTTACTTATGACCCAGAAGATGCTGGGGCAGGATTCTTAGAAATATCTTCAGCAGAAGAAAACCCAAATGCTTATTTAAGAGTTGGGTATCAACATCCAGAATCAACTATAGTTCATACCGTTGAGCCAACAACATTAAATGGCGTGGGTTATTATCACGAATGGTATCTCTTGCCAGGAGATGACGAGGTTAATGCTTATTGCACCATAGGAGCTCCCACCCCTATACAAGCAAATATGTATGAGGGTCAAACGTCTCAACAATATTTATTGTCATATCCTTTTAATTATTCTTTCTATTCAGACAGTGAAGGTATGTGGCATAATGACCACTGGATTCATAAACAGGCAATGCCACAATTAGAAACGATTATTGGTATACAACAAAAAAATGTAGTTAAATGTTTATGGCCAGTAGAACCAGGAGAAGACACTAATACAATTTGGGACCAACATGCTGTTACGGTTCCAAGTGGTTCTATCCCTATTGCTCCTTCGGTTTTAGATGGCTATATGGCCACCCCCAATACGCCTTTTATACCTGGAATGAACCTTGTTGGATATGACATGAGTGGCCCCGTGTATTATGTTCAGCCTGCTGCACCACAATCCATTACTTATTTTACTGGAGGTGAAGACACGTATTTTGGGGTTGACGATGATGGCAATCAAATTGTTGTGATATCTGGTCAACAGTTTGATTATGATTTTTGGGTTAATCTTCCTAATAGTTTTACAATGACTCTTCTTGGCAAGAGGTCCGATGATATATATGTGAAATTTCCTCAAGGAACACCACATTCTTTAACCTCATCAGCTGAGATATGGGGTCTTAACTCTGAAGAAATAACAACTAACCTTCAGGAGTATGTTGAAAACAACTCTTTGGCAAACGGTATATATGATGGATTAAGTTCTATTGTTCCTTGGGGTCCAGAGGTAGACTATATTAATGTTCCTTCGGTTGATTTTTGGAATTTGTTTTGGCTACAAACTGTGGCGACATTGTCACCTCAAGAAGCAGAAAATGCTGGTGTAGAAATTTCATATCCAGCAGGTAATTATACAGGTGTTGCTGATGGCCTTTTAAATGCTTTAATAAACGGCTCGCCAACTAATTTTGTTAACCCTACAGATTTAGATTATTATGGACAAAATTCTGTTTTTTATGGTTTTGTTTCAAATGATATAGACTCTCAAACTTTAAGTCTTAACTCTCCTGCAGAATATATCAATACAATGGTTTCTTATCAAGAGCCTGAAGATGCGGTTCCATACACTCAAGAGCTGTACAACGAATGGGTTTCTGAGGGACAACAGGGAGTCACGGGAAACCCATGGAATGTGGTATATACGCTTGGTTCTGAAGCTAACAATCCTGCTTATGAAACATTTTTAAATGTTACAGTAAAAGCGTCTATAGTAAATATGGGTAATGCAGACGCTTATCAAAGTGGAAATTTTACAGGTGACGGCAATTGGCCTGATGCTGTAGCTCAAGGAAACTCAACAACTGTTAGATATGGAATAGAATATCTTGACACAGGAGAAACAATAGTAGAGCAGAAAGAAGTTTTTTTTGAACCCTTGTATAATGTTTCTATTAATCCTTTTTTTATTGGTCAAAGTGCTGGTGCACAAGGCGCTGGTGCTGTTGAAGAAATAATAAACGATTACCCAGATGTTTATTCTCCAATATATTACACAACTGGAGTTATTCTCAGTGCTGACCCTCAGGCGGCGGCAGAACAAACATTGCCTCTTGCCCCAGGAACAATTCTTAATTCTGATTTGCCAAGAAACTTTGAAACAGTATTAGAATTTAACAATATACTTTCTCAAGTTCAGCCAAACTCAAAAGTAAAACTTTTCTTTTCAGTGGGTAATTTAGTTAACACTTTTCCATATTTAACAAGACAGTGGCAAGAAACAATTTATGGAACTGAGGTTGTTTCCTCATGGGAGACAGTTGAAAATATTGTTGAGGTTCCAGTTACAGAAACAGTTATAGAAGATGTAATATCATATGAAGAAGTATATAATAGCGCTTCTTTAAGTTGGGAGGGTGCTTTAGCTCCTGGAGAAAACAATTGGCAAAGATTTATAGATATACCTGTTAATGAAGGAGACACTGATGTTTTGGTGGCAGGATATTTTAAAACACAAAATAGTAGTACTGATACTGAATTTGGAGATTATTGGGATGGAGAAACCTTAACATATCAAACAGGAATGAATAATATGTATATAGGTTATACCGTTAGAGTTAAACAATATACATGGATTAGGTTACTTCAGGTTAGCGGCACTTCAACTAATCAACCGTCTTATGCTGATGATGAAATATTTTTTCTAGATAGTTTAAGTGATTATACTGATGAACCTGGTAATGTTGGGGTTCCACTTAGCCAAACAACTAGTTGGATTCCTTTTCGTATAATTGCTCACAACCTTACTACTGGAGAAGAGGCAGAGTGTCCATGTGAACAAGGAGACTCTCAAGATGAATTTATACCTATTTATCAGGTGCGACATAGAAGCGGATATGCTCAAAATTCTCCTTATCGTGCAGTGGAATCAACTAACAATAATGTAAGAATTGACTTGTATGAGCTACCTGAAGGTTTTTTAAATCATAATGACGAAATAAAATTTTATTTCCATTCTGGAACTCACCACTCAACATTACTTGGCACTGCTCCACCTTCTTTAGAGGGCTATCCTGCTATATATGAATACCCATCATATCAAAATATATCGACTGAACAATTTCCTTATGTGCTTTCTGCTAGTAGTACAAGTTATGATAGGTTACAAAATTCAGGGGAAGATGTAGTTGAGGGTCATCCTGCATGGAACACAGAATATGTTGAAGATGAAAATAGAGATGTTTATTGGAGTTTTACAAAAACTAACTATGAGTTTTATGCTAATAGGCTTGATATAGAATGGAGCTGGTATACTACAAATGAAGTTATAACACCAACAGAAACAGAGGTTATTACCTATGTAAGCCAGGTTGTAGAAACTCAAGTTGAGGTTCAAACAGAGGTTGAAACTGAAGATATTGTTACAAATACTGAGAGGGTGATTTCTGGTTTTAATAGAGGTATTTGTAATATTGAGTTTAGTGATTTTGAGTTTCAAGCTAGAAATTTAGTTACATCTGAAGAAACCACTTTTTATGGTGGTACAATGGAAGACCTTTTGGAGTTTGATTATAAGTTTAAATTGATAAATAGAGATACGGGACAAGAATATCTTCAATGGACAAAAACAGCTACATTAGAGCTTGGTAATTATGCGGGTTTAAACTATGCTGAGTTTTCTCATATAATAAATTTTGAGGATGTTTATATTGGGGACGGTGCTCCTTTGCAAATTACAGTTGAACCCGATGGTGAATACAGGAGGTTTAATAATGATGAAGAGGGTTATATTAGGCTTACAAAAACAGAGCTGTCTTCTGCTTGGAAAAATTATTCGTATTTTAGTGGAGATTTATACCCCCAAATACCATCACAATTAAACTATTGGTTATTTGGAAATTTTGTTTTAAAAAGAAACGTATGACATATTTAGTATCAAATACATCAGCACTTGAAATTGTTCAAAACAATAGTAGTGGAGCTGGAGAAATAACAATAGAGCTTGGACTTACTGGTCCAAATATTATTATCACTAACGCTACCTATGTTGGTGGTGTGTATGGTAATAATGGTAAAAAAAATCCAGGAATGCCATATTGTGAGGTGAATGAAAAAATACCAAATTTTACAGATGAAATGGTAGCTATATCTAGCGCCACAACAAATCAAATAACATTAAATTTAGATACAAACATAAACCAAATATGAAATTAGAAGTTATAAGAATATCAAATAGCAATGACTCTACAAGTGGGTTATTATATGTGTCGCATGGAGACTTTGATAAAGAGTTTTTGTGTTACACCCTAGAGGATGAATATAGAAAAGAAAAAAAATATGGAGAAACAAGAATACCCGAAGGTACGTACAAGCTTGGCCTCAGAACTGTTGGCGGATATAATGAAAAGTATAAAAAACGTTTTAGCGACATTCATATTGGCATGCTTCACGTTCTTGATGTGCCTGGTTTTGAGTATATACTTATACATTGTGGCAATACTGACGAGCATACAGCTGGTTGTCTTCTCGTCGGAGACTCCCAAGAAAACAACAAAATCAAGAAGGACGGTTTTATAGGTAGGTCTACACAGGCATACAAAAGAATATATCCTGAAATAGCTAAAGCTATAAAGATAGGTCAAGATGTGACAATCACATATAAAGATATAACCAACGGAAATTGCGTATGTTAAAAGGAATAATGAAAAACCTCATTGGTAATGCAGGAGAGATATTAGACACTGTTATTACTACTGACGAGGAAAGATTAGAAGCAAAAAGAAAACTTAAAGAGCTGATGCTCAGTCATCAAGCTCAAATGGAACAAAACATAACTGATAGGTGGAAAGCTGATATGAATAGCGATTCTTGGCTGTCAAAAAACGTTAGACCATTAATGCTTATATTTGTAATGGTGTGTACTATGCTTTTGATATTCATAGATGCAGGCTTTTTATCGTTTGAAGTGGAGAGCAAATGGGTAGATTTATTACAATTAGTGTTAATTACAATTGTGGCTTCTTATTTTGGAGGTCGCTCATTGGAGAAGGTAAAGAAAAAATAAAATGGCAAAAACACCAGCATGGCAAAGAAAAGAAGGTAAGAACCCTAGTGGTGGGTTAAACAAAAAAGGAGTTGCTTCTTATAGAAGAGCAAATCCTGGTTCTAAACTTAAAACAGCTGTAACCACCAAACCTTCTAAATTAAAGAAAGGAAGTAAGTCTGCTAAAAGACGTAAATCTTTTTGTGCCAGAATGAAAGGTATGAAAAAAAGACGTACTAGCGCAAAAACAGCAAGAGACCCAAATTCAAGAATAAACAAATCTCTCCGTAAATGGAATTGCAATACAGGTTGTAGAGTTCCAATGAGAAAAGTTGGAGAACAACACGATTAATTATGGCAAAAAAAGATGCATGTTATCATAAGGTAAAAGCTAGATATAAAGTCTGGCCATCTGCATATGCAAGTGGTGCGTTAGCTAAATGTAGAAAAAAAGGTGCTAAAAACTGGGGCACAGGTGGTAAAAAGAAAATGACACATGGCGGTAAAATTTGCTGTTTAATAAAGTATCAAAAGGACTAATGGCTGTACGTAAAACAAAAAAAGGTTTAGCTCTTAAACGGTGGTTTAAGGAGGACTGGAGAACTCCTTCTGGCAAGAAAGATTATAAAAGCGGAGAAAGTACTTTTCGCCCCACTAAAAAGGTTTCAAAAAAAACCCCTACAACATGGTCGCAATTAAGTCCAGCTGAAAAGGCTGCTGCAAAAAAAGAAAAAAAAAGAAAAGGTAGAGTTAGTAGGTATAAAAAGAAAAAGAAAAAAGAATACGGCGGAATAATTCAATATGATTAAGATATGGCAAGAAATTCATTAGCTGGTAAAAGAACAGGGAAGTCTAAAACTGCAAAGTTTTATGCAAAGAATCCAAAATCTAGAAACAAGAAAAAAAAGTATGATACAGAATATCATAGTACAACTAACAGAAAGCGTTACCGCGCATCACTAAACAAGTTTAATAAAAATAACCCAAATAGCAAAAAAGGTGATGGTAAAGATGCTTCTCATAACTTAAACGGTTCATTAACTTTAGAGATTCAAAGACGCAATAGAGCTCGAAATAGAAGCAAAAAGTAGTTATAAACAGCTAATTGTTAACAATTTAACCATAAATTTTGTGTTTTCTCTAAAAAAATGTTGAAATTTGGGCATGTTTAATCCAAAATACATAGCTATTGCATGTATTCAGGCGACTGAAAACAAGTTAGAACTTATCAATAAATTTAACAGTTTGCCTGGCGATTGGGATATTATTAATCTTGATGGCACTCTTAGACAAGTAAGCAATAAACATAACAATGAAAGTATTTGTGATTCTAATGTTACTAGACTCGCTTATATTAAGTCTTTTAAAAATTCACACAAAGACAATAGAACATATATGCAAGTAGACTCAATGGAAGTCTATGTTAAATATCATATTTTAAAAAACCCAAACTTATACGTTGCTTGTGCAAGCGTATTCTCAGATTATGAAATGGGTTTTGACATTAAAAATTTTGTTGAAGAGCTAGGAGTGGACTCTAAAAATATAATGTATAAAGTTATACTATGAAAAAAGTAGATGAAATGAAAAAATTCCTATTGGACAATCCCGATAGGTTAAATTCAAAATACGCAGATACTGCGAAAATGTTCGGAACAAACTATGAACAAGTAAGAAGTCTTGCTAGACAAATAAGAGGCTCACACACTAATAATAGGAGTGCTAAAAAAGAAAGGTTACACATGGAAGAGGGTCCTGAAGGGAAGTTTATAGTGTCGGAGGACAGCACAAGAATACAGTCACTAGATGATTTACTAGAAGCGTTTAGTGTAGATGATAGTGAATGGGAAGTAGATTGGTATGATATAGG
>TARA_R100001443_G_scaffold115543_1_pt1 | contig 10368 bp, 18 predicted proteins | sample TARA_R100001443 | Tara Oceans TARA_R100001443 (sample SAMEA2622142) | marine metagenome | biome: marine biome (ENVO:00000447); feature: deep chlorophyll maximum layer (ENVO:xxxxxxxx); material: "saline water (ENVO:00002010), including plankton (ENVO:xxxxxxxx)" | depth 50 m
GCAATATCGGCAGCGTTAGACGTACCACCTACAAAGTCCGTAGTACCATCACTACCAATCTTTGCTTTTTCAAATAGTGACGTACCTGAACCACCTACGGTTCCACCTTGAAGACCTTCAATCAAAGTGAACAAGTCCGTATCTACTTGCGTAGCGAGTGCATACCCAGCATCGTCGGTGTAAAACCGGCGAAGCGATTGGAGGGCCTGAACTTCAACAATGTCTTCAATGACTACGGAATATTCGTAGTGCTTATTGATGGACAGTTGAACTTCATTATGCGTATCACCTTGCAGCGTAACTTGCGTGTTTGCTGCTTTAGCGTTAGCGGAACCACGTACTGGCGCAGGAATGTGAATCGTGTCACCTTTCTTACCAGCGTGATTAATTTTAGTAACGACATTACCCAGGACAAGATTTTTCTTGTACCCTGCAATAACCTCGTCTGACCACAACTCAGGAATAAATTTCGCTGCCGTTGTCGTAGTCTGTTGTGCAGTACCCAAAGCCATTTTATTTCTCCTTTAGCTCTTTATAGGTTATTTGACTCTACCTTCCGCATAAGCCTCTAGGATTTCATCTTGGAGTGCTTCATAACGAGAAGGTTGTGTTGTTTTAAGTCTGATTAGATCAGCCCTACGGTAGATTTTTTTACCGGATGTAGATTCAGAGTTAGTTTTAGATACACCCTTTCCTGCCTTCATGGCTTGTTGTCGTTGATCTGCTTTAGCTGCCTCTACTTCGCTCGTATTATTAATTAGGGACCGCTCTTTCCAATTATCCATAAGTTCCATAGCGGCATCTAAATTATAATTATGAGCAGCAACAAACAAATTTTGTCGGATGTTACTTCCCTGAACCCACTCCTGAAATTTAGAATCTGCTACGATATCCAAATAATCAGGATGCGCCTGTTTCAGTCGTTGAGTTGTAACTTCTGCCACCTGGGCTTTCTGTTGCTCCTCGAACTGACGGAACTTTGGATGATTTTCGATGGCCTTGTTGACTGCTTTATCGGGGTCATCGAAAAAATCTAACTCCTCTGTAGACGCTTCTTCTGTTCCGTTATGTTGTGCGGTAACTTGTTGCTGAAGAATATTATCGGTCAGCTTACGAAGTTCTCCTAGTTCTTGACCTTTTCTCCCAAGTTCTTTTTCAAGGTTTTCGTATGAAGAAAGGATGTCCTCCATCGACTTACCCTGAAACTTTGTAGGCACTTCCATTGCTTGTTCTTCTTGAGGTTGTTCCATTTCGGATAGGGCCTCTTCGACATTCGCATATTGTGCCGCTTCTTCAGGAGTTTCTTTATTTTCTTCTACAACAATACTATCCATATTACCGATCCTCCGTCCCTTATAAAGATTGTGGAGATTAAATTATGTTGGGATTAGACATCTAACTCTAATTGATCCAACGCTAGTTTGGTGGTTTCCTCTAAATTAATAATCATATTTAGCATGTCCACCTGGCCCTTCCTAAGAAAAAGGGTCTTTTCGTCATTTATCGTTTTAATGTCCTCTAGTGATTCTGCCATGTTTGTTAATTCATTTGTGAAGGTTAACCAAGCATCATTAGAAAACAAATTTAAACGATCTTCAAGAATTTTTTTATCGTCCATTTACTTTTTTTTCTTGCCGTAAACTCGTCGTTTATTGGCAGTACTTTTTGATTTACTTTTTGGTTTCGAATACATTTTACTACCCTCCGCTGGTTTGTTGCGCCCTTGCCTTCGCAAGATTAAGGACTGTCTCTGATTGTAAATGTTCTATTTCTGGATAATTCCTCATCGTTTCGGACTGAACATTTTGAGTCTCGACACGGAGTTTTTCAATACGGGCCATCTTCTCCGCAAGTTCTATTTGTAGTTTAGCCACGTCAATTTCGGTATTGTCTTCTTGAGCTTCGGCCTGAAGTTTAGCTGCATGAGCCATGTCCTTCATCGCACCGGCCTTCATTTCCTCAATTTCCATTTGCAATTTCATTAGTTGTAATTGCTGAACCATTTGTTGGATTTGTTGTTGTTGAGGATCGGGCTGCATTGTTTGAGACAAAGCCACCTTCATCTCGTCCCTATTTGGAACGGAACTATTTTCAAAGATGGACATAAGAAGCATGGAGTGTGGAGGAGTTCCCGGTTGTGTCATGGACATTAATTGAACCAACTGAGTCATTTCTAATTCTTTTGCCATAATACCCATAGAAGAGTATGCTTTAAATCTATAGTCCCCTGCTGGATAACGAGTGGGATCGAATTGAATATATCGCCATACAGCTTTTTCAATTAAAGGAATTAAAAAGTTTTCTTGAAAATTCATTATGGTTCGCTTTTGGCGTTTAATGGAAGCGGCCTGTAGCATAGACATCCCGGAAGCCGTAGAGTTTCTAGGGTTAGAAAAGTTACTGTTGGCTCCGTCCATAGCCCCTGTACCCATTTGAACCATTCTTTCTAGTTCAGCACTCTCCGTAAACGTAGAGTTGGCTACGTTACCAAAGTTTAAGGGGAACAAGGTTGACCGAGGATCACCGTTTGTAAGGATTGTCTTACCGGCCTTAACCTCAAACTTGACTCCCCTAGGGAGGCGGGTAGCGTCTACACCCATCATAGGATGTGTCGTAAGGGCTAGGGCATCAATCCTTGCTCTAAGCTCTGCATCGAGAGCCTTTTGAGGATTGTAGCCTTTCTCTGCCACACCACGCCCCCAAAACTTGTTGGGAACTCTGTCTAGCTGGAAGGACACAAAGGGACGATCTTCCATTAAGTACGGATTTTCAGCGGCTTTAAGTACTACAGAGTCGTTGGCAATAACTACAACTGCTTCTACTAACTCATCGTCCTCGTACTCAAACTCCTCGTACATACTATCATTACGATTTACAAGGTATTTTTTCGGAACCCTTCCCCAATACTCAACAATTTTAACTTTGTCCATATCTGAGTATTCGCCAGTAGATTCCTCGTTAAACCCTAAGTCTATTTTGTCATAACTTCCTAAGGGTTTATCTTCATAAATACCTTCTTTTATTCCTTCAATTATTTCATATTTAGGTTTTGTAACTATCTGCGCTACACCTAAAGCATCGTTAATAGAAGTTACACAGGGATCAATTACAAACTCTTTTGGAGTTAAGGAATCTACTTTTACTGAAGTTAGTTCGTTGTTCAAAATTTGTACGTCGGTAGTGAGTGTATCGGGAACTGGAGTTTCTGTTGGAATTTTTTGGATTTCATCCACTACATTAATCTTTGCAATTCCTGTACCGTAAATTGCAGCGTTAAGTAAACATTCTACAATTGCATCTTTTACATGACATCTGTTTAAATCTTCTTGAAGAAGAAGTTTAATTACTGTAGCGTCAACTGGATTTTTATCTGCGACATCATCACGTAAATCAAACCAAGTGTCTCGTCCAAATATAGCTTCTTCTAATTCCGAAACAGTAGATTCAACCGCTTGTTGAGTAGCCGGGGATATTAATTTAGAACTTTCCGATTGGCGGGATTTATCTTCATGGGACCATACACCTCTCCAAATCCTATAGTATTCGTCCCACTTAGTCATGTAGTTTACGTTTCGGTGGTTTTCCCACTCTTCTACTTTTGACATAACCCAAGAAACTAGAGAAGCCTGAGGGTCCTTATAAATAGTATTGTCCATAAATTAGTATCCTGCTACAGTGTCCATGGGTTCCCACTCGTCTACTTCAATTGATTGTGCAAAGTCTGCTACGGAAACTTGATCTATATACGCTAGTGAGTCCAATAAATCGTCGTGAGATAGTGAGCTTGGAAAATCTAACATCTGACTAATAAAGGCATGGTTCCAATTGTCCTTACGAAATTTTATTTTACCATGCTCAAGTCGTCCTTGTAATGCCCAGACTATCCTATCTTGTTTTCTTTTACCTCCGTGGGTAACGTCAGTTATATTTAACCATCTATTTCTTACTCTCATCTCGTCTTCGATGTAGGGCATAATAGCATTCTTAAGTGCGCCAGCTTCAATTCCTACTGTAGTGGCCTTTACATTATCAGATATTGTAATAATCTTTTCTGCCGTTTCTTTAATGTTCCACCTACCATGGTGAATATCCTTAACTAACCACTCATCTCCGACAATCTTAACTACCGAAATAGCCGTCTCATCAAGTTTTGAAGACTTAAGACCTCTCCCCTTATCCGCTCTCTCAAATCCTGCCGGGTCAACCGAAACCACATAATGGCCCGTTTGAGTTGCAGTTTCGTCATCAAATTCTTTATCGTCTGCATAACGAATCCACTCTTCTTGAAAAACTCCCCCAGAAAAACTTTCAAATGTCGCTTCAAATTCCTGACGAAAGGCCTGAGTCGACATGTTTTTCTTGGCGGCGTCGATCTCTTTGGGGTCCAAAAAAGGATTATCTGTTGAAACAAACTGATAGGCCTCCCAATCCTCTTCGTTTTCTTTTAGTTGTGCGTCTATCCATAGTCTATGAAAATGATTTTTACCTGACGGAGTTCCTATAAATAACGCACCACCCTTAACGTCTGCTAGTGTAGGTCTTAAGATCATCTCCCACACTTCGGGTTTCATTGAGGCGTATTCGTCCATTACAACATACGCTAAACCTACGCCTCTTAAAGTATCTGGCCTGTCCGATCCCTTTAAATATATCTTTCGATCATTAACTAGAGTTATTGTTGCGGTATTTTCGTGAGTAGTTTTAATTACGTTTTGGCCTACGTCTTTTAAGATAGACCAAAGAATGTCCTTGGCTTGTTGAAATGTGGGGGCGACATAGAAGACATCTTTATCCTCACTTTGGAGTGCCTTAATAATTAACACCCATGCCGCTAAATAACTTTTTCCAAATCTTCTACCGCAACTTGCTACTTTAAATCTTTTTGGTGACTTAAAAATCTGCATCTGAGCGTCATGAAGAGTAACTTTTAGGTCAGTCATTTTTGGTTACTTCATAGAACTCTGCTTCAAATATTTCTTGTTCCTGGGCTTCCTGAGCCTCTACTGCTTTGACACCCTCAATGATAATATTAATACCTAAATCTTGGTGTTCATGAGTAATTTCTACTGCTTTCGAGGTAGGAATGATACGATCCATACACATTTTAAGGCAATGTCTATCTCCCTCTAAGGCCAACTCAACAACTTTGTTTACAATCTCTGGGCCTTTAGAAGACATAAGTTCTCTGGATAACTGGGTATATTTGTTAAGAGAACCTTTAGGTCTTCCCGAAGGATTTAACGGTTTCATTCCTTTATGAAAATTAGGATTCCCCCGTGGTTTCTTTTCAGATGTTGGTTCATCTTTTGTAGACATATATTCCCCCTGGCTTTGCCCTACATTGTAGGAAGACAGTTACGACTTTTTACTCTTTGCTTTTTTCTTTGCCGTTGCCGAAAGATCAGAAAAATGAAAAAGTTTTTTACTGCTGTTAGTATGGCGAGAACCGCTGTGCATATCACCGTTGGGCATTTTATGTGTCCCGCCTGTGTGCTTAGTACCGTCTCGAAAATAATGAGGAACGCCCTTTGCCATTTAACTTTCTCTCTTTTTCCAACCACTTTGCATATCTTTGTAGGCTTTAGAAGTAACAGTAGATTTACTTTTGGGATTACAAGTTCCCATTTTTCTACATTTTCTAATGTTTGCTACAAGAGACATACCGCTACCATTTCTTACAGGACCAATAACGAGCCGTCAGTTTACCTGGTGGTCGGCTATCGCAACCATGACGAGCCCTAAAGCTTTTTCGTCTTGTCGGTTGATCCTTTTTAATTGACATATTGGGATCGCCAAAGCGAACTAAACGTACAGTATCTTTTTCTTTGGCAAGAACGGCAAACTTTTTGTTCTTATTCTTGGGAGTTCTCTTAGGTTTATTGTACCCGGAAAACTTTTCCCCTCTGTAAGTTATCATTCCGTAACTCCGAAACTGTTAAGAGCGACCAAACCTTACAGGTTTGTGTACTTAAGTAGTCCTAAGGATTCTTTAAGTATGTTCTTTAATTAATAACTTAAAGGATTAACCTATAGTATGACTATATTATATCATATTTAGTTCCTAAAGTCAACTTAAGTTCCTTAGGACTTCTTAGGAATACCGCGCTTGACCCCTTAAGTCAACCTTTATTTTTATTTGGGAGTTCTTTTTTATATAATTCATGGACTCCAAATTGCTTCTGATGTGGTCATGAGGGTTTATTATACAAGGCCAGCGGCCATGGGTCCCTCCCCGGGTCAACCTAGGCAAACAAATGTTCCCAAGGAACTTCTCAGGTTTTCCCAAGGACCACCAAGGGACAGCAACCATGGGATTTCATGAGAAGTCAGAAGAAATACAAAAGAAAGTATCATTGATAGTGGTTCTCAGGACATCTTAGGACATCACAAGCAATCATATCAATGATGTAAAACATGGGATATCCCAGGAAAATTATTTTTAATATTGTTTCTAAACCATTGAAAACAAACAAAAGAAAATCCTTGAATATTCCATTTGTCTGATATAGGATACCAATCATTGAAACGAACCAAACAACACGGAGAAAACAAATGGATATCAAGGACATCAACAAGGCATTGGTAAAGGCCTCAAAAGCGGATGCAAAACAAGCGCAGGAATTGGTAGAGGCTGTATACCTGGATGCTGCATCGGTAATCGAAACGGAAACTAGCGGCGCATGGCCCGAAGGATCATTGACAAAGAAAATGATCGAAAACAGCCCTACGTTAACGGCCATGTTCACCAAGCTTTCCCAAGAGGATCGTTCGGAACATATCCGGGACATCAAGTTCACAAAACAGAACTATGATGCTATCCTGGTGGAAGCTAGGGACAACGGATGGCGCAAGCTTTCAGCAATTCGGAAGGCCATACAAAAGGACCAGGTGGAAGAACCATCGGAAGAAGAAACCGAAGAAACGGAAGAAGAAACCGGCGAAACTTCAGCGGAAGAAATGGATTTCGAGGCCGCAGTAGCTCACGTCCTAGGTGCCGTCATGAACGCCGAGAAGGCTGGACATGACGCCAAAGCGGTCCTAAAAGAGGTCATTACACTATACCGTGACCAGTGAGGTATGTTCCAGGGTATCGCCAGGGTTGACCTTGGCGGTACACTAGAATATATTTCTGGGACAGTCCCAGGAAACAACAACGGAGAAAGTAATGATTAATCTACGCGAAGCATGTGAAGAATACGTTGACTTATTGAATAGTCCACCTAACGGATTGGGGCAGCATGTTCATCCTGTTCATGGTCAATCTCACAATTTACTTTTCAAATTGTGGAAGGATTGGAGCAAAAAAGAAGTGGAAGATTGTCTACAAACGATATTTGAAGAGAGGGAAAACCAATGACACTTATCACAATTTTAACGCTTGCATTATTTGTATTTAGTCTATATGTTTCACTAGACTATGAGCAAACCCAGGCTGTACACAAACCGTTCATAAAATTATGGGCAATGATAAAGGACCATTAATCATGTCTGTCGAAAACATCATAAGCGTATACCGCATGGCAACACCGGAAGAGAAACGCGATGGAATAGTGTGGTATGCAAACGCATATGCAGACTGTAAACGCATAGCGGTAGACTGCGACGTACCTATTCATATTGTAGTTGGCGTGGTTGCTGCACTATCACCCAATAATAAATGGGATAGAAACGTAACAAATGCCAGGGATTTAATTGAGGGATATATAAATGGTGATCATGTTGAGAACATAAAAGTTTCAACGTATAACGCCATGAAAAATAAGGCGTGGGCTATATTGGAGGCGATGCCTGATAATGATCATGTAATAACAATTCTCAATGGTCAAAAGATAACATCGTTTTACCAAAACATTATGGGATACGATACATGCACCGTAGACGGTCATGCTAAAAATATATTCTATGGTGTTAGGCATGGATTAACTGACGATAAAACTAATGTAGGTAAACGTGAATATAAGGAAATATCACAGGCCTATGTTGATGCTGGTAAAAAAGTGAGGGTAAACGGTAGGCCATTAAAGGCCTTTGAAATACAGGCCATAACCTGGGTAGTATGGCGTCGGATACACAATATAAAATAATCGGAGGGAAAACTATGAAGCGTGAAAAATTTCTTGACACGGTAAAACTAATGCTTATAGTGGGATCATTCTTGGCATTACTTTTGGTTACATAGGAGGAACCATGAATATATTCTATTTACATTCGGACCCGGTAACATGCGCTCAAATGCACTGCGATAAACATGTAGTTAAAATGATCCTGGAATATAGTCAGCTATTATCGACGGCGCACCATGAACTAGATGGGACACCGGCTATAGAGTGCTATAAACCGACACATAAGAACCACCCTAGTACCGTGTGGGCTAGGGAAAATAGGCACAATTACCGCTGGTTGTGGCAATTACTAGACGCTACACAGGAAGAATATACACACCGCTATGGAAAGGTACACGCCACAAAACAAAAAGGAATTGTAGACAATCTGTGGTATTGTCCCTATGAACTACGGGAAGGTATGGACATGACACATATGCCACAATGTATGCCGGACGAATACAAAACACTACAGTCCAGCATCCAGGCATATCGAAACTACTACCGTGGAGACAAGGCATACATGGCGAAGTGGACTAATAGAGAGATACCACATTGGATGGAGAGAGCATGATGACCTACGATGAATGGTGCCGAATGATGGAATTGAAGTATGATTTTATGCCTCAATGGTGGTGGAATAAGGCAACACGAATGAAGTCTTATGAGGCCTATGCCGAAGTGTTTAAAAACTTCGGAACAAAACCGGACAATATGGAAGAGGGATAACATGAAAGATAAAATAGTCCAGGGTTTAGTTGTCCTGATACGTGACGATTGGTTTCAAATTATGTTCCAACTGGTGATGATATATGTCCTCATTCGTTGGGGCGGCAAGTAAAGGGGAAGTAATATGCGTTGTATTATTTGTGATGTTAAACTATTCGGAAGTGAATTACTTAGTAAGGACGTTAGGACGGGAAAGTTCCTTGACACATGCGGAACTTGCATGGCTGAGATCAACCAATCTCTGGCAGAACTACCTGAAAAAATAGTTCTTGACACTGAGGAATAATAGCATTAGGATACTAATGAAACCTAGGGAGTTAATTATAATTATCATTATGAATTATTCCCTAGGTATTCCTGGGATAGTCCCAGGAAATTAAAGAAAGGAAGGGTCATGTCTACTAGAAAGAACCAACGTACTCGTAAGGAATCACCGAAGAAACGAAACCCAATTGCGAGGCACATGAACACGTTTAATAGTCCCAAGGTATTCCGGGGCCGTCGCAATGAATTGATTGCCAAAGAGGCAGACAAGGAAATAGACGAGTTCTTAAAGGGAGGGGACTTCTAATGTTGCAACCTCTATGGTTTACCGATGAGTCCTCCAAGGTGGGAAGCGGAGTGCGTATGGTACGGGTGAAGACACGGGGTAGGAAGTGGACTCACCTTGAGTATTTCCCTGGTGGTCGTGAGGGTCACAAGGTCAATGTGAAACTCAAGAAAAGTTTGTTTGAACTGATGGAGAGGGACACGGAGAAGCAAGTAGGATCATGGCATCCTTTCTACAATCAGACTGAAGATAAGAACGCTGACGGATGGAATGAATTGGAGGGTTTACTATCATGAATGAGGAAGTATGGGTTGTGTTCGGATACGATGGCTATGATTTTGCTGCCGTCTATGCCGTGTTCAAACATGAGGCCGATGCCCTCAAACGGAGGGACAATCTTAACGATACGGAGCTTGGCGTAAATACGTACTACGTGAAGAAGCATGAAGTTCTTGAGACGGAGGAGGACTAGATGAAAAACCCAATGGGCAAGGCACGTTCAGTAGAAAAACCATATGCCATCTTTAGGATTCATGACTTTGAAATACGAGTCCTAAAGACCTATCAACTACCGAAGAACGAGAAGGGGTTAGCTAGGTGGTTCACTGTAGCCAGGTCCCCTATGACCTTCGGCAGTTGGGAGTACGGAGACACTTACAAGGCAGAGATTGTCGATAACTTTATGTTGGTTGAGGCAACCCCTGAGTTTGAAGAAGCATACCCGGAATTACTTGTTGACATCCCGGATATCGTAGCTTAATATAGTAGAGTAAACAGAAACGAAGGAGATTACATATGATCACTGAAGGTATTGTAGCTTTCTCAAACCTTGAAGAGACTGAGCGGTTCAATGGTCAGGACACTGGCAAGTATTCCATCGTCCTCACCTTGGAATCCGAAGAGGCGTCGAAGCTCACCGAAGAGGGTGTTAAACTCCGGGAGTACAAGAACCAGCCGCAACGGAAGTTCGTAACTAAGTTTGGCGGG
>TARA_R100001443_G_scaffold43533_1_pt1 | contig 10353 bp, 8 predicted proteins | sample TARA_R100001443 | Tara Oceans TARA_R100001443 (sample SAMEA2622142) | marine metagenome | biome: marine biome (ENVO:00000447); feature: deep chlorophyll maximum layer (ENVO:xxxxxxxx); material: "saline water (ENVO:00002010), including plankton (ENVO:xxxxxxxx)" | depth 50 m
TTGTAATCCTTGTGCTCCAGTAGCACCTGTGGGTCCTGTATCTCCTTTATCACCATCTGCTCCAGTCGGACCTGTTGGACCCGTAGCACCTGTCGCACCCGCAGGACCAGTAGGACCAGTAGGTCCAGTCGAACCATCTGCTCCGTCATTACCACTAGGTCCCGTTGCCCCTGTGGCTCCGGTCGCACCAGTAACCCCTGTGGGTCCAGCAGGACCAGTAGGTCCAGTAGAGCCATCTGCTCCAGCGGCTCCTGTTGCTCCTTGAGGACCTGTTGGTCCAACTGCACCTGTTGTTCCGGTACTTCCTGTGGCTCCTGTGGGACCTGCGGGTCCAGTTGGTCCGTCAGGACCTTCGGGTCCGGTGGGACCAGTTGGTCCTGCACTTCCAGATGGACCTTGTGCTCCCGCCGAACCATCTTGACCGGCTGGTCCTGTAGGACCGGTGGGTCCAGCAGGTCCTGTTGAGCCAGTTGGACCGCCACTTGTTACTGTCGCCCATTCTAAGCCTGTTGCGGTTGAATTAACACGAAGGACTTGATTAGATGTACCTATTGTTGTTACACCTGTTCCACCTTGAAAAATAGGGGTTAGTTCCTGTTCTAAAGGTCCTGTCCCATCAACTGCTCGGTAAAGACCATCACTAACCTGTACGAAGTTACCTATACTTCCATTTACTTTAGGTAAAGAGGAAACTTCTATTTCTGCTTTACTATTTCCATAAAGCATACAACCCGCATCTATTTCTAATTTATGCACGCTTAGGCGGGAATCACCCACCAACTTAGCAAAAAGCCCTACGTTTGCTTTGTAGGTTGCAGGAGTAGGATTATAGATATGAAGCCCATACATCTTAGCAACAAACTGCCCCGAACTGCCTCCGTAAGCCCGACCAGAAGAATGATTATTGCTAGTTGGTACTGTTCTAAAACCACTTGCAGTTCCGGGTAGAGATAATGTAGCATATCCTAAGTTAAGTGTGTTTATAGAAACGGTAAAGGCATTAGCATCAACATTTGTTATTCTAATTTTGACTTCTCTATCTCTTCTTCCTGAGCCGGATGGGGATATACTAGAGAATGTTGACTGAACATCTAACTTTTCAATATCTATTGTTTCGTTATCTGAATAATATGGTTGCACATACTGAGGTCTAAATGTTCCTGTATGAAAAATCACAATAGGATGAACTCCCCTATCCATGTGGAATATTCCACCGGAAAACTTAAAAGTAAGGTTAGAAATATGTGAGCCGTATTCTAAGTTAGCCCCGTTCTTAACATATCTGCCGTCATAGGGGGGTGTTCCGCTAAAAGTTAAGGTTTTTCCGACCGGACACTTGACTATACCATCTGCTATAAATCCATTTAATGCAACATTCACATCAAACTTTAAGTACCCTTGAAATCTTCTTTCTGTATTATCTGATGTATCAACATCCATTTCTATTTTACTTACGCTCGCAATATCCCAATCACAATTCTCTTCTGAATAATAACCAAAATGTGCGGTATCAGATGCTCCGGGAGCGGCGAGGGCATTTGCACCTGTTGGAGAACCTGCGTGCCAATTAGATGCCGTAGAGGCATCGGTATCTGTATCTCCTATCCAATATAAATCAGCCATAAGTCATCAAACCGTATTGTCTCCGGACAATCGGCTCGTTGTGCTCTTTGTGCTAAACGCAGTACCACCTACTTCTCTAACTTGTGCATACAAGTCATCGGCTCTTTTACTCATTTCTTTCAACTGCTCACGGAATCTTTGTTCCGCGTACCGACCATCTTCTTCTGTATAGTATGAGGGGATTGTGTCAATTAAGACTAATAAACAATCTACCGCAACTCTTGTTTTGATTACTGCTTCTTTTAAGTCTGTTGAAACTGCGTTTTCTGCGGTAACTCCAAAAAGAGTACTGCTTCTAGCCGTCTTGTTTATTTCTAGTGTACGAATGCTAATATATTCGTTAATAGTACCTTCCAAAAGACCTCTAGGACGATTTAACAAGTCTCTGACGTTATCAGTTGTTACTGCCATACCACTCCTCCGGTACATCCATGACCCGCATGGTATTTGGGACTTGTGCTTCGTTAAGCCTCCCAACAACCGTAACAATGTGTGGTTTTGAATCAACTATTGCTCTAGCATAAGCACTAGATGGGACCCAAACGCTTTCGTTGTTTGGAAAGTCCCTTGCAGGACCTGTTCCTCTAGATGTTGGCTTAATAGACCTAAGCACATACCCTTTACCGCTTTCGCGGGTCGCTAGTATAGTTTCTAATTCAGTGACCGTTGCTTTGCTAGGGAAGTCGATGCCTTTGTCTTTTAATTTCTTAATCAGACTTGCTCGGTTGCTTTTCGCCATCTTTCTTCACCTTCTTTGCTTTAGCCTTTGGTTTCACTTCGGGTTCGGCAGGTGGAGCCGTTTCTGACTCCACCCACTGATTTCCGATGCGTATTCTCGCCAATCTAACCACCTTAAGCGATTAGGTCAGTCATCTTAACTATGCGGTTGTTAACACCGCTACCGGCCGCGTTTCCTGTGTCTTGGTGCTCGTGGATAACCATACCGAAGTATGATGTTAGCAACCAATCGTAACCTAGACCTGGAATCCTTGTTAATTCGGTTTCCATAAAGCCCGGTCCGTTGTACTGGAAGAACTCTGCGGTTGTTGCTCCGGGGACCAAAAGAAGTCCATCGTTCTGCAATGCACCGCTTGTACCTGCCGCACCTGCTCCGTTTCCGAAGTCACGGGTGTAGTAGACTGCAATGTTAGCAATGTCAGCCATGTGCTCTTGTAGTGATAGGATTACGTTACCAAACAGTTGTGTGTTTAGCATAGTGCTTCTGCACAGTGTTGGTAGAACCAAAGCAAGTCCTTCGTCACCACTAACTCTAGCGTTAGTGAAGATTAAGTCCATAGCGTCAAGCATATTCTGCTCTGGGTCTGCCGCATTTCCACCGTTCCACTTTGCAGTTCCTCCACCGATAGCAAGGGTTTGTCCTGCTCCAGCACGAAGGTTTGTTAGAATTAGGTTATCAATAACTGATGCCCTGTTAGTAATGATAGCAAGTTGTTGCCTGTCAAGGGTTTCCCAAGTCTCGCCACGTAGTCTTACTGAATCTAGGAAGGTTGTTCGACCTTGTCCTTTCTTCAATACAACACTGTAGGATTTGGTTAATTCTTTGGTTGCGTCAACGATTGCGTTATCATCTAGTGGGTAGGTGAATGTTCCTTCAACACCTGTGTACCACTTGAATGTTAGCCAAGGTACTGTTCGTACTCCAACTAATTTTGTACCTACCGAAATGGTTAGTGACTGCAATTGGATAAAGTCTCTTAGAGTCTGCTCCAATACAGAATCGCCCTTTCCAAAAGGACCATCTTTCGCTTCTACTTGCAATATTTCTTCTAGTGTTCTACCTGCCATACTTAATCACCATCCTGAGTTGTTAGTATTGATAGGCACTAACTCGCCCGCCACAACAACTTTTGCGTGGTCTCCAACGTACATCCCAACTGCGGTTGCACCTGAGGACTGTGTAGCGTCAACATGACCTGCGGCCGTGTCTGAAAGATAAACTGTTGCACCTAGATTGTAAGTACCTGCGTCTGCTCGCATCCATAGTACTCCACCGGAAGGACAGTATGTTACTGTACCTGCCGCAACTAATGCTCCATCCACATCTCGGGATGATTCATCAAGTGAAACTGCAAATGGTGTATCTGCATCAGCAGAAGTTGTTCCACCTGCAACTGTAAGAGCTCCGCTTGCTACCTTTAGTATGTAACCGCTTGATGCTACTGTCTGTCCGCTCGCTAGTGTTCCTGTTCTTGTATTACTGTTACCAATGCTACTCATATTATCTTTCCTCCGTGAAGTTTAGAATGTCTTTTTGTCCTTGTGATAGGTCTTCGTATCGTGTTGCCCTATCATCAGCGGCTCCAAGACCTCTGTTGTATGCACTAACCCATGAATTGAATGCTCTAGCGTAAATGCTTTCAGCAGTCTTTAGGTGTGTACCGTTGAAGTAGTTAGCCACGAATACGCCGTCATCAGATGCGATAGGGGCTGATGCCTCTACCATTTTTTCTGTTGCCGCCTCAACTGGCTTCATTTCAACAACCTCGGGTTCGGGGTTAGAAGCCTTCCATGAAGCAATAAGGTTAGTTATTACATCAGCAGACAAAGTTTCGTGTCCCTTTAGTCCGAGGGCAGTCGCGTCCGCAACCAAAGATTCGCGTACTGCTTCCGCTTTTTCCGCTTCTCTGGCCTCGAACTGCTCAATGGTTGCTTTGCTAAGAATTAACTCTGCTTTCAACGCATCGAGCTCATCGTTATTTATTTCAGATACTATTGTCTCGTCTGTCATGTTCAATGCCTCGTTGGCTTGCACTTGAGCCGAACCATACTTAAAGTTAGCGACAGTTGCAGTTGGTTTTGCCCGCTCTTTAACAGAAACAACCCTCGCCTCGTCGATAGAGGCATCGGGATAAGCAGGGTGATGAACGATAGCCAAATGGTCTAAAGTAAAGTCACTAGCGAAGAAAGCATATCCTGTTTTCTCCTCATACTTAGTAGGTACTCCGTACCCACCGATAGATACTCCGTACTCTGGTCTTAGCCATAGGCCGGATTCAAGTGCTTCAAAGAGTTCTTTTCTATGGACTTCTGCTTCATAGGTTACTTTCCAGTACTCTTCTTCTTCTGTTAATTCCGCTCCTGTAACAACACCAACAACGGCTTCATCTACGCCACCGTCCATATTCCTTCCGAAACCACCTGCGGTCGCTTTGGGATGATTTAGTGTTAAGTCTATACCTTTTAGTTGCTCGACAACATTTCTACCTGCTTCTAATCCTAATTCCCAATTGTTTTTGTTTTTACCACTATGGAATGCAATACCTTTAATCATAACAACAGTCTTACCTGTGGATGCGTTAAGATACAATTTAGATTCGTCAACTGTTAGTTGTATAGCCACATTTACCATTTCATCTTCTGCACAACCACACCCACACGGTCCTTTTGCTTCTTGGGTTAGTTTATTGACAGGGGTTTTAGACCACATCTTACATGACCAGTAACCTGCTTTAGTTTTATCTTTCTTTTCGGCACAATTATGCCTATCACGGAATGCCTTTCTTCTTTTAGGGTCATCACGCTTGATTTCCATGTTTGGGTCACCGAATCGTACTATTACAACACGACCGGACTTGTTCTTGACATATACGGCAAACTTTTTATTACCACCCTTTGTTCTGAACGGTTTGTTAAGGGAAACTTTTTTTCCACCATACTCGGCCGCAATATCTTCAAAATATGTTGCTTCTTCTGATTCTTCCCCCCAATCTTCATATGCAATTGCTTTTTCTTTGCAGTTATCTAATTCTTGACATTCTGCTTCACAACCGCAGTCTGCACTTGCTTTGTGGTCAGCAGGGGAATGGGCTTTGTCTTGGTCCATAAAGGTGTGTCCTTCATGTGCAACCATGCAAGCATCTTCTGAATGACCTGCAAGTGTGCATCTAGCCATATATTCATCATGCGTCTCATTATCTACAGGAGTTGGTGGGTTGACACCTTCAGCAGATTTCATGCTTAGTACCCCTTTTTCTTCTTCTTACTTATTTTTTTCTTTTTGTATGCCATTATTCAGTCACCTCTTTATCTTGTTTGAGTGTATTATCACGAGGGTTGCGACCTTGCGGTGCAGTCTCTGGCTCAGGCTTAAAGTCCTCGCCTCCTTTAACCTTTTCCATGTGTACTATGTCTCTCGCCTCATTCTTCGTCATTAAGCCCATAGTATATCCGGTAGTTGCCCTTTTCATTGATTCACCCCTAGATTCTTCTTCTATTGGTTTGAAAGTCATTAGAGGTAAATCTTCTTTGGTTGCCTGTATTCCTAGTAATTCTAGGTGTTTCAAAAAGAGGTGACAACATGATTCTATCGCTACCGCTTGAAGCCTTCTGATAGCATTTATACTCCACATAGAAGCAGAGTAGGTAGCCGCAAACGTCGAACCCCTTTCTTGACCTGCCGCGACCCTTGGTACTTGTAAAACTGCTGATATATCCCCATTTACTATGTCTAAGAAAGCAGTTGGGTCGGGGATAGTGTTTTTCAAATCAACGTGGTGCATTTCAACATAGGAAGGAAGTATGGGTATCTGGTCACCCCTTAGTCCTTCTAGCAATTCTGCAACCTGCGTCATTATGTATGCTAGTCTTTGTTGTTGTTCGTCTGGGTCTGTGATATGTTCAACAGATTGTGCATCAATAGTAATGTATTGCTTAGTTAGTGCTTCTTCTAAGGCAATTCTGTTATTTATCATGTTGTATTTTGCTCGGATGGGTTGCTTTAGGCTTGAGAACCTAGAAGCACCCCAAACGCCGTAACTCCAGCGTCCGAGCCTATCTTGAAACCAATTGCTTCTGTAATCTATACGGGTGTGCCATATTTCGTCAGTAGGAAACTCTTGTGGATAAGTACCTTGCTCTTGTAGCATATAGAGCGTAGGCTTCATAATAGGTGACTCGCGTGTAACCGAAGGTGGTTGAATACCTCTGCTATCCTTTATAGTTATTTGATGAACAGGAAGAGATTGTACTTCTGTTACCCCAACCCCTGTCTTACCAACTAACTTATTGATGTCGTTGCCATAAACCATTAGGTTACGAAGCATATTAATAAGAATATCATCAAAGTCAATTGCATACACAAATTGTTCGATAGCATTTCTAATTTTCCTATTCCTTCCTTTTGAATAGTCTATTTCCCAATTGTTAGCGGTCAGGCTTACTGAACGGACCGCACCATTCAACTCAGGGTCTAATTTTAACATTTCATCGTACAAATCGAACTCGTCATCATATTTTGTCCTTCCAAAAGACCTCTTGTGGTCACGAAGATGCTTTGTGTCCTCAAAAACATCAGATAAGCCCGCCACTTGTGCAAAACTCATAGGTCTATTTACTGCTACACGCTCGACACGCTTTTCTCCATCAATTTGACCGTCTTTTGGTGTAGAACGACGGAAGAAATCAAATATTGACCGCTCAGCCATGACACTACCGAAAAGCCTTAACTGTTAAAAGGGTTCTGTTAAACCAAATCCTTAAATATGGATATACTTTCGGATATACCATGAGCGGCGAAAGAAGGATAGCACTAAGGGAAAAAACATTAAATTACATACGACCACATTTAGAGCATTGGACTGGAACTGATGCTCAGTTCGCTGATTTTCTTTACGAAGTTAATTATCTTCAGAAAGGCGAAGGACCTGCAAAACCTCTTTCTTGGAGAAACACAGTATCAAGATTTAGAAAACTATACCCTAGAGAAGCACCTATAAATGACATTTTCACTAATGGAAAAGAAATGTCTTTAGATGAAGCAGATGCAACATGGATTTCTGATGAACCTTACTATTACAATTCTGAAACCGATGTTTATGTTACTTTCATAAGGTCAGCAGGTAATAAGCCTGTTACAGTTAGTGGGGATGTTCATAGGGCAATGAAATCTGCTTATAGCAACATGGTCAACAAACCTTCAAGTATGAATCAAATATCTAGGGATTTTCAGATTCCCCGTGCATGGTTTGACGAATATAGACGAGTTCATGGTTGGACTCACGATATGGACCCATTTACTAATGAAGAATTGAAAGATGCTGATTCAGTCGAAGACCTTGTTGATGAATTAGTGTTACGCCGAAGGCGTTCTCTACATATAACTTATGAAAAGAAAAAGTGGGATGAAATACAAAAAGACGCTGAAAAATGGAGAGAATTTGAAGATACCTTTATCGAGCACCTAAAGATTCATAAACCGGAACATAGAGAAGTACAAATGATTACTTTACAAGAAACTGACCCCTATGCACTTGTTATATCCCCCACAGACCTCCATTATGGAAAATACGGATGGGAAGATGAAGTAGGGGAAAGATATGACTTTGACGAAGCACGAAAAAGACTTCACGAAGCGACTAGTGCATTAATTTCAAGATTAGGCGGAACACCGGAAAAAATTATAGTCGCGGCTGGCTCAGATTGGTTTCATGTGGATAATGACGGTGGCACAACAACTGCGGGTACTGCACAAGACAGATACGGTAGTCCGGCACAGATTTTGATGCAGGGTTGTGAATTAGCAAAAGAGCACATAGATATGCTTAGAAGTGTTGCACCTGTTGAAGTTGTTTTCATGGCGGGTAATCATGACCGTCATTCAACCTTAGCATTAGGGCTATTTTTGAAAGCAACTTACGAATCTTGTGATGACTGTACCGTTATTCTTGATGCAAACATGAGCAGACAGTATATTACCTATGGAAATACACTTTTAGGCTTTACACATGGAGATGGTGTGCGATTTAATCAATTACCTTCAACTATGGCTAAAGAACAATGGGAGAATTGGGGTAAGTGCCGATATAAGGTATGGTTTTCCGGTCATCTTCATCATCAAGCCCTAAAAGAGCATGGTGGTGCGTTTTGTGTTCAATTACCTAGTCTTGCCGGACATGACCGTTGGCATCATAGAAAAGGATTTGTGAGCCAAGCCGGAATGTCTGCACATTTAATTGACCGCGAAGAAGGTATGATAGGAAGTATGTTTAAGCCCGTAGTCGATGAGTGATTTACGGTGCTAGTGTGCGACTACTGTCAAGAAACGTCTATCTCCGCTCCTTATATGACTCATGACATTTACTTAAAGACATTGGGACTATGCCCCGTATGTGGGAAAAACGGAAGTGTAAGAAATGTCTGATATACTAAGAGGATTTAATTTAGAGCGTTCAAGAACAGATTTTAAGCATTTTTATGAATGGGTTGGTTATGTTTGGGGCGACCACATAGGCGAATGGGATAAATTGTATCGTGATAGGCAAGAAGCCAATGTTCACCGTGTTTGTATCATTGCTCCGCGTGACCACAGTAAGTCAACAACCTTAAGAATGGTAATGTTGCATCAATGCCTATTCAATACATGGCGAGACAAGCCTTTTACTATATGGTTGTTCTCTGCGTCTAAAGAATTGGCCGCTAACAGGCTCGAAGAAATACGAGGCGATATGATGCGTCATAGAGAACTTAGAAAGTTTATTGATATGCGAAGGGGTGGAAAACTTAACTTAAGATTCACAAATGGGGCATGGATTAAGGCTACCGGTATAGGTTCTGCTATTCGTGGTGAACATCCGGCTTGTATTGCTATGGATGACGTACTCGATGATACAGGAGACATTACCCCCGAATCCACTAGGCATTGGTTTAGAAAAAAGATAACACCGATGCTTTCTCCCGGAACTTGGATGTATTGTGTCGGCACACCAATGGGAATGACTGATTTATACCACACCGAAATGCTAGAGAACCCTGCTTGGAAAACATGGCTCGGTTCTGCTTTCCCCAATTGGGATGAATGGAAGTCTGACCCCGATGGTGTGGATTTAGAATGCCTATGGCCGGAACATCGGTCACTAGACTTCTTGATGGAACAAAAACAGGCTATGGGGGATTTAGCATTCGTACAAGAATATCTTTGTAAGGTTGTGGATGAAGATGCTCAAGTTTTTACTAGGTACGATACGCGAGCACACTTAGAATCAACCGATATAATGATGACAGGTAAAGAATTAGATGGAAAATACGCCATAGGCTTTGACCCTGCACATGGATTGGGAAGAGACTATTCTGTAATGGTTGTTGTTAGGCAAGATAAGGATGGTGACCTTCATGTTGTTGATTTATGGAGACGTAATGATTTTCCCCCTGCGAAGCAGGTCGATGAGATTTTGTCTATGTGTAAAAAATATGATAATCCGGCTTTTGCTTGCGAAGATGCGGGATTCCAAAGGCTCTATGAACAATTATTGTTAGAAAGGGGGGCAATGGTGGACTTTAGACCTTCTAAGGTAAGTAATAAGACACTAAAACAGGCACTATTGAATAGGTTGCGTGTTTGGTTTGAACAACAGAGGATTCACTTTCCATTTGGGGATGATAAAACTAGAAGAAACATGAACATCATCTTAGAAGAATTAGACCACCATGTATGGAAGCAAGGCGAGATTATGGACGTTGGGAGACACAACGATACAGTAATGGCTCTTGCACACGCAGTTGACCAGTTTTATTCGTGGGATAGGGGAGCACCTGTTGCTACCGGAAAGATTGAATCAAGTGGTTGGCTTCGACCGGATGGTGAATCTAAAGCACCAAGATATAGCAGACCGCAGACAGGACGCTACCGCATACTTTAGAATATGTACCATATTAGTAAAAACATACAGTCAAACCAAATGAAAAGCCAAATTAGGTCGTCTATCCAATCATTTT
>TARA_R100001443_G_scaffold18771_3_pt1 | contig 10339 bp, 5 predicted proteins | sample TARA_R100001443 | Tara Oceans TARA_R100001443 (sample SAMEA2622142) | marine metagenome | biome: marine biome (ENVO:00000447); feature: deep chlorophyll maximum layer (ENVO:xxxxxxxx); material: "saline water (ENVO:00002010), including plankton (ENVO:xxxxxxxx)" | depth 50 m
AATTTTACTTTGATAAAAAAACTAATAAGTTAAAACTAGAAGAAAACCCTATTAAAATTAATAATGAAGTTACTTATATACCTACTACAAAAACTGACGCTTTCAGACAAGCAAAACTTGAAAAGAAATTACCTGTTGCACAAAAAGAAGGTAAGAAAGAAGCTAGATTAAAAAGAAAAACAGATGCTGCAGAAGAAGCAAGATTAGCAGAAGAACAAGCACAACGAGATGCTGCAACAGAGGAAGATGTAATAGATTTAGAAAACGATTATAATCCATACGAAGATGATTTCGGTGACGATGGTAGTTACTTTAGATTTGATGGAACAGTAGCAAACCCCTTACCTAAAGGTAAAGTAAAACTTATTGCTAACCAAGCTGTTAGACAACTAAAAATAAAACCTAAAGTTACTGTTGTTAGTAACTATGCAGATTTAGAAGCTAACTACCCTAAATTATATGAAAGAGCTAGAGCAGGTAGAGAACAATATGGAGATGATTTTGGTACAGTAAACGCTGTAGGTTATTCTATAGGTGATGAAGTAATTATATTTTCAGATTTTGTTAGAACTGAGCAACAACTAAAGTTTGTTATAGCTCACGAAACTATAGGACACTTTGGTTTAAAATCTTTAATATCTCAAAAACAATTTAATACCGTTATGCAAAAAGTATACGATACTGATAGCCATATTAGAGCTGTTGCAGACCTTAACATAGAAAATGGTATGGAAAAATTTGAAGCTATTGAGGAAGCATTAGCCGACGCAGCAGCCTATTTAGATAATAGTACTATTAGTAGAGTAATAAATGCAATAAAAGTTTTCTTAAATAAATATTTAGGTACTAACTTTGATGCTATAGCTGATGGTAGTAGATACCTTATAAATCAATCTAGGAGATATTTACGTACAGGAGATGTAGGTAATTATGTATCACTACAACAACTTCTTAAAAATATAAAACAACTAGAACAAGACAAAGTTTTTGGTCGTTATAATGCTGAAACATATAACGACGGACAGCTTGATATGCTTAACAAAACACATGCACTTAATTTACAAACAGGTAAGTACGGTGGTTTTGCTGGAGCCCAACAATGGATAAAAGAAGTTTTTAGTAATAAATCTTTAGCTACAAAAATTAGAGACTTTAAAACTTTTGTAGACAGAAAAATAGAAGGCCTCCAATCGTTAAATAATTTAGCAAATAAAAATGAAGGGTCTCAAGTAGGATATAATGTATTGCAACAAATTCAAGCACAAGTCAGAGCCTATGTAGGTAAATATGCAGAAATGACTCCGATGACATTTAAACCTAATACTTTAGTACCGTTTGGTGATAACAAAGTAGAACCTGATACTGTAGAGATAGAAGACGAAGAAGGTAATATGGTAACAGTAGATAACGATGCAGGACTAACTCCATTAGAAAGACAACGAGTTGGTGAATTAAAAGCGTTTGCTGCGTTACATTTAAGAAATAAATTTTCAGAATCTAAAATAGCTGAACTTGGTTTAGATGAATTAATTATTACAAAAGATAAAAATGGTAAAACTCTAACTGAATTTGTATACAACGAAGAAGCTTTTCAAAAAATAAAAGAAGCAGCAAAACTAACAAAAGAAGATTTTGAAAAAGGATTTACAATACCAACTGCTCTTGATAAAGATGGTAAAGCACTAGAAGAACAAGGTGGATATACATATAGAGCTAGCACACCAGAAGAAACAGGTGAAGCTCCAGGGCAGTTTGAACCTTTTATTATTTCAGACAGAATATTTAAAGCTTACGAAGAAGCAACAGAAGTTATGGCTGAGGGTTCTAAGGATGTGCTTGAAGCAAATATAAGAGGTGTTTTAGCACAAAGAGATGACGTTTTAAGTTCAATAAAAGATTTATCTAGCGAAGATTTTCAAGGCAATCACATGCTTGCTATAGAAAATATTATAAAAAAATATAAAGAATTATATTTTGAAAACCATACTGTTGATAAAAGAGGTGAAATTAAAACTGATAAAGAATCTGTGGCTATGGCGGATGAATTTTTAGCAAGAGCTCAACGTGCTATGTTTGAAGAAAAAAAATTACAAGACTGGATAAACCAAGACGCTACAGAAGTAGGCGTATATGAACGTGAAAATGCATCAGAAGAATTTGCAGATATAGTATCTGGGTTAGAAGATTTAAACCAGCTTTTAAATGGTAAAGAGTCTAAAGCATATGATATAAAAGATGATGTTTCAGCTTTAATAGCTTTAGATTTAGAAAATATGCAAACTGCTAAAACTACTAAAGCTTCTATACTAGGTGGGTATGTACCATTTACTAGACGAGGTGATACACAAGTAACAATACGAGCATATGCACTTGATGAAAATGGAGATATAAATGAACGGGTTCAACTAGATGATAGCATAAAAGATAGTTTACCATATTATCAAACAAACGGCGTACAAGCCGCAGAAAGTATTAGAGATAAAATTAATGATATATTTAATCCAGCTCAAGAAGGTAAAGAAGATAGAAAATATGTACCTCGTAAAGTAAAAGACGCTAGTGGTGAAATGGTAGAGGTAGCACTTGTACCAGAAGTATCAGGTATTCAAGAAGGACAACCGTTTCAAAATGAAATGGATATATATTTATTTACTAGAAAAATAAGACAACTTGGGTTTCCAGAACCTAATCCTAAACAACGAGAAAATATATTTAAAGAACTTAGCAGACAAGGAGATAGAGCTAGAAAAAGTTTAGAACGTTCAGGTAATCCAGGATGGGATGCAGATGTTTTAAAAAATATTGCTGAACATTTAGAAATACAAGCTCATTTAGTAGGTAGAAATTACCATAGATATAAAATTGATAGCCTTATGGATAGTAGAAGAGGACAAAAATTATGGTTTGGTAACAAGAAAAAACTTGATAGATTACATAAAGAATTAAAAGCTGCAGAAGCAGGAGATAATCAATTTGCTAAAGAAGAAGCCCGAAGAAAGTACGACCGCTACGCAAATCAGTATAGATATAGTGCTGGTTCTTTAGACCCTAGGATTCAAGGTGGCACAGTAACTGTATATAGAAACAAAGGTGTACTTGGTCGTGGAGAAAGAGAAGCTGTAGAAATGCCATTGCAAGCAAGAGGGAACGATTACAAAACAAGGTTTAGAAGTTTAATAGATTTTTATGCAAGAAATCCTAATGTATCCGAATCAACTGAGGATTATATATCTAGGTCTAAAGCAGGACAATTCTTTAAACTGTTAACTGTTACTTCTCAATTAGGTTTATCTCCAGCTACTGGGTTTGTAAACTCATTAGCCATGGAAACACATTCAGTAAATTATTTAGCAGGTTACAATCCAGAAAGTGGATATGGTGGAGGCTTTGGATTTATGAAATCACAAAAAGCAATGTATAAAGCCTTTACTCAAATGAATGATATTTACGGAACTCTAAGAAATCAATTTACTACTGAAGAACAATACGATGGAAGGAACGTAGACTTAGCTGGATTAAAATATGTAGAACAAATGGCTGGTGTTGATAAAGATGGAAACTTATTAACAAACAAAAAAGACCAAGAGCGTGCTCAAAGAATACGAGATAAACATGGGTTATCAGAAGATGAAGCTCGTGTTATATACGAAACTACAAAAGCAGGAGTATTACAAGCTTCCCAATATAATGCATTAATTGGTACAGCTCGAGGTGGTTTAGGTAATGTTAAGCTAGCAGAAGTGGTAAGAAAGTGGATGTCTATATTCTCATACACAGAACAACTAAACAGAAGAACTACTTTCTTAGCAAGTTATAGACTACAAAAAGAAAAACTTATGAGGGCAAAAAATGAAGAAACTGCTAGTGCAGAAACTATAGCAGAAGCATCAGCTTGGGCTCGTGACGCAGTCAATACATCTCAAGGTGAGTACTCTATGTTTAACAGACCTGAAATATCTAGAGGAGCTATTACTAATTACTTAATGGTGTATAAACAGTTTATGATTATCTCTACTGAGTTAATGAGTAATATGCCAAGAAGTCAGAAGATAGCATTCTTAGCTATGCTGTGGCTTTTCTCAGGATTAAAAGGATGGCCTTTTGCTGAAGACATTGCAGATGTACTTGATACGTTAATTCAAAAATCAGGTATTAAAATGGGAACTATAGAAAAAGAAGCTAATGATTTCTTTGAAGAGTTATTACCTGGGTCAGCTAAGATTATTATGCGGGGCCCTCTAGATAATATAACAGGTGCTACCATGTCAACTCGTTTAGGTATGGGTGATATGTTACCATTATCAGGTATAGGTAAAGCAGGTGCTGATAATTGGAGAGAAACTGCAAATTTCTTAGGCCCTGTTTGGTCAACTCTTGAGTCAACGTGGGCTACAATGAGTAATGTAGCTTTAGCTACTGGAAGTTTAATAGGTTTAAATGATAGACAAATAGGTCTTGGAACAATCCTTAGAGAGCAACCTTTTGGTGGTGTTAGAGGCATATCAGAAAGTATAATTTTTGCAATGGATGGGAACATAACAAACAGACAAGGCAAAGTTATATCTCGAGATGTTGGTATAGCAGACATAGCGTTTAGGTTTCTTAACTTCTATCCAGCTAAAGCTAATTATCAAAACGATATAATACGTATGCACAAACAAACAGCTGATTATGCTAAAGCGTTAAAGATGGAATTTACTAGTGATTATGTTAAAGCAAGGATAAGAGGTGACAGAGATACAATGAGAGAAGTCGCACGAGATGTAGCTAGACATAATAAAAAACATAAAGGCACAGCTCTTGAATTTAGAGATTGGAAAAAATCTGCTGATAGAGCGTATGATTCATGGAGTCTACCAGCTGCTGAACGATACAGAAAGTTTGCACCAAAAACCATACGACCTGATTTAAAACGTATAATGGATGCGTACGGCGTAGAGCAAGATATGTAAAGTTTTAGGGGGTACCTAGGGTATAGCCCCCCTCTAGAAACAGCCTTCTCGAGCCTCTCAGACCCCTTCTTTTTTGTCAATTACCTGTAATTTTCCATATGATAGGTCATCTGCCTCCATATCGGCGTTTTCTAGTAGGCTCTGAAATCTAGGGTGGGTAAGATTAAATCCAATAACATAAGTCTGTGCTAACTTCACAGGAGTATCTTTACCAAGTGATGCTTTCTCTGACTTAGGAGTAGCAACCACATTCTCATCAACGAGTTCTTGTTTGAATGTCTTGTAGTCAGCACCACGCACGGACAACCACTTTCTAAAATGAGTTCTGTCTACCATCATAGTCCCTTTATCAAATGGCTCTAACGCAGACTTGCGATATACATCTAGTCTTATTCTTATATCTCCTCTTGGTATTCTAGAGAAATCAGGTAATGACTTCTGACCTATGGTATGCATAACAGTAACAGATGTATCAGCTGAATCAGCCATATACTCTGCGACTAAATCGAATGCGTCTACTTGATTCTCTTGTACTGACCTACGGATAGCTCCTATCTGTGCAAGTACCCATTCAGTAGACTGCTCGTACTCAAAGTTTATCAGCCCCCACTCTTTAGCTAGGCTCATAGATAGGTCAGCAAGTATAATAGATTGCTCCCAGTATCTTTCTTCCCCACTAAACTTGGCTTTATATTTTTTATGAAAGTTATCTGTAGCCTCTGCTATAGCAGATTGGATTCCCTGTTCCCCCATCTCAAGTAGCTTTTTAATAAATACTTTACCAGCTTCACCATAATTAGAATGGATTGCGTCGTAAATCTTTTTACCTACATTAGTATTTCTAGTAAATACAGGCGTTGATGGGACTGTCACTTCTAATAGCCTAGCCATTTGTGCGTCTGTGTCCAGACCAGATGCAATTAGCTTACTTTGTAACGACTTGTTGGTGGATACTATAACAGGTGTAGCCCATGTCTTAGCGTCACGCTCTTCTGAGTTTCTATTAAGTCTTGCTTTATCACGTCCCTGTGATACCCAGTAACAAAAATCTCCGACTTCTTTATCGTTCATCATGGTTACTTCGTCTATGGTTAGCGGCAAGTTAGCGTATGTACCAAGACGTGAGAACAAGCTGTTCTGTGTGTACTTAGCTGCAAAGTGTAGCTTATCAGGGTTACCATATATAGATTGAGCCCAGTATTGAGATAGCGTTTTACCACCACCCGTTGGCCCATACAGTGATACTGTCAGTCCTTTAAGTCCAGTAAAGTTATATAGGGGTGCTGAAAATCCTACACCTAGTACAAACATATGTGATTTAAGATTAGCTTTCTCTAGTACAGATGTAAGATTAACCCATTGTTGTAATGAGCCTTTAGTACTAAACATATCTGTACTACTCTTAGATACAACCGAGGCTAGATTAATCTTCTCCTCTGTAACTGACCCGTCGTCTTTACGTCTAAGTATAGTGTTACCTAAAACAAATGATTGGTTACGTTCTTTCCAACCCATAGTAGAATACAGGTTTGTCATTGTACGAATCTGTCTCAATTCATCCATGTAAGTTCTTAGCATAAGTTGAAAGTACTCCGTTTGCTTTTTATTGTACAATACAATCCCTTGGTCTGCTATAGCACTAGGAAACTCACGGTTTCCATCAGTGAGATGAGCTTGCCTTAGTACAAGTTCTTGCCACCCCATATGAGGTCTATTCCAATGATACCTTACAGTTTCGTACCCTAAAGATTCATCATGTCCATATGCTACAGGGTATATATCAAACTTACATACATCTATATCTGTATCATCTATGGTTACTTTTATACCCTCTTTAGTTCTTTTAAATGGTTTAGGCATAGGTATTGAATTAGCTATCTTATCAGGAGCTTCTTTATCTACTGGGGCTTCTTGATATTGCACACCTAATCTAGCAGGAGACCCTATCTTACCCTTATACTTACAGCCTTTACATCCACTAGGTCTATTTGTTTCAAATTTTAAACACGTAGTAGGGCCTGAAGCAGACTCTCTCCACTGCACAAGTTTATTTATAGTAGCTTCTTTACTATATCTAGAATGCCCCTTAGACCACTGTATTGCCGTTTTTTCGGGGCTAACGCAGAACGCCGCTACTCCTATCATGCTATACCACAACGGCTCGTCTACTTCATTTTGATGGGCTACAGCCCATTCTATTTGTTTGCACTTACTAGAAACAACAGAGCCTATAGATGGTTGGTGCTCTTGGTTACTAGCTAGATTACCTAACAATGAGTTGTCTTGTAATGAGCTATCTTCTCCACGCATGTTTTTGCGATAGTAATATGATAGGCATTCTTGTATCACTGAGTTGTCAGTAGGTTTTGACGCTACTAAAACTTTAACTTCATTACCATTCTTAGGATTATGTGTGCCTATAGGCCTTAAAACTAAAGCACTGTTTGCTGTAAGCCCAGCGTCTATCTTAAATTCTTTGTCAATACAAGCTTGTTTCATAGCCTCTGCTAGTGGCTTCCACTTTTCAGGCTCCAATTCTTTTGTCAATACCCAGTAAACATGTAGCCCATTACCTGAATGCACTATCATAGGTTTGGGTAAACCCATGTCTTTTACAAATTTACCTAATGCAATAAGACCTTCCTTCCAAGATGGATAGGGTTTATTTGACCCACAATCTACATCTATGGCTATAACTTTAGTAGCTCGTACGTTATCTTGTTTTCTATTTCCTTTCTGTTTAAATGCTGATATAGCAAAGTATGTATTATTATTGGTTTTATCCAACCTCTCACACACCGTTGCCAGCTCGTCTACCGTTTTAAAAAACCCTTGTTTTCTACCATCAGTATTAATAACTGTGGTGACATAGAATCCTTCTGTCGGTAGAACTTGCTGGAAAAATTCCAACATATTCATTTGATTACCTTTCTTGTTATATGGGAGTAGCTGGAAAAACTGAAATCTACTAAAGCAAAAACCAACTACCCCTTTTTTAATATACTATTTCTTTTTCTCTAAAACCTCAAGAAGCTCTTTGAATCTATCTTTCTGTTCTAGTGCGATAATGTTAGGCTGAGGCCACCCATTCTCCATAACTTTTAACAAATTTCTTAGAGTACTTATAACTCTATCGTGATTTTTTTTACGGACAGGCTTTCCTTTTATCCATCCGTAATATGTCATGCGAGATATAGTAAACAACTCAGCCATATTACTGGTCGTAAGTAACATATGCTTTCTTAGAGCTTCAACTTTTTTAAAGTCTAATGGAGCTCTGTTAGTCATCAGTATCTCCAATTAAATTAGCTATCTCATCTGCTAAATTACTGCTGTCTGTAGCAACTGCAACTGGTGCAGGCTCTTCAACAGGAGCTGGTTTAGCTTTAGGTTTAGCTTTAGCTTTTGGTTTAGCTTTAACAGGTGCAGGTGCAACTTCTGCATCTTCAGCAGGGACGTTAACATTTATGTCAACTTCTTGTGATGTGTTTGTACTTTCGTCAGAAAAAGTAAAGCCATCTTCTTTTTCAAACCCAAAACTATCAGCCCCGCTTCCGCCTTGAACATACTCAATAAGTTGCACAGCTTTAAGTCTTATAGTTACACCACAACCTATAGCAGAACTATAGAATGCAAGTTCACCACCTACTTTAATTACTGAGCCACCCCATATGTTGTGGTCAAATACTTCATTGTTATCACAATCAAATACTTGAGGCTTATATTTAGATTTAAACTTTACAATAATGTTGCCTGTCTCTACTGAATTACCATCATCATCTTTTACTGTTTCTTTTAGATAAGGTAGTGGAGCTTGTTTAAGTTTTTTATTAGGGTTGTTTTCTTTTTCAGCTTTAATACCAGCTAGTAATACAGCATTGATTTGTTCTATTATAGGTTTAGCGTCTTCTGGAGATAAAGATAAATTAACTTTATACTTACCATCAGAATATTCTCTACCTTCATCAGGTTTACTAATGTGAGGGTAGTTAGCTACACCTTTGGGTGTTGTTATTTTTGTAGTCATTGATTTTCCTCCGACTTATTGTTAATTGTAAAACCTACTTCTTTAGTGAATCCATATTCTTCTGCAGAACTAAGCTTTGGTTTATTTGCTACAACAAGTTGTCCTATCACTTTACTTACGATTTCGGTTCCGATAATCGAATCGACATAAGCTTGAACATCTATTGGTACAAGACCACCAAACTTAAACTCAAGTTTAGGAAAGTCTACTCCTGTATCAAAACACAATGTGGTCTTACTAATCTCAGGTGCAATACCTCTCATAGACAATGTCTTTTGATATGCGTTCAAACTTTTTAGTGATGAAGGCGTTACTTGTAGTAAGTAAATTTCTTCATGTGGTTGATTTGCAAAAATAATAGCAAGTCTTTTAATATCAGAACACGCTTTTATTTTGTGCCCTTGTGGTGTAATTCTAGAGCCCCAAGAATTTTGAGGACATAATGCACACACGTCACATTGAAGTGAGACACTATCTACACTAGGTGTTACACCATCTAATGAATAGCAATCAGGTGTATACGATTCTCTATCAAAAGAAAACTCTCCTTCATAATATTGTTTAGATAAGTTTGGACTCGCACCCACAATTATTACATCTAAACTTGTCTCATCAAGTGTCCTTATTTTATCTTGAGACACAACATGAAACTTAGAATCTCTGATTGATAATCTTGAGTTAATCATTTAGTCTTCTGCTTTTACAGAGGGTTTCCTAACATTAACATCAATACGTGTACCATAATTTACACCTGATGGTACAGATTTATTGGCCTCTATATAACCACGTACTGCTGTTTTACTAACTCGTTTTTCAAGCAAATCATATGCGTCATTGTCCTTTATAAAACCTAGTGTTGCGTCCCAATCTTCTACTCTTGCAAAATCAGTAGTCGTTAGGAATGCTGTACCACTAGATGTTTTAAAAGAATCAACACCATCTTTATCTGCTTTTTCTTTTAGCCAAGCTTCTAACTTAGCCATGTTCTCTTTTATAATTTTAACTTTAGCTTTAGTATCAGATTCGAGAGATTCTTTCTCGTTTCTATAACCTATATACTTAGCTACTACTTTATCTACAGTTACACTCATTCGTCTGTTCCCTCCTTAATAAGGTCTAGTAATAAACCCTGTAATTTTTGTTTGTTCTTTAGCCTTTCAAACATTTTATGTTCAAGGTCAGTAGCCTCTATATGTATTATGTTTGATACGTGCTTTTTTCCTATCCTTTCTATCCTCCCATTTGCTTGAACATACTGTTCATTACTAGTCACTGGCCCATACCAAATAATAGTACTAGCAGAGGTTAGTGTTAGACCATGAGCCATAGTAGCAGGATGGGCTACCAAGACATGTGGGTC
>TARA_R100001443_G_scaffold24251_4_pt1 | contig 10335 bp, 16 predicted proteins | sample TARA_R100001443 | Tara Oceans TARA_R100001443 (sample SAMEA2622142) | marine metagenome | biome: marine biome (ENVO:00000447); feature: deep chlorophyll maximum layer (ENVO:xxxxxxxx); material: "saline water (ENVO:00002010), including plankton (ENVO:xxxxxxxx)" | depth 50 m
ACAAATTACATGCAATGCAAGAAGACTTTAACACAAGAAACAAACAACTACAACAAGCAAATGTAGCAAATACAGTAGGTGCATTAGGTAATTTAGCTAGTGCAATGTCTTCCTTAGCTGGTGATAATAAAGAATTAGCTATTGCAGGTGCAATTATGGACACTTACGCTGGAGCAAATAAAGCATTAGCACAAGGTGGTATGGTACAAGGTATTATAGGTGCTACTGCTGTTGTTCTTGCTGGTCTTGCAAATGTTAAAAAAATAATGCAAACAGATGTGCCAGGAAGAACATCAGCTGGATCAGTATCTATAGATGCTAGTACACCAGCACCAGAATTTTTTAGTGGTGGATTTGATCTACAAGGAGCAGTAACACCAGAACAACAACCACTACAAGCGTTTGTATTAACTGATGAAATGACTAATAGCCAAAACCAATTAGCTAATATTAGGCGTAGAGCAACAATATAAAAACAAAATAAATATTAATTAAATCTATATAATAATATGCCATGTACTAAATGTAAAGATGAAAACTATAAGTGGGGTAAAACAGGAAGCTGTAAATATGCCACTAAAGAAGAATGCGAAAGAGCTAATCCTAAAAAATATAATAAAATGAATCCAACACCACTAGGAAAAAAGTCGTATGAAGAATACGCAAAAGAATTAAAAGAAATGAATCTAAGTGAAGTAGAAAGAGTAGAATTATCATCAGTAGAAGAATTAAAAAAACAAATAAAAGGCATGAAAAGTGCTTTAGATTACGTTGATAAAAGAATAGTTGAAGGAGATAAATACATTAAAGAATTAATAAAATATAGAAATTTCTCATTAAATGTTTATTCTAAATTAATAAAGTTAAAGCCTAAAATGCAAGAAGTAGCACAAGATAAATTAGATAAATTTGAAAAATTAGCAAAAGACTTAGGTCTATCTATTGACAGAGTGCCAGAAGTCAGAGAAATAAAAGAATTAATATCTGAAACTAAAAAGCAAATGAAAGAAACAAAAGATTTAATAAAAAGATTTGAACAACAAGGATTAAAATAATAATATGAAAAATACAAAAATAGTAGAACTTGTAATAGAAGAAAATAACGAAGCGTTAGCAATAGATGCTATTAGCTTAGTATCAGCTCCAGCTATAGAACAAGACTTTGTATATTTTGGAAAAGAAAAGCATAACTTAACATTCGCAAAAGTAGATGAAGAAAAAAGAATGCTAGTTAGTCCAGCTCTTATTCCTAATAAACAAATATTTAGATATGATCCTAATACTGATTCTGAATACTATGTTTACTTTAGTCCAGATACAGTACGTAAGGCTAGTGAACTATACTTAAAACATAATAACCACCACAAAGCTACATACGAACACCAAGACCGAGTATCTGGCGTATTAACAACTGAATCCTGGATAATAGAAGACCCTAAAAATGACAAGTCTACACTATATGGTTATGACTTACCTAAGGGTACATGGATGGTTAAAATGCGTATAGACAATGATGATTTATGGCAAAAGATAAAAGCTGGAGAATTAAAAGGTCTATCAATAGAAGGCTACTTTGTGGATAAAATGCAAAACATGAGTAAAGAAGAATTTACAATAGAAGAAATAAGAACTGCACTTAAAGAAATAATAAGTCCAAAACTTAGTAAAGCTAAGGAAATAGAATTAAAAGCAAGGGCAAAGATTGATTCTTATGCACAAGATGCTGAAAAGTTATATTGGAATATTAAAGAAAGGGCAGAAAAAGAATTATCAGGAACTTTTCAAATGATAGAAAAAGATTCAAAAAAAGTTAAAAAAATATTAGAAGAAGTACAAGATGATTATTCTGATTTTCTAAAAAGTTTAAAAGCAATAGGTATAAAACCTAGTGAAATTAAACAACCTAGACAGTTTGAATTAGCAATAAAAGAAACATCTGATTGGTATGAAAAATTAGAAAAATTATCTACAAAAATTAAAAAGATAAATATTTAAGACAATAAATATGAAAAAGAAACCAACAAACGAAGAAATACTAACTGCTCTAAATGAAATAATAAGAGATTCTCAAAAACCTAAAAAGGTAGAGTTAAGTTTAGTTAAAGATATTGAAAAAATATATGGTAAACTAATTAAAGATAGGTCAAAAATTACTACAAATGATGCTATTGAATCTATAAGGTCATTAAAATTAGAAGTTGTTAAAATTAAACAAGATAGTGCAACAGGTTTAAAAAAAATTGCAGAATTTAAAACAGCAATTAAAGAAATAGGTATTAAATTTCCTGATAGAATGAAAGGTTTAGAAAAACAATTTCAGGAAACTTTAAAAGAAATGGAATCAAAACAAAAAAATTTAGACAAAGCAATGAAAATTTTATGATATTAAAGTAAAAACAAAACAAATAATTAACTATTCTATTATATTAAAAAAGAACACACTATGGATTTAAAAGAAAAAATACTAATTGCACTTGGTCTTGATAAGGAAGAAGAAATCAAACTAGGATGGCAAGCAAAGTCAGAAGATGGTACTATATTCGTATCAACTGCTGAAGAATTAGAACAAGGTGTAGATGTTTCTGTATTAACAGAAGATGGAACTACTATACCATTACCTATTGGAACTTACAAAACAGACACAGGCGTTAGCTTTAGAGTAGAAGAAGAAGGCGTAGTCGGTGAAGTTATGGAATCAGAAACAGAAGAAGAAGATACTGATGAAGATATGAGAAAAGAAGAAGAAGAATACAGCGAAATGGCAGAAGCAGTTGAGTTTAAGTTTCCTGAATCAGATGCAGAAAAGGCTGATTGGGCTAAGTCTTACGAAGAAATGAAAGACAAAGTAGATAACTTAATGGATGCTGTAGCTGATATTAAATCTAGATTAGGTGAAGGTGATACAGAAGAGGTAGAAATGACTGAAGAAACGGTAGAAGAAACACCATCTGACAGTCCTAAGACAGTTACTACTAAGACTACAGAAGTAGTTGAATTTTCAGTAGAAGAATTAAAAGCTGAAAACAAAAAGTTAAAAGAAGAGTTAGCTAAAACACCAGCAGAAGCTCCAATTAACACTAACAAGTTTAGTGCAGAAAGACCTGTACTAAGCAGAAAACAATACAATAAACTTTCTAAGCAAGAAAGATTTTTATATAACTTAAACAAATAATAACTTAAAACAATTTTAAAATGGCGTTTACTACAACTTCAAATTACGCAGGAAAATCGGCAGGATTCTACATTTCTGCTAGTTTAAAAGAAGCGAAGTCGTTAGAGTACTTAACTATGATGGAAAACATTAAGTATAAATCTAACATACAAAGAATGGCTGGATCAGGTGTAGTTGCTGATGCTACTTGTGATTTCACAGATGCAGGTACTTTAGCACTTACTGAAAAAGTATTAGAACCAAAAAACTTGCAAATTAACCTTGATCTATGTAAGAAAACTTTATTAGATTCTTGGGAAGCTATGCAAATGAGAGCAGGTGCAGGCGCACCACCACCAGCATCTTTTGATGACTATGTAATATCTTACATGGGTGAGATTATAGCACAAGCAACAGAAGAAAGCATCTGGGAAGGAACTGCAGTAGCAGGGAAATTCAATGGATTCTTAGGAGCAGTTACAGGTTACTTATTACCAGGTGTTGATGGAACTGTAATTCAATCTTCGGCATCAGGAGCTTATACAGCAGGTAATATTATAGCAAACTTACAGACTTTAACATCTGATATGGCTACTAATGTTTCTTCTATATTAGGTAAAGATGATTTACACATATACATGAACAACAAAACTTACGCATTCTACATTTCAGCAGTATCTACATTAGGATATGTTAATGCATATAACATGAATGGCGATTATGAGCCTGTATTTGAGGGTTACAAAATTGCAGTATGTCCAGGAATGGCTGACAATCAGTTAGTAGCAGGACAAAAGAGTAATTTATATTTTGGGACTGATTTGCTTTCGGATCATACTCGTATAGATTTAATCGATATGGCTTTTACAGGTTCTGACAACATGAGATTAGTAGCTAGATATTCAGCTGGTGTTCAAACTGGAGTAGGTGCAGATATTGTAAGACAATCATAAATTAAATAAGTAGTAGGGGTGTAAAAACCTCTACTCTTTTAACCTTTAAAAATTAATAACTATGGCATGTACAGCTTTAACAAAAGGTAGAGGTCTTGATTGTAACAGAATTACAGGAGGGGTAAAAAATGTTTACTTTTCTGTTTATTCTGATTTTGGTGATACTGACTGGTCTTATGATGGATCAAATCCACAAGAAATAGATAGCATAGACTGGAATAGTAAAAGTATATACAAATATGTTATGCCTTTAGGTGTAGCTAGTGTAACTGATACTATCACAGGATCAACTGAAAATGGCACAATATTTTACACACCAACTGTAAATATTATGCTTAACAAACTTACAAAAGAAGACCAAAACCAAATAAAATTATTAGGACAAACTAAAGTTAGAATGTTAGTAGAATTAAATCAAAAATTAGCTAGTGGACATGATGCAATACTATGTTTAGGTTTTGAGAATGGTATGGACTTAAATACTGGATCAGCAGATACTGGTACAGCATTTGGAGATAGAAATGGTTATACTCTTACCTTTACTGGTTTAGAGAGCAGACCAATGGCATTCTTAGAAGACTACACTACTTCTATATTTGATAATTCAGGATTTACTAACAAAGGAACTCCATTTGTAGTTTCTTCGTAAAACTTCTATCACTAATTTTTAGTGTTTTCATATTTTCTTGATTAGGGTGGCTTTATTGCCACCTTTTTCTTTTATAAGCAAATAAATTAGAGGTTTTTCTATTATATAGTATGATACAAGCAGTTTCAGAATCTTCATTTGATGCATACCTAAGTACAGAAGATGTGCGTATAGACACTTCTGTAGGTTCTGACAAGATACGTTATCTTATGAAATTCATTAATGATATGGATAAGTCTATACAATACGCTTACTCTACTATTCATGAAGTTTACGATAGATATACTAAAATGTCATTTACTTACAATACAACACCAGATGTTTATACTGGAGCAACTAAGCTACTACCAGCTGGTTACTACACTTACGAAGTCTATGAAGTATCATGGACTGGTGCTGTAGCTATTAGTTCTGGTAATGCACCTGTAAACGAAAATGATGTATTACCTGTAGCACCTACACATGGTATTGTACAAGGACTAATTACACAGGGTAAACTGTATGTATCAGAAAAAAGTGGAACAGAAGAAGTACGCTACAAACAATATGAGCAACCAACTTCTTCAAATTATATATATTACGGACAATAAAAAATTAAATTATGCCTATAGAAAACAATAACGAACTATTAAGAGAACAGCTAGGAAAACATAGATGTGATGTTATAGGAACTACTGCAATGACAGGAAAAAACTATTACGCTGTACATTTTCCAGTTACATCAGTTATAACCAGTATATCAGCAAATAATGTTACTGGAGCAACTGGTAGTGCAATATCTAACTTACACACGACTATTCCAGCTGGTACAACCATCTTTTTAAATGTTACAGCAATTAACTTAGCAAGTGGCGTTGCTTTATGCTACTATGAAGATATAATATAATGTTAGGACTATTACAAGGATCAACATTAGAAACTAATAGAAAGGACTTCGACACCTTTTCTTTACTGTTTAACGGTACAGATGAAAGTGTAGACCTAGACCCTGTAGCTAACTCTTTAGAAGGTACTGCTGGTAGCATATCTTTGTGGGCGAAGCTATCTACTGTATCAACAACTGGTAATTTATTTAGAGCTAAAGTAGACTCTAACAATTTTTTTAATATACTTTATCATGCATCAGCTAATGAGCTTAGATTTGCTTATAAGGCTGGTGGTACTAATAAAACTGCTGTTACAAGTGATGCTATAGAAGGTGATGGTAAGTGGCATCATATAGTAGCTACATGGAACGCATCAGAAGATGAAATAAAACTGTATTTAGATGGTACGTTAAAAGCTACAACTACAGGCTTAGGAACTTTTAGTGGTACTTTATCAGAAGCTGGCGTAGGTCAAAATTTAACAGATGGTGGATTTTATAAGGGTTATATAAGCAATGTAGCTGTGTTTAATAGAACAATTACAGCAACAGATGTATTATACATACAGAATAGATCAGCAACAGATGATGCTAAATTTTATCCTATGGATATTTCTAATATGGCAAATCTAGTAGGGTACTATAGGTTTGAAGCTGGATCAGGTACTACTGCATTTGATAGTAGTGGTAATGGTAAAAATGGTACATTAGTAAATACACCAACTTGGAACAATACAACACCAACAAAAAATTAATATGAAATATACATTAATATTAACAGAACAAGTAGCAAGTGTAGATTTTAACCAAGTGTTAGAAACTTCTGAAGAAACATTAAGATATAATAATGATAGGAGTTTAGCTTTGCTTAAATTTGAAGGTGATACACCTAGCTTTTTAGAGGGTAAAACAACTTATGACTATGAACAAATCATGGAAATATTAGACAGTCCAGAATGGACACAAGAAGATTAACTATGAAAGACAATATATTATCAATAAATTTAGGAGTAACAACTGCACCATTAGTACAAGAAGTAAGAGGTAAGGACTATATAGAATACGGTACTGATGACTGGAAAAATTTATACCCTCAATTTATTATTGACCTTTACTACAATAGTTCGACTAATGCATCTATAATCAACTCTACAGCTGAAATAATTGCTGGTGAAGACTTAGTTATAGATGATGAAAATGAAGCAGACTTAGACAGAATTGTTAAATTAAAACAATTTATGGCTAGTCCTAATAGTAAAGAAACAATGCACGAGTTAGTAAAAAAGTTAGCATTTGACTTTAAACTACAAGGTGGGTTCGCTATCAACGTGATTTTTTCGCAAGATCGTACTCGAATAAGCGAAATATATCATGTGCCTGTTGAAAAAATAAGAGTAGAAAGACCAGATGAAATGGGTAGAGTAACTGGTTATTATGTTAGTGCAGACTGGTCTAATACAAGAGTAAACAAACCATATAGAGTACCAGCATTTAATACACACGATAGAACAAGTGCTAGTCAAATACTTTATACAGGTCTATATAGTCCTAATATGTCAGCTTACCACACACCAGACTATTTAGCTGGTAATAACTGGTCTTTAATAGATCAAAAGGTAGCTGAGTTTCACTTAAATAATATTAATTCAGGATTTTCTGGATCGTATGTATTCAGCTTTGCAAATGGCGTACCAACTCGTGAAGAGAGAATGGAAATAGAAAACAGTCTAGCATCTAAATTCCAAGGCAGTGAAAACGCTGGAAAATTCATACTTACTTTTAGTGATGACCAAACAAGGACACCACAAATTACACCAATACAACCAAGCGACCTAGACAAGCAATTTCTAGCCTTACAAGAGCTTTTAGTGCAAAACATACTTACAGCTCATAGAGTTACTTCTCCTATGCTTATGGGTATTAAAAACGAAACTGGACTGGGTTCTAATGTTGATGAATTAAACAGCGCTGGAAATTACTACTTGAATACTGTATGTATGCCCTACCAACTGCATATCATTAAAACACTTAGAAAACTGTTTGCAGTTAATAATATGGATATGCCTATTAGCTTTGTACAGTTAAAACCTATTACATTAGAATTTACTAGCGAAGACCTAAAAGGAGTAATGACACAAGATGAAATACGTGAAGAATTAGGCTTAAAACCGTTAAACGTAGAGATCAGGGAAGACTTCGCAAAAGTAGGTAGTATGGTTACTGATGGCGTAGAATTACCTTTATATGACAGTATAGAAGAAGCAGAAGCAGAAGCTAAAAGAATAGGATGCAAAGGACACCACGAACATAAGCAAGATGGCAAGACTTATTATATGCCTTGTGAAAGTCATGACCAAATAACTAATCTAAGCAAGTGTAATTGTAGTGAAGAATTTATCACACCAAACCCTTGTCAGCCTGGATATGAAGCAATAGGTACAAAAATAAAAGATGGTCGTGAAGTACCTAACTGTGTACCAGTAAAAGCTAAAAAAGAATCATTTAATTTTTCAGAATTAAAAAACTGGATAACAGAAAATGGTGAAGATATACCAGAAGACTGGGAATTAATAGATGAAGAAAATGTAAAAAATGAGCATGAAGACTTTGACTTTGAAGCTGAACTAAACAATATAGCAAATAAAAAAATAGAATTAGCTAGTACAGGTACTGCTAGACCTAATGCAAGAAGTTCACAAGATGGAGTAAATGAAAGTTTTAATGACTACTACAAAGTTAGATATGTTTACTCTAAAGAATATCCAGGTACACCAAGTAGTTCTAGACAATTTTGCAATATTATGATGGCTAGTGAAAAAGTCTATCGTAAGGAAGACATCTTACAATTAACTAATAAAGTTGTAAATGATTATTACTATAGCGAAAGACAAAAAAGAAATATAGGCTGGGGTGCAGAAGGTGCTTTAACTTACTCTATATGGCTTTATAAGGGAGGGGGATCATGTTACCATGCATGGAAAAGACAGATATACAAAACATCTTTAAGGAATGCTAAGGCTAATATTAATAGTAGTCAAATAATATCAGAAGCTAAAGCAAGGAGTGAAGGATTCACACCAGAAGAAAACAATGAATTAGTAGATAAAGCACCTAAGACAATGATTAATGAAGGATTTTTAGAACCAAGATAACTATGGCACAATACGTATTATTTATATCAGAAGAAAAACTAAAAGACAGTACAGCTGTTAATATGAATGTTGATCCAGCGTTTTTATTACCATTCATAAAACAAGCACAAAAGCTATATATAGAAACTGCATTAGGCACAACGCTTAACGACAAGTTAAAAGACCTTATTATAGCTGGTACGCTTAATAATGCTGGAAACGAAGCGTATGCTACATTAGTAAACACATATATAGGCGATTCTTTACCTAACTATGCTTTATATCATGCTATACCATTTCTTAGATTTAAAGTAGAAAATGGAAACATATATAGTAAGACATCAGAAACTGGTACAGCTTTATCTACAGAAGAAGCACAACACTTACGTAGTGAAGTTATGAATACTGGCGAATACTATAGAGAAAGAATGATAGACTATTTAAGAAACAATATATCTAGCTTTCCAGAATATAATCAAAATTCAGGTGCAGATGTATCAGCATCTAGTGATAACTACTATGCTGGTATGAACTTAGAAAGACCTATGCAGAAAGGAACTAAATTAACTTTAAGAGATTTTCTAACACCTGACTTAACATAATGAAGAAAAGCTACAGAGTAAAAGAAATAAACAAAACTAAGCTAAAATCCTACTTGGATAAAAAGCCTAAAAAAACAAACAATGAAAGAAATACAAGACAGCGTACAAGTAGGACTAGCTAACGGATCAGCTATTGGCTTATCAATAGTAGAAGCAAATGAAGTATTGACATTTATTTCACTAAGTCTAGCAATAGCATTTACAATATATAAATTTTTCTTATATGAAAAAAAGAAAACTAAATAGCACAAATCCAAAATACAAACCAAATGATAAAGACATTCCTAAATTTCGTAAGGAGTTTGTTAAGGAAGTTAAAGGGGTTAAAATTTACAAACTATACTACATCTAATTTGGAACACCGAATTAATCTTTTATTAATAAGAGATACACACAGCGAAACATCTACAATAGGTAAGTTGTATTTGAATGGTGAAATGATGTGTGATACATTAGAAAACCCCTGGCTAGACAATCAAAGAAACATATCTTGCATACCAGCTGGACAATACAATGTACGGTTAAGATTAGCAAGAGAAAGCGCAACTAGAGATTATTTACATCTCTTAGTGCAAGAAGTACCAAATAGAAGTTATATACTCTTTCACATAGGAAATACAGCAAAAGATACACAGGGTTGCATTCTTGTTGGCTTAAAGCGTGAACAAGACTTTGTTAGTAACTCAAGACTGGCTATGGATTTACTAATGAAAGAAATAATTAACTTGGGAGGTGAAGATATACATTTAATAATTAAAAATAGATAACATGAAAAATTGGATAACAAACGTATTAGTAAACAAGATTTTAAATAGTCGTAAATTCGTTTATGGCTTAACTGGTGTGGTTGTACCCTACCTTATGCAAAAATTTTCTTGGTCGCCAGATGTGGCTGAAACCGTATGGCACACATGTTTAGTATTAATACTTGGACAAGGCGTTGCAGACATCAATAAAAAATAATCGTTTTAGATTAAAACCACA
>TARA_R100001443_G_scaffold2710_1_pt1 | contig 10334 bp, 6 predicted proteins | sample TARA_R100001443 | Tara Oceans TARA_R100001443 (sample SAMEA2622142) | marine metagenome | biome: marine biome (ENVO:00000447); feature: deep chlorophyll maximum layer (ENVO:xxxxxxxx); material: "saline water (ENVO:00002010), including plankton (ENVO:xxxxxxxx)" | depth 50 m
GTTGACGCGCTGGAAGCACTCGCTGTGGCACTTGAGCTGGCTGCAGAGGCGCTACTCGTCGCAGAACTCGCGTCCACAAGAAGCGACCACTTGGCTGAATCTGTGTTAGAAGTCAGCGGCTGAGAACCGGACGACGTATGCGCTGTTATGCAAATGAAAATATTATTCGTCGAAGTATCTTTCACAATGTCGCGCACCGCGTAGGCTGTACTTGCAGCCCAGTTTCCGCGAAAGGTTCCTATCTCTTGCGTTATATCCAAATCGCCATCGCCATCAAACGCAAGCAGCTTGTTAGCGCGTGCAGTCGCGCCGTCTAAAAATTCTACCGTTGTGATAGTATTCGTCCGCGAAGCCTTGATCGATCTGTCCAGCTGCTCTTGGATCTCCTGCGTCATGTGCGTCAGCTTGTCGAGAGCTTCCTCGTGACTTTCTGCAGGGAACGGGTCCGCAGGCTGATAATCAGTCAGCTGATTTTTTGAGGTAGCCCTCCGCAGCACGACCGTTTCGCCGGACGCCGGTATATTGCCAGACGTAAACGTGACGGTCCCACCGCCAGCTGCGCCAACGCCAGAGACGTTGTAGTGCGTCGATTCAGTCTTAACCACCTCGGCACCAGTGGCGTCAGTGCGGATATACACCTTCATCTCGCTACTAGCGAAAATCTTAAACGTGTAGGTAAAGGCCGCTGTCGAGCCGTTGCCGGACGCCGAGTTTTTAATCGAGGTTGTGCTTACAGTCATTGTGCTGTGTCTTTCTCATATTGCTGCTGACGCAATTCGTAATGCTCACGATTAGCTTTATCGATTTCTTTAAGTTCGGGGCCGAACTCTGGATGCGCGCGGACCATCATGCGCCCGTACTTAATCGCGCCTTGTCTAATTTTTCGGATTTCAAGACGCAGGTCTTCAGTCGCATCGACATTGCCTGCTTTGCTCGCCTTCTGCAGTCTTTTGAAGTCACTATTTTTAAGTAACTTTTTAAGTGCCTTAAATGCCGCCTCGCCTGTTTCTTTGTGAAAGTAATCGAGCTGCGCATCCGTATATACAACGTCTTTACTTTCGTTTTCTGGGTACGGTGCATATGCCAAACGCAGCCGCGCAATCTCATTGTCGACTGGGTTTAAGTCATGCAGCCCAAACCGACTGCGGCTGCGAATGCGACCCCAAGCGTCGCGTGCAGGCAATACGCTAGATTGCGCAAACGGCAACTTCGTCTGCATGCCCGTGCCGATTTTATCGAGTAGCCCTATGCCCGTTTTGCGGCGATAGCGTTTAACATCATCTTGTAAACGCGCAAGTTCGTTTAACAACGAGCTGCCCGGCATAAGTGCCGACGTGGCATAATTCATCATAAACGCATTTAATTTGCGCTGCGGGTCTTGCATCGCATCCATAAACTTCGACACGCCGACCATAAAAGACTTGTTTGTTAAATTGTGACCAACAATTGCGATAGCACCAAACATGGCTTCTAAGTTTGTTCGGTCGTCTGTATCTGTCCCTGACTTAATTGCTTCGGCAACGTCCGCTGCTAGGCCAATAATCGTCGAAATCGGCTCTGCCGTATTATACGGCACCCACGTATCTGTGCCGGGTATGCGTATCGAATAAGGCTTAATCCCACGACGCTCATAGGATGCGCGAACACGCGGATCGGCGCTAATGTTGCCGGTAATCATGTCTTGATCGTGCATCATTGCAATTGTTGCAAAAGTCGCCGTACCCAGCTGCCACTGCATTTTCGCTTTGGCAGCAACAGCACCACCTTGCGCCATCGCTTCTTTGTAAGGCTTTGTAAATGGAGCAATCGGCGATCTGTCGCGCACATATAACAGCGCATTCATGGGCGTTTTAAAGAACGGCACGATCCATCTTGAAATCGGCCCCGACAATGCCTGATGGATTTGCTTCGTCTTACCGTCAAGCTCCTGCTGAAGTGTCGTGCGACGCGCTAAATCTTGCGCCTCTTCTGTCGCAGCTCCCGGCGGGTTAAATATAAAGTCTGCGACATGCTCGGCAAACGCATCACCTTGTTTGCCCGAAAGCCTTGCGTCGCGATATGCAAGCTCGTAAAGCGCACCGCGATAAGCGACGACTTTAATAAAAGCGTCTTCTGCAACAAGAAGCCGCGTCGGCCCGCGACCCATTGTCATCATACTTCCAAGCGCGTTTATGGCATGTCCACCGACACTTCCCTCACGCGCGCCAAACGCTTCTGCAGAAAATGCGTCATAACGTGTAGCTGTTGCACGACTTCCACCGCGACCAGTAATACGGCTTTCAAGCTTTGATGACCCGAACAGTTCTTCGCGTGTTCTAAAGCCTTTCCCTGCAGCCGCTAACGCTTCTTGCGTAGCCATAAATTGCCCGAACATCTTCGCCTGCAGATCTCCAAACGTGACATCACGCACGCCGCCTTTCATGCCGAACACGCCGCGCGTTACACCTTGCATTGCCGCCACGGCAGCGGTGTTCGCGTTGTCGTTCCAAATTGCGGCAAAACCGCCTGCCATGTTTTTTAGATGCGTCCACGGACCAGACAGAATGCTGTTAATCCAAACCTCATGCCATGCATTGAAAACCTTGCGCGACCAATGACCGCCATTAATAACCTCAAGGCGATCCATCAAGTCTGGCGCAGCGCGGTACGCCTCAATAGCTTCATCAAGCGAATCCACGCCGCCAATATCATCAGCGAGCTTTTTATAATCTTTAGCGACAAGCGCCTGCGCGTCTTCACGACTTAAACCCATCACGTTGCGCGCCGGTAATTTCATTGCGTTCAATGCACGCGCAATGTCTGTTTGCGCACCCTTGTACATTGACTGCAGGTTTGCCACTAAATCCGCTTGCTGTTTCCATTCAAGCTTTTGCTGCAAGCTTGCGTTCGGTGCTGCAGCTACATCAGCTAACCCGTCTAGCCTCTTTGCTTCTTCAAAAAACAAATTCTTTGCAGCCGAGACATGTGCTGCCAGCGCCCCGGGATTATTTGGATCAATATTAAACCCACGCTTTAGCATTTCATGCAGGCGCTTTGGATTTGACCCAATTAGATCGGCTAACTCTTGCGTCTCATCTAAGCTAATCTGACGCGAAACGTCAGGATGCATGTTCGGCTGTATTTCTTCAGCGATAGAACCAATTAGATTGCGCACGCTGCCTTCGTCTGGAATTTTAACTTCCATGCCGGGCTGTGTGCCTGTAACGCGTATCCCGCCAAGTATGCCGTTTTGAATATCCGGCTTCTGCATGCGGCTTTCCATAATGCGATTTAACGCATCATCACCGAGCGACTGATAATACTTATACTCGTCTTGCTGCTCTTCTACTAAGCTGCTTGGCCGATCTATAACATCGACCTGATCTGACGCCTCTTCTGCAATAACGGCACCCGGCTGCGGCGCGGGTTCGACCGCTTTTTCTGGCGGCGGCAGTAGTCCTGCAGGAGCCGGAAACGCTTCATTTGGATCAACAAAATCCATAAGTGGCTCGGCATCGACGCCGGATAAATCTTGCGGTTCCCCTGTTCGGAGCTGCGCCGCATTTTCCTGCGCTGCCTGCATTTCTTTTATGCGCTTATATATTTTTGACTGTTCGCCTTTAATGTCGCCAGACAAAACACGGGCCGTTCCTAAACCCAACTTGTTTAGTATAGCGCCTGCGACCTGATACTCTTCGTTCTGTCCATCGATGTCGCTTTCCATCGATGTCGGATCGTAGGGCAAGTCAATAAGGTCTTCCCGCAGAGTGCCATGCAGCTCTGCGCCTTTTGCGTTTATCATTTACGCGCCTCTATTGTGTTGGCAACGAATCTTGATGTTTTAGTAATTTGCGCCATTATTAGCGCATGGATTTGACAACGATTACGAACGAACAGATCGACGCCGCGCTTGCCGACGAATCGCCGGACAACGAAATTGCCATCGAACTTGCGCGCTTAATTGATACCTATACGAAAAACTTTGCCGCGCACTGCGAAAAAGTTGGACGCGTTCCAACTGAATTAATGCTCAAAAAGCCGGACAGCGAAATTGAACGCGTTGCAATGCGTTTAACGAGTCAGGCAATTTCCGACGAATTAGGCGAACCCTTAAAACTCGTCTGGGTTTAAGTTACTGCTGCGGTTGCTCTTGTTGCTGTGCTGCTGTGAGCGCAGTCGCGCCGCCTGCGATAGCGGGTATCGCAAAGCCTTCGCGCTTTACCTTCTGCGGATCTTTCGACAAGTCGAGTACGATTACGCTGCCTTGATCTGGATAAAGTGAATCATCTAGCGTGTCCTTACCCTGCATGAACCGATCATACTCTCTATGTTTGATAGATTCCGCTATTGATCCTGTTTTAATCTCGCCGCCTGTTTGCTTGGCAAGCTTCTGCAGAATCTTTGGCACCTTTTTTTCATAAAGCCGCGCAATAGCGCCGGTCGCGGGTCTGCCACCGTACTCAATCGCGCCGACAGTTTCCGCATGGTTCGGGAACGCAATCATCGTTTTGCCTTCTTCAAGAGCGTCGTAAATTGCGCGCTTCATTGTAAGTTCGACCCAGTTTTTCTTCAGCGGTATGTCCGGCACACCGCCTTGCGCAATGATTGCCTTGTCGCGCGACCTATAGAAATCACGAAGGTCTTTCGATGTAAGCTTGTCCATGAACTCTAGGCCACGATCATAGCCGTCGCTGTCGACCATTTTGGAGCCGTAGCGTTTCGGAGATAGTTCGCGAACAGCGCCGCCGACTTCATTGCCACCGTCGCGCAAACTTTGAAGAGCTGTCACAAACTGATTAAAGGCATCATACATCTGCTCGTCTTTTACCTTTTTAACAGGCAGAGAATTAACAGCTGCCATAATCATGTCATCAGCTGCTTGGTATGGCTTATGAATATCTGGGTCATATTCTCGCAGATCTGTATCAGGATTTATCTTCATGCCTTCCATTTCATTTATAAACTTGCTGTCTATAAATTTCTGCATCGCCTCAACGCGGTCTTTGCCTTTCATCATTCGGCTGAAGCCTTCGTACAAGCCAGACAGGTTTGTCAAGATGTCAACGTCTCTTGCCTGTTCGTTTGGATCAGTGATACGTACCTCGCCATAACCGAAAGCACGTAATTTGTCTTTCAAGCGTTCGTTTATTTCTGTGCCTTCAGCTTTCCATGTGTCCATGACTTCTTCGGTCTGATAACCAAATCTGCCGCCTGCCTGCATTAAATCAGACTGTATCTCTTCAATGAACATCACGCTTTTCGGATCACCGCCGCCGCCGAACATGTCCGGCTGATCCGGCTGATCTAGCACGACCTCGCGATCTGTGCTTCGATAATGCGCAAACGTGTTCTGCTCAAAATGCTGATAAACGTTGGTCTGCGGAAAACGCTTGTCGTCTTCCGGCATTAACAAGCGGACTTCTTTGTAGTTCTCTGGCCTGCCGCTTTCAGTCGGAAATGTAATGCTTGAATATTGCCCCGTGCCATCACCGCCATCTATGTTTTCGATGTAATTGTTTGCTCGGTGAATTGCTTCGTCTTCGCTGTCAAACTTTCCAATTGTATCATAATTATCGATAACGTCGTAACTCGCACGGTTTTCCATTGCTTCAAAGACTTCGTCTCCGTACAGGTTTGCGGAGAGGTCTTCATACAGGTCGCTTATTCGATTTTTAATGGGGCTTGGCAAATCGCCAACGCTACCACGTAGCTCGTTTCTAATCTGCTGAATTATTTCTTTAGCAGCTTCGCGCGCCGCTTCGGCTTCTTCGTTTCCAAAATACGCAGGGTTATTTTCGATATTCAGCTCTACTTCATCTAAGACGCTTTTGTTTTTTTCGGCGTCAAATATATCAAAATACTTATTGATCATAATGTCGACGTAATCCGGTTCTCCGACAAAGCCGCCGTTTAAATTGCGATATCCGCTGACATGTCCCCGCGAAAATTCGTACTCGTCAGTTTCACGACTGCTGATCAAATCATCGAGGTCGTATGCCTCGGTAACAGTATCATATTCGCCAAGCGTGTATCCGACGCTTTCCAAGTCGCGCGCCTCATCAAGACGCACCCGATTTGCTTCCAGAAAATCAGCTATATCTGCTTTTGTAATTGCGCCTTCGGCGTCGCGCAAAAACTTATCGAGGCCGGTTAAACCAATTTCCTCGGCTTTTGCGCCGAACTCAGCAAGTCGCTGTGGTTTACTTAACGTCGCAAGCATTTGCTCACCAGATGCAGATTCCGGCAGTGCATCGAGCATGTTTATCAGGCCGCTGCGAAAGCCCATTTCATCAGGCTGCTGCGCCAGCTGTGTACCTGCGCGCATTGGGTTCTCTGGTAGTGGCCCAACGCCGCTGCGCAACGTCGCGCCGTCGCCGACCATGCGGTTAAACGCGTCACGGCCTGCGCGGTACATACCCGGCGCGCCTGCTATACCAGCAGTCGCTGCAGCGCCAAAACCACCGGCAATAAACGCCTGCGTGTAATTTGGTTTAAACTCGCCGTCTTCTGGGTTGTGCTTTAAACGCTGCATCATCAGATCGCTCACAACGCCATACGCAGCGCCTTCACTGCCTATAATTGTAAAGCCTGCAGCTTTAGCGGCTGATTGCATAAGACGCGACTTGGCAGCGGCTATGCCGCCGTTTTTAATAAGCTGCTGCACAACCTTAAAACCGCCGACGCCGCCAGCATAAGTAAACGGATCTGTCCCTAGACCTTTCAGCATTCTGCCAGTGCCTGACCACGTCCAGTCAGGTAAACGCTCGTACATGTCCAAAAGACCAGCTTGCGCAATCGCAACGTCTGGCGGCAAGTCATCAACTTTAGCCCAATTAATTAAACCACCGCCAAGGTTCCAGTTTAAGTTGCCACCATATTCGACGCCAAACTCGTTGATTTCTTCCGGCGTGCGCGCCGCAGCGCGTTGCCTGCCTTGCAGACGTGTTGCATATGCACGCGGATTAATTGAACGCAAGTTTTCAAGGTTTGCATCGCCGTCTTGTTGGTATTTGCCAACGCCCCAATGATGATCATGCATCGTCTGCGAAACGAAGTTAAAAAGCTTACCTTGTTCATGCTCCGGGTTAAGCATGTCTAATTCCAAGATTTCTTTTGGTGCCTCGTCGTCGTCTGGCGGCACTAAATCCAATTCATACGCAACCTCTGCATCAGCGCCCAAGTCGCGATACATCTGCGCAGTCTCGGATTGCATAAAGCTTTCTTTGTCAGAACGACCGGCAACAGTATCAAGAAAGCTTTCTTGATCTTTTGTAATGATCATTTTACTACCTGTTATTCACTGATGCGCCCGGCGCAGCGGAACTACTTGAACCAAAACCAAAAAACTTACTAAAAAAGTTGCTGTCTGTGTCGCCATCTGTATCGCCGTTTTTATCGTCGTCTTCTTCTTCGGGTCTTATTAAAAGATCTTGAATTGCATTAATTCTGCTTTCGACCGCAAACAATTCACGCGCACGCAAACGATCTGCGCGTGTTATTGTTTTTTCCCTTACGCTTGTCGCCAAATCGCGCGGGGTTGCTTGATCTGAAACCTTGGGAAGTTCGCCGCGAAACATAGCTCGCCATTTATTTTTTAACTCGTCTATGTCGTTAAGCGTCACGTCTTTAAAAGTGTTATTCTCTTGTTTAAGAAATCCAGAAACTTGCGGCGGCAATTGGCGCAAAATATCTTGCGCGACCTTTTTGTTTTCTTCTACTGCACCGGCAATAACGGTAAACGCCGCTTCCGCTGGTCGTTTTCCCTCATCGAGTAAAATTTCATAGCGATCTAAATGCATGGCTCGTTGCGCATTGCGCGAGCCATCTTTGCCAAAAGTGCCGCTGAAAGCGTCTGCAAATATATTTAAACCAAGCGAATTTTTGACGACTTTTCTGTAACGCTCTTGCTCTTCATATTCTGGCGTTTTTGTTTTCCGCTTTTCAATGTAATCATCTAGCTCAAGCTTTAGCGTGTTGCCTATAATATTGTTATCGTGGTCTGCTTCAATCAGGCGTTCGACATCGAGCAGGTCGTCTTCCGTAACTGCATCGCGAATTAGCCCTTTGTACTCAAAGGCCGCTGTTTTATTATAAACGCCATCGTCGCCGGTCAGCTCGTTTATGAGCGGCTGTTTCTTAGTTGGCAATATTTGCGGATTATTGCGTATTTGTGCGGCAGTAAAATTCGGCGGTCTGCCCTCACTGCGCGCTTTTTGTATTTCTTGTTGAATAAACTTTACTTCCGCTGCGCTGCCGGCCTTTAACGCCTTTATTCCATCTCTTTCTCGTTTTTCTTCATCAGCAACAAGACGGCGCGAATCGATACGGTGCTGCTCAGACAGCGTTTTTTGCAATTTCGCTGCGGCATCAGGCAGCAGGTCACGATATGGTGACGTAGCAGATGCATAATTAGCAATTTCTCGCTGCAATTGTTTCGCCGCATCCGGCGTTTTCATTTCAGAATAAATTAACGCTTCACGCATTATGTGATCTTCAACGACATCACTGCGAAATTGTCGAACTTCTTTTTCAATGTTCTGCTGCGTTTCGCCGTTTTCCACGCCAAGCAAGCGAATAAACTCTTCAGTCCTATCGACTATTTGGTTATGCATTGATCCACCAAACGGGTGCCGCTCTAATGACCGCCGCTGCGCAACAACGTGGCCTTTCATTTGCGCCCGATGGTCATCGAGATAGCGTGTGCGCAGCTGCGTCTGAATACCCGGCAACGCGGTACGCAACTTCTGTGATGCCGACGCTCTGAAACGACGTGCAACGTCACGGTCGCGAAGTCGCGCAGCTTGCGCTGCGGCTTGGCGTTCTATCGAAGCGCGATACCTTTGCAGATGCTGCTGCTGCGTCTCGCGTGGACCAAGCATCATGTTTCCCGGTCGCGGCCCAGCACCTGCAGGCATAGCAGGATTAGGCACCATTTTCGACTGACCGACTGCGCCAGTCACTGCGTCGGTCTGCACCTCGAATATAAAATCATCGAGCTTACGCTCTTCACTTGCCAACAGCGTTGCGTTTTCCTGCTTTAACTCGGTGACTGCAATATCGCCGAGTTGCTGACCGCCTTTGACCATTTGCGCGCCGAGCTGGAAAGCTGCGTTCGCAGGAGCAGCATACGCACTCGGCGAAGCTGTCACAGATAACGGTCGCGCACCGCTGTCAGGCGTCAACGCTGTTTGTCTTCTATACTGCGGTATTTTCATTTAAGCATTCGCCAACATAAAGCCGGTTCGTGACATACTTTGCAGACCTTGCAAGGTTGCCGTTTTTGCTCGGATCGCGCCTTGCTGCAGCGCAAGCTGACCTTGATTGCGGAATAAATCAGCTTGGATACGCGCGTTAACACCTTGCTCGCGGATCGCCAATGCCTGTGCATCTGCATTCATACGGCGGACTTGTATTTCTTCATCAGCTTCACGCGCATTCGCAATCTGCACTTCCCGCGCCGTTCCGGTGTCGCTACGAAAACCTGCTGCGCGATACCGCGCTCCGACAGTGGCGTTTAGTCGTTCAAAATCGTCGCGGAAATCTTCAATATTTATTTCGCTGACAAGTTCGGAAAAGTCAGCGCGTATTTCGGCAGCTTTTGCATTGCGCTCTTGAACGCGCGCATTAAAGTCTGCCGCTTGTTTCTGCGCTGCAGCTGCTGCCTTCGCGGCGCGCTTTTGAAACATCATGCCAAAGGCTTGCAAGCCAAGACCCGCGCCGCCTAGCGCCATGCCTGCTGGTCCCATTATTTTACCCTCGCGTAGATTATGTGATCGCTGCCGTCAGGTCCGTAGCCGCGCAGCACGCCTTCGTTTTCAAAACCAAGCCATTCGAGAAACCGACGACCACGCACGAAATCGGCATGCGTCGTTGCTTGCACACGTCTGAATCCCTCGCGCTCGGAAATTTCATCGAGAAACGACCGAACTGCTTTTACTGTCTTTCGCGGTTTTGCGAGCAAGCGGCTGCTCGGCAATAACCACGCCTCGCCCACGCCTTCCCAAACTTTGTAAAGCCCCGCCGCAGCGACGAGATGACCGTCGTCAATCATTGAATACGCCATTTTTGGCATACCGGCGACGACCTCAAAATACGGTTTCATCGTTGTATCAGCATCGGCAAGCACGCCGAAATCTTGACGGCCTTGCTCGATCAAATCTTCAGCATGCGCTGCGATAAAGTCGACAATTTTAATCAAACGTCTGCACTCTTGCGAAGGCCGCAATCACAGTCATGGGCAGCGGTAAATCTTGCCGCACGACGACAAAGCTGTCCTGATCAAACCCTGCCGGAAACTCGATTTCTTTATCGCCGTCGAATAACGGGATTGCGACGTTCATCGGATCAGCGCCGGT
>TARA_R100001443_G_scaffold35852_1_pt1 | contig 10330 bp, 7 predicted proteins | sample TARA_R100001443 | Tara Oceans TARA_R100001443 (sample SAMEA2622142) | marine metagenome | biome: marine biome (ENVO:00000447); feature: deep chlorophyll maximum layer (ENVO:xxxxxxxx); material: "saline water (ENVO:00002010), including plankton (ENVO:xxxxxxxx)" | depth 50 m
CCTAAAAAATGTTGAAATAATTGTAAGGCTACAGCCCCCACCGTAGCTAAAAGAACCCAATAGATTTTATCTATCTTGCCACCCAAATCATGAATACCTTTGTGCATGTGTGCAATATCTCGTTTAACACCCTTTATATGTCCGTAAAGGGATACAATATGTTCTCTTGTAGTTTTTGGTTCTATAGCCATTAAATTTTTTTCGCAATCTCCTGTTCCTCTGGTGACAATAACGCTGTCTGGGTTCTTGTCAAGCCGGAAATTGGGTTGGTTTCTTGTGGTATTGTAGCCACTTTTGGCATTTCTGTTTTTGGTAAAGGTGGTGTATTAATTTTTTTACTCATAGGACTACCTGGCGTAATAATTTGTTTAATACTTGGTACAATTTTATCCATTTGTTTTTCTATAAATCCTTTTTCTTTAATAGGATTTCCATTTTCATCAAACAATGTTTGTCCTTTGCTGTTTTTTTGATAAGTTTCTTTATCTGGATTATAACCTTGAGGAAATAATTCTTTAAATTGATATTCAAGAATAATATCGTTTAATTCAAATTCAGGAAATACAAAATCTCTATTAACAAAATATTCATATGCCTCACTTGCAGCAGAGTCTTTTTCTAATCTTTCCTCAATAGCTTTTACTTTATTATCAAATCTTGGTTTAGAATAAGTAGTTGGTGTAAAAATACCAGCCATTAGATTATTAATTTTATTAGCATTAACTCTTTTCTTTGTTAGAATTTGTCTAATAGTAAACTCATCAACACCTAATAATTTCATGTCTTGAATTCTCATGTACATATCTTTTTGCAATCTGAAATCATCTTCTTGCATTTCTCTAAATTTTTTAACCATTAAACTAGGTGTGTTTTGTGTATAGTTTTCTGGTGTATAAAAACCATCTGTTTCATCTATATCTCTGCTTAATGAATTAAATTCTGAAGCGTAATATCCTAAATCTTTTTTAGTATCTATTCTGATTAATCTTATTCCAGTCATTAAAGCAATTAACTCATCATAAGTATTGACAGGTTTACCGCCTCGAGAAACATCTTGTCTTAAACCAGCTCCAATTTTTTCAGAAGTAAGAATAATACCAGGTTTAATTCCATCTAAAACATAAGCAAAAGATTTTGTAATTTTGTCATCAAGATCATCATTTCTGGTATAAACTCTACCACCACCAGGTTTTCTACCATCTCTCACAGTTACATCTATCAATCTATCAAAACCTAGAGGTTCTGAAACAAAAGGTTCTAAAAATTCTTGAATAGGACCTTCTGGTTTAAATAATGCATTTAACAGAAAATTATCTACTTCATTAGGATTTAAATCTTGATCTTTCATTTGTTTTAATGCTGCTTCTAAAGGTCTTTGAATAACATCGTATGGCATAAAGTATGTAAAATTAATCATTAAATTTTCACCATTGTTCCATCCTTTTAATGGAATTAAATTTGCAACTCTATTCCACGGAGCTGCAAATGATCTTTTGTATGCGTCTTGTTGAGATTCAGATGTTCCAGTTAAATATTCTGAAAGTGCAGACATAGTTTTCCCTATTCCATATAATGTTAAAGCACTTCCTGTTATTCTTCTTATTCCTATTTGACGAATAGCTGAGTTAGGATGAGAAGCAAGTTTAAGTCCAAGTCCAATATTAGTAGTAGTAGTTCTTACAATTTCTGAAGGGAAAGATATAAAGTTTCCAATGGGTAATCTTCTTAAAGCTTGAACTATAGGAGGAACTTTACTGTAAGTAGGATAAGAATTTCTTATCATATAAGCTGCAAATTCGTCTAAAGCATCATCTAAATTTTTAGCAACTCCTGTTGCTACATTTGTTTTATTAAAAGGTTGTCCAATATGTTTAAATAAATCAGCTACTTCATCAACACTATTCATTCCAGCTGAAAGTAATTGAGATTTATCAAAGTTCCAACCATATATTTTCCAAAGGTTATCTCCACCAGCATAGATTCTTGCAACTTTATCGGTAGGGGTCATTTTAATTAATCGATCAAACAATCCATCAAGAGTATTAATTTTTCCTACTTTAATATCGTCTAATACTCCTTTTAATTCCATAGCTACAATGTTTTCATCTATCACTCCTAGCCTTGTAAGTTTTTGAACAAAATCATTAAACTGTTCAGGAGCAATAATTTCATTAGCATTAGATACAACTCTATCTTTACCAGCTTTAAAAATATCGTTCATTACAATTCTCATTGCATCTGTTACACTGGCTCTACCTCCAACGTGACCTGCGTTAAGAGCAAATGTAGAAGCTGATGTTACATTACGAACTTGAGTTACAGGAGAATATAAAGTTTTACCTATTTGAACCCCTGTCTTCATTTGAAGCATGTGTCTAAAGAAAGCATTTTCTACAAAATATTTTAAAGTTCCACCTAATCCTTGAAACATTTGAGCAAACTCTGGTGAAGTGTAAAGACCCTCTAGATCAGTTTTAAGTAAACCTAGTCTTGGAATTTTATTTATTCTTTGAGGAGCTCGGTAAACATTTCTAGCTGCATCTCTTGATTTAAATAACCAACCCTCTTTTAAACCTGTTCTTGCAATAAAATCTGAAGCATTTTTAGCCATGGTTTGAGTCATAGCATTTGTAGCTGTGTTAAGAACAGAAAATTTAAGGTTTCTTTCCTGCCCTAATAAATTTTTAATTGCTGTAGGAAGTTCTTCTCCCGTTTTAAGAAATTTATATTTTTTATCCTGTAGTATTCTTTTAGAAATTAATTTTAAAGTTTCTAACGGATTTACATTATCTCCTCTACCAGTGTGCATTATTTCATCTACCATTTCTTTGGCTGAAGCAGTATAAGCTGCATCTGGTTTCATATTAAAATAAAACTTTCTGGCCAGTTCTCTTTTGCCTTTGTCCTTCATTACTATATTTTTTTTAAGCCATTCAGTTGCGCTATTAACAACCTTTTCACTAGGAACATAATTTTCATTTGTAAAAATTTTAAAAGATCTAACTATATAATCAGATGTTTTTCCTCTTAAAACAGATTCAACATCCTTAGTTACTTCGTCTCCTTTTTTACCTTTAGGTAAAGCTCTTCTAAAAGCATCCATAGTTTTGACTAGTTCTTTTTTTACTTGTTCAGAAACATTTTGTAATGGTTTTGGTAAACTTGCTAGTGTTCTTTGATCTTTAACAAATTCATCAACTTGATCAAAAAAATATTTTTCTCCAGCAGGAGAGGTTTTATTTCCTTTATACCTTCCTTCAAAATTTTTAGCCATGTCATAAACTTTTCTTTCAAGAGATTCAAAAGCTCTATCAAATTTTCTAGCTGTTCCTCTAGCATACAGATTTACTTCTTCATTTGCTCTTTCAATTGTTTTAGGATTTCTACCATAAGATCTAAACCAAGAAAGAAAATTATCTAAACTCTTAGCATCTCTTTTCATAACAGAAGGACTAGTTGCTGAACCTAATCTCCATTCTTCAAATTTAGGAAATTGTTTTCTATTTTTAAAATGCCCTTTAATAGTAGGAGCTAACAACTTAGTAAGTGTCCAGTCTGTTGCATTTAGAAGAACTTTTGATGTAGCTTTAACTGCAGGAGCTGCTGCATCTCTTGATAAAACATAACTAACTGGTTTAAACAAAGCATAATCTATTCCTTTTGCACCTATTCTAGCTGTTTGAGTTAAAGCCCATTTAGGACCAAGATACTTATAACCAAGTTGTAAACCTTTTCCCATAAGTGGAAAACCACCACCCACTATAGTTCCTTCAACCCCATATTTAACTTTATTTTTAAGAACAGCCGCAGCTTTTTTTCTTCCAGTCAAACCTTTTGTGTCTGAAGGTTGAGTGAAAGGAATAGGTGTAATGGGTCCTCTATCAGGTTCCGATGCAATAAAATCTGTAACAGCACCAACACTTCCCCACTCTAAAGCTCGTCTTGCAATCTTACTTGTTTTAGTAGATTTATTTATTCCTAAAAATTTATAAGCAGGAGCTAAAGCATTAGCTCTCATAATTAATTTAGTAATTACAGTTCCTGGTATACCATATTGAACCCCTAAAGAAGTTAATTCACCTCTCCATGTTTCTGGTTCATCAGGTTTAATTCTTTCATCATTTAATGCCTCTTCTACAGCGTTTGTAAAATCTGTGTTTAAAGAAAAATCAATGGGAGTTGTGATTAAAGGAGTAAGAGCTCCGGTCGTTTTCCAAACTCCTGTTTCTAAACCTTTTGCAATTTCATCAAGACCACTTATATAGTCTTTTTCTTTCATACCTTTAGACTCACGTATAAATTTGTTAATATTATAAAAAGGTGGTTTTTCTTTACCTGTTCTAGAATCTTTTGCTGGTAGTAAAGTTTGAGCTAGATATTTTGTAGGGTTTAATATGTTAGAGAGAGTTGTTACACCAACTTGTTTAGCGGTATCATCTAAACCAAAAAAATATTTAACTGGTTTTTTTGGTTCAGTATATTCTTCTAGCGCAGATAGAACTGCTTTTTGAAAATCATTATAATTTTCTAATTGTTTTTTCTTTTCTTTTTCTGGAGCAACGTCTACTTTATACCGCTCGTAAGGTTTTATGGCCATTAAACCTCCTGTGGTAGGACTAGGTTTACGTTGTATTTAGAATTAAATATGTCTACGTCTTGTTGAGTTTGTATCATTGCAAAATCTTCTAAAGCTTCTGCACTTTGAGAAAGAAGTGTTACAATATCATCACTTATTGATTCAGGTAATCTTTGTCTTAATTCATCATAAGATATATCCATGGCGTCAGCTTGAGGCATTTCTGCCATAGGTTCTTCAATAGTTTCTTCTTCCATACTTACATCTTCGACTAATGAACCTTGTTGATAACCAACTCTACCACCTTTAGCTAAAGATGTTTCTCCACCTTTTACAATAATTTCTCTAATCTCTATAATAGCATCTTGAATCATTTGTTGTTGTCCTTCTGGAGTACTAGGATATTTTAAAACTCTGTCACCATCTTCATTTGTAACCATTTCTCTTTTCTTACTTGGTAAAATACTATTAACTAATGACCCAATAACATCTTTAGATCCTAAGAATTGTTCTACTAATGGATCTCTTTTTCTCAATTGATTAATGGTTGTATTTGCCAACAATAATTCTGTTTCTTCTTGTTGACTTAACCCTTCTTCTTTTTGTTTTTTTGTTAGTTTAAGTTTTTTTTCAGTAGCATCTAATAATTGACTCAACATTACTTGATCTTTGTAAAGTTTACCACTTGATTCACCACTTAAAATATCTGCTTCCGATTCTATTAAAGATTTAAAAATATCAGACTTAGCTTCAGTTCTAGTTTTATCTTGAACATCACCTCTTGCTAAAAATCTTTGAGTAGGTCCTCTTAAAGCTTTAGAAGCTGTTCCAAAAATACCTCCTTGTGGTTCAGTATTAGCTAATTCTATACCAAAATCCATTAAGTACCTGCCAAAATCTCTTTTAGAATCTCTTTCAGGATAAAATTTTTCTGTAATTTCTTCTGCTTGTTCATACATAGCTGGATAATCAACTCTACGACCTATTTTATAATTTTGTCTTGGTTTGTCTAATCCAGAAGTAATTCCACTTGTAGATCCTCCTCTACGAAATAAAGGTCTATTTAATACTCTACTCATTATCTTTGGGGTCTCCCTAAAAATGCACCACCAAGGAATGATCCAATTCCAAGAGCCGTTTGTAAAGGAGTTGGATTAGGTGTTGCAGTAAACTGACTTCTTCCTGGATATCCTGAAATCATAGAACCTACTCCTGATCCATAAGTTCCTATTCTTTCATAAGGTTCCATAGCAGCCATTCTGTTTTGTTCTCTCGTAGCATCTAATAGAGCTTGTGCTTGAGCCTGTTGTCTTGCGCCCACTTGACCCAAAGTACCAATTCTTCCAGCTGCTAATGATGGTTGTAACTGTGCTAAATTCATTTGTTGATTAAAATCTGTTTGTGCTAATCCTTGAGCTTGACTAAAAGCATCTTGTAACATTCTTGCTTGCAGCGCAGCTCTATCTAATCCTCTTTGAGAACCATACTCTCCTAACTGTATTCCTGCTCTACCTGCTCCTAGCACTCCAAGTTTAGCTTGTTGATCTCTTAAACCTTGTTCTTGAAGTTGTGTTTGCTTATCGTACTCAGTAAGAGTCGCATCAATAACATCTGTTTGATACGGTGTCATATAAGGTTTGTAAGCTTGTGGTCCTGTTAAACCTTGTGCTGCTGTTAAATATTGTTGATAACCACCTAATCCTGTTGCACCAGTATCTCCAGCTAAAGTCGCAGCTTGAGTTTGTAATACGTCTTGACCCGCAACTGTAGGTGCAAATTTAGATGTATCTAAAGCTACTGATGTTAAACCTTTTAATTGACCTAAATAATCTTTTCCTGCTTCTTCTATAAAAGGTGCCGGTAATGTTTGCTGTTGTTGTATTGCCATTATGCTACTCTATCCTCTAATTGTTTCATTGTTGCATACATTTTATCTGCGCCTCGGTCAACGTCTCCATCACCTGCAGCTTTAACAGCATCTGCTGTCATTACAAATTCATTTCTAGATAATCTTGCTGGCACATCATCAGCTTTTTCTGCTCTACCGATTGGCACAAAACCACCGCCTCTTAAATCCATTTCCATTCCACCCATGTTCATCATTCTACCATTACCCATGGTTGCTATTCCACCTTGAGCCATGTTATTTACTTTTAAAATATCTCTTAATACTTTGAGGCCACCAAAAGGTTTAAGAACTGTGCCCCCTTTAGTGTCGTAACCTAATCCTTTTAAGCTGGATATTTCATATGTAGTAAGTCCACCATTAGCCTTATTTATTCTTCCACCTTGAGCTGCTCCTGTAGCATCAATTTGAGGCATATTAGTTTCCATTGTTCTAGTAGGAAACTGCATATTTTCCATTCTTTTTAATATTTCAGGAGCCACAACTGGTTCCTTAAAGAAATTACTCATGTCACTTCTTTGCATTCTGCCTTTTGTAGGCACCATCGCAACTGAAGTATTTAACGTTTCTGAACTTATTGGGGATATACGTGCACGTAAGTCGTCTGGTTTTGATTGCATATAAGTTTGTTCAGTAATTGGTCTTATAATTTCATTTAACATACTTTGTCTTTGTGGAACATTCATAATTCCTGAAGATCCTGAACTTGAAACTGAAAACATTTGTTGTAAAATTTGTTGAATTTCTAATTCAGTTTTACCTTCGGCTCTTAACCTTTGAATAATTTCTAACATCTCAGCAGAGGATTTTCCTCCAGAAGCATAACCAATTCTTCCGCCTTTAGCCATTCCAAGTCTTTCTTCTACTTCTGCTCTTACTGATGGCGGTAACATTTCCAAAGCCCGTAGTTTTTGATCAAAAGGTAGTGTTTCAATTACACTCATAATTTCTATTATAGAAGTGCTTGGTTTTCCTCCAGAAGCATAACCAATTCTTCCGCCTTCAGCTTTTTGAATAGATTCCCATGGTGGTAAGAATGCTAAGTTCTCTGTAACTTTTAAATTTTCATAAGTTGCTTTATCACCACTATCAATAGCAGCTTGAACTTTCATTTGAATATCGTCTAGACCAATTTTACTTCCTCTATCTCCAATCATGTCTTCAAGTTTAGGTTGTTTTTCATTGGCTCTTTTTTGTAATGCACTTATACCTAATAAACCTGCTCCGGCTCCTAAAGCTAGTTTTAAGGGATCTAGTTCCTGAGTGCCTTTTTTATAAAACAAAGCATCTCTTACCTTTCCAAATAAACTATCACCACTACTCTCTCTAGAACCAGATCTATTACTTAATCCAGATGTTCCATAAGCATCTTCTAAAGATTCACCATAAGAACTTCCACCTGATCCATCACCTGATCCACCACCACCTCTAATATTACCCATATTTTGTACAGATCGAAGAATCATATTATTAGTGTTCATATTACCAATACCACCTCCAACAACATAAGGATTTCCCATTCCTTGCACAGCCATCAGTGCTGCAACCGGATTACGACTTCTAAGTCCTGAATAAGCAGCTGCGTATGGTGCTGTAGTAGGGTTCATCATTAAAGCTGTTTGAACAATAGGGTTGTCTACAACTTTTTTAATACCTCTTCCAATTTTTTTAACGAAACTTCCAAGACCATATTTTTGTCTTACTTGACCACCATCAGCTAATGGATCACCAACAATTTCAAAATATGCTTCATCATTCGAAGCTATGGCAGCTGCTTCTTCTGGAGAGTAACCTAAATATTCTAAATTTTCTACTCTGTTAAAAAACCAATTGGGGCCAGCCATTTGTCCTTCAATTCCTTCCATTTGCGTTTGTGGTCTTTTATCACCTTCATATTTTATAGAGGGTGCTCCAGCTTCTAAACTTTCAGTCATTTCTACTATATCTCCAGTAGCGTACATTTCTCGGGGTAATTGTAATCTTGTTATAGCCATATAGTTGTATTAGTTAAATTTTAAAAAGGCAGGGATTTCACCTGAATTTTTACATTACTTTGTTTTTGGAAACAAATCAAGTCCTGGAGCGTGCACTATAACATCTTTTCGTATGTCATTTGCAGGGATGTTTTTGGATACCCAGTCTTCTTTGTTTTTATAAATCTCCCCTGTTTTCTTATTTTTAAACGTTTCTACTACTTTAGTAGACTCAATTACAGGAACTTCTTTCCCGTTTATATTAATGGTTTTCATTATGTTACTACCTGTCTAGGCTTAATTTCTAGTATTGAAGCTACAACATGGAGCCTATCCCCTGTAGCAGCTTGAACCTTTAATATCTCATCTTCTTGAACTACCAAAGGTGCTGTAAGTAATTCAACTGTAGTATTGGCACTAACGGCTTTTACTTTAAATAAACTGAATACATCAGATCCAGCAGTTAAAGTTACTGTAATAGTGTCACCTGATCCTGAGTCATCATTGACTAGAATAGATTTTAAAACAGCTGTTGTAGCAGAGGGACAAGTATATAAAGTAGTATTACTTGTATCTGTAAGATCTTTTTTTGCGTTTATAAATGTATTACCTTGTACAGCCATTAGTTTAAAAAATATGCCTCCGCATTTACTTCATCTTTAACATCTGCTTGATATGTAGAATTAAGTTTTTCAATTACAGCATCTAAATCTCTTATTAAAGATTGAAATACAACTTCATCATATTCTTTACTAGCTCGGGTAAGTGCTTGTACTATTTTTGCCATTATCTTCTTCCATCTGCTTGAACATCTAATCTAAATGTTCCTAGTTTCCAATTTTGTGAGGATCCTGTATTTTCTATTTTTAAGGACACTGATCTAGCTCTTGCTCTAGTATCCACTTTAGTTGTAGAACTTGACACTGTAAAAGGTCCTAAAGGAGAACTTGCTTGAGTACTATTAGAGTAGTCTTTTAAATTTAACGTTACTTGAGTATTTCCTGTTTGAGAAACAAAATCAGGAATAAATCTTCTTATCTTCATTAAATATTCTCCATCACCTCTAAATGTAATTCCTTCTCTAGCATCTTGTGTAATATCATAGTCTCCAGATTGAATGTTGGCCAAGATAGCAGTCACTGTGCCTCCAGACACAACTTGATCGGTACCTGTTTCGTGTTCATAATAAATTGTACTTCCATCAGTATTACCTTGTACATCAAAAGAGGCGTTATCAGAAGACCCATAATAACAAGCGTGTGGCTTATCAAATACAGCTGAATCAGCCCAAGCAGTTCTTGCTAAAGTACCAATAGTCCACACAGGACGTTGCGCAGAAGATTCTAAATAATTAATTGTTACAACTCTATTAATGGAGTCAGAAGAACTTGTGCCATAAAACCAAGATACTTCTCCAAACAAGTTATTAAGACCAGCATTAATTAAATCTCTAGCGTTGGTGTTTACATCTTCATAAACATGGTCTTCTACTAAACATAATAGTGATTCAAGTTTACCAGTATATCTAAAGAAACCATTTTCTGACATCCAATAAGCATTTCCATCTACTTCGGTATTTGCGTTTTTACCAATTAAACCACAGTTAGTTCCTACCTGTGAGAAAGTAAAAGTAAAAGGTTGACCTACAAATCTCATTAAAAATAAAGAAGTGTCTGTCCAAATATAAAGTGCATCTCTACCACGCCTTGCTCCCATGATCCGTGATCCGCCAGTCAGTCTCTGTGTACCAGCAGTATTGGTTGCTTTAGGTGCGTATGTGTTGATGTCTTCTTGGTCCGAGAACCTAATAAACATATCATCTTGTGTAGATGTATCTCCAATCGTTGTTTCTGTTCCAAAGAATACTAAGTGTCT
>TARA_R100001443_G_scaffold38430_1_pt1 | contig 10322 bp, 11 predicted proteins | sample TARA_R100001443 | Tara Oceans TARA_R100001443 (sample SAMEA2622142) | marine metagenome | biome: marine biome (ENVO:00000447); feature: deep chlorophyll maximum layer (ENVO:xxxxxxxx); material: "saline water (ENVO:00002010), including plankton (ENVO:xxxxxxxx)" | depth 50 m
GGGAGCAAATGCTAATAGTTATGTTACTCTTTCTGAATCTAACGACTATTTTGATACTTCTCCCGATTCTTCAACCTGGACTAATAAAACAGATGACCAAAAGAAGCGAGCATTAATATCAGCGACAAGATGGATTGATACTATGGTTTATTACGGTGATAGATGCGATACAGGACAAGCTTTAAAATTTCCTAGAAATAATTATCAGGTAGATGGAGTTGAATTATCTTGTTCAACTATTCCTCAAAATATAAAGTATGCACAATTTGAATTAGCAAGAGCTTTAGCAAATGATACGGATGCGATCACTGGTACTACTGGTAAAGATGGAAACTTTAGTGAAGTTCAGCTGGGAGATATACAGGTAAAATATAATACTGATAGTCAGGGTACTGGATCTGTTAATAATATTCTCGATGTTTATCCGTGGTTACAAAGTTATTTAGGAGCTTATCTCTTAGGTGGTGCGGGTAGTTTTCAACTTAGAGTAGTGAGAGGATAATGGCAGGACAATTAGACACAGCATTTAAGCAGATTGCAAAACAAATCGTAGCTGATCTTGGTAACTCTTTTGATACCACTATTACTTATACAAAGAAAACTTCTGGAAGTTATAACACCAGTACAGGTGCATATACAACGACTGATACAACTTTTGCTGATATAAAAGTTCCAATAGAATTTATAAAATCAGAAGAAGATGAAGGTAAAGAGATGAGACAGGCAAAATTATACATAACACCCGATTTAATAGGTGATAATCAAGTGGATTTTGATGATGAGATTACATTAAGTTATGCGGGATCTAATGTCACTGCGAAGATTTATGATATTGATACGAGGAAAGGTGGACAGGTTTATTTATATACAGTATTGGTACGTTTCTGATGGCTAAAGATTTTTTAAAAAGTGATATTGTTGGAGATCTTGAAGCTCAACTAAATCGTGATTTTAATACTGTCATAAGAAAAGCACATAAGAGTTTAGGAACAAAAACTCATAGTCCAGTTTATACAGGATTTTTTGCATCTAGCTGGAAAGTTGCGAATACTCCTCCACAAGCAAAAGATGATATTTTGAAATTTAAACCGTGGTCTGAAATAAAAAGACAAAGTAAAGGTAAAAAACCAACAAATCCAAAAGTACTTAAAGGCGGACGTTTCCCAGTGAAAAGAACATTTAGTATTAAAAAAACTGTTTTTATTGGTAATACTGTTAAGTATGCCTCTTATGCTTTAGAGGGAGGTAAAATACAAAATTTCGTTCAAGGTCGTATGGGTCAAATTATTAAAGAAAACATGAAAGAGAAGAAAGGCAAATTATTCTTATTAGGTGCACCAAATGTTGACGATAAGGGAACAACTGGAGGTTTTGGTAGTCTTGCACCAGGAATCGGTTATGGAGATGTCTTATGACTTTAGTAAAAGCAAGAGCCGCTTTTGAAAAAGCAGTTACAGATGCAGTTGTAGCAGCAGATAATACGGTTTCTGTTGTATATGACAACGTAAGTTTTGTGACTCCAGGTAAAGCTGAAAAATATGTTGTAATGAATGTAAATTTTATACAGTCAACTCTTCAGAATCATGGAGCAGCTTCCAGTTATTATGCAGGTGTTGTTCAATGTAATGTTTACGTTCCAAAGAGTAATGGAACGTCCGTTCTTTCTGCTATCAGTGAATCAGTAATAGATGGTTTAAGTTCAGTAAACGCTGCTAATTATACTGATACTTTTAGCGTAACTCCAAGAGTTCAGGACATAAATGGCCCTACAATGCTTGAAATAGAAGATAGAAGTCATTTCGTTGGTGTAATATCTTGCCAATTCTCAGCAAATGCCTAGTATAATAAAGTAGCAATACTTATTTTATGACAAGAGCGATTGAACTTCTGAAGAATAGTTTTGGTGTAAGCCAGCTATATCAACATGATGTAAAGAAGGATGGAGCGATAATACTGACTATTTATTGGCATCCACTTACCATTGCTGAAAGAGAATCAATACAAAAGAAGTCAAACGCTGATGATGTTAATGATTTTGCATTAGCTTTGATGATTACAAAAGCATTAGATAAAGATGGCAATAGACTTTTTCAAGATGGTGATAAGGCTTCTTTGAGGAGAGAAGTTGAAGCTAATATCTTGCAGGAAATACAACTGGCGATGATAGAAGCCGGTCAAACTAAGGGGGTGGAAGAGGCTAAAGCCGAATTGAAAAGCTAATAATAGTTGGATGTTTATTTATTCTTTAGCAAAAGAATTAGGTAAGACTGTAGCTGAATTATCAGAGACTTTAACTGTAGAAGAGATGACAGGTTGGGCTGCTTATGCTGAAATTGAACATGAACAATTAAAAAAACAACAAGAGCAGTCACAAAGAAATAGTGCTTTAAGAGGTAGAACAAGGTAATATAAAAGAAATGTTTTAGATTCTAAGTGGCCGATTATAGTGTTTCAATAAAATTAGCTGTTGCGGGTGCAAAAGAATTAGATTTTGTTAATAAGAGAACAGAAAAACTTAAAAATACAATTAATGAAATAAATAAAAAAGCTCAAGCTGGTACAGCTGGTACTCCAGTTGTAAAAAACTTTAAAAATCTATCAAAATCTGTATTAGAAGCTAGAGATGCTTTAGATGAAGCAGCCGTTGGCACAAAAGAATTTAATCAAGCAGTAAAAAATCTTGTGCAAGTAGAAAATAAATTTGAAAGACAACAAAAACAAAAAGAAAGAAGATTACAAATACAAAGGTTAGCTCAAAAAGAAAGTATCTCTTTTAGCAAGGCTAAAAAATTACTTATAGAACAAGAAAGAATAGCTGAAGAAAAATTAGCTACTGCAAAAGCAAAAACTGCAAAAGCAGATGCAAAAAGAAAATTCATGCAAGGTCCAGGGGCTGCCATATCTAGTGCAGCCATTGGTGGTGCGTTTCCACTTTTGTTTGGACAAACAGGTACAGCAGCAGTCGGTGGTGCAGTCGGTGGTGCAGCAGGTGGTTTAATTGGTGGTCAATTTGGTTTTGCTTTATCAATTTTGGGAACAGCAGTTGGTCAATTTATTCAACAGCAGGATGAATTGGATAAATCTTTATTAAAAATTAGTAGATCATTTGAAAATGCTGGTAATTCTAGTGGTTTTACAAGAGAATCTTTTAATAATTTAAAATCAACATTAAGAATGACAAAAGATGAAATTCTTGCTGTGGCTACAGAGTTTTCAAGATTTGGTAAAGCAGGAGAATCGGCAGCTTTTATTTTCGGAGATAATCCTAATACTTTTAAAAATTTAGCAGCTTTGCGTGATACAAAAACTATTACTACCGCAATATTAGATACGCAAAATGGACTAAGCATTAAGCAACAAATTCAACTATTACGAGAAGCAAAAGTAACAAGTTTTAAGGATATGCAGTTGAGAGTATCTCGTTTAATTTTAGAAGAAAATTTTAAAAGAGAATTATCAGAAGCAGGTCAAATAACAAATGCAGAAAAAGTTTTAGATGTCTTTAAACAACAATTAAGGTTAATAACATTAATTAAAACATTTGGAGCTACAGACCTTGAAAAAGAGTTTCCAGATTTCTTTAAAAGTTCAGCAGAAAATGCAGAAGATCGTCAAAATGAAATTAGAGAAAAATTTGCAGAATTATTAACTGATTTACCTAAGTTACAAGATTTGTTAACGGAATTAGATACTCAAGTTCAAGGGATGAGTTTTAGTATTCCATCCGCTATAGATTCAGTTTCAGCAGAACTTAAGAAATTAACAAGCACAGCATTTATAGTTACGACTTCTGCACAAACTATTGGAGATGCTTTTGGAGAATCATTTAAAGGTATAGTGAAAGGAACTATGACAGCACAAGACGCTTTAAGAAATCTATTCCAAAGAACAGCAGATGCGTTTTTAGATATGGCAGCACAAATGATTGCAAAACAAATTCAAATGAAAATATTAGGTATTGGCTTTAATTTTTTGGGTAGTAAACAGGTTACTGATACTGTATTTACCCCTTCAGTTAATTCTGTTATAGATAATTCATTTGAACTACCTAAATTAGCTGGTGGAGGTATGGCTAAAGCTGGTCGAACTCATTTAGTTGGAGAACGTGGACCAGAACTGTTTACACCTGGAGTATCAGGAATGATTACACCAAATCATGCTCTTGGTGGTTCTACAAATGTAGTTGTAAACGTAGATGCTTCTGGTTCTTCTGTTGAAGGTGATGAACAGCAAGCTAGAGAACTTGGTCTTGTATTGTCAGCAGCGATAGAATCTGAATTAATTAAACAAAAACGTCCTGGAGGTTTACTCTCATAATGGCTACCTTTCCCTCGATTACCCCAACCTACGGAGTTCAGAAAAGATCACAACCAAATACGAGAATTGTTCAATTTGGTGATGGCTATGAACAACGTATTACTTTTGGACTAAATCAAAACCCTAAAATATTTAATTTAACTTTTGAAGTATCAGAAACAGATGCAGATACGATTGAAACTTTCTTAGATGCTAGAGCAGTTGATAGTGCCAGCTTTACCTTTACACCACCTGGAGAATCTAGTTCTTCTAAATTTGTATGTGAATCTTGGAATAAGTCAGTTCCATATTTAAATCGAGCAAGAGTACAAGCTACCTTTAGAGAGGTGTTTGAACCATAATGACAATTCCAACTTCTGAACTACAAGCTATAGCTCCTGGTGCAGTTATTGAATTATTTACTTTATCACTAAATGCAACTTTACATGGCGATTCTACAATTTATAGATTTCATAATGGTGCAAATTTAAATGCTAATGGAGAAGTTGTTTGGGCTGGTAATTCATATTTAAGATTTCCAATCGAATGTACTGGGTTTGAATTTGGTTCAACAGGTACTTTGCCTAGACCTACAATTACAATTAGTAATATTTTTGGAACAATAACCACTATTCTTCAAGACGTAAATACAACAACTGTTGGAAATGATTTAAATGGTGCAACATTAACAAGAATTAGAACTCTTGCCAGATTTTTAGATGCTGTAAATTTTACTGGGGGTACAAATCCTTTTGGTACACCAGATCCTACAGCAGAATTCCCTCAAGAAATATATATATTGGATCGTAAAGTTACTGAAAATAGAACTGTGGTCACATGGGAAGCTCAATCTGCTTTGGATTTAGTAAATGTAAAATTACCAAAAAGAATTGCTACTAGAGATATTTTTCCTGGTATTGGAGCATTTTTAGGATGAGTTGGAAAGATATTGTATTACAACATGCACAAAAAGAATCACCGCAGGAGATTTGTGGTTTGTTGACTATTTTTAAGGGAAAAGAAAAATATTTTCCCTGTAAAAATATAGCTGAAGATAAAGGAGAATATTTTATTTTAGATCCTGATGATTGGATAAAAGCTGAAGATGAAGGAGAAGTTGTTGCTGTAATACATAGTCATCCTAATTATCCACCATATCCTAGTGATGCTGATTTAGCCAGTTGTGAATATTTAGACTTACCTTTTTATATTGTTACTCCAGAAACAAAACAATGGCATTATTTTAAACCCACTGGGTATAGGAAAGGATTAATTGGTAGAGAATGGGTTTGGGGAGTACAAGACTGTTGGAGCTTAATACATGATTGGTATGAAGAGAAAAAAAATATTAAATTAAAACATTGGGATAGGCCAAAAAGTCCTAAAGAATTTAGTGAAAATCCATTATTTGAATATGCTGCATCATCAACAGGTTTTATTGAATTAGAAGATACTGTAGATTTAAAAGAAGGTGATGTTCTTCTTATGGATACAACAAATACAGGTAAATTAAATCATGTAGCCTTGTATTTAGGTAACCAAACTATTCTTCAACATTGTGTGAAAAGACTTAGCTGTAGAGAACTATATGATAAAGAACATATAGACTGTACTAAGAAGAGGTATCGCTATGCTCAGTAAAATAAAAGTTTACGGAAGATTGGGTCGCTTCTTAGGAGAACGTACATTTGAAGCTGAAATATCATCACCTACAGATGCATTTAAGTTTTTATTAGCAAATTTTCCCCGTGTAGAATCTCACATGATGGAACAAAGCTATTGTGTAAAGATAGGGGATTATGAGATTAGTGAGACTGAATTAGATATACCTTTAGGAAAACAAGAGATAAAAATAGTACCAGTAGTTGCAGGAGCAAGAAGAGGAGCTGGAAGGTTTATATTAGGAGCAGTGCTTATTGGTGCTGCTGTAGTTACAGGAGGAGCAGCAGGAGTTAGTTTCTCAGGTTTATCTTTTAAGGCAAATACTATTATTCCTTTAGCTGCTCCTACTTTAACATCATCTTTACTAGCAGCAGCAGGAAATTTAGGTATCTATTTAGCATTATCAGGAGCAGCACAAATGTTAACTCCAACAGAAGACCTTGGCGGTGCTTCTGACGATCCAGCTAGTTTTACATTTAATGGCATACAAAATACGATAAGAGCAGGTGTTGCCATTCCAGTTGTATATGGCGAAATATTTACAGGATCTCTTGTAGTATCAGGAGGTATTGATACAGATGACTTCTCAGGCTAATTATGTTTAAAGTTGCTGAAATACATCCTGGAGCAGGACGAAAAGAAATTCAGTTAAATCCTTTTAAATGGTTTAATGGTGGCGGTGGTGGCGGTGCTAAAGCAACTCTTATTTTAGATTCTATAAGAAGTAAACAAGCGTTAAATCTTCTTGAAGTAATAAGTGAAGGAGAGATTGAAGGGTTTCCATCAGCAGCAGGATTAACAAAAGGAACTGATGCTTACAGTCAGGCAGCTTTAAAAGATATATTTTTATCATCAACACCTATTGTTAGGCCAAGTGCAGACCCAAGTAATATTACGGAAGCTGATTTTAATTTTAAAGGAATTAAGTTTGAACCTCGTTTTGGAACGTCAGATCAAACCTTCATAAAAGCTATAAGTGATATTGAAAATGAAGAGGCTGTAGGAGTAAGAGTAACTAATGCTTCACCTGTTACAAGGACTATAAGTGATTCAAATATTGATGCTATTAGGGTTACAATTCGTTTTGATGCTCTTGTTAATATTAATGAAGACGATGGCAAGAATATAGGAACTTCTGTTGATGTATTCATAAAGATTACTGAGAATGACGGAACTGTCTCACTTTTTGATAAGAATCAAGGCGGATCAACTTCAATCGTACCTGCAGGTCTTTTTAATCAGATTTTTGCAAACCAATCAGAGTTTACTATTAGCGGTAAATCAAGAAATTCTTATAGCAGAGATTTTTTAATTCCTATAAAAGATGATGCCTCTTTTCCTCTACAGGTAACGGTTGGTCGAGATTCTGCTGATAGTACCAGTGAAAGAATTACTGATACATTTTCATGGTCATCTTTTACCAAAATAATAGATGAGCAAAGACCTTATCCCGATATAGCTCATCTTTACTTACGTTTTGATGCTGAACAGTTTCCAACTGTTCCAGATCGTATGTACAGGATTCGTGGAGTTAAGGTTAAAATCCCACATAATGCAACTGTAGATCAGACAAATGGAAGATTAACTTATAGTGGAACATTTAATGGAACACTTACTACTACTACACATTGGACAAGTGATCCAGCTTGGATATTATTTGATCTTTTAACAAATAGTAGATATGGATTAGGAGATCATATAACTGAAGCTCAACTTGATAAATTTGCTTTCTTTAGTGCTTCTAATTATTGTTCTGAATTAGTTGATGATGGTGATGGAGGGCAAGAACCCAGATTTAGCTGTAATGTAGTTCTTCAAAAAAGAGAAGATGCATTTAAGACAGTTATGTCTCTTAGCTCTGTAATGAGAGGCATGACATTTTGGAGTGCTGGATCTCTTACTCTATCGCAAGATAGACCTACAGATCCTAGTTATCTTTTTAATTTGTCTAATGTAACAGCGGAAGGGTTTATATATTCTGGAACAAGTTTAAAAACAAGATCTACTGTTGTATCTGTGTCTTACTTTGACATGGAAAATCAAGAGTTAAACTTTGAAACTGTTGAAGATACTACTGCTAAAAATAAATATGGAATTATTCATAAAAAAATCACAGGTTTTGCTTGTACATCAAGAAATCAAGCTAGAAGATTAGGAAGATTTATTCTTTTTGAAGAACAAAATGCTACAGAAACAATTAGTTTTGCGACAGGTTTAGCAGAGGGAGTAATTGTTAGACCAGGACAGGTTATTGAAGTAAGTGATCCAGTAAAAGCGGGTGTTAGAAGAGGAGGCAGAATTAGTTCTGCAACAACAAATACAGTAACAGTTGATAATACATCTGATACAGATTTAGATGCCACAAATAGTCCAACACTTAGCGTAATAATGCCTGATGGAACAGTTAGTACTAAAAATGTAGATTCGATAAGTGGTGCGGTAATAACACTTGCTAGTGGTGAGAATTTTCAAATGAAGAATTCAAGCGGTACTTTAGTCGATACTGCTCCAAATGCTAATAGTGTATGGATTTTAGAGAATACGACTTTACAAACTACTCAATGGAGAGTTGTAGGAATTACTGAAGATAAAGATAATTATGCAGTAACCGCAACATCTTATATCGAAGGGAAATACGCTTTTATAGAAGATGGATCTCCATTACCAGTAAGAAATATAACTGTTTTAAATGAATTGGTTGATCCTCCTAATGGTGTTACTGCAACAGAAGAATTTTTTGTAGAGAATGATAAAGCTAGAACTAGATTAAATTTAGATTTCAATCATAATACTCAAGCTAGTGGATATGAAATTCAGTTTAGGGTTGATGACGGTAATTTTACAACGGTTAGAACACAGAGTTCAGAGTTAGAACTTTTAGATTCATTACAAGGAAGATATGAATTTAGGATATTTTCATTAAATTCAATATTTGAACCTTCTTCGGAACCAACATCTTTTACTTTTGATGCTTTAGGAAAAACTGCTCTACCAGGAAATGTTCAAAACTTAAAAATAGAACCAATATCAGATCAGTTTGTAAGATTACGTTTTGATAAATCTGTAGATCCTGATGTAATTCATGGAGGAAATGTTGTTGTCCGAAGTAGCAATGCAACCAGTGGAGTTACATTTACTAATGCAGTTGACGTAATCCCTGCACTTCCAGGAGCTATCAACGAAACAATCGTCCCAAATATTGTTAATGGAACGTATATTTTAAAATTCCGTGATGACGGAGGAAGATTAAGTTCTGGGGATGCTTCTATAACAATGCTGCAAACCGTTCCAAATACATTACCAAAACTTACTGTGTTAGAAGATAGGGAAGATCAAGATAGTCCACCTTTTCAAGGGACAAAAGTTGACTGTTTCTTCAGCGATGATGTAAATGGACTTGTGCTTGGTTCGCTCGTAACTTTAGATGATGAATCAGATTTTGATGCTATTGCTGATTTTGATTTTATTGGAGCGGTTGATATTACAGGAGGTTCATACGAATTTGCAAATACTTTGGATTTAGGAGGAAAGCAACCTTTAAGGTTAAGAAGACATTTTGTAACTCAAGGTTTTTATCCCAACGATTTAATTGATAGAAGGACGGCTAATGTAGATACTTGGACTGATTTTGATGCAGCCACAGCATTTAATGTTGGTGCTTCTTTATTAGTTGCAACTACTGATTTAGACCCTGATTTGTCAGTTTCAGCTACTTACGGACAAAGCGGAACAACTATAACAATTACAAAGACTTCACATGGATATTCTGTTGGTGATTTTGTTGTAATTGACTTTACGGCTGGTTCTGCGACTGATGGTAACTATGAAATTATTTCAGTTCCAAGTGCAAATACATTCACAGTAACTTCAGCTACAAGTGCAACTATTTCAAGTGGAACGTCCTGCATCTACGGAGCAAACTTTACACAATTTAATCCTTTTGTTAATGGAAGTTATGTTGCAAGAGGATTTAAGTTTAGATGTGAAATGGATAGTGATGATCCAGCACAGAGTATAGAAATAGATCAGCTAGGATTCACAGCAGAAATAGAAAGTAGAACAGAAACAAGTCTTGGTAATGCAGGAGCTTCAACTGGTGGATTTATTGCATCTGGAACGTCAACAAAATCTGTTACTTTTACAAACAGTTTCTTTACTGGACAATCTGGTACTAGCATTGCAGCTAATTCTGTTTTACCTTCCATTGGAATTACTATAGAAAACGCACAACAAGGAGATTTCTTTACATTATCAAATATCAGTCAGACAGGATTTGATATAGATGTTAAGAATAGTAGCGGAAATAATGTAGACAGAAATTTCAAATATGCTGCTACAGGCTTTGGACGTGGTAGTTAGAAGTG
>TARA_R100001443_G_scaffold13976_3_pt1 | contig 10296 bp, 10 predicted proteins | sample TARA_R100001443 | Tara Oceans TARA_R100001443 (sample SAMEA2622142) | marine metagenome | biome: marine biome (ENVO:00000447); feature: deep chlorophyll maximum layer (ENVO:xxxxxxxx); material: "saline water (ENVO:00002010), including plankton (ENVO:xxxxxxxx)" | depth 50 m
ACCAACTGCTTTAACATATTCGTCCATCGTTGGCAAGCCTGCAGCTATAACTTCTTTTAAATCTTGTTTGCGCGCTCTAATCTTTTTTAAGATTAAATAAATCGCGTTTTCATCACGCATAAAAATTATTTCTTTCTAGCTGTTCCGCCTTTAGATTTTTTAATTCTTCCGCCTTTAGATGCCATTGTTTTAGCTCCAGAGTAAGCTCCTTTACCCATAGCTTTTTCCATGCCTTTAGATTCATTTCTTCTAGCTGCTAACGATTGTGATTTTTTACCGTTTCTTGCGCCTAAAGATTCATCTAATCTAGCATTATAACCTTGAGTCATTCCACCACCCATTTTTTTAACACGGCCACCACTTTTATAAGTAGTAGTTCCAAATTTTTTACCAGGTGTTTTACGAGCTTCTCTTTTTGCATGTATTTTTCCAACCATAGTTTTCTCCTAATATATTTTTGTTATAGGTCTTTTATTGGGTAACATCAAGTTAAATCCTCTTGGTTTAACTGTTGTTTGAACTACACCACCGACCTTTTTTTTAACTGGTGTACTTCCGTACTCTTCCGTCCAATCCTTTGCTATTTCAGGCTCATTAGCCCATAAATATTTTCTTTGTTTTTCTGATTTAAATGGCATTATACTGTTTTTTTATTTTTGTTTGCAAAATTAGTAGCTGCTTGAGGTGAAGAAAATCCCCATTTTTTAAGTGCAAGTGCTTTACGGGTAGGGCTGCCATCAGGTTTTTTCATAGGACCTTTCATGCCTCCAAATCTAGCGGCAAAAGAAATTCTTCTTGGATTGGTACCTTCTGAAATGGGTGATTTAACACCGTAATGTTTTCTTCCAGCATCGTTTAATCCGCCTGTTTTATTTTGATATTTTTTAAGTGTCATTATTTTTTCTTAATTAATCCCATTGCACCTTTAGCTCCCTTAATTCCAAAACTTGCTGAGCACGCAATATATAATAAATGTTTGTAATAATCCGGGAGTTGTTGAAGTGCAACAAACCCAGCTTCTATATGTGCTGTCATTCCTGGAAAAAAAACTAAAACTGCAGGCCCTAAAAGGCAAATTAAAATTAGCTCATCTTTCCACGACCCTTTCATTTGGTCTACGGCTGATGCTTCCCATGCCACTTTGCCGGCTATTTGGTCTTGTTTTAACTTAGTTGCTGCTTTAACTTCTGTAAGTTTCAATTGAGCTTTTGCTTTTTTTGTTTCTACGAAGCCAGAAACTGCTTGCCCTGCAACCCCTAATAATGGTTTAAGTAATAAATTTAACATTCTATTCTCCTACTAAACTTACTATACCACCTTTTGCACGTCCTGTCGCCCATATTTTTTCCATGCCCCAAGGCATAACTCCTGCACCTGGATGAACAAAAGATTGTGAGTATAATCCTTTTTTTAATGTGTCAGCGGTATCTGCTGCATATGCATTTTCCATGGTATCAAAAAATCCTTGTTGTTCCATAGCTCTTTGTGGTGATTGTCTTGGACCATAATATAGCTGTTCTTGCCATGCACGTCTATCGTCTAAAAGATTTCCATAATCTTGATAACCACCTCCACCACCAGGTGCTGTATAATCACGCCAAAAACCACTTTCTTCTGCAGCAATATCTTCCCATCCTAGTTCTGAAAGTCCACTTAAAAATCCTTCTGGATCATCACGGTATTGATCAATTTTATGTTTACCAAATGTCGTATAAATTGGATTTCCACTTGAATCAAGTATGGCATTTCCACTAGAATCAGTCGCAACAAATGACCCTAAAGTATGCATTGGATTACCATAATAATCAGTCTGGTTAAGTAAATTTTCTGGGTTATCTGGATTCATCGCCCAACTTTTACCATACTTAGGATTAGAGCCATGTGCAGCTGCTAAAGTTTCCATTATACGTAAATCAGTTACTTCAGGCTCTACAACAGGTGGTGTATAAGGTTGATCAGTATGAACTGAAACACCCACACCTACATCATTATTTACTTGATTATTATTTACGGGAGGAGGTGGTTGATTATTTCCACCAGTTCCAATTCCACCAAAATTAGGTGTTCCTGTACTTACAGGTTCTGGATTAGGATTCCAAGGTACCCCATTATCTTGATGAGGGTTAACCATAATTAATTATATAGATCTAATCTGCTATTAACAATACTTCCATCACCAAGTAATACGTCATCTTCTTCTAATTCAGGGCTAAAATTAAAATCTCCTAAACCACTATAAAAAGGTAAGTATTCAAATAAACCTGGAGTTCTTCTATCAAAAGCATTCATTCCGCCACCCATACTTTCAATTGCCACCGTATCACGTGGTTTCATAAAAGCAGGATTATTTCTTAATCTAGGATTAGGAGAAGCTGCAACTAATTCTTCATTATATAATGTGTCGGTTAAAGGTGATTCATATATACCTTCATACATATCAATATCTCTTAATGGTGCACCATAATCTTCGTCTCTGTAAGGATTGTAAGGTTCTGGTTTTCTTTTTGGAACTATATCTGATCCACCAAATCCTGGTTCACCATAAAGTAAATCATTTTCTGGATCAGGTGCTAATCCCATTGCATCATAGTCAATTCCTGATTGCATAGCTTGATTTATTGGAATTGGTCCTCCTGCTGGAGACAATGGTCCACCTAAACCAGCATCTTGAGCAGCAATTGCTCTGTTAGCTCTTGTTAAATTGTCCGCTATATTTGCACTAGATTTTGCATTTTTAATAAATGACATTCCAATATCAAAATCTTCTGCGCCACTACCACCTGCTTGAGATCTTAAATAAGCTTCACTTCCGTAAAACTTATCATTAGGATCCATAAATCTATTCATGTTTTGTTTGCTAATTCCAGCACGTTCAAAATATTTCATTGCTTGACCTAAACTAGAACCAGTAGATGTATCACCTATCTGTAATGTAGATTGATTATTAGTTCCAACATCAGTACCAGCATCTATCATTGCTTTATTAAAAAAAGCCATAGTTTTTTCTGGTGAAGCTCTTCCGTAAGCCGCATTTATTATTTTATGATCTTGTTGATTGTTACTTATACTACTCCCTAACATTGGAAATAAACCAGCTAATCCAGGTAAACTTGGAGCATTAATATTAGGTGTTAAGTCAGTTAACATCCTAGTTTGATCTTCTATATAATTTTTTGCAAGACCTCTATCCTCAAAAGCAAATTGATCATCATCTTCAGTAATTGAAACACTATCATCAATTACATCTGGTTGTAAAGGTAAACGAGCAATTCCTTGGTTTGAATATCCTCTTCTGGCGTCAAGATTTGAACGACCTCCACCACCTATAGATCCAAATTTATTTAATCTATTTTGATTTACTCGAGCTCTATTAAGTTGATTTATAGGTCTTACACCCCCATCATATCTTGATCCTGTATATGTATAACCACCTGACATAGGTGCTGATCCACTAGCTGAAGGAGCTGTTCTCCTAGAACTAGGGTCAAATCCCATTCCTACGGGACCTTTATTCCTTTTTACGTAGTCAAATAATGACGCCATTTTAATTTTCTCCTAAAACTAGCCCAGTTTTATAAAATTGATTGAAGCACAAGAATAACAACTATGGCAACGATACCGGCTTTAATCCAGTCCTTCATACCCCAGTCCGACCACTCTTTTAAGTGTGCCCAAAGATCTTTTAATAACTTCATATTTACCTCCTAATGTATAGTTGGTTTTTGATAGCCCTCTGAATATGAACCATCAATAATTTCGTCCGCTACTATAAACGAATCTAGCATAACTTCAAAGACTTTTTGTGCCTCTTCAGGACCTAGCGCGTTTATATATAAATTTCTGGTAACAGCAGCCAATCCTGCAGCCACCAATAGTTGGTCATCTGCATTTCCATCAATCTCTTGTAAGGCAAAAGTTTCAGCTTTTTGCATTACTTCAGCTATCTTTGTTATTTTGCTTTTTACCATTTGTTTTTCCTCTCTCTTTCATTACTGCAATTCGCTCATTACTTCTGCTTCTTGCATCCTCTCTTAAAGTTATAAGGTCTTCCTTAATTTCGTCTACAGTTTCTTTCTCTTGATCTTTTATCATTCCGAAAGATTCTTTCATAACCCCTAACTCATTGGTACTTTGCATTTTTTCACGTTCTAAGTCAAGCTTTTCAGCATCAACTGCTGTCTTCATCAGTGTATCTGTTTCTTCTTGTTGTGTTTTTTGCATAAGTTCAGCAGCTTTAAGATCAATTTCTTGTTGTTTTAATTTAACTAATGGATCTTGATCTTCTAAACCACTTCGTTGTTGTTCTTCAGCAGCCATATCTTTAATTAATTTTGCTTCTACAACAGAAATTTCTGCTTCTTTTTGTACCATAAACATTTCTTGCATTTGTTGAATTTGTTGTGCAACTTGTTGTTGTAATGCAGGATTTTGTTGTGCCTGCGCATTTAACTGTTGAATTTGTTGTTCTAATTTTTTTGTTTCCGGTAACATTTCTTTTTCAACTTGTTCCGCCGCAAGAATAGCAATATGTGATAAAATATGTCCTTCCATCATTGCATATAATTGAGGATTAATTTGAACAGGTCTTGTAAACATAAATTCTGCATGTGCTTCTACATGTGCTTTATGATTTTGTTTTGGAAAAGCTTTTGGTTCAGTTCCACGCATAGCTTCTGAATTTTCTATAGCAGGGCTTTTTGGTGGAGGTGTGCCTGGATCCGGTTTTAATAATGCATCTATATTATCAACATCTAATGCTTGATAAACTCTTCTGTATGCTTCACGTAAATTATGTAATGCTGGATTAGCAATTGCCATTTGTAATTGCTGTTGTGCCAACATAACTCTTTGTGACATTGAGAATATATTAGGATTAGATATAGGAAGTATATCAACACGATCATCAAAATCATTTGCTTTAATTGTTCTATTCCCACCTTTAACCATGTAAGGATATTCAGGTGGAAGATACAATTGAATGCATTTTGCAAGTAAATTAAACTCTACTCCTTGAGCGTAGTGTAATCTTTTATGTATTGCACTCATCACTTTAGTTCCACGCTCTAATAATGCAAGCGTAGTACCAACTGGATTCTGTTCATTACCTTCACCCATTTTCATATCAGCTATTGCTGCAAAAGATTTACCTGCGTCCACGCAGAAACCTAATAATGCAAATAAAGTTTGGGAAGGTTCTCTATAAGGTAATGGTAATAATGATTCTTTTATTGATTGTCCTGTGACATCAACATCTCTAAACTCACCTGGTTGTAAAGGTTGATCATGATCACGTATACGCATTCCTCTAGCTTTAAATCCTGCTGGAAGATTGGCAAGAGTACCTGCATCAATTAACTGCCGCAAAACACTTGTTGCAGTTCTTGACAATCCACCTAGCATGTGGATTAGACCAAATCCATAGAAGCCTAATCCTGGGAGGAATTTGTAATGAGTGAAATAATCTATTCTTCCTTTAGCTGGATCTTGTTCGCTCCAGTTTCTACGAATAGATAAAACCTCACTACTGTATTGATCAATAGTAATTATATAAGGAAGTTTAATACCTTGCGGATCTTCAAATCCTGGTACATCCATATCTACATGCATTTCTAATAAAGTGTGATAATCATCTCCTTCTGGAATTTCTTTTGAAACTCCTTCTAATTCATCAACTTTTTCTTTTACTTCATTAGTTGTAGATACACTTCCTGATACAATTGGAATATCTCTATAAAAACCACTTACTTGTTGTTTACGTAAACTGTTAGCATCAACTTTTGTAACGTGAGTAATTCTGTTAGCATCTTCTAAAGAAGACGCACCATAATTAATCACACAATCTTCTCCTGACACAAATTTAGATACAGGACGCATTAATGTTCCATCATAATATGTTTTCTTAAATGCTGACCCTGAAAGTGGTAAATAAAATAATAATTGGTCCATATCTGGATCATATTCTTTCATTACATGCGTAATCATGTAATTCATGTAATCTTTTACTCTTTTAGCTTGTTCTTCAACATCAGGAGTAATTTCACCAACTATTTCTGTATTAACAGGTCCAGCTGGAGGTAATAATTCTTTATATGCTTGTGCTTGAAATTGTGTAACTGATTCTGCTAGTAAAGGATGAATAACACCACTTGCACCTTCAAAAGGTTGAGTTCTATCTTCATACTTAAATCCAAGCATGTCTAAACCTTTAATATAAGTATCTTCCCAATCTTTTCGTGATTCTTTGTCTGATTCGTATGAAGCAACACATGAATCAGATAATTTTCTTAAATCTTCTTCAGAAATATAATCTGCTAAGTTTGCATTGAAAGGAATATTAGCTTGGTCTAATTGTGGTTGTAATGGGCTTCCATCCGTGCTTACTTCTACACTACCATCTTCTAATTCATTTATTGATGGGTCTGGTTCAAAATCTACTGTTTTTTCAACTTCAACACCATTACCACCTGCAATTTCTAAACCGTCTGTTAATGCTTCAATTGCTTTTTCTATTGAACCAGCAGAAGGCATTCTTGATTTAATAGCCATTTGATCCTCTTACCATATTTTGTTTAACAAATCCACCTTTACTATAAACTGGGATAGTTGATTGACCAGGAATACGTTGTCCTGTGTTTATATCACGCATTTCAATTAATGGAATCTTTTCCCATGTAAATCCGTTTCCGTCAACTATTGTTGTATCAGAAAATTTAAATCCACTCTTTTTAGCAATTCTTTTCATCGCTTTTACTCCTATCTCATCATAAAACTTATCTCCACCTTTAGGTATTCCACCATGTGCTTTTTTCATCTTTCCAGTAGATAATCCTATTCCATCATAACCTTTATCTGCTGCCATCTTCATTAATCCTTGTAAAAACACTTTTGCGTAGTTTTCAGACTTTTTAAATGGCGCGTCTGGGTGAACTTGACCACTTGTACCTGTAGCTGTTGTTTGTTCTTCCACTTTTTTCTTTAAATTTTTAACATCAGTTACTAATTTCTTCATAGCGCGTTCAATATTCCTTAATTCTGCTACATTTTCCGGTAATTCACGTTCTACACGTGGTAATTGCATAATATTGTCTTTTCTAAGCCTTGTTGACTCCAAAGTTTGCATTTTTTTGTCTAATTGCGCCGCAAAATCACTCATTTCGGCTAAAACATTGCTTTTATCAAGCCTTGGTGCGTACTTATACCCTTTTTGAGCAACATTTTGATGTAAATCAGACTGTATTTCTTCCATAAGTAGTATTTTTCTTCCATTTTCATCAATTCTTTCACTAAATCGACCCCATCCAAATGGCGCATTACCACTATCAGTTAAAGGTCCTCTTCCAAATTTTTCCCCACTAAAGTGTCCAGATTCATATACCTTTTCTCCAGCTCTTACAGAGCCATTATCAAAGTTAAAAAAAAATTTTAATTCGCCGTATCCAGATCCACCTGGAACAAATTGTGCACCATCATGTGCTGGTGATTTTTTACTTTTAAAAAAGAATCCTCTACCTTCACTCATATCACCTAAACGGTATAATAACTTCTTAGTCCAAAAAGGAATTGGAACATCAGCTGTCATTACTTGTCTATCAAAAATATTTAATGCTTGGTATAATTGATTAAAAGCTTCTTCTTCTGGTATGTTTTTAGCTGTTGCTAATTTTACTATATCTTCTTGAGGTACTAAATTTTTTAAAACATTAATGTGGTCTTTTTTTATAATATCATTAGCGCCGTGATACATTGCAGGAAAACTTTGTTCCCACATTGATTTAAATTTTTCACCAGTGTTAAGATCAACATTTTGACCTCCATATCTAACGCTTAATAAATTTACGTCATCTATACTTTGACCTTTCATTACATTTAAAAGATGTTCACGAACTTTCATTCCTGTTGCATCTTGAGGAGGTTGATGTAATGCGGTTAATAAACGTGGGTTATTAGACATTACATTTAAGTTTTGAGCATCTGTTTCACCTACCTTTGTTAACATATTAACTAAATCTTTTGCTCCACGTTCCACAGGTGCTGCCATCGCAATATCCATATCAATTTTCGGCATCTCTTTGTTGTAAGTTTCAAGGAGCTCGGTCTTTGATAACTTTCTTTTCGGATCTGCTTTTGCAATATTATTTAGTAATGCTTCTAAACCAAACTCATCAAGTTCTGTTGCTGACACACCAGGTTTATTTTTAATTGTTCCAAGCCATTGTTGTGCACCCATTTTTACATCAGGCATTTTTTCTATCTCATCAACTGTGGAAAGAAACATTGCTGGTTTATCTTCAACTGCTTGCGCGACAGCAACGTCTGTTGCTTTTTCTGCCTTGCCTGTTGATTTAATCATATCACCAACGCGGGCCACGGCTTTCGGTACTTTAGACATGGTTCCAAACAAGGCAGCAAATCCACCTACATTAAACTTTTGTCTTTCAATACTTTCCTGAGGATCTAATAATGGTAAGTCTTCCATAGTAGTGCTTGTATCATCTAAATCTGTATCAATCAAGCCACCATCTTTAACTAAAACTCCTAAATAAGGATGTTTATATTTAGACGCTGCGTAAGGATACTTATACAGGCCTTGTGATCTTATTAACTTTGCAGCTTCTGCATCTGGTTGTGCTTCTAAAAGATATTCAAATAACTCTTCGTATTCTTCATCTTTAAAACGAGGAATTTTAAATTTATCACCTTTTACACCATACCCAAAAGCTTTAGGGCTTTGCCCTTCTAATGTAAGAATACTAAGAGCTTTTACTTTTTTTAATAAATTTTCTAATCTATCTAATTCATTTTTTAATGCTTGGTTAGGTTTAGCACGTAATCCGGTTGAAATATTTTTTATTGCAGCTTCTAATGATCTTTGAATGTTTTGGTTTACCGCAGAAGGAGAAAGATACATTGCTTCTCCAGATCCACCAATATCTAAAAAAAGGCTTTTTCTATTTACTTTACTTGTTTCTGAAAAAGGAAAGATGTGTGCAAAGTCAAGTAATTTTTCTCTTAATTTATTTGTGGGTGTATTAGGAAAATATTTTGCAGCTATTGCATATAATTTTTTACCAAGTTTAGATTTATTATCTGTAATTCTTTTTTTCTCTTCTATTAAATCATCTACACCACTAGAATATTTTTTTACAGCAGATGATAAATTATCCATTATTTCTGGATCTTCTGCATTTAATTTAGTAAGAAAGTTTTCTGGATCTTTATAATGTAAACCACGTGCTTGATTAGTTAACACTGTCATTTCAGCTTCATTTTTTGGATTAAATTTTTCTCTTAAAAGAGGATCCGTAGTTCTTTTAAGACCAGACTTTTTTACCCTTATTGCCGGTATACCTGCAGCTATTTTTTCACCTTCTGTCATCATTAATTTGTGATCAAAATTTTCAAATCTACCTTTTAGTTTTGGTAATGCTTCTTCGTTAGGATTATTTTTAACTTTAAGTATTGTTGTAAGATTTTTTCTACCTTGATTATGTGATCGAGCAAAAGCGCTTTGAACTTTATCTTCACTTACTTCATCTGCTCCAAATTTATTAATTCTACTAAGAGTGACAGGCATGTGATCAACTTCTTGGGATGTTTTACCTACTTGAAGTTTTTTTGAATCTACTGGTTGTCTTATGACATCCATGGCAAATTGTCCAAAATTAGGATCTTCGTTTACTTTTGCGAAATGTTGATCAAGATATATATCGTTTTGTTTACGTGTAAGCTTTCCTGGTTTCTCTCCTCTACCAAGAAAAACTTTATATTCTAATTCTTTTTCATTTGTTATGTATGGAAAAAGAGGTGAATTATCTTTAGGAGATGTTTGAACTCTTTTTACTAAACCTTTAAGGCTTGTATCTAAAGAACCAATTCCTTTACTAATTCCTTTTACAACGTTTAATACGTTTCGAACCATTACTCACCAAGAACGTCAAAGTAACCAGCTACAGGAATTCCTGCAATACCAGAATACGCAGCAGCTTGATTTATATTTTTAGGAGCTGTTGCTTTTGCTGCTTGAAAAGGTAACTTTGCAGTTGCTTTTGCTTTATTTAATAAGCCTGGCACTTTTACTGCACTACTAACCGCGGTCCTTGCGCCACCAGGTGTAAAGAATGTAGCAAGTGAACCTAAACCAAATCCTAAAGATTGTGCTCCTTGGTCCCCGTACAATTCAATGCCGTATTCATGTTCCGGCTTACTTCCAAAACCTTGTTCTCCAATAAACGCTGTAATTGGATTCCATGATTCTTTTAGATTAGTTGCTGAGTGACGCATCATTGATGCTTGGCC
>TARA_R100001443_G_scaffold4675_1_pt1 | contig 10268 bp, 6 predicted proteins | sample TARA_R100001443 | Tara Oceans TARA_R100001443 (sample SAMEA2622142) | marine metagenome | biome: marine biome (ENVO:00000447); feature: deep chlorophyll maximum layer (ENVO:xxxxxxxx); material: "saline water (ENVO:00002010), including plankton (ENVO:xxxxxxxx)" | depth 50 m
CTGCTTTTGGTAAATAAGCAAAAACCATATCACATCGTTCTACATTTTCTTTTGTGTTATGAAATATTTCTCCAGCAGATCCTAAATCATAACGAGGTTCGAGTACAGCTATCTCAATAGGTATGTGTTCAGAAACATAGTTTCTCCATAAATGAACTTCATCCTCAGAACATTGTTCTATCGGACCTGCCAAATAAACTATCACACTTCTCCACCATCTACCACTGGATCTGGATCCTGTGGAACAGATGTGGGTTTATCTAATCCTTTTACTTCTTCTTGCAATTTCGCAACTGTATTATTAGCAACAGTTAGTTTTGCTTCTAAAGCAATATTTTGTGCCAATAATGTACTTACTCTGTTTTGATAAACCTGCAAAACAGCGTTCACTTCCTCATTCATGTTAGAAAAACAACTGCTCTATATATGCTAGAACGAACCACCATCTATGGTAATATTTTCTAATGATCTAGTGGTTCCCGAACAAGAAATTACTTGTGTCTGACCAGCACAATCATTGATATATAACCCACCTATCTCTAGATCTCCAGTAGTACTTACTGTTAGAACACTAGAAGACTCTGAAACTTCTGAACCTATAACAACTCTTCCTGCAGAATCATCCCAAAATACAGCAGCTTTCTTAGCAGAACCACTATAGTAGTTCATTATAAGACCAACGTCCTTGTTGGTATCACTACCTAAAGCAGCACCATCTACAACCTGTAGTTCAAGAAGAACGTCTTCTACAGTTGTATTGACTGTATTGATTTGTGTTACTGATCCACTGATAGTTAGATTACCACCAACAGACAAGTCACTTGTTACATTTGCTGTACCTGTAACTGTCAATGCTGATCCACTAAATGTTAGATTAGCACTATCTTCTAACTCTCCACCCGTACCAGCAGTAACAACTCTACCAGAAGTAAGATCACTTACTTGAGCAGTTGCAAAAGTACTAACACCAGTGACATTAGCATTAGTTGAACTTAGATATGTTACAGTACCTACTCCAGATACATTGACTGCTTGAGCACCAGTACCACCAGAAGCAGCTTGATTGGGTGTAGTATCCCATGTCAACCCACCACTACCATCTGACTTTAGAAATCCGTTATTAGTTGCTGATCCTGGAAATGTATATACCTGATCACTTGCTAATGTTGCAGGAGCTTTTAGAGTTAGTGTATTAGTACCGTTATTAGTACCCTCTACTAAATTAACTCCCGAACCTGTTGTTGTAGTTTCTTGTGTCCAATAACGAGAAGAACCTATAATTTGGTTATTGGTAGTTGTAGAGTCAATACCAACATATAAGTCGTACTTGTCTATGGTAAAACCAGGTTCACCTGCTCTCAAGCCAGGTAGACTAGCAAGATTACCTCTCTTAAATTGAAGTACTGGATTACTCATTGGTTCCTATTTGCCTTTTAGTATTTAGAATTTATGCCCAAGTTCCGCCATCTAGATCAATCTGATTGTCTAGATCTTCGGCAAGAGCAGTAACAACAGAAGAATCAAATCCTTCTGGACCAGATAAACTTCCAGCAGCAGAGTTTATTACTGCGTCTGGACTTATAAAAACAAAGTTATCTGCATTTGGATCGTATGATAGAACAAAATGAGTTCCTATACCACTACCAATTGCTGTAGATACAATGTCAGTTATGTCTCTAATGTTTGCCACAGTGTCGTCCGATTCTACAGAAAATTTAATAATAGGTTGACCATCTAATGCAGTATCAGCATGGTCGGAAGTAATGCCAACATTAACAATCTGTATTGACATATCATGATGCCGTTGGGTTTACTATCACTTGTCCAGTAATAACTTTAGTTCTGATATTACTGTTACGATTTATAATCAAAACATCATACTCATATCTTCCAGAAGTAATAATACCAGTCTGAGTATCACTCAGAGATATTGTTAGGTTACCTTTTGAAGGTTGACCGCCATAAGTAGTGGCAAAAGAAACGGAACCAGGAGCACCTGCCCATTTTCTCATCTTACAGGAAAAATCATAAGACGTTAGATCTAGGGCTGTGTTATCCCTCTTCTTCAAATCAAAGGTAGAAGAAAAGTCAGTACCTGCTTCTATTTGTATATTGACTGAGGGAACTGCCATATTTCTAGATCAGTATTTCTATTTATTCTTTAATAATAATTCTTTCAAAAGAGCAATTTCATCCTTTAGACTATCTAGTTCTTCTTTTTGAAGTTGTCTATGATTTTTTTCTCTTACATAACGATCATATGCAGTCTTATCAGTGTTTAAGATTGCATTAGTTTTCTTATCTCTTTCGAGACCTTTGAAGTTTTGTACCTTTACTCTATCCATTAGGTAACCGCCACTGCTCTAAAGTCTAACAATTTAGGTTCTTGTGCTTGATTGGTTGATCCAATGTTTATCTTGATTTGGAATCCAATAAACGGAGGTAAGTTGTCTATAGACCACTCATACTCAAGATACTGATCTTCAAGACTTACAGCAATATTTGCATCAGGAGAAGCATTGTTATTGCCAGAATCTATAATAAATCCACCAGCATCTAAGTTAGAATATCCTGGGAAGTTTTCAAAGACTCTATCAACCTCAAGAGCATCTGCCCTTACCAATCTATAGAAACATCTAATGTCTGCTGATTCAGGTCTATATGCAGCAACAAAAACTTTTATAGATGATGCAGCATTTTCTAGTGGAATAATCTTAGTAACATAAGATAATTCATGAGGATCTTCATCATAAGTATTAGATAATCTATTAGTAATGTAATTTGAAACAGGAGCATTCAATTTATTTTGTGCTACTGAAACAGAACTTCTAAATGCATCTACTACAGGTGATACTAGTCTATTATTAGTACTAAGTGTAAGATCCATTGTAAATGATTTTGATCCAGGCAATTCAAGTATGCTGTTGTTTGCTTGCTCATTTTCATAAGAAGCAATCATTCTTGAAGTTGGGAATTGAGTTCTATTAGTCAAAGATATACTTTCAAATCCTTGATCTTGAAAAGATGTCTCACTACCGTCAATGCTTGTAGCAGAAGTTGTTCTAACAGATGCTGTAAGAGAAGCTTGATCGCAACAATGGTATGAAATTGCAGGTGTTATTTCATTGAATTGTATATTCGATGTAGCTCTAGCTCTATCTCCCCCACCACTTTGATCAGTGGTGAAATTGATATCACCAGGAATATGACAATGATAATGATCAAACTCTATCTTACCATCAATAGTACTTGTAACTTCTTGGAGGAAATGTTCTCTATTGATTTTCCTTAAGGAAACACCAGATAGTTCTGCCTTTTGTATTGGGGCATCAATCTCATAAGTTCTAGCAAACCCACTATCAATACCACGACCAGTAATACCTGTGAGAGTATTATTACCAATACCAGTATATGCAATCAACTCATCCCCCAAAAGTGCATATCCAGGATTGCTTGCTGATACTTGAGCACCTTCAAACATATTGAATCCAGTGCTACTCGCAACACTTATATTAGCCGTAGAACTAGCAGCATAACCAACAGTCAATCTAGTAGGTAAACTATCACCCACTACACCAGCAATCCTCACTCTATTCAATTCAGAGTTCATACCGTGCATAGGATGATGTACTTTGAAAATCTTACCAGTACGTTGATCAGTATTAACTGATACTGAAGATGGAACAATACCTGTGACAGTTACTCCATATCCAAGAGTACTATCATAAACTTGTATTGCATCAGAAGTATTGAAGTCTGCACCTTCAAGACCTGTAAATAAGAATGCATTTATTCCAGTAGTAAGACCAACTGATCCTATGAAGTCTCTACCAAGACCTTTAGTTCCAATGGCAACTGTAAATGTATCACCTTGTGCATATCCAACTCCTTCTGAACCTGGTTTGATGGTCATTCCTGTAACTACACCACCAGATACTGTTGCAATACCAACACCACCTGATCCTCTACCTGTGCGTCTTATAAAGGCAACATCATTATAAGTACCATCTTCATATCCACTACCACCATTAGTTAACCTTATGGCAGTATTACTTTGCCCAATATGAGACAATCTCTCAGCAATATATCCTTTAGCAGTTGTATTATTCTGTAATACCTGTTGACCAATCGTTAGATTAGTAGACATTTTTTCGATAGCAGATCCAATACCAACCAATGCAGACTTAGCATAAGTCTCAATTGGGTTGTCTGGTAATTGATTTCTAGCACCCCACTCAGTCAACCTTGGACTAAACATCTTAAGTGTTCCAGATTGCTCTGAGAATTGACACCTATATGTTGTGAATTTCATATCTTCCATCTGAGATGCTGTCCAAGTAGCAGCATTTTGTGCCTTGAACAATGATCCTAGACTAGGTTGTTGGGTAATAACAACTTTACCCAATTCAGATTGACTAGAAGTTGTTATATCTACCTCACCAACTTGAGCAATCCATTGATTATATTCATCTGTTGCTGTAACTACAACATAAGCATATTCTGCTCCAGATGGATCTCCAGCAAGATATACTGGGGCTGGGAAGTATATTCTAGTTGGTATACTAGCATCATCAGATACGTTTACATCCTGAGGATTGACAGTTACAATACTATTTCCGACTGCTCTTCTAGTAGGATATCCATTTTCCATTTCTACAATAGAAATTTCTAGAGGAATTGTTTCCGATCTTGACTGGAAGAACATATCAACAGCACCAAGGAATACACCAGGATCTTCTTCAACAAAGAAACTTTGTGCTAAAGGATCATTTATATATTCAATAACTTCAACATATTCAATTACAGTAACGTATTCAACTACAGGAACCTCAACAATTACCTCAAATGGTACAGGTACTGGTATAGGTACATCAACATATACAGTATTAGTTGGTCCTGGTACTTCTACAGTTTGTATTTCTGGAGGTAATGTTACATATTCTGTATGATGGTGGTGAACATCATTAGTTACCTGAACTTCAACTTCATGAATAACTTCTTCATAAATGATTTCTGGTGGAGGAGGTGCAGGTTCAGTTCTAATTAATGTTGTTTCTGTTATCTCTCCACCTTCTGAGAAGAACTGAGCACCAGCACGACTAAAGTTTATGCCTGGTAATTGTTCTTCTGCACGTAAACTTGAAAGTATCGCTGTGCTATCTCCATTTGCAAATGATTCTGCTGGAATATAAAAACAACCAATTGCAGCACCTAAATCATCAGTAACTATTCTGAGGTTATTGATCTCTGCTTCAGCACCACTTGTTTCTCCAACAAGTCTCTGTCCAACTTCTACCTTACCAAAGTAATTGCCATCAGACTTTTGATTCAAAGATGCAGTATCAAGATTCAAAACTGTTGATGTTTCTGAATATGATGAAGAGAAACCAACTGTAGGATCGTATGGGTTTGTATTTACTGTTACTGTAGGTGCATTATAAGGACCACCTTTATGGTTTGGATTTGCTAATCTAGCTCTAAATTCTGTTGCTTGACCTGTTGTCTGAGTACTAGAAACTGTTCCACGTATAGTCTCACCTACTTGGAATGAACCTTGGATAGGAGTAACTTCTAGAAGTTTTGGAATAACAAAATCTCTAGTATCAATCATGTCAATTCCTTGGAATGTGACATGATGTTCTGTTATTGGTTTTAACCTAGTTCCAGTAAATTCAATATTCTGCTCCCTCATTTCTGGAAGCAACTCTGTTGAGAAAATAACGTCATTTACATAACCAAGACCATCATCTTCTACAACTGATACTCTATCAACATATATGTCACTAGATGGGTTTAGAGTTAGATTACCTTGCCAATTCCTCCACATATACGGATTGACATTTTCAACTCTACTAGCAAGTACCTGTTCCTGATATCTAACAAGTTCATAATCTAAGGTCAATAAATTACCTGTTCTTCTGATATTTGTTGAACCTAAATCTTGTACATATCTTGCATCAATAGTTGGATCTGGATCTTGAGTCAATCCTATAAGATTATTAGAACCAACTAAAAGATCAATAGAATCAAAATGTTTTACTGGTACTAATTCTCCACCAGCAACTTCAAATTTCAAAGAAGGTAATGATCTATCAGCAACATTATAGTCGTTGAAAGGATCTACAACAAATCCATTCTTAAATCTATCGAGTCCTGTATCTGGATCAGTAATAACTAAACTTTGCGTAGCATTTTCTAGTAGAGATAATGCAGTTACTTCTTCAATATTTTCAATACGTGTTTCGAGATCACCAATATCTTTCATGGTATAACGTTTGTTAGACCTAAAAGTAATTTTTACATCTCTTATAGGATTATATACGTAAGGTTTATATTCTATTAGTGCTAATTCAAAAGAATCAGGAAGAGGTTCTGGTTGTACTGGCTGTATAGCAGGAGTACCCTTTTTGACAGTAAATGTACCGTCACGATTTAGGAATAACCTGTCAGTTCTTGCTAAGTAGAAATTGTAATCAAATACAATGTTCTCATCTGATACAAGAACATTAGGAACTGCTTGACCACCACCACTAAAGTCTCTTGAATCAAATTCAAATGGTGATCTAGTTCCAGAATCTACAAATGGTGCAACCCTTGGTCTTAGATCAATAACATCAGTATTTCTTACGTTATTATAACTAGCAACTCTATCATAACGATCTTTAGTATAACTATTTGCCGTTACTACATCACCAGAATCTTCTGAATTTATGGTGTAGTAATCAAAGTATATCTTTAATTGTCCTTGTGGATGAGGAAATCCTTGTTTCCTAACAATACGACCAAAGTCATAATATTCTGCTCTTTGACCAGAATCAACTATATAATTACCTCTAATATTTTTATCACCAGATGTAACTTGAGTTAGAGCTGCTTCTACACCAGATTCTTGGAATACAACTGTTTCAGTTTGTTTGAATCTATTAGTATTCTTGAAGCAAACATCAACCTTAGTTGTGCCATTTCTTCCAAGAACTATTGCTGATGCACCAGAGCTCTTACCAACACCAACCTCACCTAGGATAATATCAGAGTTGTTTCCAGTAGGACCAGTAAACGAAGATAATGTCAACGCTGGTATAACAGGTGCTCCATTTCCAGCTGCTTCATATACTGCATGTACTTCAACAACATCAGCATAGTCAAGAGAAACTTCTCTGTCTTGAACTCTCTTACCCCAAATATCACTAGGATTTAGACCATCTGCAATTGAAGTTGTAATACCTGACCATTCTCTATCTGATCCAGTAACTGTAACTGATGCAGACCTAACAACAGTTTTTTGCTTAGATTTTACTTTATCCTTCTGTTGAGTTGAATGTACTACAACATTACTTTGAGATGCAGTAAGACCTGATAAAGTAACACCTTTACCACCACTAGTAAGTGAGAATTGATCGCTTGTTAGTGCTTCAATTGTTCCATCAGAATAAAATACAGTATATCTTTCTTCGTCAAATGCATCGTAAATATAATCTGTTCCTGTCAAAGATGGTAAATCCATCTGACCACTACCATCTGTAGCTTGACCAGTATCTTCCTTTCTAACTTTTATAACAGAATCTGTAAGATCTATAGACTCTACATTACTATGTGGTAGTTGTGCATAAAGGAATCCACTAGAAGATCCTCTTAGGTTTGTCGCAACTATTTCAACGCCACTTACTGTAACAGAAGATGTTGGAAGATCTTTATCACATACACCACTAACATCATCAGGTGCAGCAGATAGTGTTAGACTGGAAGTACCAACTACAGACACTACATTATATACTGGATCAGAGATACCACTTAATTGGTATCTTATAATATCACCTACTTTGAAATTAGAATAAAATCCACCAATAGCAGATGTTACAGTAGAAATACCTGGTGATCCTGAACCAACAGATATATTGACTGCACCAGCACCGAAGTTATGTTTTGATTCTAAAACTACATCAGCAGCAAATGTTCTACTTGCAGCAGTAGATCTAACTGATTTGATATCCGAAAGATCATATTCCGTAATACTAGTTACAATCCTACAACCCATACCTTTCCAGGATTCATGAATACCATTGATTGCAATGGTTTCATTCATTATAAAACTACCTGTGGTTTGATGTAGTTCTAATTCAAAAAGACTAGATCCACCTGTCTTCAAGAAAGCACTTGCTCCAGACTGCATACCTTGAATGTAAGCAGGGGTGGAGATGGTAAGTCCTTGGTTGATACCTATCTTTCCATCCGTCTGTATATCATACAAAAACAAATCAAATACACTAGTATCTCCAGTGTATGCAGAATTCTGAAGTTTATAATCATATACTCTTGCTTTACCAATACTATTACCAGCAGCAGATGACTTAGTAGCACCTAATCTTGCATCACGCAAATCAACATAATCGGCATTAGCAGCAGCTAATTTTACTTGAGCACCGTTTAGAGTATTGTTTACCCTTAGACTATTACCTGCTTGGAAAGGTATGGCATTACTCTTTACAAGTTGTGTTGTTCTTGGTTTCTCTACATCTAAAATTCTAGCACCATGTACCTCACACTCATATCCTTTTACATATGCTTTACCAGGACCAACCCTAATATTCAGCAAATCTTTGGTTGGAATATTACCCTTATATGTTTTTTGCTCTGGGAAATATGTACCAAAAACAGTATGCCTATCGTTTAGACATTCTGTTGCATTTAAACTAAATCGTCTAACATAATAATCACCACTCTCGTCATGTGTTCTTCTGGCAAGTTCTTTTGCCATTTCACTGTATAATGTTTTATCTACAAGTTTCTTTTTCTTACCACCTTCAGACCTAAACAATTCAATGAAATTCTCATCATTGAAATCATCATTTGCTTTCTTTGTAAGTACTAAACTAATCTTAAGTCTGTCAGCACCAGGAGCAGTATAGTTAGAGAATCCAGCAGCATTATCATATAAACTATCATCATCTACAGCAGTAACAAGTTCTTCTTTAACAAGGAAACCAACCCTATAAGTAGGTTTATTATCATACTGATCTAGTATGATAGTTTCTTGATGAACATCAACAAATGCACCACGAGCAAAGAAAACACCTTTGGTTACAGTAAATGATGAACCAATAGCATGAGCACCATTAGAAATACAATTAGCAAAATCAGAACCTTTTGTTATACTGGTAGAACCATATACAAAAGTAGACAATGAAATTAAACTTTCTCCATCTTGAAAATATTCTGTTTTACCATCATCACCATTTCTTTCATACTTGATGTATAATGTAGTATTATTTGTAATTGACTGTGAAGCTGGAAGAACCTTCTTCACTGTAGCAATAACACCAGAAGTTTTTCCTTTTATCCTTAGATTGATTAAAGCTTCATAGTATAATTCTACAGGAACACCAAAAAATGTAGACTCAATCTTTATGCAAGTATAGTCTTGATCATAACTTACAGAACCAGGAATAACTACTGATCCTTCTCTAAACATATGTCGTCCAAACTTTTCAATCTGATTTTGTAAAATAGATTGTAAAGTTGTTAGTTCTCTTGCCTGTACTGGAGTTCCAGGTTTGAACAATACTCTATTAAAGTTCTTCGATGCTTCAAAGTCATCAAAGTATGGACTCGCATTTAGATTGGTATTTTGTGGCATTGGGTCAGAACTCTAATACGATTTTGATGTCTTCTCGTTGGTTTGTGGCTCTCATAACTTCTGGTCTGTTATCAATGTATATAATATCACCAGAATGTTTTTTAATTTCTGGTTCAGCAAGACCATTAGTAAATGATTGTCCGAAATAATATGTCTTAGAATTTACTATTGTTGATACTCCAACAAATCCTGTGTCAATGGTTAACGTTTCCGTACCTGAAGTAGTTGCTACTGTTAGGTTTGTAGAACCTCCAGATCCAGGAGTGTTATTGAACTTATTTAGACTATAACCATAAGTGGGTTTAGTACCAGCAGAGTTATCTCTAGCAAGACTTCTATCTTGCCAATATCTCAACACTTGAGTTGTGCTATCGTAAGATACAATTTTACCGATAGCAGTTGAACCAAGACCAACAGTTTGAGTTATTTGTCCATCAAGTGATGGTATCAAAGATGATGCAGCAGCACCATCTACTTTTATAGCAGGTAAATTGACAACCGAAGACGCTGTTAGTAAATTAGTACTACCATTCTCTAGTGGATTTTTTAGAATACCTATACGTGCAAACTGATTTCCTGTTGGGAAGTCTGGGTTTGTTACGTCAGCATTTTCAATTCTAGAATAAACAAGAAC
>TARA_R100001443_G_scaffold18771_2_pt1 | contig 10267 bp, 5 predicted proteins | sample TARA_R100001443 | Tara Oceans TARA_R100001443 (sample SAMEA2622142) | marine metagenome | biome: marine biome (ENVO:00000447); feature: deep chlorophyll maximum layer (ENVO:xxxxxxxx); material: "saline water (ENVO:00002010), including plankton (ENVO:xxxxxxxx)" | depth 50 m
AGAAGAATCAATACCTTCTGAAGTATCAAATGAAGTTTATATAAAAGAAGGACAAACAGTTACTGTATCAAATATGCCTACTGCAAAACCATCTGGAGATAATTTTGTAAGAGGAGTAAAGCTTTATCGTAGTGTTACATCGGCAGCAGCGACTGATTTTTTCTTACTTGATTTTTTATGGTTTCCAACTTCTACAGTAAGTTTTTCTAGAACTAGCAACGTAGCTACTGTAGTGCTTGCTCACCCACATAATATGATTGTAGGGAATAGGTTTAAAATAAAAAGTTCTACTATAGATAGCGGAGGTTTTAATGTTACAGACGGGATAGTAGTAAGTGTAATTAACAAAACTAGTTTTACATATTCAGATTCTGGTAGCGATGTTAGTACCACAGGAGATACAAATGGTGTTTTATGTCACGACGTTGCTGAATCTTTAGACGATACGGCTAGATATTGGGGTGATAGCAACCATAATTTTACTGACGATTTTGCAGTTTCAGGGTTGACTACTGTTGTAGCTTCTGAAAATTATGACAAACCAAATAGTAATATGATAGGACTAACTAATTACCATAGAAATATGCTTGTAGGTTTCTTTGACAACCAGTTGTGTATATCGTTTCCTGATAAACCACATGCATGGCCTGAAAAATTTAGGCAAACATTAGACTCTGATATTGTAGGTATTGCTGTTAGCGGTGGATATATACTAGCATTAACAGAATCGTTTCCTTATATTATATCGGGCAATAGCCCAGAGTCTATGTCAGTAGTTCGTATTGATGCTAATTACCCTTGCCTATCTAAACAATCTATAGTTAATGTCGGATTGCAAGGTGTAATGTGGGCTACTCATGGTGGGTTAGCATCATGGCGAAGCGGAAGCGGATTAAATATTATGACTGCGGCATTACATGACTGGGATACATGGGGAGACTATGTAGACCCGTCTACTATAGTAGGTCATTATTACAACGATAAATATTTCGGTTCTCACGATACAGGGTCATTTACTTTTCAGTTAGACAATGACCAAGGTGGAACTTTTGTAAAGATTAACTATAAATTTACTGCAGCATATACTGATTCTATTACAGGTATTATGTATTATACTTCAGATACTTCAGGAGATATTTTAGAATGGGATAATAAGACTCAAGTATTATCTCCTATGGAATGGAAATCAAAAACTTTAACTACTGAAAATTATATAAATATGGGTGCTGCTAGAGTTATAGCTGATTATGCTGTAACTGACGCAGAAACTTTAATTAATACTAATTACAATAACTCTGTAGCTGTGTCTAATGCTGCTATATGGTCTGAGTCTCAACAATTAGGCACTGTAAATGGGCCCACTGATTATACATCTAGTAGTATACGACAGGAAAATATAGGAACATTAAATGCTTACCCTATAAATGGAGATGGGCAAACTCAAAATTTAGTAGAAGTATCAGGAACTTTACCTGTTACATTTAAATTTTTTGCTGACAAGTCTCTTATATTTCAAGGAACTGTAACATCTAATGATATATTTAGGCTACCTTCTGGATATAGGTCAGACACGTTTGAAGTGGCTGTGTCAGGTTCAGCTAGGGTTAGAGCCATACATCTTGGGGAAACTCCAATAGGATTGAAAAGTGTATGACCAATAGATTTGTATCTGTACCAGCTGTACCCACTAATACTGATTTAAATCAGCAAATAACTGTATTAATAGAAAACATAAAAGAAAACGTTGAACTACTTACAGGACTCAGAGATGAGGTAGATAGAATAAGTAAAGCAGTTACACAAGGACAAGTAACAGTTTTAAATATGAGCACTCAAAATATGCAACAAGTGTCTGCTAAAGGTGCAGGATTTACAATTAGTGGACAAGATATTCCAAGTCTTGAAGACTACAATAAATTGAGACAAGATGTGCAAACACTAGCAGAAGATGTTAAAGTTACGAGAGCAGTGTTAAATACTTTAATAACGCAACTAAAGGGGATAACGTAATGACTGAAAAAGTAAATGTAAAGTTAGGTGCAGTAGGTATGGCAGATGAGCCATCATTAGATATACCACCTCAAATATTAGCTTTATTAAATATGGGGCCTTCTTCTGTTAACTCAATACCTGGTGAAGTCCAGTCGTATCAAGAGGGGGGCATGGTACAACCCGCAGGTGTTCAAGCTGCAGGTATGCCAACAGGACAGCCCATGAATAGCCAAATGATAGAAATGGCAATTAACCAATCGGCTGCACAAAATCCTGAATTAGTTGCAAGAGTTAGAGCAGGCATAGAAGCAGGTTTACAATCAGGTGAGATAAATATGGAAGACCTTAATATGGCTATAGAACTTGCTAAAACAGTTGCTCAAAATCCTGCTATGTATCCACAAGTTAGACAGTTTGTTATACAAAAAGGATTAGCTACAGCGGAAGAACTACCCCCTGAATATGATGAAGCTATAGTAATAGCTTTACTTATAGCAGCTAAAGCAATGGCTACTGACGTAGAATTTACAGACCGTCCACCTTTACAGCCAGGGCAACCAGCTCCTATACAAGATATGAGAGACGGTGGGGAGCTAAAAAAAATACCTGAAGGTAATTCTGGATTGTCTAAGCTACCAGAAGATGTAAGGAATAGAATGGGGTATATGCAAGATGGCGGTGTACTAAAAGGGCCATCGCATGACCAAGGTGGTATTCCTGTTAAAGTAGCTGGAGTTAACGCAGCAGAAATGGAAGGTGGTGAATACGTTATACCTAAACATGTTGTTAAAGCTAAGGGTACAGAATTTTTTGATAGAATGTTAGCTAGTTACGAGGATAAAACATAATGTTAGAAGCAATAAACAGCACAAATAAAAAATCTAATTATCAACCACAACTATTATCTACAAAAGAATTAGTAGATAAATACTGGGCTCAATGTATTCCATTACTAGAAAAGTGTGTTAACAAGCAAATGCATGGAGAGATGGAAATAGACGATATTTATACTCGTGCTTTAAAAGGAGAAATGTATATTATTGTAGTTAAAAATGATATACCAGAAGTACCTGATGTAAAGTTAGTACTAGTATTAGAACTTCATTACTACCCAAGATTTACAGCTATGAATGTAGTAGCTTTAGGAGGCATTGATTTAAAAGCTATGATAGATGAGTTTTGGCCATATGTTTGCGGATGGGCAAAAATATGCGGAGTTAAAAAAATAGAATGTTCCGTGCCTTTAGCTATGGAAAGAATTTTAAAAAATGTTGGGTTTAAACAAAATTATATTCAGATGAGGCAAGAATTATGAGTACTATAGCTATAAACCCATTAATTGTACAAGTTAAACAAAACGATTTAGAAACTATATCACCAATAAATCCTACAGTGCACAAAGGTGGGATAGGAAAATTAGTAGGTGTAGTAGCAGCAGTAGCAATACCACTTGCTGCCCCAGCTATTGCGTCTTCTATTGCAGCTTCGGGTGTCCTTGGAGCATCTATTAGTACAGCAATGACGACTGGCATAGGTGGCGTTATTTCTTCTGCGATTGCAGGTGCAGCTTTAGGTGCTGTATCAGCAGCAGTAACAGGACAACCCATAGGAGCAGGAGCTTTAGTAGGTGCAATCGGCGGTGGAATCGGTGGATTTACACAAGGCGTGTCAGCAGGCGGAGCAGAGCAAGTTGCAAGCGGAGCAGGCGGCGGAGCAACTGCAACAGGTGGAGGCCCACAAACATATACAGGTGGATTTGGCGAATCAACTGCTGGAATAGGCTTAGAACAAGGAGCTCAGTTAGCAGAACAAACAGCAGAGTTTGGGAGTGCTGTTGTAAAAACACCAACTACACTAATGGAAACACTAAAACAAACAAGTGAAACAGTGCTTAGTAAACTGAAGTCTCCTGAAAATCTTGCTAATCTTACTATGCAAGCAGCAGGCAGTTTAGTTGGTGAGGCTTTGGTTCCTGAAGGAACATTAGCTCAATTATCACCAGAAGAGCAAGCATTAATTGAAGAACGTAAAGCAGAACTAGTAGCTTTAAGAGATAGAGATTTAGCAGCTTATAACCAAGCTATTGAAATATCAAAACAATATATGGTTCAAGCAGGACAAGTTGACCCTACATATTTTGCTCAACAAGAAGCGAATAAGGCTAAAATAGTTGGTGCTCAAACTGCAAGAAGAATAGAAGAAGAGGCAGCTCTTGCCGATAAAAATTTTACTCAAGGAGATAAAGCTAGATTAGGTTTAGATACTGCTAGAGTAGCAGCGTCTAAATTTGATGAAGGGTTTATGACAGGAACAAATCTTAGAACTAATCTTGTAGATGCTGCTAATAGAACAATGCCTACTGCTAGTCAAACAGTTAACTATTCTGCAGGTCTAAAAGACTTGCAAGATGTATATGCTGGACAAAGAAAAACAGCTGATGATGAGAGAAAAAATATTCAAAAGATGTTCGCTGGTTTAAATCTTACTTCAGGTCAAACTGAAAAAGAAAAAGATGAAGCATTAAGAATATATGGTCAGGGATATCAAGACGCATTAAATAGGACTAGCGAGGTATAAACAATGGCAGTACTAGACCCACAAGAATATATGCAAGCTGTAAGAGATGCTAATGAGCTTAGAAATATACAACGTACTAATCAAGACAGACAAAACTTTCAACAGTTTACTCCTAATATAGCAACAGATTCTATAGGTTTAAAATTACCTGACCAGCCTGATACACTTAATATAAAGCAACAAGCAGAAGAAGATAGAATAGCTAAAGAACAAGAAGATTATAATGCAATGATAAGCAAAAGAGGAGGTATAGACCCAACGTTAAATCCTGGGGCAAGCGATATAGTTAAAGACCAAGCAGAAATACAAAAAGCCTTTGAAGGCACAGCATATAGAACATTTACTCTTAGAGAAGTTTTAAAAAGTGGTGAAGGACTTGCAAGCTTTGTTAAACTACCTAGTGGATTGTATAAAAGAAAAAGACCTAGAATTTTTGGTAATGCTGAAGATAATAAAAGATATTATGATGCTATAGAAAAAAATAGAATTCCCGCTGCAAAAGTTGCTGCTGCTACTAGACCAGAAGGTACTGGTGGTGGTTTAGAAAATGTTGGGGTATTTACTGGGTCACGAGCTGACGCTACGCAAGTATTTCGAGATGAGCTAGCTTTAATTGAAGAAATGCCTAACAGCCCAGAAAAAATAGCTAGGCTAGAAGACCTTAAAACTAGAATAAAAGATTCTGGAGTTGTAAAATTAAGTGAAGATGAAGCTAAACGAAAAGGAATTACTCAAGTTAGGAGTAATATATTAACAGATATAGAGAGAATAAAAAAAGATTCAGAACCAGAAAAAATAACATTATCTTTTCAAAACGTAGAACTTGCTGAAGCTAACGATGCTGTAAGATTAGCTATACAAAAAAGAAACGAAATTGCAAGACTAGCTAATATAGCTAGGGTTAAAGGTAATGAAGAAGAATTTAATAACTATAGAAACCAGCTATCTGGATTAGACATTGGTATAGCTAGAGCACAAGGTATGCAAGGTTTAAACGATATAACACAAGGTGATACTAGAAGATTAACTGCTGCTTTAAGATTTGCTACAGGACTTAATATACAAATTACACCAAGAGATGACGGTTCTTTTACTGTTGTAGGTTTAAGCGACCAACCAGAAATAAAAAGTGTTTCTGAACTAATATCTCAAAGTCGACAAATATTTGACAGAGAGTACAAAGCAAAATTAGAAAATCTACAAATAGAATTATTTAAAGAGAATTATAAATTTGAATTAGAAACTAAAAGAGATTTATATAAAACAGACGCAGAGTTTAGAAAAGACATAGCTTTAAAACAAAAAGATATGGAAATAGCAGCAGCAAAAAAAGGATGGACATTTACTAAAGATGTAGATGATGGTCAAGGTGGTTTTATGACTATAGCAGAAAAAGATGGATTATTATTTAGAGTTAGAAGTTCAATCCAAGAAGACCAAAAAGGCAAAGAGATTTTATATTTTAACTTAGAACCTATCGGTGGTTTTGGTTCTGCACTATATTCTACTCAAGAGTATATGAATCAAATTGATAACTCTAGTAAACCAAATGTAGGCGTACAACAATAGGAGTTACACATGGTATTAAAAGTAGGCTTAGATTTACCTTCTAATAATACTATTGCTAGAAATTTACCCAGCACTGAAAGTATTGCTAAAGGTATAGAAAGTACACCTTCTCTTAGCGAGTTACAATTAAATAATCAAGCATTACTTGCTAATATACAACCAACACCAGAAACGCCTGATGTGTTAGATTCACCTCAAGTTTTTTATAGCCCAAGCACTAGAAAGATGTTTGTCAACGGCTTGATGTTTGATGATGACGACGCTAAGACAGCATTACAATCTGTAAATCAAATTAAAGCTACGCCTGTAAAACCTTCTTTAGATGTTGCAACTGATTGGACAAGAGTTAGTCCCCAAGATTATGGCTCTTACATCAAGGGGATTAAAAACCCACAAGCGGGTAGATTATTTTCTGAAAACATAGATATAGGTGCTAGTAATTTAAAACAATTATTTGGTAGAGCATCACAAGCTTTTGGAGCAGAAGAATTTGGCCAAAGTCTTGTTGATGAAGCTACTAAAGAACTAGAAAAGAACGAACCTTTTCAAAGAGAATTTGCTAATATTAAAGGTGGGTATATACGAGACGGTGATGCAGAAGAATCACATGATGCCATAGATTGGTTTGTTGCTAACTTTGGACAACAAATACCAAACTTATTAGAGTCTGTAGTAGTTGCGTTAGCTGGTGCTGCTATAGGTGGTGTTGCAGGTGGCCCTTTTGGTGCTATAGGTGGAGCAATAACTTCTCTTGCAAGTAGACAATCTTATAAACAAGCTGTAATAAAAGCAGCTAATAAATACCAGAAAGATAGAAAATCACTTACTGCTGGTGAAAGAAAATTACTTCGTGAAGTATCAAGTCTAACAGCTATTGCTAAATTAAAAACTCCTAGAATATTTACTGTTGATAGCAAAGGAGTTGCTAAAAAAACTTTTGCTAAACCAGATTTAGATGAGGCAATTAAAAAAGGGTTACCTGATGCTGCTGCTAAAGTAGCTGCAAGGGGCAAACGACAAGCTCAAATTGGTGGTGCTTTAGGTGCAACAACTTTAAGTAGTTATGTTATAGGTGTTGGAGATATATATGGTGAGCAAAGAGAAACGGGTCAAGACAATAGACTGACTGCTTTTCTTTCTGCAATACCTTATGCTGCATTTGAAACGTTGCCTGAGTTTGTGTTAGGACTAAGACTATTTGGAGTTAACCCAAATAAAATTAGTAAAACATTAATAGATGACGGAATAAAAGGAAAATTAAAAAGAGGAGCAGCAAGAGCAACAAAAGGATTTGGAGTTGGTGCTGCATTAGAAGGTGCTACAGAGGTAGCACAAGAAAGTTTAATATTAACTAACACAGGACAATTTAATAGTAGAGACCCACAAATACAAAAAAGATTACTTAATGCGTTTGCAGCAGGAGCTTTTGTTGGTGGCCCAATCGGTGGTGTAGCTAACTTATTTAATAGACCTAGCTCAGATATATTAAATAAAAATAACCAAAGAACTGAACCTAATGACCCATTAGAATTTGTAGACCAACAACCAAGCCGAAAGGATAGATTAGATGCAACAAGAGATGAAAGAAATGAATTGTTACGTCAACAAATGAAATTACCAGCTTCTGCATTTACACAAACTACTGAAGAAATAAATGTATTAGAAAAAGAATTAAATAAAAAACCAGCAAAAGATTTTCCTGTTGCAGTTTTACCTGAAGGCACACAGTTAGATTTACCTGGAATAGAAACTGAAGCTGCTGCACAAACTAATAAAGAAATAAATGCGTTAAAAAAACTAATAAACAAAAACAAAAATAAAGGAGACCAACTAGAACTTGATGTTGGAGCACCTCCAATAGTAGAAACAACTACTACTGATAATAAGAAAACTAATAAAGAAATAAATGAATTAAAAAAACAATTAGATAAAAAAGAAAAAGATTTAACAGACCCAGTAGTAGCAGACCCAGTAGTAACAGCTCCTGCTTCAGGTTATGCTGCAGGGCAGACTATTCAATACTATGAAACAGATGGCTCAATAAATACAGCAGAAATTAAAGCAGTAAGTGAGACTGGAGCTACTTTAAAAGTTGTAAAAAAAGGTAAGAAAAAAGAAGAATTATTATCAGTAGAAAATATAGAAGCAAATCCTAAAGATGTTAACTTTATTTTAAGAAGTCCTGGTGCAAATATTCAAGGTAAAAAAGCTAATGAACTTAATTTAGAAGAAACAAAAAATGCTTTAACCAAACTTAGAGATATTTATAAAGAAGTTATTAATTCAAAACAAAAAATAACTGGAGACTTACAGCGTGATATAACAGCTTTAAGAAATAGACTTGAAATATTAAAAGCTGAACAGAAAGCAGAAGTTAATTCTGATGTACTTGAAGAAGCTATAAAAACATTCACTATATTTATGTCTGCTCCTGGAGTAAATTTAACCACACAAGAACAACAAGATTTAAGAGAAGGAACTATTAAACTTATACAAGAAAATAATTTAGATACTATAAAAAAATTTAATGCTTTTATTAGGTCAGATAAATTTCCTAGAGCTGATGATATAAGAGAGTTAGATAAAACAAATAAATTTATTAAAGACAACAATGTAGACGTTAATTCTGAACAGTTTATATCTGAAGCTCAAGAAGTATTTGGAGATATGGGGCCTGTACTTTCTAGGCAATTTGCTGCAGAACAAATTATTCAACAAAGAAACGAACAAGAAGGAGGTACACAAGATGCCGATACGGAGCAAGAAGCAACTGAAGTGGTTACAGGCAAACAAGCCAGAGGTAGCAGAACAACTACTACAGGAGACAACCAAGAAACAGCTATTGACACTACCAAACAAGATAAGCTTAAAAAGCCTGTCGGAAAAAAGACAACGGGAAAGAAGAAATTACAAGCTAAGAAAACTGAAGACGCCACTGGGCAAGTTGACCAAAAACCTGTTCAGGAATCAGAAGATAAAACGGGGGAAGATAACTTAGCAGATACTAGAACAGTAGCTGAGAGAGCTGCAGATGAACGAGAAGCAGCAAAAAATAAATCTAAAGATTTAAATGTAGCTGCAGCTGAGTTTTTAAAATCAAAAGGCAAAGCAAGTAAGACTGATAAAAAAATAGTAAGAAAAGCAAACTTAAAAAAACAAGCAGATGATGCAGAGGTTGCAGAACGTAGACGAAAACGTGTAGAAGTATCAGGTATAAAATTCTGGAATGATAATAGAAGTGCTATACCAGGAGCTTCTGCTATAGAATATCAAGGCTTTACAGAACCAACACGTAATAAAATTGACGAGCTAGCTAAAGATTCACAAAAAGCTGGTGTGTTAGAAGAGTTAAAAACAGTTTGGTTAGAAGGTTTTAACGCTATGATTGGAAGCGATGTAATGAATATTCAAGACTATGTTCAACTTCAAATTGATACAATTAGAGAATCTAACGTAGCATTTGAAAGAGAAGCTGCTTACGAAGAAATACTAAATTATACTAGCTCTAATTGGATGGGGCCTTTTGCAGGACAAAATAAAAAAGCTCTTAATTTAGCAGAAGGATTTTTAAAAGAAGTTACTTTAGATAAAGATTATATTAACGACTTAGAAATTTTAGATGCCTTAGTAATACGGAAAGCTTCAGTGCTTACAGATGCACAAATTAATAATATTAAATCTCCAGATGTAGAAAAAAGAACTTGGTATATATATGCAGAAGCACGAGGTTTATTACCAACAATAGATAAAAGAAGAGTTAGCAAAACAGGTGGTAAGCTAGAACCATTTATGGAAACATCACCTAGTGAGTTAGATGCACCTAGCGACCCAGTGTTAAGCGATGAGCAAAAAGCTCAAGCACAAGAAGCAGATGTAGCTATAGTAGAAAAACTTATTATGGATTTATTAGCTGGTGTTGGCCCTAAAATTTATAACAGACAAACTTTGCACTACGAAACAATAAATAAAAGATACGCAAAACTTAATGATGAGCAAAAAAGTACAATGATTAATGGTACTAGATTAAGATTTTACTTTGATAAAAAAACTAACAAGTTAAAACTAGAAGAAAAACGTGTAGGTAATGAAGTTACTTATATACCTACTACAAAAACTGACGCTTTCAGAC
>TARA_R100001443_G_scaffold99426_1_pt1 | contig 10246 bp, 24 predicted proteins | sample TARA_R100001443 | Tara Oceans TARA_R100001443 (sample SAMEA2622142) | marine metagenome | biome: marine biome (ENVO:00000447); feature: deep chlorophyll maximum layer (ENVO:xxxxxxxx); material: "saline water (ENVO:00002010), including plankton (ENVO:xxxxxxxx)" | depth 50 m
ATTAGCAGCTTCCATAGCAACTGTTGAGTTTTCAAAATTTGATAATTCTATATTCACAGTATTAGTAGTTTCGTTTAAAAATACTGCAGCTTGTATGTGTTCATCCATGAGTATCTTTTTCTCCCATCATACATAAAAAAAAGCGGCACGATCTTCTGGGATGGATCGAGTGGCGGAAATCTGCCATTTTTCTTTTTTTTTGACAGTATTTTTATGATTGATTGTCATTGTACCGATTGATCATTGGCTTAAATCCTTAATTAATCCTTTTAATTGTGTGACTTGTGTCACTATTCTCTTCCGATCCCCTTGTCGTGGGCGCGGAAGCTTTGCCTTTGTCTACTAGACTGCCATCATCCCACACTATTTTTATTATAGGATCTCCAACATTCTCATTGATAACCTTATCATTGAATACACTAACCAACTTACTTGCCATCCATCTAGCATGATGCAGCTTCTCTCTCGCCCAGGCTACAGCTGTCGGCTCAATCTCTTGATCTAATAAATCTTGCATTCTATCAAGCCAAGTCATTGCTCCAATTCTTCTAGCATCCAATATTTTTTCTTTTAAATCTTTTTCAGCATTCATCCATTTATAAATGGTTGCTAAGTTTGGCATTTCTTTTGAACGACAAATAGATGTTAAGCTGTTACCCAGCTGTAATTGATCTATGATTGTCTGTAATAATTGATTTGATTTCTTCATAACTTTTATTTTTATTTTGTTTTAAATTCATTCTTGATCTTATCTTGCCTTCAATAGACTTTGGCCCAAATGATAAACCGCCATGCATTCGGCAAATATACCGACCATTCTTTTTTAAAATACCTTTGGCCTCGCATTGTTGCCCATCATATTTTCTTTTAGCTTCACATTGTATTTTTTTACTTGGTCTACCTACCATGATTTTTTTTTAATTATTTGTATATTAACCCTTGACTAATATAAACCCTATGTTTACAAGAGTAATTGAAAGGATATTTATGAACGAATACATAATTTATGGCATTGTTGATAATGGTATCATGATCCTAGGAGCTATGACTGGATTGTCATTAGAAAAATATCTACCCAAAAAACTTCAAAAAGGTTTGGGAGCTGTCATAGGAGCTGGTCTTGGCAATGCTTGTTCTGACTTTTTAGGTGGAATGTCCACCTTATCTTATTCCTTGGCAATAGGAACTTGCCTAGGATGTTTAATTGGTCTTGTTTTCATTCCAATATTAGTTTGGCTTGGAAAATTAAGACAAATCAAAAAAGGAGCTTAAATAATGGCAACTAGATCAAATATTGTCGTTACTTATGGCGATAGTAAAACTATTATTTATCGTCATTGGGATGGCTACTTATCGGTTACAGGCTACGATATAGCCTCTACCTTAATGCACTATCCTAATCCAAAATTATTTGTTAGAGAACTTCTTAATAAAAAAGAAGATATCTCTTTCACTAGGTCTGGATCATATCAATATGAACTTACTTCTGAAATTCATGGCGATATTGAGTGGCTTTATAAAATTAATTTTCCTACATTTTATACAAAAAATGATATTTTTATCAAATTTGAAATAAGAGAAAGAAAATATGATACTAATCCAGCTGTTGGCTGGAAAACTATTTGTAGAGTAAAACTTGATCCAAAATCGTTAAGCCACATGAACCAAAGATTAGATTTTATTTATCAAGAACACCTAAAAATGTTACAAAAATCAGCATGAATAAAAATCAACTTAAAAAATTAATGAGTCAGCTTGATATTTCTCAAGCTGATTTATCTCGTATCTGTTTTAACCAAGTCGAACAATCTGATAGAGTTATCGTGTCCAGATGGTTAAGCGGTGCAAAGCCAATTCCTCGTTGGCTTCCTCAACTATTAAACTATTACAAGGAGTCTAAACAATGACATTATATTTAATTGATTGTAGAAAAGATGCCATCGAGCATATTTCTTTAGAAAATTTTATTAAAAAATTTAATAAAGGCAAAATTGATACCGATTATTGTCATGTATTTGATAATAAACAAAAAGCAGAAAATCACTTTGAAATAAATTTTAAAGATCAAGACTAAACCAAGCGGTGCTATCCAAAAAAAAGAGCCAGATTAATTTCTGGCTTTTTTTAAATACACAATTATTTTATTCTATCTTTTCTTATCTATTATTTTGTCAATAATGTCATTAATTTTTTTATTATTTTTATGAAGTTCCAACCATAAGCGAAGATAGGCGATCTCCTCTAAATATTTATTTTTAATTTTATGTCGTGAACAACCAAACATCCGACCAAGCTGGGTAAAAGGTATTTTTTTTGCTCTCGCCCAAATTAACTTCCGATTGTCTATATCCTCAATGACCAAGCGGAGTAATTCAGATGCTATCCACCACCTAGAAACTTGCTTTTGATTAGGCATAATTTTAAATTCTGTTTTATGCCATGAACTTTGATACATTTTTTCTTGTGAATAATCTAGCCAAGCGGTGGTTTTTTGCTTTGTAAATGCTGGTGGAAGTCTGCGATCAGTTCTAGCAGCTTCTTCAAAAAGATTAATAATATCTTGTGCTAATATTTTAGACATTGAAGATGTGCTGCGATTTGTTCTGCTTTAACTTTATCTCGCCAAAGAGGACTTTTCTTCATTTGCAACCATCTTTCTGCATATTCTGGATCTTGGGTTTTATTTAATATTCTCTGATAAATCATTTCATCAGATTGATATTTTTTTCTTTTACCTTGAACTACTGCTTTATAATTAGCATTTGAGTGTTTCGCCATCTTTTTTATTAAATGTCGTAAGGATTCATTCATGGATTATAAGAGGATTAGTGTGTCAATATTGACACTATATTTTTACCAAAAGTGTCATGTGTTATGACCAAAAGTGTCATGTGTTAGATTTAGGTTTAGTGTGAGTAGTGTGGATTTTGTGAATAACTTTATAAGAAGTAGATCGCCCTGGACTACCTTTTAAAATTATTTTTAAATATCCATTATCAATTAAACTTTTTAAAGCTCTAATAACTTGTCGTACAGAAAGATTACTATCATTGGCTAGAGTTAGGTGGCTGGGGAAGAGTTTTTTTGTTCTGGAGTTCTCTCTATCCAAAAGAAACACTATTATTCGCCTAGCGGAGCTATTAAGTTTAGTATCAGCATTAGCACACTTAACAAGTTTCCATTTATTTAGAAGGCTCATCCATGAACCTTGTCGCTTCTGCCAAAATATCTTCATCTATGGTTTTCCAGCTATATTTATTTTCTAAACATATTAGCTTCCATCTATGAGCTATGGAAACTACAGCTGTAGTATGCGGATAGATTTTTATTTTTTGTTTTTGTTTATTAACTTCATGAGTAATAGTTTCATCTGTGATATTTTCTATTTGAGGCATTGAACCATCCATTTTGTTAATTGCGGATTATCTCCAGACACTTGAACAATGCCCTGGCTGTATGCTCCAACAGTTTTTTCTTCTCCACTTTCACTATCAATTTGATATTGACTGTGAATTGCATGACAAATTTCGTGCCAAACTAAAGTAACTGCATATCTATCAGTACAATCAATAACTTTTTTATCTAAAACAATGAGTTTATCGCCTTCATAATAACAACCCTCATCTCCAGATTTATCTGATAAATTATCTTGAAGCTGGATTTTTACATCCCAAGCTCCAATTTTAATTTTGTTGGGAATAGAAATCATTTGGTTGAACCTTGCCATGTGTGGCTCTAATAATTTTTTCCATGTTTTTACCGCTGGGTTTTGCTTTGCCATTCAACCAATTATGGACAAGTTTTGCTGGATTTGTTGTATTATCTACCCCTAATCGCCTTGCCAATTCTGGTAAAGTTTTAATATTTTCCAGAGTTTTCCATTCAGATAAAAACATATTATTGGAATAGATACTTATTCTAGGATTCTAGACTATTCAATATTTATGTAAAAACTTATCCATAGATTCTTTAATTATCTGTTTAAAACTTATTTGTAGAAAAAAATTCTATATGATAGTGGTTTTACATAATGGAAGCATTAGACAACGATTTTGGATTAGAAATTTTAAAAAAAGCAATTAAGGATGCTGGGTTTAATGGAAAAAGTTTAGCTGCTGCAAATAGAGAAGCTAAACAAACCCATACATCTCTATCTCCACAAACTTGTTATGATATTTTAAATGGAAGATTAGATCCTAGATGGAATCAAATACAAGAAATTTGTCGTATTATAAATCTTCCTATGAAAAATGTTTTATCGACTCAAATACCAAGAGCTGAAATTGTTTTGTATTGGGACACTAGATTTAATGGCTACCAACCAAGAAATTATGAACAACCTCCAGAAGCTTTGTATTTTACTGATGTAAAAGAAATGCACCCAGCCATGAGAGCTTGTATTCATCCTAAGTCTGATAATTCACTTTATAATGCTTTTCAAAAAGTTAATAAAAAAATGCCAGATTCATGCAATGTAACAAATTATAATTTATTTGATACAAGGTCTGGGGAACTTTGTAAAAACAAAGAAACAATAAGCCATATTTTATACAAAAGAGTTTTATTACAATGCACAGACTTTAAAACTTATTATGGAAGAGTTCTTGAAATTACAAATTTTGATAAAAAAGAATGCAAATTTCAATGGATCAAGGATTATTCTTTTAGTAAAGATGGTGCTATTGTTGAAGATTATGAAGTAAGAAGTTGCACATATAGGAAAATATATCAATTAGTCATAGAAGGTCTTGTTCCTATAGGAGAAGAAATAAAAAGAGAATATATCTAAATATTTAGCCACAGTCTATCAACAGATAACTATTCTAGTATTCTTGACTAAATCTAGCATTTAATACTATAACCGAACCTAGCTTGAAACCTATAGAGAGCTATCATACAGAGGGGGGTTATGGAAATACCACATTATTTTGAAAAAATTGGCTTTCATTTCTCCCCTTATCAAACAAATTTACCAAATGATGTTTGGATGCACAATTATATCTTTAGAGATAAAGATTGGCGATCCCAAAGAATACTTCATCCAAGAGTTGAGGGAGGTAAATCTGTTGAAATTGGACTTGTTCATTATGCAACCAACGAACAAGATGAAGCAGCTGCTATTCAAGTTGCTTTAAAAGAATTTAGAAAAGCAAAAATACATTATTCAAGTGGTACTTGGAAAGACTCTTATGAAAGAATGATAGATGAAATACCCCTTGTTGTTTTACAAGGTATTTCTGGTTTAAAAAGAATTAATTTTTTTGATACAGAAGCAAACACCCAAGAGGATTGTGAACTACAACTACCTGGAGTAAAAGCTCCAACAACTGGATATTCTGATTTAATTAATGAAAAATATGTCATTGAAATAAAAACAAAATGGCGAGGAGAACCACCAACAAAAGATGGTAAGCCAGAAGTTTATAAAAAAAATCCTAAAGGAAAAACAGACATGATTGGAAAACCAAAACCAGGTTCTGTTGGATCAATAAAACTTTCAAATGATTGGCTGCGACAAGTATCTTTTTATTCTAAAGCTACCAACAAATTACCTATTATTTTATGTGCTAATGATCAGCAATGCAGAATATTTCGTTACTTACCAGACGATAAACAAAACCTAGATCATTGCGAAAGTTTAAGTCCAGTTAAGGTAGATTTATTTATAAAACAATTTCAAATTATTCAACAAGTAAGACAAAATTGGTTACAGATGTCTACTAATCCTTATCAATTAGCAAAAATAATTACACCAGACTTTTCTAGTTTTTATTGGAACGATTTGGATGAAGAAGAATTTACGGAAGCTGTGGGGTTATGGAAGAACATTTAAAAATTATTCCTTTTAAAGAACCAGAGCTTACAGAAGAGCAGCTCCAGGAGTTAAAAATAAGAGAAAAGAAAACTAAAGAGGAATGTACAAAGAATAAAATACGAGATGCGAATGGATTAAAACCAAGACACCACGAACATATTTGGAATCATATTAAACAAATGACTGGGAGAAGTTAATGAGTTTACTTGGTAGTGATTGGGGAACTATTTTAAAAAAAGTTTTACGAAAAGATAAAAATAAACATGATCCTCGTTTTACTAAACATAGAAAAAATAAAGGACAATTTAAAAGAAAACAAAACCATTGGAGTCAAACATGAGAAGAATAAAAGGGAAAAAAATTGATGATAAAACTTTAGAATTATTAAAAAAACATGGATTAGGAAAAGACAATGTTTGGGATTGTCATGGTACTTGGGTGTTTGATCACAAAACTATGGAGAGTATTCGTGTAAAAGAAAACATTAATATTATTTCAAATGATATTGCTTATGTTGATTTAAATGTTGGTGCTTGTGTTCACAAGTGTGTGGCTGAAAAAGGAAAATTAAAAGTTATTACTTATGGAGAAGCTTCTCCAAAAAATACACCAAATAAATTTCCAGTTGCCATGTCAGAAAAAAGAGCTTTTGATAGAGCTGTTCTAAAATTATCATCTTTGCATGGAGATTTTTATTCAGAAGATGAAGTTGATTTAAGAACCAAACAAGAGCAAATGAAAGATGCAATCAAAGAAGAAGAAGCAAAGAATTCTTCTGGAATGAAAATTCCAGGAGATGAGGCTGATAACAGTAGTAGTGGAAATGAGTCTACTACTAATGAAGCAACCATCGAGCCTCCAGATTCAAGCTGGTTAAGTAAAAATGTTCCTTTTCAAGTAGCATCTTTTTCCTCCTTAATAGAAAAAACGACCAGCTTGGATCAGATAATTGAAATAAAGAGTTGTTACAATAAATGGTTTTCACAATTAAAATCAAGTGATTTGCATGAGGTAAATTTGATAATTGAAATCCAAAAAAGAAAAATAAGTCCTCATTCAAGTTAGGAGAAAAAATGAAATTATATTTTAATTTAAAAGCTTCGCCTAAATTTCAAGATTTTTTAGATACTTTACAAAAGCTTGGACAAAAATTTTTAGGTCAATCGTATATGTTTGATGAAGATAAAGTATCAAGCGGTTATACATTTAAAGAAGATATAACTTTTAAAAAGGGAGATCAGATTGATATAACTCTTTGGTTAGGAGAAACAAAAAATGGTAAAGCCAAACCCACCATAACTATATCGCCTTTTGAAGAAGCTTGGCAAAAAAAACAAGAAAATAATGCCAAATTTAAAAATTCCAATAAACAATCATTTAAACCAAGTGCATCACAAGATGATGATATTGATTGGAGCTAGATGAACCTACCATCTTTACAATTATTGGATGCAGCTGCGGCTGGTAAAATATTATTTAAAAATCAGCCGCAACTTACCGAACATGGATTAAGACAAAAAGTTTATTGGTTAAGAGATAAAGAAAATTTACCTTTAAAAAAAATTGGTGGAAGATATTTAATATCGCTTCGTAAATTAAATGAATGGGTTGAGAGCAAAGGATTATGACAGAGCTTGATCCAGAAAATTTAGTTAAGTTAGATCCAGAGTTAGTTCCAGATCCTTTAGTAAGAGGTATATGCGAAAGTTTAATTAATAGATCTAACATGGGAATTTTAAAGTTTGGAAACACAATGGCAGAAATGGATAAGCCAATAGGAGCATTATTAGATGATATTATTGAAGAGTCATTGGATGCTGTTGTTTATGCAACTAAAGCCAAACAAAAATTAAAAAGAAAAATAGATGACATTAGAAGAAGAATTAAAGAGTAAGCTAACTTCTATACGAAAAGAAAATAAGCAGCTGAAAGAAGATTTAGATAAATCAGAATTTGCTAGAAAAGATCAAAACGAAGTAAGTACAGAAAGATTAGAAGATTATGCCAATAGAAATACTGTCATGAGAGGATGGTTTATTAAAAACGATAAGAAACATATTTTAACTGAACTAGAGAAAGAAGCATATGAAATTAAAAGGAAAGTGGTTGCCAAGTAACGACAAACCAGCTGATACTATTAGAGTTGGAGATAAACAAGAAATGGTTAATGTTTTATCAATTTTAAAACCACAAAAAACTATCTGCTATAAAGAAAGTTGCACAGAAGATGATCCTAAAAAATTAACAATCGTGAACCGATTTACTTTTTGTCATATTCATGCGTTAGAATTTCAAAAAAAAAGTGCCAGTAACAAATAGTAATTTTGATCCAATGTGCCTGGAGAGGATGTATGATGATCCTCCTAAAAAATTACATTTTCAATTTGAGGGAGTGAGATGTGAAAACTATGTTTATGTTTATAAACTGGTAGGTAAAGTTAGACCAAATAAGATAGATCCAAGAACTAAAAAATTGGCTCCCAGGACTGGACTCGAACCAGTAACCCTCTGATTAACAGTCAGATGCACTACCATTGTGCTACCTGGGAATACCAAAATTGTTTAATAGAAAGTAAATCTATAATCAAGCGACTATTCGGTAAATTAATATTTTTTTAAAAAATTATTTTTTTTTTAATGACAGCTGTCACTTTTGATAATGTAAAAATACTTGTTTTCTGCCATTTATATATTGTCTGTTAATCAATAGGTCGTTTAAGTATTCCGCCATTTTTTAAAATAAATTATCTTATATAATCTTGTATAATCTGGCTAAATACATAGGTTTTTTATATAAGCTGTGACAGTTGTCACTATATATAAAAGTGACAAAGTGCAAAGTGTCACTTGTATATAGAATAAAAATCTATATATTATAGATATGAAGAATCGATATAAAATTACTGAAATAAGAGAATGGAAAGTAAGATCAAAATGGTTTTTCCAAGTACATGATAATGAGAATAAAAATGTTAAAAGATTTTCAAATTCTGATTATGATTTATGTATTGAAGAAAGAATAAAAATAAAAAAACAAATTGATAATGGCACTTACAATTTAGAGTACATTACAGTTAATAAACTTTTTGATCTTTATCTTGAACATTGTTTAAATAGAACAAAACCAATTAGTAAATCTTGTGAAATAGATTATCAATATTGTGCTAATATTGTTTTAGGTTCTTATGACTTTAGAGATGATAATAAAACTTCTGGAGATCGTGAGAATGGAATAAAAATTAAAGGACAATATTTTCGTAACTATAAAATAAACGAAATGACAACCCCCCTTGCTACAGAGTTAAGTGATAAATTAAATAAAATTACACACTACGATGGATCAACAAAAACTCCAGATGGTAAAATTGGTGTAAGAAATAATGGTAACTCATTTAATTTAATGAATAGAATGTTTAAATGGGCATTAGGAAAGGAAGAATTAAATTTACTTAATAATCCTTTTGAAAATGTTGTTCGTTCAGATTATCATAGTATAAAAGCTGATTTTAAAGAAACAAAACCAGATCCAGTTATGGTTCAAGGTGGTTTTAGTGATATGCTGGAAAGAATTGGTAAATTATTACTGGCTATTAAAAATTATAATTACCAACATTTTGCAATGACCAGCTTATGGTCAGAAATAGGAAATAGACCAGGGGAAATTTTTTCTGCAACCCAAGATCAATATGACAGAGAAAAAGGTATTTTTAGAATTACAAAAACTCTTAATACAAATACTGGAGAATTAAAAATGACTCCAAAAACTAGAGCTGGGAAAAGAACTTTGGTATTATCTGATGAATGTAGAAAAATTTTAAATATTCATTTAGATGAATTAAACTCTCGTAATGGATATAAGGAAGATTTTAAATGGGGATGGTTATTGTTTCCAAGTCAAAGTGGTTGTACTCCTATTAATAGTCGTAATTTTCAAAAAAGAATTTTAAATAGATTTGGAAATAAAGTTGGGATTGATGGAAATATTAATCCTCATAGTTTAAGAAAAATGGTTATTACTATCAGAGAATCTATTGGACAGGATACTAAACAAGATGTTGGACACACAACCCAAGCAGTTAATGATATTTATAACTTTAAATTGCCAAACATTGATAAAAAAAGGAAAGAAGCTAATACAGTTGCATCTCTGATTCATCAATAAATTAGGGGGGTACAAACATACCACCCTCCTCTAAAAAACCTCTGTACGATCAAATATGGAGGTTTTTTTTTGTTGAAAACTCGTTAAATTTACAATTTCCACACATCCAGGTCTTTAAATGGTCATTTGAGTGTATTGGCGCATCGGTGCAATTTTCACATCCACCTGGTCTATTATTTTTTTTATATTCTTCTTGTTGGGTTCGGTCCTTTTCAAAAAACCACAAACCAGGAATTATAATTTTTTGTTTTTTACTTCTTCTTGCCAAA
>TARA_R100001443_G_scaffold1592_2_pt1 | contig 10245 bp, 9 predicted proteins | sample TARA_R100001443 | Tara Oceans TARA_R100001443 (sample SAMEA2622142) | marine metagenome | biome: marine biome (ENVO:00000447); feature: deep chlorophyll maximum layer (ENVO:xxxxxxxx); material: "saline water (ENVO:00002010), including plankton (ENVO:xxxxxxxx)" | depth 50 m
TGATTTATTCCCAAAGTCATAGTCAATTAGTTTGGCAATCAACCTTGGGTGATAAGACTCAAAATCAAATTCTACGAATACATCATTAAGTGGCGAAAATGCCTTTCTTTGTTCTTGTGTAAGAGCAGCAAAGTTAAGATTATGAATAGAGTTAGATGGTCTTGATGTGGTTGTGAAAAAGTTATAGTTCTGATATATCTTCTTTTTGTGGATATACTTTAACATATGGTCACCGAATATCTTTGTAAAGTCTGTATTGACTCCGATACCATTTGATTCTAACTCACCGAAAGCATTTATAAAGTCATCGTGAAATTTATCTAACTTATTGAAATCTGTCATATCTTTATAATGTGGAACATCTTCACATAGTTGTTCTATCATTTTATCTAATGGATAATAATATGTGAAATCATCTTGGTCGTAAAAATTATCCCATTGAATATGGTTGAGTGGTTTGTTGGTCATCCAATAATTTAGAATATCAGCGCAACATTGTTTACGACCAGCAAAATCATAAGAATATCCAGCTTTCCAATTATCAATCAACATCGCCTCGTTTGCTGGATAATCTATACCAATAGTCATCTTCTCATAATGATTAGCATAAACTAACTTATGTTTTATAGCATCGTAAGCTAAAACTAAGTCATTTAACGGGTGAGATTTAGACCAGTTAGGTTTAGAGATAACCAATTTAATCATATGTTAAGTTACATATAATTTAGTGAAATGTCAAGTATTATTCCATCTCTCTTTTATCAGATTCAAAAATTACTTTTAAATCTGCTTTTATCGTGCAGTAATCATTCCAAACTTTATTTGCCAAATCTTTTAAACCTTGTGGTTTGTACAATTGTCTTGGTATGACAAAAGATGGAAAAATAGAAGTATCTGAGTGACCATTTACACTAATCTCATAAAAATGAACCCCTACCCCTTCTAGTTGCTCATTTGTGTTGTAGAGAAAAGTTTCTGTAGAGACATCCCAATATATTCCATATAGTAAATTTAAATCTTTACTAAAAAATAAATACTGTTCTAAAAACGCTGAAACTTTTTGTTTATTTTTAAAAGAGCCAAGTTTTTCTAACAATGACTCTTGAAAATCATCTAGCCCCCAAGATGCTCCTGGTTGGTCAAAGTTATCTATAATACCATCGTCAAATGGTCTTTGTGATACAAAAACTCCTGGTTTTGCTTTTCCAACCACATTTGCTTGTTTATTAGTATTGAATAATGAAAAAGGTGTTCCTTTAGCTTTTAAAAGTGACCAATCTATAAAATCATCACCTATTAAAGCATTTGTCATAGCAATCCACCAAGCTAATTCTCCAGAATCTATCGTCTCTGGTATTTGAACTCCATTTATTAATTTGTTAGACCGTTTACCTATACCAGCTTTTTTTTGTTTTTCTTTTTTATTTTCAGAGTCCCAAATAAAAAATGACCTTGCCCAACTAAGGTTAGGTATATCATCATATGATAGATTTGCTCTATCATTACTAGGAGCAGTAGTTTTAATAACCTCTATATCTTTTTTTACATTTTTTACAGTTAATTTAGTAGTTTTTACATCCTTTTTATCATACTGTACACTACCAATTTGTTTACTCAAGTCTTCTGCTATTTTTTCTTCATAAAGTGGATGTAGTTTAACTACTGGTAAATTTTGATTTTTATCATCACTAAATGTTTTTTGTTTTTCATTAGGCTTTAACCTCATTACAGTAGTGTAAGTCGTGTCCCACATCGAAGTTCCAATGCTATGGTCAATCCCCACTATTTGAAAATAAACTCTTTCTTGATAATGTTTTGGTAAAAAATTAATCGTGAAAAAATCACCAATACCTAAAAAATTGTTTCCATATATTTTTAATGTTAAATTAACAGGTAAAACAGGTGAAATAGTATTATTTTTTGGACTCATAAAATTATTTCTTTTTGCATCTAATAATTTTAAATCTCTATTACTTTTAGCGTAAAGAATTGGTGTACCATCAGGCATCTCTGTTTCTAATTCAGCCTCTACATTTACCACATCATCTGTTTCAGGTTCATCATCAGATGACTTTCCAAATATTTTTTCCCAAAAACCAGGATCTAAAAGGTCTTTTTTCTGTTGTAAATAACTTTGATAATCATCGTTAACTAAATCATTTGTGTTATAATTTTGTGGAGGACCTATGAAAGAACCTCTGACATCAGTTTCTTTTGCTATTATATCATTCATATTTACAGTCAAAGCTTTGTATCTTTTTGGAGGATCTCCATAGTCTGGTAAATGTTTTATTTGATATTTTTTATTTGTTGCTTTAGGATCAACTATAATAGAATTTAAAAAATTAAATTTCATCAATTCTAATTCATCAAAATATTGTGGTTCTGATAAGTTTCCTATAGCAATCATACTTGATAATCCAGCTTTTGGAGTCTCAAACTTCAAATCTGAATCAAGAACTACTGTGTTTCCTGATGTGGTATCAAACATTAATACTTCATCATCAAACAATTCTGCTGTAACATTGACATCAGTAAAAGTTAATGATACTTGTGCGTCATTATTAGAAATCATTTTGATGTTAATGATATTGCCAGAGTCTTCATATATTTGGTCAAAAATAAATTCAAGTGCATCGTTTACATTTTGACTTTTTTTAAATGCTTCAGATATGGTGGGCACAGATATAAATAAATCTCTTAATGGTATTCTTCTTTTTTCTATGTCATTATCAACTCCACCAGCATCTTCCCAACCAGTCGGTTTCAATTTATTATATGTATCGTTCCAAGTCTCTGGATATAAAAAGGAAAGTCTATCGTCATCACTATAGAATTTTTGTTTTTGTAAACTTAATAAATCAGCATCAAATCTAGCCCAAGAGTCTTTACTACTAAAACTATTTGTAAACGGGTTTGTTTTTTCTTCTATTTTTGTAGTATCATTTCCCTCATCGTCAAAATATTGCCAAAAAGAAATGAACTGATTTAAAAACTTATCTTCAAATAAACCATACGAGATGTAAACAGCTTCTTTGTCACCTAATTTGTCTTCTTCCGAATCACCATGTATTACATTTTGATAATATATTCCTGATTTTCGTGAAACCAAATCAATCATTCCTAATGATTGATCTATTCTGTTTTGGTTTTTCCTTTCGTCATCATCAAAAAAGTCTTTTATTAAAGACTTTCTTTGTTTTGCTGTAAGTCTATTACTACCAGCAATAAGAGCATCAACATCTACTTGAATGCCAGAAAATGCTAATAAGTATCCCATCAATAATTCTTCCATCGAATTATCAAATATAAATTTTAAATTATTATCATCACTAATCGTTTTATCTAACAAAGAATAATTAGACGATACAAATTCTAAACTACAATTAAATGAACCTTTTTCATCAACATTAACATCATATTTTGTTACTTGACCACTAAGTGTAGACATAAGACCTTTTTTTATATCATTGTTTTTAGAGTATATTCTCTCATAAAATTTACTCATGGATAAATTTGTAGTTTTAACAATACTATTCGGATCGTACAATGACAAAGCTTTATCAGACCAACCAAAGTCAACAAATACAGTAGCACCTGGTTTTAGAAAAAAGGGTAAAAATATGTTGTCAAAATCATGTTTATTATGAACAGTAAAATTTACAGTCGTTCTTCTTAAAGCACCAACTGCACCCTCTGATTTAGAACTTACTGAGGTTATACCTGCTGTTGGTTTAAAATAAGGATTATCTTGAAGTTCTGGTTGATATTTTTGATTTGATACTGAATCTAATTCACTATATGAGTCATTTAAGTTTTCGTTTATTGTGTATATGTTAACTTTACCCGCTCCTATCCTCTTATACTTTTTATCTTCAGAGTCGTATTTAGCCTCATAAGCATTAACAGCAACCCACATTCTAGCATAAGGTGTTCTATCCCCAAGATAACTTTGTCCAACAGTTGCTGCACCTAGAGGACCTGCTCGTTTGAAACTAAAACCAATCGGTTGTCCTGGTTCTGCGTCAAAAGTACCTTCTTGTAAGTATTTAAAGTAATCACGAATTTCTTTATCAACATTCGTACCAAAAATTTTTTTTGATAAATCCATTTTATTTTAGAATTGCATTTTCTATTGAAACCGGCACCCTCAATTGAGTTCCAGCCTCAATGTTATTGGATTTTAAATTATTTACAGAAGCAATATACCACCAAAGGTCGGGTGTACCATAATACTCTTGTGATATCAAATCACACCTATCACCCTCTGTAGCAATAAGAAGCACATCTGAATTACTCTCCTCAAACTTTGGAAGATAAGATGTACCTACTGATGTAAATTTTTTATTTTGAATTTTTGTTATGTTGTCATATCTACTCATTACCCATAAACTCCGTTTTCTCCACCATAAAATTTATGGTCATCTCTAAGTGACGGTGGTCGTTTACTTAATATCTGATAAGAAATAGCAATATCAAATAATCTTGGTAACATACGCTCAGAATCCCAATCTCCTTGTTCATTTACATTATAAGTTATAGATTTTATAAATCCAAATTGACCTTTTTTTCTCGTCCCTATATGAGCCATAAAAAGCTCTGTAAAGGGTGGTTTCATTCTTGTTAGTCCCTTGTCGTCCATATACTCAGGATAAGCCAAACTTGTTAGGTGTTCTAATTTTTTATACATGGAATCTTGCTCTGTAAAGTTAGCAGGATATACTTTTAAATTAAAAGATAAATCTCTATCGGCTCTTTCATATAAATAAACAGGTTCACTTCTACCAATGTAATTGACTGATGAAAATGACGGACTAACATTTTCGGTTATACCTGTAACATAACCTCTAAAATATAAAAATTGATTTGTCCTTAAATCTTTTATTTTAACATAAAAATCACCTTTTTTAATGTTAGATTCAAAAATATCTACATCATTTTCGTCAATTTCAGGATTTAAAGAAAACAAATCAATGTATCTTGTATCTTTAGGACCACCACTTAAATCTATAAAAGGAGTTGGCCTTTCTACTTTTGGAATCTGTGCTACTCTTGCTAACTCTCTGAGTCCCGCATCTCTAACAGGTTTTAAAATTTTCCTTCCTAAACTGGCTAATTTACCACTACCTTGTGGTAATTTTATTCTTGATAAAGCACCTAAACCTACTGGTTTATCACCTAAATTTTTAAATGGAAATCCACCAAAGTTAGTTCTATCACTATACTGTATTCTAAACGGTTTTCTTATAGTACCACCACCAGGTATAAGTGAAGCACCTTGTACAGATTGTTGAACAAAATTTAAGAAACCTGTATTTGGTATAGGAACAGGCGGTGCCATAATTGCAGAAAGTGGATTGTCTATTGGAACACCGTCACCTATGGCAAAATTAATAATATTTTCTTTTGCTACAAAAGCTAAACCAGCTGGTGAAGTATAGAATTTTGCTAATCTTGATGTATCTTCAAGAGCAGCAGTAAAAGGAATCAAATCTCTATCATTTCCAATTGAATTTGTTTTGCTTCCTATGTCATTAACCACATAAGGTTCAGGTCCTAATAAACTTGTTCTAAAACCACTTGAGTATCCTTTTATATCTAAATTACCCAAAGAACCTATACCAGCTCTACCTGTGTTAATCTCTATGTTACCACCTACATCAGAATTTGGATCTTTTACACCAGTATCAATAATTGTTCTATTCGTGTTTGCAGTTTGATTTACATTATAAAGTGTTTCTAATTTAAAATTATTCTCACCTAATCTTTGATTTTGACCTATTATAAAATTTTCACTAAAAGTTCTTTTCTTTATATTTTCTCCATCTAACTCTTTAAATGTGTCAGCACCACTATATGTTCCTGTACCCAACTCGTAAGTAGTTGTGTTTGGATTACCAAGAATTAATTCACTTGTCAATTTACTTTCAAATAGATTTTTATCTATATTAGGTGATTGTTGTTGTGCCGGAGTAGGATCATTTGTTTGAATACCCCCACCAAATCCAGCTTGTTCAAATATATCTTTTAAATTTTCTAATGCCATTATGCCATACCCTCACTAGGACTACCACCACCAAAATTCGCACCTAAAGCAATTCTTGCTACTAAGTCATTTCCTTCAGCTCGGAGCACATATTCTCCACCACCATTAGTAGCAACTTGTTGTGTGCTTGCTGGAAAAGACCTTAAATCATTTACAGGTATTGGATTGGTTGTTGCCAATACAGAGTCTCTTGGGTTCAAACTAAATACACCAGCAGGTCCCATCATTGTTGTGATACCACCAGGACTAGATGTGAAGTCATCTACATTTCTTGATTGAGCAACAATTGCAGCAATAGCTGCAGCACCTGCAATACCAGCTGCTAAACTTGCTGGAAATGGTAGTTTAAAAGAATTCTCAGCCATTTTAGCGTATGCATTCCTAATAGATTTTGCCGTTCCAATTGCTGATTGAGTAGCCATATAAGCAAGACCAGCAGCAACAATAGGTAGTATTGCTCCCATTTCACTTAAAGTTTTAACTAAACTACCCGCCATATTTACGAAAGGTAATAAAACTGATGTTACTGCCATCAAAGCAGGACCTAAACTATTCACTAGTGAAGCACCTAATGACTTTATAGTATTTGTTAATTGACTTATGGTTGATATACCTTCCTCACCCAATAAATCTTCAAAACTACCAGCTGCCATAGCACCACTTAGGGATAGTTTGTCACTTTGTCCAACTAACTTTGCCATCTCGTTTACTGAAACCCCAATGGAGTCAGCAAGAGCTTTTCTTTGTATAAGATTTAAATTTAAAAAGTCTTGTTCCGAACCAACTTGTTTTACAACCTCTTCCATGGCACCGGCAATATCACCACTAAGGGCAGCCTCTCTTGCCTTCTGAAGATTAATTTGTCTACCTATTAATACAGAAGCTTCAACCTCTTTCGTTATAGAACTTTCAAAATCTAATAATCCTTCAGCAATTTTCGCGGTCTGTGATAATGACATCCCCAAACTTCTTGCTTGAACGGCTGCCTCTGCTATGTTGTCACCACCACCTTTTGTAAACAAAGCAATTTCTTCAGCTGAACCACTTATATCTCTAAGAACAGCAGATGGAGCAACTCCTCTTTGTCTGGCTAATTGAAAAGCTCCTTCAGCAAGTGACTCAGCTTGTTCAGCCGATAAATTAGCAACTTGTGTTAGAGCACCAAATAAATTTGCACTTTCATCGGCAGATAATCCTAAAGCTTTACTCGTATCAAAAACCTTACCAGATAGTTTACTGGCCTCTTCTAAAGACATTCCAAAGTTTGATGCTAATGTATTTGTTATGCTGGCTACATCTTGTATACTTCCACCAAGTTTAATAGCTTCTATCTGTGAATTTAATAAATTATCGGTGACAGGTTTTCCTAAAACATCTAAACTTCCAAATTGTTGACCGATAGTATCTAATGTTGCACCAAACTTTTTTGCTGCTGCAACTAAAGATGCAAATATTGCACCAACACTAATTGCCTTTACAAAATTTTCTGCTTTTTCAACTAACCCTCCTGTAACATCGTTGAGTTCTTTCATTGCCTTTACTCTTTCTATACCAGCTTTTAATCCCTCTTTATCAGTTTTTAGAGCAGCTATAGTAAGATTATTATAACCTTTTTGAAATTGACCACTTTTATTACGACTATCGGCAAGTTTTTTAGATATAGATTGTAATTGAGATTCTAACTTGGTGCTATCGAGTATACTTTTAGATTGGTCTTTAAGACTACCATCAATAGCCTTCATAGTCTCAAGACGGTTTTTTATGATACTATTAAGTTTACCAGAAGTCTTAATGTTTTGATTTAAAAGTTCACCAAAATTCCTTTGAATTCCAACACCCTCTTCCATCGCCTTATTGGCAATTCTTTGAGCTTCTGCTAATTTTTTTGGATCTTCAGCCATATCTAAATTTTATACTTGTCTACTTTTATTGGTTTTGCGTTTGGATCCATAAGTTTCATTTCAGCATTAGCTGCTTTCTCAAAATCAGATAGAGCCTTATTTAATTTTTTGACTTGTTTTTGAAACCCTTTATCTTTTTTCAATGCTCTATTTAAAAAAAGTTTTTTTACAATTGAATCAATTATACCTTCTTTCAATATTGCTTTATTACTCATAAACGACATGATACAGTTCTCCTATATACATTAATAAATATAAAGAAAAGAGTTATTTAGGGGAAAATCTACGAGGGATTGTTGACTGTTGTTTTGGTTGTGCGTTATCTATTTGCTCTTTTTCTTTCTTTTTAAAATCCATAAACTCTCGTAGATAAAAGTTTTTTAAATGAACAGGCATATTATAGACATCACTAAATGTAAATCCAGGTGTCCCATATATAAAATAAAAAATAGATTGATGTATGTCTAATTTATTGGATGGACTTAGGCCAAAAAAACTCAACTGTAAGTGGAATTGACACACTCACAGCTTCACCTCCTATCTCAATTTCCGATGTCAAATCAATATCGGGAGAAATTTCTTGAATGTAATTTCTCAATGCCACAGAGTCACGAGCCAACATATTTTGTGAAAAGGCAGTTATTGTTTCTGGTTTATTATCACCATCAACTTCGATGATAGTGTAACGAAGTCGTGTTGATATTTCAGTATTATAACCATATTTTTTTGATTGGTCTAAATCTTTTTCAATTAATTTTTCTTCAACACCTGTGAGTAATTTAAACTTTATTTTGTTTTTTCCAATTGGTGTTTCAAAGTCAAAGGAATTACCACTATAATCTACTCCATCGACTGCTTCTTTGAACGGACATTCAGTAAGGTCAAAGGTATGTTCTACTGTTTGTTCAATATTTTTTGGATTAGTTACTTCTGCAGTATATTCGGGACCATAAGCAAGAATACGAGCAGCAACCAATACAGCATTCTTATCACCTAAAACCAAATGTTCTTGTTTGACACCTTTGGTAACGATAAGACTATCTAATAATTTATCAATAACCACACCTTTTTTTATAAGGTTTTCAGACATGAGAATGTCTTCTTCTTTTGTGGTCATATATTTTAATTCGATTTTACCATCAGCAAGTGGTGAGTCTTTTGAATATACTTTTCCACCAGACGGTAAATCAATAACTTCCGTAGGGAACTTATGTTCTGACATTATAACTCCTTAGTGTTATGTAACTATTTACTACTTTGAACCGAAGATTTTTGAAAAGAAACCTTTCTTAGATTTCTTTCCTTTTTTACCAATCTTCTTACCTTTCTTCTTTTTCTTCTTTTTAATTTCTTCCATACCAGCCATGTTCATGTCCATAGCATTTACTGTTGGTACAGCACCGAAAAGAATAAAAGCAGAAAGTATTAATTTAAGTATGTTTTTCATTAGAACTCCAATATAGCGTAGTCGTATCTTAAGGTTAATGTGATTTCAACAGGATTGGAATCACTAAAATCTAAATCACCAAAAGCAGCGTCTGAGATATAAGCACCGTTCAATGTCCATTTCTCAATTATATCTCCTACAGGTCCTAATACTTGAAAAGTGATGTTCTTTTTATAAAAATCTGCGTATCCATCACGACCAGTAGCACTTTCGTGGTGTAATCTTATCCATTCTATAACAGCAGAAGCTGCAGATGGAACAATAGGATCGTATAATGTAATTTGTAGAGTTTGCCATCTACCTTTACCCTTTACATACCTTGTAATATTCATGTGTTCCAAAACAACTTCATCAAAAGTTATTTGTGGTCTTTGTGCTGTTTTGATTGTAAAGGCTGGAATACCCGATATTTCCATAATAAACCTATTTTTTAACTTAGGTTCATATGGTGTATAAAATATCTTATTCGCTTCTAGTAATTCGGCCATTATTTATCTCCTATTAGTAATAAATATCTCTTTTCCTAAAAATTACTCAGGAAAAGCAGCTCCGGTTGGTTGAACAACAAAGTCTAATACAATGAATTCAGCAGTTCTGGCTGGTTGAATAAATATCTGACCAATCAACTGATTTCTGTCTATAGTCTCTGGTGTATTATTAGAATCATCCATTACCACTCTGAAAGCATTCAGACCTTGATTTGCCTGTACTTGTTCCATATATGGGTTCACCACATTCAAGAACTGATTTCGTAAATCACTTGTATTTTGTTCAAAAACAAGAGTTCTTGAAGAGTTAGCAACGAACTTCTTAAGATTGATTAATAATCTTCTTACATTTACTCGGTCAAG
>TARA_R100001443_G_scaffold16570_5_pt1 | contig 10244 bp, 15 predicted proteins | sample TARA_R100001443 | Tara Oceans TARA_R100001443 (sample SAMEA2622142) | marine metagenome | biome: marine biome (ENVO:00000447); feature: deep chlorophyll maximum layer (ENVO:xxxxxxxx); material: "saline water (ENVO:00002010), including plankton (ENVO:xxxxxxxx)" | depth 50 m
GCTTGTAATTTGATAATAATCTCCTGTTGCTAATCCTTGTGCAGATATTCCTATTGATGGAGTGGCATAAAAGGAATTAACAAAAGTTATGGTTGTTCCTGATGCACTAGCAACAACATCTTGACCAGCTTCTGTTCTTTTTTCCATATTTACTGTTGCTTGTAATGTATGAACTTTTGACCTAACTTTATTATCATCACTTGTTATTTTACATCTAAATTTAAAAAATCTACCTTTAATTGTGCTTTGTTGTGCAATTTTTTGAAAAGAAGTAATATTATTTAAACTTGTATTATCAGAGCCTACTTGAACTTCTGCACCACATTGTATTTCAGGACTTCCATCAAATGGGGCTTTGGCGTCCTCAAAAAGTGTTGCACCACGACCAGAATCAAATAAATCATATTCATCTTCTGAACTCATTCCAATAACTGCACCTAAATTTGTATCGTAAATTGCATCTAATGAAAGTGTATTATCAAAAATATAAAATCCTGATGATTGAATATTTCCACCAAAATTTGTAGGATTAGATGTAGAATCTGTACCACCTAAATCAAAAACACCTTCTGCTGATTCCATATTACCAACTAAACTATCTACTTGTGTAATTGTATCTAATATTAATACTTTTCTACCAGCATTATCTTCTGATATTGCTACATTACTATCTCTTGTTCCATTAAAATTTGCCATTATTCACTCAAAGTTAAAACATTTGTAAAATTTTGCAATCCAGAAATATTAGTTGATACAATAGATGCGTTTGCAGAACTATTTCCTAATTTATCTACTGCTTTTATACAATAGCTACCAACTTGTGCGTTTAATGTTACTGCATTTGATTTTCTTCTAACAACTTTTGCTATTGGTGTGCTTTCATTCCAAGTAGCACCACTTGTAACATTTTGAAACCTAATTTCATACCAAGAAATATCTAAATCTTCTACAGGAGTCCATGACAATTCCATTTGATTTGAACCCACCATTGACACAGATAAATCATCTACATCTGATGGTATTTCTGTTGCGCCAATAATCTTTCTTGATGAAGATGTATAACTAGAAGAAACGCCAAAAGAATTTATTGCTTTTACTCTAACATCATAAGTTGCATCATCAACAACATTTAAAAGTTCATGTCTTAATTGTGTACCATTTGATATAATTTTAAAATTAGATTCTGTGCTTTGTTTTGCTTCAACTTGATAATATTGAACAAATTTATCTGAACTTGCTGTAATTAATATATTTAATCTTGTAAGGACAACACCATCTGCATATTCAATCATTTCATCTGTTAATGTTAAACCAGCTGGTGCCTGTATTGAAAATGGATTTGGTAAATTAGTTGCTGGAGTACTTGAAACTTGTGCTTTTGACGCCCATGTATAATGTGATGCTTGATATTCAACACAAGATAAACCTATTGTATAATCTTCATTAAATGTCATTGAAAGTACACGAAATGTTTTATTTGAAAAACCTAAACTTGAAATAGAAATATTAACTAAATCGCCAACATGAAGTTCATATGCTTTGAAACCTACATTTAAATTTAATCCAAGTGCTTCCCTAGACCTTCGCAAAATTATCTCTGCCATTTCTTCGGCTTGATATGGACTTGTGATTGTTCTAAAATCAAATCTTCCTTCAAGTAAAAAACCACCATCTACTGATTTCATTGTTGCATGTTTATCGGCAGTAGCATAACCACTATCATCAATAGCTGGGTACTGTATTTCATCAACTTGATAATTTCTTTCTGGATTTACAAATGATACTAATACACGGTTATATTTAGAATTTTTACTTGGACTTGCTAAAGCATATCCACCAATAATATCATCTTCACTTAATGATACAGAAGCTGTTCCTGTTGCTTCAATATTTAATCTATATTTACCTTGAACAAATGGTAAATAACCTCGCATACCTTTTACAATTTCTCTTACATTATCAATTACTTTTTTTGATGTATCAATAACTGCATTACAATCAAATATATTAATATCACTTGCACTTCCATATGGAGTAACTTGTGTTTCACAAATTTGAGAAGCATCATAAAAACTTTGTAAATCTAAACTTGATGTAGCTAAACCTTTACCATATCTTTCGTTTCTTAAATAATCTAATAAACAAAAAGCTGGATTTGTTGAAAAAGATGCAGTTTGTTCTGATAAATTAGATGCTAAAGTTACTATTTTTTTTCCTTTAATTTTTGCTTGTACTTGTGGTATTCCACCAAATACATCTTGATTCCATTTAAATCTTAAAGCCAAATATGCAATTCCAGATAATTTATGATTACTACCCCAAGATGATAATGTTGATAATAAACTAGATGCACTTTGTCCATCAGTACCAAAATGTGGCTCTATTAAAATTGTACTTTCAGCAGATGAGCCTTCAACATTTGGGTCAGCTTTATAAAAATTTGAATCTGAACTTGCTACATTTCTTTGAACATTATCAGATAATGCACCATCAAAAGTTACTACTTTTTCATCTACCCTTATTTCTTCAATTGAATTTATTTCGCCCTCGCATAAAACTAAAGCAACATATAAATAAGTATTATCTGTTCCTGAAGTTTCTATAAAGACTCTTGTTCCACCAATTAATCTTTCTCCATATACAACAGGAATACTTGAATTATTAGATTGCTTATTTATTAATATTCCTTTTTCAGTAGCATCAAAATCATTAGTTCCATAATCAGGAGCATCAGGTTTTCTTGAACGCATAAATAACCAACCAACAGCAAATACACCAAGAGCAACCCATGGATTTATATTTGATAAAAATTTAAAAACCCTTACTGCTCTAAATACTTTTGTTGCTTTTTTTACTACACCACCCATTAATTATGAAACTCCCTTTTATATTTTTTAGATATTCTATAAACATTATCATTATTATCTAATCTTAACCAATGTATTGCTTCATTTACTTTTAAATAATTTTTAAAATGATTATAAACCCATGCCATAATTTCTTTTGCATTTTTAGATATAACAATATCATGTAACCATAATTTATTACCACTTTTCCATTCGTTTTTATAAATGGTTGCGTTTTTTTTATAATTATCTTCTATTGTTTCATCAAGAAACGCCCAATTAACAAAACCATATATGTCTGTTTCATCTTTAAAAATTTTATATTGGTTATTATTTATAGATGGTAAAATATGGTAATACAATTCTGGATATGTAAATTTTTTATATTTATCAAATTTATAATATAACTTAATAATTTCATCAAATGTTGTCATTTAGAACCCCATTTAATATCTAATACAGTTTGACTTGAAAAATCCATTCCAACATCTGTTGAAAAAAATCTTTGTTGTGAATTATTATTTGTTAATCTTCCTGATTTTTTTTCAAAGTCTGCCCAATGTGAAACAACAGTTAAAGATAATGCTGATTCTGTATCTGCCTCACTTATAGCATATGTATCTATTGTTCCTTGATATAATAACAAAGGGTCAGCAATTACTGAATTATTTGAATCTAATAAACCTCTATAAATAACTACACTATCATTAACAATATTTTCATTTAATGCAGTTGATATAAATGTTAAATCTGCACCTGATAAATCTATTGTCAAACTTGTTTTAGTAATATCGGTTTCTTCTGTAAATGATGGTGTTGAAACTAAAAATGGCGAAGCAGTATATGTTGTACTAGAACCTGATATTGAAGATGTTATATTAAAACTATTATCAGTAAGATTAACAGGAGTACTAAATCCTATTGTTAATAAATGAAATGGTCGTATTTCATTTGTTGCTAGTTGGGTTTTTACTGCCGTCGTTAAGCTTCTCGTCATATAATTCGTATGTTGTTCTTATTGTTTTTTCAGTTCCTTTTAACATAAGAAAGCTAAAAGTTCCATTAGGAATACAATCAGCTTTTAAATCATTTTTGACAATATCTATTTCGCTTTCATCAACTACTTTTTCTGCAACAAAATCAGCAGTAACCAAATGCCTTATTAAATATTTAGCCATTATAGAGATTCTTCAACATCAAATTCAAATTGATATAATACATCTCCATCATTATTTGTTCCTACTGCACCAAATTCTTGAATATCATTTGTTAAATGTACAGTAAAAGAAACATTATTATATGTAACTACACTATTATTTGTTAAATCTGCTATTAAAGGTGGTTCAATGGTTACAGTTGAGGCGTTTGATGATGAAGTTACATCTTCAACAATCATATAAACTTTTGTATGGGAGGCAAATTTAATTAAGTCTCCTGCTTTAAATCTGCCTGACCCATCACCACCAAAGCCGTCCATAGCTATTGTGGTATCTCCAGCTGAATGTGCACCATTAATCAAAACTGTTCCTGATTCGTTTCCTTTTGTTGAACTAACATCTGGTGGTATAATAGTAAAATTTTCTTTTCCTGACCTTTGTTTAACTATGAATGCCATTAAACTTCCATATATATCTGACCTTTTACCAATAATAACCCTTGCAGTAAAACCGAATCTTTGATTATCAACTGTTCTTGATAATTTTTTTCCATTTATTGATTTTGATACAATAGTATTTTGTATGGATTTTATACCCATAGTTTCAAATTTTGCAGTTGCTATTGGAAATGCACCAGCCATTAAATTAATTCTCCTCTACCTTTTTCAGTTAAAGCATTATTTATTATTGCAGTTATTGTTCCTCTGTTTTCCTGTAATGCTTCATCAAAACCTCTTGAATCTATTGTGTTAATATTAAAATTAACAACTGCAGATTTACCACTTGTACCTCTTGCATTTTGAGTTATTTGTCCTGTTTGATTTGGTACGAACAATTCGGGGCCTTTTTCTCCAACTAATATTGGTTTGCCTTTTGATACTGCACCACCTTGAGCAAAGCCACCACCAAAGAAAGATGTAACTGCTCTTAATGCTAATTGTCTTTTTAATTCTGTTGTTTGTGATCTTAATTCATTTGTTATTTTTGCCTCATCATCTACTTGTTCTTTTTTTAATGCGTTTCTAATTGTTTCTTGAATTACTATTTGTATTGTAAAAGCTACAATATCTACTAATAATTTTTGTGCTATTTCTTTGAATGTCATATTTAAATCTTTACCAAGAACTAATGCTTCTGCTAATCCTCTTGAAAATGCTTTAATTCCACTTGTAGCCATTTTTGTAATTGTATTGTTTAAACTTTCAAAGTCTTTTTTAAATGATTGTAAAACACCATCTTTAATTTTTGCAAAACTTAAACCAAATTCTTTTGCTGATTTATCTGCACTATCAAGTGCATTCATCATTTCATTAAATTGTTTTTTTGAAATTTCAGCGTTTTCTTCTAAACTTTTTAAAAACTTTCTAATAGTAGCTTCTGCTTGTCCAAAATTTTCTTTTGTTTCTCCAGATTGTTGATTAATAACTTCTAATGGTGTTTTTAGCTTTTGTGCAGTTGCAAACATTTGATCAAATGTCATAATATTAGCTTCAAAAGTTTCTTGGCTAATTAATTTTAATTTACGCATACCAGAATTTATTTTGTCTAAAATATTAGCGTAAGTTTCTAACAAGCTACCTAATGCCGATCTAATTATATCTATTGTTGCCATTATAGTAATAACAAGTAATTTACCTTTACCACCTAACATTAAAAAACCAACAATACCAAATTCTCTAATTCCTGATGGTAATGCTTTTACTGATTGAATAATTCCACCTATTGCTTTTCCTACCATTTGAAATATAGGTCTTAATGTATCTAATAAAACGGCTCCACCAATTAAAACATTTTTAGTTACATTAATCATAAAATCAGATGTTTGACGTGCTAATTTTTTTAATAATTCATCATTGTTTTCTATTAGTTTATTTACATCTACCAATGCTTGTTTAATAAAATCAAAAAATCCAGCTTGGTTTGTATCTCTTCTGAATTTAAATAATTTATCGCCTAACATTGACATTGTTCCTGTAAATGTTGTTGCTAAAACTTCTGTTGCTTTAGAAAATCTACCATTCTCACCAAATGTATCTTCAAATGCTTTTATTGTTTCTTCAACGGATACTGTTGCACCAGCTTTGAATCCTAATAATGCTCTTACACCTCTTTCTCTAAATACTTCTGCTGAAGCAATACCACCAGCAAATGACCTTTGTATTTGTGTGGCTGTTAATTGAAAGTCTAATCCTGTAACGGCGGCAACATTACCTGTTATTTTTAATATTCTTGTTAAATCATCTGCATCTTTTGCTACAACTGCCAAATTTCCTGATGCACCAGCTATATCTTCTAATGAGAAAGGTACTTTAGCGGCGAAATTAACTAAATTATCAAATGCTTTTGTTCCCTCTTTTACATTTCCAAATAAAAAATTAAATCTAATACCTAAATCTTCAACTTGACTTCCAACATTAATAAATGAACGAACAACTAAACCAGCACCTATACCTATTAATGCAGATTGAACAGAAAATATTGATGACCTTAAATTAGCTAAACCTGAACGAATACCATTAAACGCTTGTTTAGTTTTATCTTTTGCTAATATATTTAATACTAAATTTTGTGCCATTATCTATGCCTTGATTTATTCATAGCTTGTTCATGTTCTTCTTGTTCTAATAAAAGATAACCTATCCAATGGTTATACTCCCATTCTTCCATTTGTAAAACTTGTTTTAATGATATTTTTAACCTATCAGCAAGAATAAAACAATTCTTTAATTGAGGCTCAGATTTTAGTTTTTTTTTACTTGGTCAGGATTGATAGCTTGTACCATAGCAGTTGCTATCTTGGATAATACGTCAGAATCAACTTTATGCATTAATGCTAATTTATCTTCTAATGTAAATAATTTATTACCATCTTTATCAATGGCTTTCATAACCACTATATCAGCTAAAATACTAACATCATTTAAGTTATCTGATTTTTTAAATAACTTATTTTTTTCTGATAAGGTTATAGGATTCCAATATATTATACTTGGATTACCAGCTTCATCTTTCCATTCATCAACCTCTATGTGCTGAACACCTAAAGACTCAAAATGAGATTTAGCAGATTCTATTAACTTCATAAAGTCTTATTAGACAGTACCTCTTGTTAATGCTCCAGTGCCTTGAAATGTAACTGACCTAGTAACTATTGCGTCCATACCATTAGTAACTGACATTCCTGTAACAATTCCTGAGCCTGTAAAACTTTCATCTCCAGAAGTTGCACCCTCTGGTAATAAGATAAAAGCAATTGTGCTACCAACTGTTAAAGTTTGTTGTGGAGAATCTGTTTCATCATAACTCATATCTAATGAGCCACTAAACGAAGTTCTTCCAGCTACAAATGATTTTGTTGCATCTGATAATTCTGTATCTTCTACAACATCTGCAGTAGTTTCAAGTGTGAATCCTGTCAATTCTCCAATTGCAGTTCCACCAGCTTTTACTACGCCTTCTTTTCCGTGGTGTGTTGCCATTTGTTATCCTTTTCCTTTTTCGGTTGTGGTTTATTTTGTTCTTGCTTATAGCCAAGTTCTAAAAAATTATCAAGTTGTGTTTCATTGATAATTACTTCATGACCATCTTTGTATAATTTAATATCTTTTGCCATAATGCTTTTTACTATCTTTCTTCCTCTTCGTCAATATCTTCATCATCTTCCCATTGTTCATCTTCATCATCTACAACATTATCATCATCATATTCTCTATGTTTTTCTAATAATTCTCTAATGTCTTGAACAAGTTCTTCTAATTTATCTAATTTTTTTTCAATTTTATCTAAATTTTTATCCATTTAATTCTCCTATGGGGTTGCTGATTGATGTTCATACATTACTCTTATAGTTAATAAAACTGCACCATAAGGAAATAATGTACCAGCATCAGTTTCAATAGAAATAACTTCTGTATCTAGTGCTTTATTATTACGAGTAATATCAGATTCTAATTCTGTTTCAATAGCACTTGCAACATTATTTCTTTCTGTATCAATATTACTTTCATTTGTTTTAACATAAGCAGTTATACCAAATTCTAATATATTTATTCTTGTTTTAGCACCACTTCCTAATTCTGAATCTTCTTTTGTTTCTTCTATTGTTTGAACTAATACTGCTGGATATTGTTGTTGTGATAATTCATCTAATTCAAATGGTTGTCTAGTAACCTTTTTTATAGCTGGACTTGATATTCCAGATATTGTTGAAACTATATGATTTGCAATATCTTCTCTAATACTCATATTTTCATACTTTTAATTTGTTGATTTAAAAATCTTTCATAATTTTTTTTAATAACTTTTTCAACCTTTTTATTAAAGCCAAAAAACTTTCTTACAGGCAATTTACCTTGTCCTGTTTGGTGCCTAAATGCCTTTGTTGCTTCTCTTTGACTTCTAAAATAAACTTCTGCTTTATTTCTTGAAACAACTCTTGAACTTATTGATTGCAACATTCTATTTGTATCTTGTAAATCAACTTTGCTTTTACCTTTTAATTCTTGATAATATGGAGAATAACCAACAAATTTTCTATTATTCATATCTAAACCTCTTTTATGAGTCCTATCAACAACAATAGTTTTTAAATTTTCTCCAGCTTGGTCTAACCCCATTTTAATAATACGAGGAAATTTATTTATAAATTTTATATATTTAGCTTGAACAATTTTTACATTGGAATCAATTTTTATGCTTAAAGCCATTATCTATTTAATCTTCTAAATCCATGCAAAGGTTCTCTTTCGTTTGAAACAATAGTTCCACTTGCATCAGTATCATATTCAACACCATCTTCTAAAATAGATTTCCATTCTTTATTATATTCTGACATATAATATTCTGCCATTCTTTCAAATCTATCTTTATCTGCTTCAGGTCTAAATTTTGATAATGCTGGACAAAAGAATCTACCTAAAAATAAATATACTCCTGCTCTTTCAAATTGGTCTAAATTAACTTTTGTATTAACCATTTCAGCAGTATTTAAAACTGTTATATCTGTAAATACATTTGTTTTATATACAGGCCACCATTCAATTCTTAATTGCCTTAAAATATCATTAGTAGTTTGTGCTAAAAAGTTTGTTGTTTCAGTATCACTTGTAGCAATACCAAAGCTAAAAGCATCAGGTTGATATTTAGTAATATCAGAAGTTGTTATAACATCAGCACCTGTATAATTAGCCATTATCTAATACCCATTATCCAATTAATAAGTCTTTTAATTCTTTTTTTTAGTTTTTTTAACATTTTTTTTCTTCTTTGGTTTTAATTCAACTATTTTATCAGAAATGTTATCCTTTGTCGCTTTTTTAATTTCTTTTTTTACATCATTAACAGGAGCATAACCTCTCATTTTAAAATGTTGTAAATTAGCTTCATATTGTTCTTTTGGTCTTGTAATTATTTTTTTTCCATTTGTTAATTTAATGTTCATAAATTCTCCATTATTAAATGTGAGGGCAGTTTCCCACCCTCACAAAGTATCCAATTATTATTGAATTGATGAATCAGAATGTAATTCAACACCATAAGTATCGTTTAATTCTCCGACACCATATACTGCTGTTGCAACAATTTCATCTGCTCTTAAAGATGCATCTCTTTGAGTTTCAATTTTCAAATCTTGCATCATAGCCATTGCTAAAGCATCTCTGTGGAATACACCTTGTTTGTAATCTCCAGTAGTTCCATCGTTAGCAATGTTTGTTGTTTCATAGATTGGAACTCCACCTAATCTGCCAACAAATCCATTTCTTAATGCCTCATTTGCTATATCATTAGAACTAGCATTTGCAAAAGTATTAGTTAAATTTGCTTTAAGGTCATAAGCTACCATTGGGTGTATAACTGTTGATACTCCGTCCATTGATACTCCAGCATTTCTAACATTTGCAATTGATTGAAATACTAATGCGGCAGTTAAAGCTGTTGAGCCTGAACCTACTGCTGTACTAAAACCATCAAATAATGCTGTTAAGTCTTGGTCTTGTTTTTTTGCAATCGCTTCACCAAAAAGTTTTCCGATGTCAGCCGCAACATTTCTTGGAGCAGAATTTCTTGCTAAATCCGTTAATGTTGTCATAATTCCAACTTCTGATGCTGTTATAGTAACTGAAGATGGATTGATTGCTGTGTTAGATAAATCAGTTGCTTCTGATACTGCCGCCGCCGAAACTGCAGAGTAAATTGGAACTTCAACTGACTTTCCACCACCTGTTATAGCATAATTTTTTAC
>TARA_R100001443_G_scaffold96317_1_pt1 | contig 10241 bp, 8 predicted proteins | sample TARA_R100001443 | Tara Oceans TARA_R100001443 (sample SAMEA2622142) | marine metagenome | biome: marine biome (ENVO:00000447); feature: deep chlorophyll maximum layer (ENVO:xxxxxxxx); material: "saline water (ENVO:00002010), including plankton (ENVO:xxxxxxxx)" | depth 50 m
AACCAATTTTTAGATCGTTCTTGTTGTGTTAACCAACCTAATATTTTATTAGCTGTCATTTTTATCTCCTTTAAATAAAGTAAAACTTTTTAATTCATTTTTTACTGCTGTCGTGCTTTGATGTCTTTTATCGTATGTTTTTCCGCGTAAATCCTTATTTAATTCTTGAATCTTTGCTCTGCAACGTTTAATGCTTGAGGGATTAGATAATTTTCGTTTTGAATAAATTGTTAAAAATTTAACCAGTTGATCATCTGTGCCTTTAGGATATTTTTTTCTAAATTCTTTTATCCAAATTAAAGCCTGAAGCAACTGATCGTTATCTCTTGTCTCAGGTTTTTCTTTTAACAACTTAGTAATTTTTTCATTTAATTTTGCTATCATCTAATCCCCCAAGTATTTTATCCTTCGATTGCGCTAGTTTGCTGTTCTTGATCTAATGCCAGCAATTCTTCAATTAATTCTGAAGCCAGTGCTTTAGTTGTAATGCCTACCATACGATCTTCATAATCATAACCCATTTGATTGCATTTTTGCTTAATTAGTGCCTTTTGTGGTGACGTGGGTTCTTGTGATTTTGTTGCAATAGATTGTCCAGCTAAAGCTGTTGTCATTTCATCAGCACTAGGAAATTCACTTCCAAAATAACCCATATGACCCAAGCAACGACCTAAGGCTGATGTTTCCGCCACTTCTAAAGCTGAAGTTGAATTAATACCTTTAGAGGTTATTTCTTCCATAGCGTGACCAGTTATAATGTTATCATCTATCTTAATTGTGCATTTCATAACAACCACGCCGCCTTCGCATTTAATAACTTCGTTTATCAACGAAAAAGCTCTTTCTGTTTTTTTCATATCAGTTAAAAACCTTTTTAATCTTGATGCAACTGGTTCATAGTCTTTTCCGTGAATCTTAACTGTTGTTTTAGCCATTTTCATTCTCCTTATTTATTGAGTTGTTTTCTAATAATTCAAAAATTCTATCTATTACATCGTTTGAATGTCCGCCGATATGCCAAATTCTGATATGTTCTTTATGTTGACCTTCTACTCCTAAATAATTAATACCAGTTTTGTAGTTGTAAATAGTAGCAACCGCACCATCTTCAAATTCAACTTCCCAGTTAGAATCTATTTTGTATCCGTCGCCTTCTTTAGGCTCTCCAAATACTTCAACCAATTCAGAATATGAAACGTTTAAATAAGATAAAAAGCTGGTTCCAGCTACTTTAATTTTATAATCAAGATGCGTATAAAATTCCATTATTTACCCCCTTTACAGTATAACGATGGATCAAATGTTTTTTCATTATAATAATCTTCAACTTCATCCTCATCAGGTATATGTCCGCACTCGTCACACATAAGCCAATCAATAGAACCTTCAGGATCAAACGGATCTTGAACCTCTATATCTATCATTTTTATATTTTTGTCTTCTTTATTCAAACATACTTTGCAATTCATTTTTCTTTTCCTCTTTTATTTTAAATAACAATGTAATTTATAATAGAAAATAATCGTGTGGCAACATATTTTTTTATATTTTATAAAAAATACAGAGAATAAAATATATTTTATATTTTTTAAAAAAACGTTGCTTAACTATGATTTTTAGATTTATGTTAAGTATAGCAAAAAACAATAACAACAAAACGGAGAAGACAATGATAAAAGTAGCAAATAAAGATGCAAGGGCATTAGTAGAAGACAAGAACGAATTTAAAGGCAACAATATATTTTCAGAGTATAAAGAAGATTGTTATATAGTATATTCTTATGGATACCACTTTCCAATGTTTGTTTATGATCTTGAAATGTGTCAATGGTATGAGAACTCTGATAAATATTCTTCAAGCACATCAAAGCAACAAACTCAATGTCGCCCTCGTGTTGATGATATTATACCTTTAGGAACACATCAATTGAAAGATTTAGTAGAACATAGAATATATCCTGAAGGTGTTAATTTTTAGTAGGAGGAAACAGTTAGACAAATCAAGGGAGGTTTTTAAGCCTCCCTTTTTTTGTTCCATTCCGTCAGTAGAGGTAGATTAGGGGATGGAAATCACCAAGTTTCAACAAATTTCATTTTTGTATTATATAAATTAGGCGCAGTTTGATCAATGCTATAACTTTTTTGATCTAATGTGCATATACTAAAATTATGACTGTTAAAATCTAATTTATCTGGCTGGAAAATAAAAGGGATTGACCCGTTTAACGTTGGATTTATAAACCTACTATATAAATCATCATTATTTCTATAAAGATCACTGATAAATTGATTATTTGATGAAATGTCTTCCGATAGATCAGTTGACTCATAAGCATCTTGATTGCTAACTGCTTCAGCAGTTCCAGTTAAATAATACAGTTCATTTTCAGCCATAACATCTTCATTTCCTAAAAATGAAAAACCTAAATTATACATTCGCCGCCCCGATCTTTGTCCGTCAATTGCTGATTTAAGTCGTCGTTCAATATTCCAAACTTTATAATCATTATCAGCGATAAAACTAGACCAAGAAGGCATTTGGCCCCACGTTGGATTGCCAGCAAAATTTATGTTAGAAATTGTTGAGCCTGACATTGTTTGTATTGATTTGATGCCTTCATAAGATTTTGTTATTGAGGTTTCTAAATTTGCGCTATGTTTAAAATCAAAATATTGTCCAAATGCTATCGAGCCTAATTGAATATTATTATAATTTTCGTTTGCATCTAATGCAGTTTCTGACTTATTTCTTATATGAAATTTGATAGGATTAGTCCACCAGTCAGAATAATCAGATTTTTTTTGTATGCCAACAAGTCTAGCAATCATAACTCCGTCGCAAGTTGGTTCTAAAATCGAGTAACCATTACTATCGGGATCAACTGTTCCATAACCTTGGCAATTTAAAATTGGTTGCCAATATAAAGAAGCTTGTTCTTCTGATGTGTTGTCGTGAGTTTTGTATCTGTACAATGGTTCAAATGTTAAATCTAATTCGTGCAAATTATGACCAAGAATTGCAATATATCCAGTCGATTCATCGTTGCTGTCTTTAGTGTCAACCCAATTTTGAACTAATTTTCCAATTAAAGATGATTGACCTAATCCTAAATACTCAGTCATTCCAAATAAAGTATTATATGTTCCATAAAAATTCGACGAAGATTGATCCAAACGTGGACTAAAATTGTAATAATTATGAGGAGTTAAACCAAACAGACCAGTTGCGCTATTATTTGACAAGCTGTTAAAATTTACTGTACTTTGATTAGTATAATGTATTGAATCAGAATTTTCACTGCTATACAATGCAATTGATGCTCCAGTTGTAATTCCCTTTTTTATAAAAAAATCGTTATAGTTTACATATACTCTCGGTGTTCTTGGTTGTGAATATGGCATTAATTTCTCCTAATTTTAATATCCGCTTCCGCCTGAAGTTGTGCCGGATTGCCCGCCAGTTCCTAATTGTGATACTCCAGTTGCTGTTGAAGTAGTTTTTTTAATTGAAGAACTTGTTAATTTTTTAGGAACAGATTTACTTCTAATCCCTTTGTTGGTTGGTTTTTTAAATTTAACTGAATCTCTTTGCTCCATAGATAGTTCGCCTCTGCTGGTTTTTTCATCTTTGTTTAATAAAAAATTGACGCCTTTATCATAAAGATCGTTCCATTCGTCGTTGATTGATCCCCATACCTGATCAAAATTTTCCCAGCTATTGTCATAATGTTTTATTTTTACATCTGCTAACTTGCTATTAAAATTATAAACTTTTATTTTTTGTACATTTAAAATTCCAACATATGAAAAAAGACTGTTCATTCTTCTTTCAATATGCGACGGAAAATACATCATTAATTTTTTATCTGATTGAACAATTTTTAAGTGCGGCGATTTTGCTTGTATTTGAAAGTTACCAGTGCAATATAAAACCATAATATTAATCATACCTGATCCTTCTAAATAAACAACCCCGTTGCCTACATATAAAACGCCATAAGAAAATTGATTTTTATCTAATATTTTTTTAGAAGGTATCATTATTATCGTTTATTGGTTTTTGTGGCTTAAATTCCAGCTTTGTTGGCTTATCTAATCCAGTACCTGACAAATCAACCTGCTGAGTAACTGCAATATTAGCCATTTTAAAATTGTTTGGATCAATACTCTTTACAAATAATTTATTCATTATAGAGAAATAATTTTTTTGTTGCAAATCTCCTAAAATTTCATTAAACAAAATTCTAAAATTGTAAGCATCCATTAAATAAAGATGTCTGTATCTGTGAAGATTGTTATCCATATTTTGAGGATTAACGTAATAATTAATATTTGAGTTTTCAGTTGTGGCGTTGTGCAAATTAGGATTTGAAGCCAGTGCAATTTCTGCTCTAATTGTTAATTCTACTGGCATAATATTATTTCCGTAATCAATGTCACCGTCATTCTTATAAGCGTACATTTTAAGAGGAGATAAATTTTTTAATCCATTTATCATTGAACTGGCTGTATAACTATCAAATACATCGTAACTTAAAAATTCAGGTTGTTGATACGATCCGCTCCAGCCAAATTCAAAATTTTTGAATATTGGTTTTGCATTGTTTAGCTTTAAAAAATCAGATGCAAATGATTTTATTTGATTTACATCAAATAATTCATTTAATGTGCTATCAGGATTGTTCATAATAGCTTGCTCCATATCTAACCAAGATGAGTAATTACTTAGAATATGATTAAGCGTTCCATAACTTCCGCCATTTTTTATATTGTTAAAAAATTCAATTAATACTGGATTTATATCGATTAAATATAAAAGAGTATCTGTTTCTCCAGCACTTGTCGAATAATGTATTATAGGATTATACTCCAATCGCCCGTTATTATAATTTCCTTCAATAATAGGATCGTTGCTCAAAGTGTTGGGCATTATATCTCCCGCGCTATCAAAACTAAAAATTCTACAATTTGTAAATGTTTCTTGTATGCTTAATTCTTGACATAAATTTTGATTAGTATATATTAACGGAACAATAGGCGATTGATAACCTTCGCAATTTACAATATTACAAGCAAAACAATTTTGCTCATCAATAGGTATTAAAGCGTTTAACAAAGCAACTGATTCTTGATTTATTAAAAATTGATTTGGTGCTGGATGGAGAAAAGCGTTTAAATAATTTACAAAACTTCCATCAGGACAATTAATTGGAACTTCATTTCCCGCTTCAATGTTGTTCACTATATGTTGCATACATTCAACGTCCTCCATAGTAATCAACCCATCAGTATTTAAATCGCCAGTTAATTGTTCGTTTAGATTAGAAATAGGTATCATATGAACAAAACGCTTTTTCTGATCTGCAATAGGAAGCGTTAATGAATCTTCGCCATCAATGTCAACTATTATGTTTCCGCTGAATACAACTTCAATTATATAAACAATAAAATCTTCTGCTCCAATATTTCCAATGGTTGTATTATAAAGTATATGCCCTCCCCTTGATTCTATTATTTCGTCAGATGGCACTCCTTCAAGAAATACTCTGGCAATATCATCATAACTCATATCTTTAAAAACGTCAATTGAAATATGAACAACGTGACCATTATCTCCCATTGAAACATAAACCGGATTACCGGAATAATGACCGCCCCAGTCGTTACTTTTAATGGTTTTATATTCTCCGTCGTGCTTAACTAAAAAATTGACAACTGGATTATTTAATTGTATTGAAACGCTGGGAATTTGAACATTTGGATCGCTTTCAGAATAACCGTCAATATTCACATCAGTAAAATTAATTCTAACATCATATTCGTTACCGTTATCAATACCTAAATCAAAAACATTTGCATTAAAAGCAACTGCCGACCAATTCATAACTCTATAAATATTTATCATTTCATCTGCAAAATCTGCATTGTATTCCCCAATTAAATCTGAAGGTTTTGTGAAGGTGTTTGTATCTGTAACTCTATATTCTGCGGGAATAACATTTGTTTCAATACCAACATCAACATAATCATTCCAATTATAATTGCAATTTCCATCTAATAGCGGTTGTGAATTTGGATTGTAATTATACAATGAAATTAAATCTTCCCAATGATTACCATCTGCATCTAAATTATAATTAGTTGCGCTAGTATCTCCGCAAACTGAAATATAGTTGCAACTGGCGTCATCTATTGTGGCAAGTGGATTATAATTTGTAGCGGTTGGCGAAATACAACCTCGAATCATATTGTCTTCAATAAATTCATTATTTGTAGTTGTGTTAACCATTTGAATTAATTTTAATGTTATTTTATTTAATGAAAACGTTTTTGATGTTATCATAAAAAATTTAAAAAATTGTTGTCCGTTGTGTACAATTTTATTATCAGTGTAATCAATGCCAAACGCTTTATTGTTATTAATTAGCTTATCAAACCAAACTATATCTCCAACTTCATAATCTAAATATGAAATTGGCAAATCAATAACTGCTTCTAATTTTTGATTACAATGTAATCTCAAATAATGTTGCGCAAATTTTTCAGCTGTTATAGAGTCTTGACAATGCCTTAATTTTAGAGTTAATGGCTTATCTACATCTGAAATAATAGGTTGTTGGTAGTTGCCGCCGATTGTGCATAATTCAGAAGCCATTAAATAGGATTGATCTGCTGGAAAAAATTTTTCGTATTGTTGAGAACAATGGTTGTATTCATACTCAACTCTTAATTTAGGTACAATTTTTTCAGATTGCGGTGTTAAAGAAAATTTATGTTTTATAATATCATTAATTTTAATAACTGTTTTAGGCGTTTCGTATTGTAAAATATCATAAGTAGTTGAAACATATTTAAAATCGATTTCGTTGTTCTGATTTATTGTAGGGATTAAAGGTGTTTCTTTAAATAAATTATTTAAATGTTCTTCAATAGTTTTGTCTTCGTCTATTTGATACGACCAACCGCTTTTATCGTTTGCATCTGTACCAACCCAACCGCCATCAACTAAATTTTGATTAGTTTGTGCAGTATTTATTGCAGTAATTCCAAATTGATTCAATAAATTTTTTGTTTGAAAAGCTGGATCGCAATAAGAATTGGATTCTAATTTTCTTCCATATTGTAAAATTGACGCCCATTTTTTATTAAAACAATCGTCAATCCCATATACTTGATGTAGTGTAAAATGAGTAACAAAACCCCAACTCGCTGTGTGTTCATTGTTGTTTGTACCGCTTGATCCCGCTTTATCGTAATTAATATCAAATGTTAACTCTTCAAATTTGTCTAGTGAATCCCATTGCGGAAAATGAGATTTGTCTGCTAATGTGCCAGTTAAATTGTGTGTTAATGAATCTAAATCTGAATTGCCATCTGTTGAACCAATATTCGCTCCGTAAGTTATATCAAATTGATATTGAGAGCCGGCTGAATAACTATGTTCTCCAACGCTTGTATTCAAAGCAACGTATTTACCTTTAACAATTGGCGACTCTAAATCCACTGGCAACCTCATTGCATCGCAATTTCTTAAATTAACATCAGTTGCTTGATCTGCATCTGTTAAATTGAAATTATAATGTTGTTGTATAACTTGTGACGCGCCTCGCTCGCCAACTACTGATTGCGCGTAATAATCGCCATCGGCTAAATAATGAATATAAAAATTGTTATGATAACCTAATATAGGATATAAATCTTCATCGCTTATTAAATAGGGCGGCGTGAATAAATATCTAGCGTTTACAAATGTTCTACATTCATAACTTCCGTTCATTTTGTTAAACTTAAAGGTTAATCCCTTTCTTACTCTTCTGAAAGCATCTAATGCTTTTGATTCGACTACTGTTCCTCTAGCGTAATCACTGCTGGTAATATAATCGTTGTAATCCCAATCATAAACAACTTGATCTCCTTGCATACTTTCAAAGCCTTCAGGGTTCATCATAAAGATTCCAGTATTTGAATCGCCGTCCCACATCGTATCTTCAATTTTTAATTTATTTCCTAAAATTAACTTCCATTCATCGTAATTAATCATATCGACTTCTGCATCTTCAGCCTCTGACTGCAAATATGGATCAATAGTATAAACAAATTTAATTTGGTCAGGTTTTCTAATTGTGTGGCACTCAGCAATCCCTTTCATATATCCGTTACCGTGAGAACCAATGCTGTCTTCAGCAAACCTTGCATCCATAAAGCCTTCAGCTATTTCTTGATCTAGAATATAAGACGGCTCGCTATGAGTTAATCCTTTAATAATTGGTATTTTCAGACCAGTTCTATCAGATTTAAATTTAATAGTTTGAAAATTTAAATGATATTGTTCGTTTGTCATTTCATTGTTTGAATATCTATATTTATAACCCATAAATCCGACTGGTGTATTATACATATTAACACGATGATAATTTCCTTCGTCCCATATGAAACAACAACTCACGCTTTGGTTAATTAAATCTGCTGTATTTCCTACTCTTGGATCAACTAATACATCCGGATCAGTTGGTGCTGAAAACCCTTCTCTAAGTGTCATACTTGCTTTATGAGCAATATTTTCAGGTTGTGGATTTTTTTCAGGAAAAGCTTCTTCAATAGTTTCTTCAACTATTGGCTGAAAAGTGTCTGTTCCTAGACCTACTGTATCAAAAATTAAACTTTGATATTCTTTTGTATGGTTAACATTTTCATTATTGCCGGTATTTATTGTTATTGTTTCTTGACTTGCTTCTCTAGTATTCATTACACCTTGCGCATAATAACCACGCCCATAAGTTATCGGAATAAATTTATTTGGAATAGGACTGGTTGATGATGTAGTGCCTTGATTTATATGTGTTTGTAAATACTCTTTAACAGCGTCTTCACATTCAAAATTTACTGAGATTTCGTTGTGTGTAATTTTTCTAATTGTTCCTTCAAAAATATTTATTAAACCAATACTGTTATTACCTATTTTGACAACAACGTTTTTATTAACATAATTTTCTAAATTGTATGTTTCAGATATTCTGTTTCCTTGATCTATGTTTGATAATTGGATTGATATATAAGGCGCGTTAATTGTTTTATTTATGAGGTCTAACTTATGAGTAAATCCTGATATTGCTGTAATTAATGGTTTGTATTGTATAGAGTTATATGAAAAATTTCTGCTGGCAACATTTAATTCGTGTATTGTTACAACATAAATTAAATCAGCTTGATTCGATTTGATAATATCATTTTGTTCTTTTGTTAAATTAATCATTCCAAAATCCTTTGGGACATTTACTTAATTTTAATTTAGACTTTAGCATCATAAAACAACCGCATTGTTTACATCTTCTCAAATAAGGACTAAAATGGTTGCAATCTAGACATTTTTCTATTCTATTGATGTGAACTTCATTTGGTGCAATTAATTTGTTTTTTATGCTATTATAGAGCATATTTTAAATCATCATTGGTGATGTCGCCTCTACGTATTGCATCTTTTATTTTAGGGATTGCATCGTTCATAATAAATTCATCACTAAGAATGTTACCTGAAAAAGATATATTAACTGAACCTTGATTCATTGGAATTGCATTATCTGCTCCAAGAGGTGTTATTTGAACTAACTCTTTTCCGCTTGGATTGTCACCAACTATGATTTGTTCTTGTCCGTTTGTTATAAATTGACCACCTTTAGCAAATTTCGGAGGCTTTTGTCCAGCTATTAATCCAAGTTGAACAGCACCTAATCCAGCAATCACTCCAGTCATAACAAGGTCGCCCATCGCCAAAGCTTTGGTAACTCCTTCAGCTATATTCATTGTTGCAGTTGTTAAACTTTGAAGTTTTCCAAGTTTCCAAAGTTTCATTTTTTCTTTCGCAATACCTCTTGTAGCATCTCGCTCCATTTTTTTTCTACCGTCTGCATCTGCTTCTTGATAAGCTTCAGTCGCTCTTAATGATTCGAGCGTATCTTGTTCTCTACGTCTTAACTGTTTTTGATATTCATCAGTAACGCCTGATATTGATGAGTTAAGAGGTTCAACATAATTGGCTCGAAAAGCTTGGATTTCTTCTTGCATTTTAACAGCATTTTCTTTAGTGTAACCGTCCATTACTTCACGTAACTGTGCAATAGTGTCTTTCCATCTTTGTAAGTATGTTTTTTGAACATTACCATTATTATCAGGTGTGCTGTTTTTCGCGGCTTCTTTGTTTATTCTTTCAATTTCTCTAGCTTTTTCTTTTTCTTTGTCTATTT
>TARA_R100001443_G_scaffold563_6_pt1 | contig 10213 bp, 12 predicted proteins | sample TARA_R100001443 | Tara Oceans TARA_R100001443 (sample SAMEA2622142) | marine metagenome | biome: marine biome (ENVO:00000447); feature: deep chlorophyll maximum layer (ENVO:xxxxxxxx); material: "saline water (ENVO:00002010), including plankton (ENVO:xxxxxxxx)" | depth 50 m
TACCTACTTAAATCCTTAATATCATAAGCATGTTGTCTAACTTCATCTGCTAACTGTCTATATAAATTTTCTGCCATTTGCCATGTTGCTTCGGCAGAAGACAATCTTGTATTTATTGCTGATATATTTTTTTGAGCTTGTTTAAGATCTCGTTCAAGATTTATAATTTCTTGCTCAGATGCGTTAATAGTATCTGTAAGATTAACAACATAACGGACACCTGTAAATGTCCCCACTAAAACTGAGGCCACTATTGGTACCATTACTATATTTTTCTTTAATAGATCTACTAAATTCATTAGGCATTACTTACCAAATGGCCAACGAATTAATTTTAACACTTTGTTAATTAATTTCTTAATCATATTGTCCTCCTTATGTGTATGAGGAATGTCTCCATTCTCATGAGCGTGAGTAACACCATCTTCATGAGTATGCTCAACATAATCCTCTCCGTGAACATGTCCACAATGCGGACATTTTTTTGATGGATTGTATTCATTTAATACAAAACCCATATTACAATTTTCACACTTCATTTTTTTTCTCCTCAATCTCGTAAAAGAAATTATCAGTATCTTCAGTTCTCCATTTACTACTATCTTCTACGTTCCAATCACTCGTTTGTACTTTCCAATCAGGAATACTATCTTTCACTGTAAAAGAAGGGATATCCCAAAGTATTCGATTGTTTGGTTGTGCTGCATAGTTGCCATCATCTAAGGCAAGTATGTGAGCGCACTTATGTTCGTGCGGTATTTCTGAATGATCAGTATCTACTATATTACTCTCTGGGTGTGCCCAGTCAACAGTAAATAAATATTTTCCTGGATGAACTTTTTTGTCTTTACCAAAGTATTTTCCAGATTGTCCGTCTAAGATATCGAAAGAAGTGACAGCAGGATAATAACTAAAACAGTTCCATAACTCCAACTCATCAAGTCTACGTGTAGGTACTTCTTTTGCTTCAAACCCTCTTTGAATAAACGCAGATATCGGAAGACGATAGAAAATAGCACCGTTCTCCATAATTGCATGGAAAAGAATGGGACGCCCTGTAATCGAAGCCATGGCGAATATAATACAGTCTTCCACTTCTCCATGATGGGCCTTAAGATCATAAAGATACTCTCTTCTGATCTGTGCATAAGTCACAGGTATATTCGCATTTAAATAAGCCATGGCTTTTCATTATAATATTAGTGCACCAATTATTACGCCTGCCACAAAATAAACCATTTCTCTTCGGTTATGTAATTGCCAGACCATAAATTGATCTATGTATTTTTTAATCATTATGTCCTCCTATTTTATTGTACCCCAGTTTGGTCCAAGTTCGCAGTCTACTTTATTAGGTAACTCTAAGTCAACTGCGTTTTCCATTATTTCTTTTATTTTTTCTTGATTACCATCAACTGAAATATCTAATTCATCATGTATTTGAATGTGGGGAAGAATGCCTTCTTTATATAAATCTAACATTGCTTTCTTAGTCATATCTGCCGCACTACCTTGTATTAATTTATTTAAAGCTTTGTATGTAAAAGCTCTACGTGTAGGATTGTTATGCCAATAATTTTTTTTAGGATTTCCATCTGTATCTTTTATTAATTCTCCTTCATCGTCTTTTAAAAATTCTCCCATCTCTTGAAGTTCTAACATTCTCTCTTGATCTTCAGCTGGTACGTATTTTCCCCAATCACTGCCACGTAAGATTGGCTCATATTTAGGAAATCTACATCGTCTCCCTAATAAAGTTTTAATCTGACCTTTAGTTGAACCTGCGTTCATAATCTTATTCATTAATTGTTTTACAAATGGAACTTTAGAATGATATCTATCAAAAAGTTCTTCAGCTTTAGATTTAGTTACACCTAATTCCGCTTGAAGCTTTGCTTTACCCATTCCATAGAACAATCCAAGATTAATTGTTTTAGCTTGAGATCGAGGAATGTCAGCCATATCAGCAACAATTCTATGAAAGTCTGTTGAAGCATCACTTTCATATGAATCAGCAATAGTATTTACCGATGGTAAACCAAATTTTAAAGCATAGTGTGCTACAAGTCTTGGTTCCTGTTGCGAGTAATCAAAACAACCCCACTGGCATCCTTCTTCCGGAATAAATAAAGATCTAATTAATGGTCCAGTATCTGGATCTCTAGAAGGAATTTGTTGTAGGTTTGGATTTTGGTAAGAAAATCTACCTGTCACTGTTCCTCCATCGTCAGATCTTATCTGATTTATTTCTGCGTGGATTCTACCTCTATGTTCAAAATTTAAAATAGTATCTATAAAAGTAGTATTGACCTTGTTAATTTTTCTTGCCTCTGCTATCATCTTAACTATTGGATGTTCATGATTAGAAAGAAAATTTTTTGTAAATGAAGGAGAATCAGTTTTTGTTGTACGCTCGTAAGGTAGTTTTAATTTTTGAAAAACTTTGGCAATCGATCTGGCTGCCCATATTTGAGTATCTATTCCTGTTTCTATTTGCACTTGGTGTATTAGGCGTTCTTCTTTTCTGGTTAATTCTTTTTTTAATTCAGTCGCTCTTTGAACGTCCACTCTCACTCCAAGAAATCTCATATCCACAAGACAAGGGAAAAGATCTGTCTCCAGATTAAATATATCCTGCAGATCATTTTCAATTAATAATTTTTTAACGTGTTGCCATAACTTAAAAGTTAAGGTAGCATCTTTCTCTGCATAAGCACCTACCTCTTGAGCAGGTAGCATCCACATATCTTTTTTAGGATCAATACCTCTAGCTTTAGCAGCTTCATTTAATGCTCTTTCATTTTTTCCTTCATTTAAAAAATGCCAAGATAAAGTATTTAACGTGTAAGAGAATCTGTTTTCATCTAACAAAGAAGAAGCAATCATAGTATCAACGATTAAACCATTGATTTTTAAACCTAAATTACGAATCCAACATACATCGTACATGGCATTATGAAATATTTTTGTAGCAGGACATTCAAGAATATCTTTAAACCACTCTAAAGTTTTAACTCTATCCATGTTCGGTCCTTCCCCATGAGCAATAGGAAAATACCAACTGTCATTATAAGTGGCTACAGCTATTCCTACAACTTCCCCACGTCCTACAACTGCACCTGATCCTCGAGATTTTAATTCTGTATCTCGGGTCTCTAAGTCAATTGCTATTTCATCATGAGATCTTAAGTCTGGATATTCAGTGTGTGCAACCCATTCAGTAGCCGGTAATATCATTTAGTATCTTTCATTTTTTTAATTTCTAATTCACAGTAATGAATTATTTTTTCTAAGTCTTCTATTTTATTTTTAAATAAATACCTGCAAACATATTTTACAACGTTCCCTTGAAAGAAAGAAAGATTATTTTTAGAAATAAATTCATAAGGCTGAATTTTAAATTTTTTATAATGAGATCCTCCAATTTGTTTATCTTGAGGAAATATTTTTTCCCAATCATCTTTATGTGTCATAGCTGATACTCCTTTAATTTCTTTTTACTTTTTAGTTTATATAAATTATTTCTTGCTCTCGTGATGCCAACATACCACACTCTATTCTCTTCATCTTGTTTGTCAATACTTAATCTAATTCCCTTTTGAACTTTTCTTCCTTGATGTAAAGATAAAATTACATTATCCTCTTCTCCACCTTTTGAAGCATGAATAGTAGATAACCAAATTCGTGATCGTTCATTTAATTTTTCCCCTGTACTTAATAAATTTCTTAAATATAAAATTTCTTTTTGGTCAGCTACAAAAATATCATACCAGGGAATCTTAGCGTTCCACTTTCCATTAGGAATATATTCTCTTACTTCATTTATTTCTTTGGATTCTAATACTCCTTCTATTGTCCATTTAGTATAAGCAACAGCAGCATTATGTAATCCTACCTTAAAACTTTTTCCTTTATTACTTTGATAATATAAATTTTTCTTTTTTAGTTCTTTCATAATTTCCAAAAGATTACTTTTAGTTCTAGTAAGAATAAGCCATTTCCCCTTGGTAAGATCTAGTTGACCTAAATTACTAATTGTAGACGCAAGACCCTCTTGCGCTCTTGGAAGATATTCTTTATGTTTCCTGATGCCTGCTATACGATTCACTGGTATTTGTGATTCCTGTTGCACGGCTCTTGATATTCTACGTGAGTATCTTAAAACACGTTCTTTGGCAGGCTCATTAATAAATCTATTAACATCAGCTCCGGCCCAGGCGAAGATAGCTTGATCATCATCACCAGCTAAATAGATTTGTTCACAATGGTTTTTTAATTTATCATAAAGTTTCCATTGCAAAGGTGATAAGTCTTGTGCTTCATCAATAAAAATAGCTTTAAAAGAAGGCATCTTCTCAGGTGAAATATTTATAATCATTTCAATCATGTCATTAAAATCTAAAATAGAATTCTTTTTTTTAAATTCTTCTAAATTAAGTGCTATATGTTTTAACACATCCCAATCTATTTCTTTTTTATCGTGTTCATTTCTATCAAACTCTTCACGTATACTAATTCCTCTATTAATTGCTCTTCCTATTAATTGAAAATATGGATTATCACATGTAAGAAAATGAGTTTCTTCCTCATTATATTTATCAGAAAAGTTTACACGAATGTTTAATTTTTTACCAAGTTCTTCGTAGTGATATGGTTGCATAACTTGTTCATCAGTTAATCCAATTAAATGATAACAAAAAGCATGTAGAGTTTGAAAATATGGAACTTTTTTGTCAGATACACCTATTCTGTTTCTTGCTTCCCCTGCAGCCTTTTTTGTAAACGCAAAGTAACCTATCTTATGATAAGGTGTTCCAGTTCTAATGTAAGCTTTAACTCTCCTAAGAAGTCTAAACGTTTTACCTGTACCTGGAGGTCCGTATATTTTATTTATCTTTTCCATTGGCTTTTTTAAATGAATCAATTAATTTACCATTCCATCCAAAATAACCATGATGAGTGGTTTCTCCATCGGCTACACCATATAATTTAAAACCTGCTCCTTTAATTAAATTACAGAAGTGAACATCCTCTCCCCACCACATTCCATCTTTATCAAACGTAGTATCCCAGAAATTATAAAAATAATTATTTGCTTCCTGTGATATTATTTCTTTTTGTTTTATTTTTAAATGAGGTAAGTCTTTCATTAATCGTTCATAAACACGTCTATGAATTAAAGTCATACCCGCAGGGCCTCTTATTAATTCAACTAATCCTTTATTATCAACATTGATATCTTGATGATCTTTAAATTCCACAGAAAATTTTACAGATTGATCTTGAGTTTTTTTTCTGTAAGGAACACAGATGGCATCTTTCTGAGCTACAATCATTCTTCCTACAATCCCTGGTTCAAATTCCATATCAGCATCAATAAATAATTGATAATCCATTCCCGATTCTAAAAACATTGCAGTTAATACGTTTCTTCCATATCCCACATACGGACATTTAAAAGTATTAATAGTTGATTTTATTTTAGCTGCTGTAAATTTATCCATTAATTTAATTAATGATAAACACGTCGCTACTTGCATGGTATCGTATGCAGGCATACATACAGATACACTTGGCACTGGTGTCGTCATACTATATTCTCCTTATCTTCTATTTTTATTTTCTCATCTGGAATTTCTTCTTTTTCCAAATCAGTTATTGGTAGTTTTAAAACCCGTAATGGTGGGAAAGATTTCTCGTTTTCTTTTTTGGGAAATCTTTTTTGGCAATCAAAGTCTCCTTTGAAAAATTGTTTGATCATCGTACCTGTACGTGATCTATCTTTACTCCATTCATTTCTTCTTATCTCTTCATAAAATTTATCATAATCAAAGTAATAAAATTCTTCATCCTTTAGAACAGCTCCACTTTTAAACGCAGCAAAAGTAGTAGCCTGCGGTCCATTTACATAATCAATGACATATTTTTTTAACATATCAATTGGATTAGTCCCTGCTACAGGTTTTAAGTTTTCCATGTTAGCCCACAGACCATCTAAAATTACTTGATACTCTTGATTTTTAATTATAGGTGGAAACACTGAAGTTTGTTCTGCAATTAAAGCTCTCATTTCTTTCATTTCAGCAATCTTTTTAATATGTTTTGCATGTACTTGTTTAACTTTCCCACTTTCTAAATTTACATTGACCATAAATTCTGGCTCGGGTTTATAATTAATTCTTATTAACCCAGATAATTCTGGCCACGTGGTACTCCGATGACTACCTATGCCATACTTTCTTCTTAAACAAGTTCCCTTTGCACAATAAGATGAAATAGGTAGGTCACTACATTTAAATCCTTTAGTTTCATTCTTCCAATATTTTATTTTTTCATTTACTTTGCTATCTCCCCACACATCATCGTATTCAATATATTTTCTAGCTGCTTCTAATACTTTCTTTTCCCAAACTTCTGCAAATTTCTTTTTCGCAAACACCATATAGTTATATAAAAATCTATCTCTTTCATCTTTTAATTTTTTTCCGCTTTCCTCAATCTCTTTACATATCATTTGAAGACATGGTGGCCCGTCATTAAATTCCTCTGGCCCACCTGTTATAATTTCATTTATTTTTTTTACACTTATATCTTTTAAACTAGTTTTAGTTTGAAGATTTAGACCAACTACTTTTATAAATTCAGCAAGATCCATCTTGGTACCATCAGGTTTATAGGCCCGTCTTTCAATACTTTTGTAATAAGGAAGATTTATAAAACTCCCAGAGGTTTTTTCATTATTTTGATTCATACCTAGTGTTGTTTGTTTAGGAAAAATTTCTGTGTTGTGTGGAAGTTTAAATAAAAATAATAAATTTGATAAGAACTCTCTTATTAAGGTGGTAGGAACTTTGTCTTTAGTAAAGACGTAAATATGTAGGCCTCCACTCTTAGACTCTATTGGAATAACAGGTAAATTTTTTTGGTCGATAACTTTTAAATATTTTTGAAGATCAAAATTTTTATAATCTTTAGGATCAATATCTATTGCTCCAAAACTAGCTTGAGAGTTATCATCACACGCTTGAATTCCAATTGCTTTTCTTCCACCTAAATGATCTTCGTAATCTTTAATAGTAATAGGACGTTTAGCCCAACCATAATCACCTGGTTCAAATTTTAATTTACCACTTTCAGGTTCAATATAACCATTCTCAACGTTACAAAAACCAAAGTCTCTTTCTAATCCATTAAAATATTGTGCAAATTCTTTCATATAGTTTTTATAAGGGCGGATCCACTCTCGCTTAGCCGCCCTTCTTGCAAGTATCCCATAAGGGAATTAGACTATGTCCTGTTTAGGTTGACCTTGATCGTATTTTGGTTTAGCCACTCCTTTAGAAACTGATTTCTGAAGTTGTGCTGCTACCTCATAAATAGATGCATCATCCTTATTAGCAACATCAAGATTTCTTACTCTTGATGGTTTATAGACATGCCAGCTTTTACTTCCCGCTGTTTTACCCATCGTGTTTAATTTATAAACCGCTGAATATGTTGCAGGATTAAAAGAGCCTTCTGAATCTGTGAATCTTAAATTCTTAATCAGATTGTTTAACTCTCTAGCTGGAGTAAGATTAGACGATCTCATTGGAATAACCGCTGGTTTTAACTCTTTACCTACTATTGCTAGTACATAAAAGTATGCAGTCTTTTCAACATAGTTACCATTTGGTAATCTATATCTTCCATTTCTCTCCTCAACAGCATCCGCTGGAATATCTACATGAGTTCCAACTGGAGCAGAAGCACTATCGCCTCTCTCCTGCCATTCAGGATATCTAGTTTGTGCATGAGCCACTATAATATCAAGACCTTTATCTCCCTCAATCAGTTGCCCGAAGCCTGATGCATAGATCATTCCCGGTTTTGCCCCTGATACATGTTTAGGATCTCTCTCATTACATTCAGGTGAAAGTTGATGAAGAATTTTTAATATCGGAGTCGATACATCGTCCGATTTAATTTCTTCAGAACCCTTCCCTGAGTCTGCTCTAAGATTGATATTAGCTAGTGCACCTGCACTATTCTTTTTAACTACTTCTTTTTCCATATTTACTCCTTTGTTAGTTTGTTGATTTAGTAGTTTATTTTTTGGTTTTTATTTTCGTTTGATTTCCTTCAAACGTTCTGAAAAACTCTGAAGGAATTTTACCACCACGTGTATGGAAATCCTCCAGAGTTGTTCTAAGAGTTGAGGCATGAACTGCAACCTTACGGTCAGGCTCATAACCTTGTCCTCTTGCAAGGGTAGCATATTGCTCCGCCTTGTTATCTTCGTTAAGACCGAACTTAACTGTGATTTCATTTTTCACAATCGCTCCCAGTCCATTATTTCGAAGCCAGTTATGTGCTTCCTGTTTTTTATCGGCAATGATCGAAGCACCAAATATATTTTTAACTTCTATCTGTGACCCATCTTGTAATGTTAAAGTCTTTAAATTAAGTTGTTGCATTAAATCGGGAATTATCATTCCAGAATAATATTTTTCGCGTTCCTTTAATTCTTTAAGTTTTTCTTCTTGATTAAATATCTCTTGTTGAATGTCTTGAAGAGTATTTATTTCTTTGGATAGTTGGTCGGGGTTTACTCCTGACACCTGATTAGGTGCATCTGCTCTTAGATTGATGTCTTTCATTATGTCTCCTTAATGTTTTAATAGTTTAATTTATAATCGCACTACTTATATATAGGAGATATTTTGATTGTCAACTATTTATGAAAAATATTTATTTCGATGGGGTAGTAAGTTTTTTCCTGACGATCCCACTTTAAAAGTTTAAACTTACCATTAGTTGTATCTGCCACAATAGAACATACTACACCTATGATTGCAGGATCACCTGATAATAAAAGATAATCATCTTCGGTATAATCTTTTAGAAGCGTTCTAAGTTTCATAACTAAAGGACCAGGTGACATTATCATTTGTGAAAACTCTGGAAGCATTGTCACGATGTCGCCATATTTCTGCGCACCTACAATATTATATTTAGGCTCTCCTCTACTAGAGCCTGGTATTTCTTGTATTAAATAAACTTTACTCATTTAATTCCTTAAATTGTGCAATGATAGAATATCTTTGTTGTTTATCATCTGAACTCCAATTTAATGGACTGTGCCATGCTTCAGAATCCCAGATAATAACTCTATTTTCTTTAAATCCAACGTGGGTATTTAAGATAAAAGAGCCTTCTTCTTTTACATAAAACCCTGTTCCCTTTGTTAATTTTTCATTTCCCTTTATATATACTAATGCTTGATGAGTAGTTATGCCCTCTTTTTTATCGCAGTGTACCAGGGGAGTAACAGTGGCCACCATAGTGTAATTACATATTCCCATTTCTAATTTTTTATTTATAATTTCCTCACATTTTGTTTTTACATACTGCTTAACTTCTGGTTTTACAGAATTAGATGCATACCATATATGTTTTTCCCAAAGATTCTGTAAAACATTTGAATCAGGTGAGTAATTTTGATGGTCTACATTATTATATATTTCTTTAAATATAGAGTCATTAAAGAAATTATCTTTAATTCTTATATTAAAACTATTTTCCATATTGACTTTTTTACTTTCAGCTAATATATAACAAGTAGAAAGCAAAAGTAAATAGATATGAATTATAAATTTAAAACAAAGCCGTATGCGCATCAATTAAAAGCGTTAGAACGTTCTTGGGAAAAAGAGTATTTCGCTTATTTTATGGAAATGGGTACCGGTAAATCTAAGGTATTATTAGATAATTGTGCTATGCTTTATGATAAGGGAAAAATTAATGGATTACTTTTAATTGCTCCTAAAGGGGTGTATAAAAATTGGTACGAACAAGAAATTCCTCAACACCTTCCAGATCATATAGAAAAGAAAGTAGTCCTTTGGAAAACTTCAGATAAATCTGGAGAGCAAGTTAAGAAATTAAATACTTTGTTTTCCACTGGAACAGACTTTCATATTCTTATAATGAATGTAGAAGCTTTTTCTTATCCTTTTGGATGTGAGTTTGCTAAAAGATTTTTAAATTCTCATAAAGCTATGATGGCAATTGATGAATCTACTACTATTAAAAACCCAAAAGCAAAAAGAACTGGTAATATTTTAAAGTTAAAACCTTTAACTACATATAGAAGAATTTTAACTGGATCACCGATCACTAATTCTCCATTAGATTTATGGAGTCAGGCTCAGTTTCTTGATGCATGGCTCTT
>TARA_R100001443_G_scaffold20497_1_pt1 | contig 10205 bp, 4 predicted proteins | sample TARA_R100001443 | Tara Oceans TARA_R100001443 (sample SAMEA2622142) | marine metagenome | biome: marine biome (ENVO:00000447); feature: deep chlorophyll maximum layer (ENVO:xxxxxxxx); material: "saline water (ENVO:00002010), including plankton (ENVO:xxxxxxxx)" | depth 50 m
GCTGGAATGTTGGGATTACAATTAGCGACAGCTGCAGCATTTCACGCATCTAGAAAAGAACAAATATCAGAAATGGAAAATAACTTTGGAGTATATGACTCTGGAGGTATGATAGCTGGTAGTAGACACCAGTTGGTTTATGTGGAACCGGGCGAAACAATAGTGCCAAAGACACAGAATATGTTAGGAGGAGGAATGACAGTAAACGTAGGAGATGTATACGCTCAGGATGGAACGGATTTCGCTAATAAATTAGCAGACGCATTACCATATGCATTAAGAAGGGTAAGCGATAGAGGTGGTATTTAATGAGTAAACAAGCTTGGGATTTATATAATGAGATTATAAGTAAGGCTGACGATAGAGTTAGTAGCTCATCTGAAGTAAATGTTGTAATTCCGTTTCAGGGTAGTGGAAGTCCATCAACTGCACCAAGAGGTAATAGACCTACATCTACAGTTTATTATAGAAAAGCAGAATTGAGCTCAGGCGTAGGTTTAAAATCTACATTTGCTGATGTTGGGTTTGGTAACCAAGATAATGTTACAGTTACCGGCGGAAGTAGAAAAACTATATTTTACAGCACATATATAATACCACCTAAAGCTAACTTTGGTGAATCTCAATTGACAAATTTATATTCTGTATTACCTGTAACTGCAGTAACAAGAAAAGACTACACTACACAACCTAGATTAAAAATATGGAAAGGTAACAATAATAAATACACAGAAGGCGCTACCACAATTTTACCAAATACTGTATTAGCATTTATGTCTCACATTGATATGGAAGAAGATATCGTAGAAAATTTTGACGGTGGAAACCAAGATTATAATGTAACCAGAGTTGGTAACAGTACTGTGTTTGAACAAGATGCTTATATACCAGCAGAATGGGCCTGGAATAATATGGATATAACTTCTAAATTTCATTTCGATAAAGACGAATTTTTAGACGAACATTGTGAAACTCAGCCTAATAACACTGGAGTTGGCACAGAAAAGATATGCAAAGTTCAGGAAAGAACACAATATATTAGTGGTATAGTATCAGGATTTGTGCACGGATTAGCAGCAGTTGGAGGATATAATGGAGGTTTCGGTAAAGAAAATTACACACAATATATTGCAACTAAAAATTCAGGTTGGAAATCTGCAGACCCTACTTGGTCATATGAAAAACTAGAGGACGCTGGTTACCCACTTTACTCTTATAAAACAGTGGTTAATGAAGATATAACTTCTAGCACTGATATAAATATAAACAACAGTTTATTCGAAGTTTTTAATAATAACAATCCGTGGAAAGACAGTGAAGGTAAAGATTTATTTGTAGCTAGCGCTCAATACAGCAAAGAAAAAGTTTTTAGTGGTGCATATTCAGCTAAGTTAAGAACATTATACACTAATACTACATTAAAAACAAGTGGAGAATTTCCAGACTTATTGGATAGTGGTGCAACAAATAGGCAAGAAGTAATGATGCAGTATGGACCAATGCCAATGCCTACTGCATTAGACTTTGAAGATTCTGGTACAAATCAAACTGCATATAGAATTTCTTGGGATATGAATATAGACCAGTTAGCTCCAGCTTGGAATGATGGTACAAGTGGAATTGATGAAGACAGGATGGCAAGAGCAATTTGTGTAACATTATCGGATGTAAAATACACAAAAGAAGACGGAACGCTCTATGATTGGATAAAAGCAAAGCAGGCAGGCACAGATGAGTTTGCTTATTTCTTTGTTTGGAAAACAACACAAAATTCTGATAATGCTGCTGACGCAGACCATTCTATAGTGTGTATGGGAAATGACGACAGTACAACTTTGGGAACTGATTTTTGGGAAGACGATGGTACTAACAAAATGATTAAAGTTAAGACTGGAGTAGACCCATTTTCAACTGCAGGTAAGGGACACACTAAACCAGCAGGTATTCCAGCAGGAGAATGGTTACATTGGGATATTACTACATTACCTTCTTTTGTTGGTTACAGAGTAAGATGCAATAGATTATCCGCAGCTAATGAGGAAGAATTACTTGCTAGTTTTCAAATGAAAGGTGTTACAGATGATTATATGGACTCTCTTGATGATTGGACTCCTTATATTCAATTTTGGTTAGTTAACTATCCAGCAGATACTGCTGAGAATATATATAGTTCACTCGAAGATACTGAAAGTGCTGTATTTATCGATAACTTTAGAATATCTAATAGTAACTACAAAATAGAAAATGCAACTATATGTGATGAAAATCCAACACGTGACCAGTTGTCTTTTGAATCTAACAAAGCAAGAAAGAATAACAACACCACGTTTGACGCACCACGTATTTTATCCTTAGGTGTCTTTGATGAGGCAATGTTTCCAGACGGAGAATTAAAAAATTATTTCTTTAATAATTTTGGAACTGCTAATGCTAACGATGCAAGCCCACTATCTGCATCTAGTACAGACGTTGCTTGGTCTGCATTTTCTTCTTCGGGAACTAGATTAAGTTTAGGATGGCCAATGGCGACGGGGACAAACGGAGTTCACACTGATAATTCAACTATGGCATTTACTGATGGTACGGGAACGAATGTGGGACTTACGGTCAACGGTACTATAGGAAGTCTTGCACATAGTGCAGGAACTGGAGCAGAGGTAGCTTGGACAGGTTCAGCTGGCAATGAAGGATTTTCTCAGCCGGGTATATTACAGATAGATTACGACGATTCGGATTATACTGGGTTTACTAAAATTCAACGAGAAAATCACTTTGTAAAAGCAAGAGTAACTAAAATAATAGAGATTTCTACTACTAAATGTGTAGTTGAAGTAGATAAGCCAAATATATTTAGAATTCCAAGTACATCTACAACAGCAGCGGAACCATTTCAATTTAGATTGTATTTGCATAATGAAACATTTGGTACAGATGCTTCACCAACTAATGGTTTGCGAGATATGACATTAGAATCTATAAATGGAAGGAAGATAACTTTATTGGGCAATGCAACTGTAGATGCTGATGGAACTGATTTATTAACGACTGCTAATATGCCAGCTATATGTATTTCTCCATTAGCTTTTTGGATTTGTATGTATTATAAATGGACTGACGGTACGGACGCTTTACCAAAGAGAACATATAGTTCAGTATGTTTAGTAAATAATGGCGTCGCTGCAGGTATATCATCAGGAAACTTTGGAGCTACTTGGAATGAAGATAAATTCAGTGATACTAGTACATATGACAATTCTTGGAGTTGGTCAAAAACTGAAAACTCAGCACTAAATGTCAAAACAGATTATGGTTATGGAAGTTACGATAGCGAAACAAATAAAGGCGGCTATGCTTCTGTATTTTCTCCAAGTGCTTCTGCACCAACTGGTGCTGCTACAACTGGAGTAAACTTTAATATAGCAGACATATCTGGAATTGTTTCAGCAGATGGTTTAAAACCAAATGACACATTTTCTTTAGCGGTTACACCAGCTGATGATATGCACGTTCACGAAATAACAGTAAATACAGATGACGCAAGTGCTGGTGTTAGACCATTTATACTTGCAGGTTTTACAGATTCTGTAGCTCCACCACCTACTTTTACGGCTGTTCCGTATGAAAATGACCCAACAAAAATTCAGTTTAATTGGGCAGTAAGTGGAAAGGATTGGTGGTATGGATTTATTATAGTAGATAGTGAACCAATATTTAACAAATATCACAAAGTTGGTATGCATATGCCTAACTTCTTTACTTTAGAACAATATAATGGTAATAAAGATTTAGCAACTGGTACTGGCTCAGGTTTAAAATACTATAACTATATTGAAAATACTACAAATGATGTAGAATTAGATAGTACATTTGATGTAGATTTTGAAGGATTATGTGGTTTTACTCCAGCATTTGATGGAGATGCTTATATTAGAGCAGACGCTGACCATATGGAAATAGAAGACCCTGGAAGTCCTGCACCACCTACAACTAATATGACAATAATGGGACATATACGAATATCTGCATTACCTAGTTCAGGTACAGGTGAGATAGTAACAATACAAGATGGTTCTAGTAATGTCGCATTTGAATTAGAAATTGGAACTAATGGAGGATTAACCGCAACGGTAGCTCCTGGTAGTGGTACTGCAGTAGCCTTGACATCTGTCACAAGATTAGTACCAGATAATGAAACTCCGTACGCAGTCTGTGTAACATTAGACACTGAAGTTGCAAACGGTAATGTTAAGTTATTTATCAATGGACGTCTTGAAGACCAGTCTGGTGCACTAACGTCCGCAGGTAGTTCTGACAATTGGAAGTCTGGACAGAGTTGGGATGACCCATCTAACGGTTATGTTTACTTTGGTAACAACGACAGCAATGACGGATTTCAAGGAACAATAGAAGAATTTTTTATTTCACACAGAACTTTTTATCCAGTAATTGTAGAAGATGGTGTATTTGTTTTAGATAAAAATTTAAAAGAACTTGTAAGTGATTCTACAGGTTCGTCATTGTCCTACAATGCACGTATAATATTATGCGACTATCACAATATTTCTGGTAAAACTACTAGTGAAATATCTATGTCCCCACAAGTATCGTTTAGAAAGGCAGCGTTTGCCTTGAGAGGTGACTAATGGTAGCAGACCCAAGTAATTATGTAATAAAAGTATATACGACTCGAGCACTAGCGGAAACAGGTGCAGATAATACAGCATTGGATGTCGATGCAGTAGCAACCGGCAAAATAGCAGGTTATCAAGATGACCAATATTATAAACAATATGAAAAATATTATTATAGAATAGAATTTAACGAACCAGCTATTGGAGTAGAAATTGATTGGGACGACGGAGAAGATAACTCACCCGAAAAATCAAATAGAGAACAAAAATTATTTACATTCCCCCGTATGCATATAGTTCTAGAGCATATATATACTAAGGCTGGTAGGTTTTTTCCTTTAATTAGAGCTATAAGTCCGAATGGATTTGTTTCTAAATGGTATACTAGTTCTGACTCAAATAACGATTATTCAACATTAGACTCAGTGACTTTATCACAAGGACAAAATAATATCTCCATAGTAAGCGAAGATTCTACTGCTGGTACTACCAGAAGAATACCTTACTTTGCGCCAACTATATTCCCACCAAAAGCAATATTAAAGACAGATAGAAAAACAATAATGTCTGGTATAGAGGGTGATAGTTTTGCAGGCGCTGCTGGAGGAGCTGATACGGTATTACCTAACGAGGTTTACGCGTGGCATTCTGCAGAATCCTTAACATATCCATCCTCTGCATTAAATGATGACGTAGAAGTTAAAGTTAAATATATGTCTACAGATGGGTATATAATAGAAGAAACTATAGATACTAAGTTTAGTGGCAATACAATGGCATTATCGAACCCAGTAAAGAAAATACTTAAAGCTGAATTAGTAAAAATGGCAACCTCAGGTAGCACTACTGCATTAGGACCAGGTGAAAGAGTATATCTTAGAGTTCCTAAGTATGGTGCAACTACTACTTTAATGGGAAGTGGAGCAGGTGCCCACGGAACTACTCCTATAACAGAAACAATTAATGGTTCTACTGGACAGTTAGATACATACGTAGGAGCTCCAAGTTCTTATTGTATTACATTAAGACGCGGTCAATTAGCAGAAGCTTTAGATGATAGTGAGACTGCTATTGATGTCGATGATGGTACATTATTTGTCGCTACTGATAGAATATTAATAGACGCTGAAGTTATGACAGTAACTAACGTATCTACTAATACACTAACTGTAACTAGAGAAACAGATAATACGGATGCAGCTGTACACGCTGACGATTCTTCTGTGTACATATTATCACGAGGTAGTTTTAGTACAGCCTTTTTAGGAGCACACTTGTGGTCAAACAATGGAGTTGTTTCTGCCTTTGGAACCTCTCCTAAAATAGTTACTACTGGATTTTCAACTGCAAGTAGAAATAGATTTACAACAGCACACGGCTATAAGAGTATGACTAGTGCTACAGCTAGTAACGATGGAGGTAAATTTAAGTTTACACTCGCATCTGGTACACATCCATTTAGAGTTGGTTCGGTAATTAGAATTTCAGTAAACGCCTCTGCTGTAGATGGTGCTGCAGTAGTAACGGCAGTAGCTGGTTCAAACGCATTTACTATCAACAAGGCTTGGGTTAATAATAATATAGATGGTACTGACAATCAAGTCAGTGCAGCTGAAGCTTTTGCTGCATTAGCAGATGGCTTTGGTATTGAAACTAGTATGGGCGTAGACGCGGCAGCATCTCCAAGTAGATTAGGTACGTGGTTCGTGCCTGATTTTGACGAAGATACGAGCATTACGAACGTAAGTCAAGGATGGCCTATACAAGAATATCAGGATTCTGCTTTCAGAACACAATATGACGCAAGTGAGTCTCGCACACGTTCGCCAAACCTTACCATACCAGAAAGTAATAGTAATTTATTTTTAGATGCGTCTAAAGGGTTTTCACAATCTACTACCGATTTAGATAATGCTACAGACAGGATAACTGCAAATAGTGTTAATAAATATATAGGTCAGTTAAGATATACGCAGTGTCCTTTTAGTACGTACGCAAACCCGTGGAATAAAACACGCTCGTACTTAGATGGTAACTTAGCTGCCACAGCGGACGGTCAAGATGGATTAGCAACTAATAGATTTTATGATGATTATAAATTACTTAGGTTACAAGTTAAAGATGACCGCACAGGTGCTACAGATGCAGGTACAGGAAGTGGACCATTTTCACAATTAGAAAACTTTACTGATTATTCACAAGCTACAAATGCAGCTAAAAATTTATTTGATGAGTTAGACTATGTAAATTTATTACAATTTAGCAGTAATTCTGGTACATCGTGGGCATCAAAAGAGGGAAATAATGACGATACTAGTGATGACGCTAGTGGTACATATCCATTATACGGTAACTTTCCTGGCTTTACATTAGTAGCAGGAGCTCACAGTGGAGGAGCTAAAAACTTTATTTTAATTACAAAAGAATTAGAAAAGTTTGATAGGATATATTTTAGTATGGCTAATCGTTTCGGTCAAGGTCAGGACCAACATACATCAGGAGATGATAGAGCTCAAGGTGGTAAAGTTAAATTAACAGTTTACTATACAGCAAGAGATAATGAATTAGGTCAAATACACTGGAAGCCACTAGAGTTTATAGATAAGACTACAGCTGGAATAGAAGATAGTTCTTTATATGTTTCAGGTCCGATAGCGTTTAATGCTCCTGGAGATTGGGAGAAAACTAAGAACAGTAGCATAACTTGGCCCGATTTTGTAGGAAGTAATGCTAATTGGACTATAGATTCTTATGGATTACTAATAGGTATTGCTTGGGAATCTACGGTAAGTTCTACTTTTGAAACTAATTCTCCTGCTATAAATTATCTATATCCTTACGATAATAAACACTCACAGCTGATAAAAGTTAATGACCCAATGCACGTAGATATATCTGACATAACAGTTACACAATCATTAAGTTTTACACGTAATGGTAAGTACGTACAGATAGATGATAGGTTCGGTAGAAGTGAACTGAGAAAGATAGGAGCATCTGGAGGACGTATACGAATAGGAGGTGTAGCGTTCGGAGATTACAGTACATCTACAACTGGTGGATATACTTCTTTAAAGAAAATGCAGAAGTTCCAAAAAGAAGGAACCCCTCTCTTTTATGATTTACAAAGACCTAACGGTACATATATGAGATTCTTTGGTAAAGCCGTGTCTTTAGCTGAAGATGTTCCTACAAAACGTATGTCAAACAAATGGTCTATTGACTTCATAGTCACCCACGTTCTTGATTATGATTCGTCTGGAAACATAACTTCAGATGGAATGATATCACTCGGAGGTAATATAGATGACAAACCAAAATATCTATAGTACACCTAAGATTGTTATAGAAGGTCAAATAATAAATAGTGTATTAAATATTAGTTATAATAATCCAGGTAATAACCAATTATCATCTATTAATTTTACTATACAAGACCCCGAATATATAAACGCTAGATTACTAAACCGGGAAGTAGAATTTTTTATTAATGAGGGCGGTGCAGAATCTACATCTATATTTGTAGGATTTATAAGGGATGTCAAACCGTCCGACTCATCAGTTCAGGTAACTGCATACGATTGTCGTACATTTATAGCTAGTAGAGAATCTACTCCAATTGTTATGACAGATAAACAAAATTATGATGGATATACCGCAGTTCAGTTTTTAGCTGACGTAATCAAAGAAACGGGAGTTGATATATCATTAGATATGTTAAGTGAGACATCTCCGCCTATACCAATGCGCGGGTTAAGAAATAGAAATGAGACAGCATACTCAGTATTTACAAACCTATTGTCTAGAATAACTGACGATGATGACCCCCGGGACCCCCTAAATTACGTTGTAGACGTTGTAGGTAAAAGTATAGTTGTTACTAAAAAAAGAGTAAAAGGCGGTACAGGAATTAGGTTTAGTAGAAACGATGGTATAATTAGTATGCAAGTAAATAGACGAGCACCAATCACAAAGGCAACTGTCTACGGTGATAATAACTCGTCAGGTACATTCGAGATAGGAAACTCTCCTACAGGTTCTATTGGGACATCTATAACAGATAATCGTTTTAAAAACAATGCAGAATGTACAGAGGCGGCTATACGATTAGTTATGGCCGAAAGAAATGAAATCGATGAAATAGACATACAAGTATCTAAAGGGTATGATTTAGGTTTAAACAATGTTGTTTACTTAGATGTTGATGATATGGATGTTCGTGGAGAACATAGAATATCATCTAAAAGAATACAAGTATCGAGTGAAGGTATATCATACGCACTTGGTTTAGATAAACTTGGTCCAAGAACATCTGATTATATATTAAAAGGAGGATAGGAAATGGCACACGGAATACCAAATGAGGAATGGACAGAAAAGATTAAAGATGTAGGCTTAAAAAGCTCTGCAAAGATACACAAGGGAGACCCCTTCAAAGGAGTTATTATGAGCGGAAGTACATCTAAAGGGACTGACTCGGTTCGCCAACGTTCGTTTAGAAGCGATATGTTTGGATATACTCCCGATGAATGGGAGATATGTTTAGATATGGTGAATCTTAGAAAGAATGGTCACACATACGGACAGATAGCAAAGTATCTGAACGATAAAAGCATAACTACCAAGGTAGGTAGACAGTGGAATTATTTCACTGCGCGGTTTGTGACGCTTCGGACAGTTCAAGCCCTAACATTGAAAGATAGCGAGTCAAAGTATACCGAAGTTCTTGGTATAGAATAGACCAACCAAGCTTTGCTGCACGTTCTTGTAGCATAGGCTCTAAGAATGTATCTGGAAGTGGGAATATGTATCTAATACTTTTTTCTTGCTTCCACCATTCTAAACTATCTACCCAGTTACAGGTCCAATTGATGTGATACATTGTCAACTTGACATTGCTTAAATCCTTCCAACCTGAATACTGCCACAACCACTCAGCGATTTCTTTTGGTTGCATACGTTCCCATATGTGCATATAGGTAATTAGTGGCCATTTGAGACCGTGGTCAACGTGGTCGCAATCAACTACACGTTTAAAAATCGTAGGCATTCGTTGGTATATTTTATTATCAGCGGCAACCTTTTTGTTATCTGGGTCCAAGTCTGGGAGTTCTTCTAGAAGTACACCTATATTATTTGTAGACGTTGTATATTCATATATAACATATTCATCATTATATTGAACTTCTGGGAATGTATCAAACATTATAGGGGGAACATCTAAGTTCATTCTTTTCTTTACTGTCTTAAAATCATCTTCGTACTTGTACGGAACGGAGAACATATTTGAACCTAAGTGTTTACAAAATGAACGAACCATCCTTTTCTTTGTGTACATTGCACAATCTATCCCAGGTGTTGCGTCGAATCTAATTCTTTTACGTACTTCTGGTGTTGTTATCTTGTACAAAGTGTATGCTAGGTCACGCATATTCTTGAGAGCCGTATGTTCTTCTACGTTCTCATCGAACTTTAGTTTAAATATAAGCTGTACGCCTTTGCTTCCAGATGCTTTTAGAATCGGGACTACGTGCAGATAGTTTTTTATAGTGTCGTGTAGACCACGCGCAGCTA
>TARA_R100001443_G_scaffold54172_1_pt1 | contig 10167 bp, 10 predicted proteins | sample TARA_R100001443 | Tara Oceans TARA_R100001443 (sample SAMEA2622142) | marine metagenome | biome: marine biome (ENVO:00000447); feature: deep chlorophyll maximum layer (ENVO:xxxxxxxx); material: "saline water (ENVO:00002010), including plankton (ENVO:xxxxxxxx)" | depth 50 m
TTTTATTCACCTCAATTTATTTGCTATATCTAACAAGATACAGGAATGAAATCTCCCGCAGACAACGCTGCTTCTCCGCCAAAGTAGTAACCAACGAATACTGCTGAGTTAGATGAATCGTCATCAACACAACCGTTTTCGTCTGCTGTTTGTGAAACGTAAATTGAAATACCGAACTTTGGTGATGCAATTGCGTTTGCGAGTTTTAGGTAGCAAATACCATCTAAAGGAACTACTGAAACTGTTCCTGTACCTGCTGCTTCTAATGCTTGGTCTGCATCTCTGCTTGATTCAGCCATTGTGTAAGCGATTGGTGTATCTGTTACACTTGCTGTCATTAGTATTCCACCTGCACCGTACTTAACTAAAAGTCCTTTGCTTGCGAAAGTTTCTGCTATGTCTACTACGTTTACTGGGTCATTTCCTGAATATGCTACCATTTTATCTCATCTCCTTTATTGTGTCGTATGTTGGTGCTTTCATTCTGTCTCCTTCACCAACTGCGAGTGTTTTGTTCCATGCTCCGGCCCATGCGTTCCATGCTCTAGCATATAGGTCCTCATCATTTTCTACGATTTTTCCGTTCAAGTAGTTTGCTACTTTGCTAACGGATTCTGAAGCGATTGCTTCTTCAACAGGCTTCTCGACTGATTCAACAGGAGCCATTTCTACTTCTGTTGGTTGAGGATGAGCCTCATTCCATGAAGCAATTAGAGAAGTTAGTGTGTCTGATGACAAATCTTCGTGTCCTGACATTCCTAATTCTGTTGCCTCATCAACAAGAGTTTGGCGGGCTGCCTCTACTCTTGCTTCTTCTTTTGCCTCAAACTCACCAACTCTTGAATTGGCTAATACGAGGGAAGCCTTAAGTGCTTCAATTTCTGCTTCGTAATCTACTGTATTTTCTTCTTGGCTCATTTTATTCACCTGTTTGTGGTCTGTGTCAGATTGTGAATGTCCTATAAAGGTTGCTTCGACCTTACTCGCTTGTATTTTTCTTATAGAATCTATTGTAGCACGTTCATATGCCGGTTTATGCACAATAGCAAGGTGGTCGAACTTAAAATCTTCTCCAAACAACATACCATCTTCCGATGCTTCGACGGGTACGCCACTACCACCGATTGATACTCCGTAGTTTTCCCTAGACCATAGACCGGACTCTAAAGCATCAAACAATTCTGTTCTTACAACGTGTGCTACATACCTAACTTCATATCCACTACTTACTGTTTTGTGGAATGTTGCTCCTTTGATATATCCTACAACCGCTTCTTCTACTCCACCATCCATGTTTCTTGTAAATCCGCTACCATATTGGCTTGCTGCCGGATGATTTAGTGTTAAGTCTGCACCTTTCATTTGTTCTGCTACTAATTTTGCACCTTCTTCTGTCAAAGCCCATTTGTTTTTATTCATACCTTCGTGGAATGCAACACCTCTTATTTCTATAACGGTATTTCCAGTAGATGCTTCTACTATTGCTTCTACCTCATCAAAATCTAAATCTAAGGTAACAGAAACTTTTCTGCATTCACCATCTATCATTTTTTCTCCGTAGCCACATTCATTAGCATATTTCTTTTTCTTCATACCGTAACCTGCTTCGTGGTCCTCTTCGTCATGTGGTTCGCTTTGGTCTTTGAAAGTATGGCCTTCGTGTGCTTTCATACACTCTTCTTTAGTATAGTTCATAGCCATACACCTAGACATATATTCATCATGTGTTTCAGAATCTTTAGGTGTTGGCTCTGCTGCTTGTTTCAAAGCCTTTTCCATTGACGGTTCGGGGTCCTCTATGTAAGCAACACTCATACATTTACCATGAGATGCACATTTTTCTTGTGTCATACAAGAAGAACAAACATCGTATGCTGCTTCTGCCTTTTTCTTAATAGGTATGCAATTAGGTACTTTTCTACCGTTTTTCATTTTCATACCGTATTGTTCATAACCCGATGTACATGGGTCATCAGCATCTTTAGCCTCTACCTCTTCATCGTTACAACCGCAACCGCACGGAGTACCATCTTCTGCTTCTACCTTTGTGCCACCACGCCATTGTCTGCAAGACCAATATCTTGCCTTCCATTTTGGTCCGGGTGTGTTACAGTTATGCCTTGCACGAAATGATTTTCTTCTTTCAGGGTCATCTCTCTTGATTTCCATATTAGGGTCGCCAAACCTTACTATGACTACGTTCCCACTACCATTTTTAGTATATACTGCGAACTTTTTCGGTCCACCTTTAGTTCTAAAAGGCTTGTTAAGGGTAACTTGTCGGCCTTGATACTCTGCTGCCGAGACATCTTCTTCATCCCATTCTTCATAAGCAACTACTTCACCACTACAACCGCACCCACACGACATGGCTAACCAATTTTAGGTTTGTCTTATTAATCTATTCTAATATACCGGATTGTTTAAGGCTTTCTATCAAATCTTTGTAGATAGAATAATCATTCAAAGTACAAATAGGTTCTATATGTGTATCACCTACACTATAATTAGAATATGCTTTAGGGCTTACATATACCTTAAAATCTTCACTAATATAAGTGTAGTTATCTTCTACCCTCACTATAATGTAAAATGGTTCTTTTTCTATTATTTCACCACTAACTGTTGTACAACTAATTGCGTTGGGGTCATAGAATGGGCTATTTTCGTAAACGGGTGTAGTAAAAGGTACTATAAAAAAACACACCATTAGTACTGCTATCGCCTTTTCTATGGCATCGTCTTTATCCATTAGCCCCACTTTTCCGTATCAAGAGCCATAGCAGCGATAACGATAAAGACAAGTATAAGGCATACTTCGTTGAGAGTCATATACACCAAGTCATATTAGTGATTTATGATTATTTACTTTTTGCCGCCTTTAGTAACAGTAAACGCTTCCATATCTAATGTATGTTGTTTTTGCATTTTTTCCATTTCTAAATCATGCTTTAGTTTGTATTCTTCAAGCATACGAGTATGTGTTTTTTCAGCGTCTACGGCATTTACGTCAGCAGATAGTCTATCAGGCAATACTGCAATTTTAGCACTTTCTTTACCCTTAAATAAATCTAGTACGCTAGTTATGATAAGAAGTGCCGGACCACCTAATAGACCAATAACTGTTAGTTGCGAATCCGAAATCTCACGTTGTTCTACAATACTAAAGTAGGATGCTGTTGCAGCAATAACTACCCAAGCCATAACGACACCCATACCAAAAGTAAGCATAAGAGTTTCATTAGGATTAGTCTGTTTCATACCGGACATATCATCACCTTGTGTCGGGTGTCTTTTAAGTATTATTGCTGTAACTGCACCCAAAGCAGCCAAAACTAGGCTGTAAATAGCAAATTGGATTTCAGAGTTCATATATCTCCCTCACTAGGTGCGCTTTCTTGTTCGTTTTCTCTAGGTAGACTTCCTACATTTGCAGGTTTATCGAGACTTTTTCTTTCGTCGCCTTCCTTACCTACTTGTGGCAGGTTTAGAATATCAAGGGATTGGTTAAGCGTAAGTAGGCCACCATCGTAACCCATAGTTACTCTTTGCATAACATTAAGTGGAGACTCCATATCCATAGCGTCAAACTTGATAGTAGGTAGGTCTTGCCTTCTATATGTTATACCTAGTAAATCTAGGTGCATCATAAATAGTTGCATAGCAGATTCCGCTAGTATTTTATGCATACGACTAATTGCTTGTACAGCCCAAAGGTTAGCATTGAATGTTGCAGCGAATGTTGAACCACGTTCTTGACCTGCTGCGACTCTAGGTACTTGTAGTACAGCCGCAATATCAGCGTTTATACTGTCTAGGAAGTCAGCACTATTAGGCATTGTGTTACCTAAATCAACGTGGTGTAAATTAACGTAATGCGGCAATACAGGTATTTGGTCGCCTCTTAGACCGGAAAACAAACTGATAACCTCATCCATAATAAATGATAGTCTTTGCGATTGTTCAACAGGGTCTTGTATGTGTTCGATAGCAGATTTGTCAATAGTAATGTATTGTTTAGTCATAGCATCCTCTAAAGATATACGATTGTTCATACTGTTGTATTTCATGCGTATTGCTTGCTTAAGACTGCTAAATCTTGATGCACCCCATATACCATATGTCTTTCTTCCTTTGTTGTCTGTAAACCAATTAGAACGAAAATCAACTTTGACGTGTAATATCTCTTTTGCAGATATAGCAACTTCGTATGGGGATGTTTCACGCATTACATATGTTCTTGCGTTAATGATAGGGTTATCTTCATCTGCTACGAAATAAGAACCTACACCGCCTCTTTCATCAACTATGGTAATTTGTTTTACGGGTAAACTTTGTAGTGCTGTTACGCCTATACCTTGTTTACCTACTATTTTATTTATATCATTACCATACACCATCATATTACGCATAGCGTTAATCATAATGTCGTCAAAATCAAGAGTATCTTCTACTAAAGTCTGTATTGCGTTACGGATTTGTGCGTTTCTACCTTTAGAGTAATTAATTTCGTAATTATTTGCTGTAAGTGATACTGCACGTACCGCACCGTTTAGTTCGGGGTCTAACTTTAGCATAAGGTCATACAAATCAAACTCATTGTCAAACTTGCTGTCCTGTCTTAGTTTTTCCGTATCTCTTACAATATCAGGTATTCCCGCTACCGCAGAAAACTTTTGGTTAGTAGGCAGAGTTATTCTTTGTGGTTCTTCTGTTTTTTCTACACTTCCTGTTAATCTTTGCCACAAACTTCGCTCCGCCATATATTAACCAGTTTTAGCCCGTTTTATAACACTTTTTGATAATTTTGCTTATTTTTTTTATTTTTTCGATATTCTACAGAATTAATAAAACGCAATACTGCGGCAATTTCTTCTATTTATTTTATTTCTTCTATAACATAGATGAGTTAAATTAGTAATAGATTAGTTATCAGACAGGGCCGTCGCTATCCCATACTAAAGAAAAAATAAATTAATTCCGAAACAGGCTTGTAGTACCACGTTTTTTTTATTTTGTAAACAACATAAATTATAAAATTAAATAAGTATTATAAGACGGTATGAGCAGCCTAATATCAATGGCAAGGTATCAAGGTGGGTACGACCTCATAGAAAAATACGCTAACGATAGAACTTTCAAAAGCAACTCCGAGTTTGCTAGGTTTTTGCACGAAGTTGAGCCTCAATGCTCGGTAAACAGTTGGAGATGTAGAATACAACGATGGGTCAAACAAGGAAATGACTTTAGGAATGTTGCTATACAAGATGTCTCTGTAAATAAGATAAAAGTTTACTATGATAAGGCAAACGACACTTATTTAACAGTATTAGAAGGTTTAGGCGGTCAAATGATTGCTATTGATGGTGATAAGCATAGAAACATGAAAAAAGATTACTCGGATGACGGTAACGGACTTACTATAACAGATTTGTCAAGAAAGTACGGATTACCTACTGGATGGGTAAAAGAATATGTAAAGGCAAACGAGTGGAATCACGGTATGGATATTTTTACCGACGAAGAAGTTATGCAAAAGACAACAGATGACTTAGTTAAGGAAACTCTTGCTGTTAGACGTATGCAAGTAGCAGAGAAAGCAGAAAGTAAGCGTTGGGCGGAAATAGAAAAGGATGCTAACTCATATAGAGCATTTAGCGAAACAATTCTTGATGAGTTCCGTAGTTTAATCCCAAAAGTAAAAACAAGTACGAAAAACAGAATCAAAATGACGGAAAACGGTAATTACGCAGTAGTTATTTCTCCAACAGACTTACACTACGGTAAATATGGGTGGAAAGACGAGGTTGGTGAGGAGTATGACCTTGACGAAGCACGTTCAAGACTAATTGACAGAACTAACAACCTAATTTCAAGATTACCTAGTAGACCGGAAAAGATTATAGTAACTGCGGGTTCTGATTGGTTTCACATAGATAATGACGTAGGCACTACTACAAAAGGTACACCACAAGATATGGCTGCATCTCCGGCACAGATTCTTATGGGTGGTTGTGAGTTAGCGAGAGAACATATCGAAATGCTTCGTGCTGTTTCTCCTGTACAAGTAGTATTTATGTGTGGTAATCACGACAGACACAGTAATTTTGCTTTGATGATGTATTTATCTGCACTTTATGAGAATACAGACGATGTAGAAGTTATTGTTAGTCCGTACCCTCGACAGTATATAAAATACGGAAACTCTTTGTTAGGTTTTACTCATGGTGATGGTGTTAGAGGTAATGACTTACCTGCACTTATGGCTACCGAAGAAAGACAGGCATGGGGGCAGAGAGAACACCACTATTGGTTTCACGGACATTTACATCATATGAGATTAACAGAAAAAGCCGGATGTACCGTAATACAACTACCTAGTTTAGCAGGGCATGATAGATACCACGCTAGAAAAGGTTATGTTCTTGCTAGGGCAGGGATATGCGCCCACATTATAGATAAAGACTTAGGGCTTGTAGGCAATTTGTTTTCTCCGGTGGTGCATGAGTAATGTGGGTTTCTGCTAGATGTCGTACTTGCGGGTGGGCTACTAACAGAATGATGAAAAGTAAAGCAGTAACAGGTATATGTCCACATTGTAATAAAAAAGACTTACATCCGAGGTAATTGTATGGGTACATTTAACACTAATTTTTCTATGGAACGTAGTCGTAACGACGTAGAATATTTCTACAAGTGGTTAGGCTACACATGGGGAGAACACATAGGTGAGTGGATAGATATGTATGGCGATAACCATGACAATTCTTCTGTACATCGTGTTTGTATTATTGCACCGAGGGACCACAGTAAATCTACTACTTTAAGGGTAAAACTATTACACATGGCTCTTTTTGAACAATGGCGTAACAAACCCTTTACTTGTTGGTTGTTTTCTGCTAGTAAGGACTTGGCTGTAAGAAGATTAGAAGAAATAAGGGAGGATATGAAAAGACATCCTCAATTGTCTAGGTATCTTGACCCTAAAAGGGGTAACAAACTAGAAATACGTTTTACTAATGGTGCATGGATTCGTGCTACCTCAGTTGGTGCGGCTATTCGTGGAGAACACCCTGCGGCTATTGCATTTGATGACGTACTTGATGATATGGGCGATATGAACTGGAATGGTATAGCACAATGGTTTAGAAAAAAGATTACACCTATGTTAAGTCCCGGCACAGCGATTTTCGTAGTAGGCACACCTATGAGTATGAATGATTTGTATCATACAGAGATGTTAGAAAACAAAACATGGAAATCGGGTACATGGTCTGCTATTCCTAATTGGGATGAGTACAAAGCCGACCCCGAAAACGTAAAACCGAAGGAATTATGGTCTGAGTATAGACCAATTAAGTTTTTGTTAGAGCAGAAAGAGGCTATGGGTGAATTGTCTTTTGTACAGGAATATTTGTGTAAGGTAGTAGATGACGAGGCTAGTGTGTTTCCTAGAATGCTAATTAGAAAAAATCTTGACATGGATGCTATATTGCAGGTAGATAAGATGGATGGTTACAGATATGTAATAGGGTTTGACCCTGCACACGGTTTAGGGCAAGATTATAGCGTTATGATATGTTTGAAACAAGATGACGAAGGTTATATTCACTTTGTAGATATGTGGAGAAGAAATGACTTCCCACCGGATAAACAAGCAGATATGTTGATAGAGTGGAGTAAACGCTATGGTAACTGCCCCATAGCAGTTGAGGATGTAGGTTTTCAACAAATGTACGAAAGTTTGCTTGCACAAAAAGGTGCGGTAGTAGATTATCGGGCTAGTAAGGTTGGCAACAGGACTTTAAAGCAAGGTTTACTAAATAGGCTTAGAGTTTGGTTTGAAAGGGAAATGATAGTATTCCCCTTTGGTAACGATGCTACTAGAACAAAAGTAGGTATATTGTTACAAGAATTAGAAACCCATGCATGGCGTGATGGGTTAATTGTAGATTTAGGTAAGCATAACGATACAGTTATGGCTTTTGCACACGCCATAGACCAATTCACATATAGAACACCGGATATGCCTGTAATTATGAAAACCATGAAAGGTGGTGATTGGTTAGGCGGTGAAATACAAATGCAGCGTAGAGACAGGCATGGTATTGGTGGCAAAGTGATAGATAGGAGAGGATGGTAAGTGAAGAAGCGATATAACAAACAAAACCCCGAAATAAGAAGGCATGGACCAAAAAGCAAAAAAATTGTCTATAAGGAATCTATTGATAAAGTAATGGATGAAGGATATTTAGACGATTGGAAAACATCAGAAGAAATTGCGTGGAAAGCAAATAAATATGTAAGTAATTATTGGACACCACTTTCTAGGAATATAGTCCCAACGTACTTGAAGCGTACTAACCAAGTAAAATGGCGTAGGAAACCCGGCGCACATAAACTTGAGTGGAAAAAAATGTAAAAAAATATTTTTCAAAAAAATTATAAAAAATTGTGAGAGGGGGTTGGCGGTGTAATACGGCGACCTATATCTGACTTTTGGAAGAGAGAAAAGTGTATTTTTGGCCTAAAATCGCACATTTTTAGGTGAGAATCAAAATCATACATACTATATAGTAACGCTATCTAGGTAATGGCATGGAGCAAAATCTGATGTATTTTGTAATTAGGCCTAACGACGAACGCCCTCTATCCATAGAGGAAGAAGGAGAGTCAAAGACTCTTCTTGATGTGGTAAATACTCTCGGTATTACTACATCAAAAGGAGAATCTTTCAAGCGGTTTTCTTCGATGTTAAAAGCATTAGAGAAACACGGATTTCCTGTCATCGATTTACCTCATATTTCTGCCGGTAAATTAGACCATCTTGAATTAAAGATTACACCAGTTAAAAGTAATGCGATTGTTAGTAGTTACAAGACTGACGAACTCAACCGTTCAGTTGACCCCAGTAACAAAAATATTTCAAGATATTCTAAGCAAGATTTTACTACACAACCTAGAAAGATTTGTCCTTGTAATTTCAATGATGATTATAGAAAAGACTCGACTCATGAAGCACCTAAATGTTACATGATTCTAGAACCAAATAGTAACCCAACCGAAGAGAAATATATCTCTAGAGGTTCAAAGTGTAGAAACACAATGTCATCACTAGAATATTACCAGTTAAAGACATACTTTACGAGTTCTATTATCGGTCATTATTGGAATATTATTAATGTCCCGACAATGGTATTCAAGAGAGGTGATTTCGACAAAGCAAGAGATTCAAAACTTAATCTTAGAATCGGCAACGGAGAATCATTTCAATCGGACTTTTACAGTAATAACAAAGACTTCCGAGATACAGTAGACGGTATCTGTAAAGACTGCAATTCTCAAGGGTTTCAATGTGTTACAAAACAGAAGAAAAACGGCAACAAAGAAGTCTTAGGGACTATGCTACTGGCTCAACTAAATTATCATGGTTGGTATTCAGAAACTTACGACATGGTTGGTCTAGGTCAATCATGGAATCAACCAAAGTACTTACAGAAATTATCTACCGGAGAAATCAGAAGTGTTGATGATTGGAATATGCCGGACTTCAAATGCCGACCGACATGGAGATTCACAATCGCAAAGTTCCTTTGTAGAAATGACCCAATGAGTAACGAGCCTCAAGTGAGATATGGTTGGGTCAAATATGTACCAACTGATGCTATGAACAAAGCACTAGATTCAATCAACAATGTATCATCAGAAATGCCATTGTTCGGAGAGGTTGATACAGGATATTATTAGATGTAAAGGGGGTTAGGGGTCGTCAAGACCTCTAGCCTCTCTTAAAACATCACAATAGGGGGTAAAAAACATGAAACAAATAGTAAAATGTTCAAGGTGTAAAACATACCTTTGGGAATCTTCTCAAATTGTATGTAAATCATGTCTTGATGAATGGAAAAAAACGGTGATAATATGAGTATAAAAAACGGAGATGCAATCGTAGTAAGATGGATAGATAAAAACGCTAAAGAAAAAATATGGACTTCCGTATTTATTGACTTTGATAGTTACTTAGATTTCATTAATTCTGAAAATAAAATAATAGTAACACAAGACCGAAAAAATAGTGTTTTTGGTGCATGGGCTGAAAGGATTGGAAATGAAAATGAAAAGAGATAAGATAATTGCTGTAATAAGTAATGACGAAGAAGGTTGGGA